>Ga0247823_10001174_pt1 | contig 21901 bp, 36 predicted proteins | sample 13C_PalmiticAcid_2_FD_192426 | JGI IMG/M metagenome (GOLD analysis project Ga0247823, IMG submission 192426) | Soil microbial communities from agricultural site in Penn Yan, New York, United States - 13C_PalmiticAcid_Day30 | ecosystem: Environmental > Terrestrial > Soil > Agricultural land... | reverse complement strand
GCACCTTGCCAGGGTTGTCTTTCACCATGCAACAGGAGTGATGCCGATGCGATCCGCGTTGTCCGCACCAGAAACAGCAACGGGCCCATGGGGCCCGTTGCTGTTTCTGGTTCTGGCGGAGACTGTGTCCGCAAGAATGAAGCATTGAGAGATCTCAGATCGTCTCAAAACTTTGATCTCCCCATAGGAGCTCGTCGTCTCGTTGCACTCTCGTAGTATCTGGACGTATCATTGAATCTCATTTTTAATGGTACGTTTTATGGTGCATGGAGTGGGCAATGCCGAAGAAGGCTGAAGAACTTGGCGCGCTGGAGATCAAGCGGCTCTCCGAACCTGGCTTGCACTTTGTCGGGGGTGTCCCCGGGCTTGGCCTGCAGATCATCCCCTCGGGTAGTAAGAGCTGGGTGCTGCGTGTCATGGTCGGAGGCATGCGTCGAAAGATGGGGCTAGGCGGATTTCCAGCCGTGGGGCTGGCGCAGGCGCGAGACGACGCCCGCAAGGCTCGATCCAAGATCAGAGAAGGTATCGACCCCATCGACGAGAGAAGGGCCGCGGACCGGGACTTGACCGCCAGCCGTGCCAAGGATGTGACCTTTCGGGCTTGTGCCCAACAGCACATTGCGGCACACCGCAAGTCGTGGAAGAACGAGAAGCACGAGGGCCAGTGGGAGCGAACGCTTGAGATGTACGCCTATCCCGTCATCGGCGACATGTGGGTTCGTGAGGTTCGCCTCGAACACGTGATGCAGATCATGGAGCCGATTTGGCACACAAAAACTGAGACGGCCAACCGCCTGCGTGGTCGCATTGAGACGGTGCTTGATTCCGCAGCCACCAAGGGCCTACGGGACGGCTTGAACCCAGCGAGATGGAAAGGCAACCTTGCCACCTTGCTTCCAGCGCGGCACAAGATTGCGAAGACCACGCACTTCCGCGCCGTGCCGGTCAAAGAACTTCCCGCCTTCTACGAGGTTTTGAGAAGCCAGGAGGGCATAGCAGCCCGAGCGCTGGAATTGTTGATCCTCACCAACGTGCGCTCTCACAACGTGCGGCATGCGTCGTGGAGCGAGATCGACATGGAGTCGAAGACGTGGCTCATCCCCGGCGAAGATGGCGAGGACTCAAAGCAGCGCATGAAGGCGGGCATCGCCCATCGGGTTCCGCTCTCGCCCGCTGCTATCACGCTTTTAAAGAGCGTCGGTGAGACGGCCGGCACTGACCTGGTGTTTCCCTCTCCGCGCAAGCTGGTGCCGCTGTCTGACATGGCGATGAGCAAGCTGATGAAGGACATGAAAGCCAACGGCGTACCGCATGGCTTCCGGTCGACCTTCAGGGACTGGACCATTGAGCACACCAACTTTTCCCGAGAGATCACCGAACGGGCGATGGCTCACGCGGTGGGCGACAAGACAGAAGCGGCGTACCTGCGTAGCGATGCATTCGACAAGCGCCGCAAGCTGATGGACATGTGGGCCGCGTACTGCACCACACCCCAGGCAAAGGGGAAAGTGGTTTCGATCCGCTGAGCCCTGAGATCGTTGTCGGGGGCGGCCGTTGACTACTCAGCGCTCCATGCGATGGACCGTGCTGCGCCACGGATGACCTGGCGCTGGGCCACCATTCAGCACGCTTTCTCCCTTGCTCGTTTTCGGCCCCTCGGCCTCCCGCTCCGTAGTTTGCCTTTCAATGAAAGGCACTTCCATCGAGCCCTTCATCACAGCCGCAAACTCAACCTCCACGCGCGCGGTGGCAATGATGGCGTTTGCCACACCGAGGCGGAGCCGTGCTCTCTCAACATCGATATTTTTCGTTGGATCAGCTAGATCGGCTAGTTGCGCGAACAGCTCTTCACGCAGGCTGGCGATGGTCTTGTCGGTCACCGAGTTTCCTTTCAATCTGTTTAGCCAGCTGGATGCATTCGCGGAGTTCTGGCGGATACGCATTTTTGGCAGACTGGTTGAGCAAGATGAGGTAGGTCGCGGACTTCCTTAGTCGCAGCTTGGTCACTCTCGTTGCAACTGACTTTTCTGATCTGTCAAGGGCGGCGGCGACTTCGGCCAAGCTGTGGTCTGGCCACATAAGCCGGAGGGTCTCCTTCTCACGTTCAGACCAAGCTCGATAGCCTGATGGCGACCAGGTGCCCTTCTTCAGTGCTCTGCACATTAGACGAACCGAATCGAGTGACCTACCCGTTATCAACGCTATGTTCCCGAGACTGCAAGTTTCCAGAAGGCGCAGCAGTTCATCTGCCTGTGCTCTTGTCCAAGGGGTGTAAGAACTACCTCTCCGATCCATGCGCTGCCACCCTTTCGCAAGGCGCTGTTGCTCTGACACTCGCAGTCCCATGTAGTGTGCGTAGCTCACAACGTGGCTAACGTGCCGGCCGAGCGCTGCCGCCACCTCTTGCTTTGTGTGGTCAGGCCACATGCGACGCAGCGTTTCCCGGTCTTCCTCGGACCATTGGCGAAGCCATCTAGCTTGCGGTGCTGCTTTCGTCCTGATGGACCGCAGCTTATTGACGATGGACTTCATGGACCGGCCGAGGAGCGCGCCCACTTGAGCGCTAGTCTTGGTTTTACTCAGTTCCACCATTCGGCTGATCTCTTCTTCAGTCCATGGCTTGCGGACCTTCTCCTTCCTGCTCATGATCGACCTTCTCAATTTTTGAAAAGCCGTCATCCTAGATGTTTGTGGCCGCTTGTCTGGCGAGGGTTTTCCATGTGCGAAAGTACACCAAAACAAGATGGTTAGGTGTACCATTGCAAGCATGAACAACGAAAACCGCACATGGGGAGGTCCACGGCCAGGCGGCGGTAGGAAACCGACGACAGTCGGAGCACCTGCTACCTCACCCGTAACGATCAAGCTCTCCGAAGCACAGAAAGAGAAGTTAAAGCGCCTCGGCGGCGCTCCTTGGGTGCGCGAGAAGATCGACAAGGCCAAGGAGCCGAAGGAATAGCGCCGCGCCTCAGGGCGTAGACCTCCAACGCTCGGAGGCTGTATCTGAGGCAAAAAAGCGAAGGCCCAAGGGGCGGCAACCCCGAGAGCCTTCTGACCGCAACGTGCACCGTGAAAGGAAACGCACATCATGGCTTCCCACATTATCGCCCTGGGAAGGGCATCACTGCGCGCTCGTCGCGCCACCCCCACACAGCATCAGGCCGGCGCGCACAACGCGCTGACGCTTGCCATGCTGTACCTGAACCGCGGCGACTTCGCGGCTGCCCAGCGCAAGGCCTCGCAGGCCATGGCTTCAATGCAGCACCTGCACGCCACTGTGCAAGCGGGTGCAGCATGAGCGCGCCCTACACCATCCGCTTCATGGAGTGGCGTGCCGGCCACCATGGCCGGCGGCCTGCTGACATCCCGGCGCACAGCGTCGAGCAGGCCCAACTGATCCTGCAGGCCATCGGCAGCGCCATCAACCAGTCGGGCCATGCTCGTGCAGCTCTGTACGACGACACTACCGGCACCACGGTCTACCTCACGGATGACTATGCACAGCCCATCGCCAAAGATTGGCCCTTGCGCACCATCATCTACCACGGCACCGATGCCGAGGCGGCGGAGCTACTGTGCCTTCAGGATGCCTGGGGCCATGCCTATGGTGGGGAGCTGAAGCAGTGGGACAGCAAGTCATGGCTGGACGACATGGAGGTCGTCATTACGCTGACGGCCGCAGAGCTTGAAGCCGTCCTCGCACCCATTGACTGGTACGAGGAAGACGTGCGTCGCCCTGTCTGCGACGTGCCGCCCGTGGTCAAGCCCGCAGCCGAACTGTTGGTCGAACTGCGCGAGGTGAAGGCCGATATGGATGCGTACGCGGCCGAAATGGCGAAGGAGGTGCACCATGGCTGAGATCACTGGCATCAACATCCCGCCCGGCGCGCGCGCCGTGCTGGTGTACTGCGGCGACAGCGGAAAGCTTGTGGCAGTCCCTGTCGCCAACGACGCGTCAGTGTTGGACATCAAGCGGGATCTGCTCAAGCACCTTAACGACGCGCCGCACACGGCGGAGTGGCTCACCATCCTGCGCGACTACTGCGACGCACGCATTGCGGCAGGCCATGCTGCTCGCGATACCAGTGCGGTGGCGACCCCGAGCTCGAGCTTCGATTGGGACATAACGCGCATTGGCAGAAAGGGGGTGCTCCATGGCTGATCACAGCGCGAAAGCGCCCGCCTTCGACCTCGCGGGCACCTCGATCCTCAAGATCGAACAGAAGGACTACGACGAGTACATCGGCACCGCCGACGACTTGATTGCGGTTGGCCTGATTAAGCGCGACCAGTTCCCGCCCGAAGGGAAATGGGGTGTCTCATACCTTGGTGGCGAAAGGGTCCCGGGTCGATGCCGCATCGACGAAACTTTTCTGCGCGTAGGCCGACGCAATGTCGTTGACGCGCCGTGGTTCGTGCGCATCGGCCTTCCGTCTGCAGAGCTGGCCAAGCGGCGAGCAGAGGCGAACGCCGAGAATCGCATTAAGACGGCTGAGCGCAAAGCGAGATGGGCGGCGGAGAGCGCCGCGAAAGACCTCAAGGATCGAACGGAGCAGGCCGAGCGCGCCAAGCGGTGTCTCAAGCAGATGCCCGACTCCGAGCGCGAGTTTCTCCGGGAAAGCGTGGCTAGCGTTCGCGAGTTGTCATTCGAGATCTTGCTCAAGCGTCTCGATGAGGAGAAGAGCTGGCACGGCTATCGATTCAGCAGCGAGACCAAAGAGGCCGCATTGATGGCTGTCGATGCGATCGTTGAGGCCTTGGTGCAGGGAGATGTGATCTTCGACGCCGAACGGCATGCACAGATCGTTGCGGAACACCAGGCCGTGATTCGAGCTGCTGACCCACTCTTTGAGGAGCACCTTAAAGCGCTGACGAGACCCAACGCCGCCATTCTCGAAGGAGAAGCGCAATGAGCCGCCGTTGTAAAACAGGCCAACGGGCCAAAATAGTTGTGGAGTGCAAAAACAAGGGCGCAATCGTCATGATCGTTGGGCCGTATCACCACGGTCAAGATTGGGATGGTACGAAGAACTGGCTCCCTTGTATCTTCCCGTGGAAGACGGTGTGTCTCAGTGGCCCCGTGCGCATCATCGAGGCAGCCACGGGGAAGTTTTTGCGTGACTCTCTCTACTGCGTGTTTGAGGACTCCGATTTGGAGCCGCTCGATGATGACGACGACGGGCTGACTAGATCGACCGAGGAGGACAAGCCGATTGTGAAGAGGACAAACGACCATACGACAGTCTGAGCCGCGCATGTGGCCTCGCGCCATCGTTGATGTAAATTGAAACGCCCCAGCTAGGCCCGCGAACCGAAGAGCGGGACACCTTCACCCGCCTGCTGGGGCATCCTTTGAAGGGCACCGTGAAGGGGTGCATAGTGGACTTTCTGCCAGACGAATACCTTTTCGATGGTGCAGAATTAGCAGACTTGGTTGGCGTGGTCCGGTCATCTTTGGAGCCGACAAAGAGCACGGACGAAGCTGCGACAAAGTTGCTCATGGATTTCAGCTATCGCCAAACACTGGGCACGCCTCATGAACGCGTCGTGTTGAGCTGGTTGGCTGACGTTGCCGATTCTGTTCTCGACCACAAAGATGCTCGGCAAGTCTTTGGCCTGCTGCCACGCCATCGAGGCAACCAGGGCAGTCCCGATATGACCCTTGAATATGCGGTATGGGTTCATCTCGCGACGACGCGGGGCTTGTCAAAAGCCGAAGCGATCGCAGAAGCATCCATCGCCTTCGATCGTGATGAAAGCTCAATTCGCAAGCAGATCCGTGGTGAGGCTGGGCGAGTGGAGCAGGTGGACGAGGACTATTGGGAGAGGCTCTTTGACGAAGCCGGCCGGCCGCTCCCTCCACCGGGAACCAAATCGGGGATTTGACGCCTAGGCGTTCGCCGAAATATGCGAATGATGAGGCTCCATACCGCAGTCAATCGACAACGCGGGACTATGTGGAGTCTCGGATGCAACAAGTCCAAGCCCGGTCTTACCGACCAAAACAAGCTGCCGAGTTGCTCGGCATTGGTCCAGCCACTTTGTGGCGCTGGATCAAAGAACGTGATGATTTTCCAAAACCCAAGCGTTTGAGCCCCCGTTGCACGGTGCTGGACGGCGCAGAGCTGATCGCATGGCGTGATGCTCAGGGAGAGGGGGTGTCCAAATGATGGCCGCAATCCTCTATCTGTGGACCCGTTACCGCGACGGGAGGGCCACGAAATGAGCGAAGCCCCCGCACCGACCAAGACGCAAGGGGCTTCTGAAGAAACGCAGAGCAATTTTACGGCGCGCAGCACTTCGGTGGAAGCCCAGCGCGCACGAATCATTGCAGCGTTGAGGCAGCGCCCGCACACCTCATACGAGCTTCGGAGACTTGGAGCGTTCCAGGCACCTGCCCGCATCCTCGAACTGCGTTACGTGCTTGGATATGACATCCGCACTGAGCGAGTGACGCTCTACGACCGTGACGGCTACATGCACCCGAACGCGGCGCGGTATCACCTGGACGGTGAGCCCTTGGAGGGCTTCACACCTTCGCAAAACACGGGTGCTGTGAATGCACTTCGGGAAGCGGCAAAGGCCATCCGGGCGCAGGCGAAAGGACTGGAGCGGGACTCGATCAAGCGGGAGCACATCCCGAACGTGAGGCAGCGGCTGATTGACGCGTTGCGGGTGCTTTCTGCCTTGGAGCGTGAATACCCGGAGCAGTACGCCCGCGCGCGCGAGGGAAGTCCAGATGCTGGCACCGATGCTTGATGCCATCCCGGCTGAGCTAAGGGAGGTGCCTCGCTGGGTAGTGTGGCGAGGTGCCAAGGTGCCTTACCGCGCCGACTGCGTGAACAGCACGGCCAGCGTGACGGACCCCGCCACTTGGTCACCATTTGAGGCGGCTGCGACTGCCTACGGTGAAGGCGGCTGGTCGGGCGTCGGCCTGGTGCTGGCGGGGGATGGGCTCGTCGGGATCGATCTCGACAAGTGCGTCACGTCTGGTCGACCGCGTAGGGAGGCGCTGGCGCTCCTGAAGCGCATAGGGGCGGGGTACGTGGAGCTTTCCCCCTCTGGGACCGGCCTGCGGGCATTTGGGCGCGCCTGCGGTGCTCCAACGGGTCGACGCGGAAAGATCGACGGGATCAACGTCGAGCTGTATAGCGACCGCCGCTATCTGACGGTCACAGGGCGAGCCATTCAGAACGGACCGATTGCAGAGCTCCCGGGCTTCCTTGCGGCTGTTGATTCCCTGACACCTACAGAAGAGGAACAGAAGACAACAGAGGATGACAGAAGTTCTCTTCAGTCATCTTCTGGCCTCTTCTGTAGGTCCCTGCCACCGAATGTCATTCCTGGCATGGCAGGCGAGCGGAATCGATGTCTGTTCGCGCTCGCTAGATGGGCGAAGGGTGTTCACCCTGACGCCACCACGGCCGAGCTGCGGACGTTGGTGCAGGAATGGCACCGGCTCGCGCTGCCCCACATCGGAACCGCCGACTTCACCACGTCTTGGACTGACTTCATGCGCGGCCTGGCTGCCGTGAAGTCTCCGTTCGGCCTCACCCTGGAAAAACTCATGGAACGTCTCGACGAAAAGCCGCTGCCCGATGGAATCGATGGACTCGGATATGGGGAGGCCGGGAATCGATTGGTCTGCATCTGCCAAGCCCTTGCTGTTCACAACGCTCCCGGCCCCTTCTTCTTGTCCAGCAGGCAAGCCGGCGAACTGCTCGGCATTCACTTCACCGACGCCTCAAAGATGCTCGCGGCGCTTGTTCTGGACGGCGTGCTGCACCTCGAATCTCGCGGTGTTGGTCGCGTTGCCAGCCGCTATCGCTACGCCTGGCGGTCGACATGAGCCCAAAGCGCCCAACCTCCGCAGATCCTGCACCCCACCCCCGCGAAATCTGCACCCCCGCAGATTTCGCACCCCTCAAAAACGAACACTTTGAAAGCCCGCAATGAACTGGACCGAAGACATTCCAAACCTCTCCATTCAACAGCTGGACAACGGCAACCTGCGCCTGGAGGACAAGAGCTTTTCGGAGGGTGCCATCGTTGATGTGCACCCCTCACAACTTCGCCTGATGGCTGAGCGGCTCGGCCTTGTCCGAGATCTGTCCGCATCTGATGCGGATCTTTTGCGGACAGAGCGCGAGTGCACAGCTGCGTTGCGCGCTCAGCTTGCGCGCCTGATCCCGTGGCTGGAAATGATCGAAGGCAGGGCCGCGCAGCTTCACGAGAACATCATGGGCGTCTCGATGAATGGGCACGAAGACGTGCACATCGAGGTTGCGCAATCTTCGGCGCTCGCAGACATCGCCGAGCAGGTGTGCATGGACGCGAAGGCAGCGATGACAGAGCCATCCCGCGTCTGTCACACCGCTGTCCCGCGGGGCACCACGGGGAATAACCAAAGCGGTGCCGAAAACGGAGCTACTCCGAAAACGGGGGGTGTTCAAGACCCCCAAGAACGGGCGGCTTCTCAAACTTCTGCAAGCGGTGCCCAACAGGCCGCCTTGCTCTGAGATGCGCCATGCATCTTCAGACCAATGCAGTAGCCCGGCTCATGCGCGGGTTCGAGCCAAAGGTCGCTCCGACACCGAAGCTACGAGGAAGGCCAAGGAAGTTGAGCGAGGAACTGTTTCGGGATGTGCTCCGAGGGCATCGCGCGATCTCGGAATGGTTCTCGGAAAAACACGGTCGGCCTGCGCGCTCCGATGTCGAACTCTTCGAGTACTTCCGCGCCTACGTGTTGTCGGTCTCGCATGTGGAGGGGCGTGCCGCTCACGCGCTCTCAATTGGCTACAGCATGAAGACGGTGCAGAACGTACTCGGCCAGGCCCGGCGTTTCTACCGAGAGCATCCCGAAAAATGCCCATTTCTCGGGGTGGACGCAGAGCGTGAAGCCAAGTTCAATCAAGGTTCAGAAAGTGAAATCAGATGACAGTCCAAGTCCTGAGCCGATGGCTCAACCAGCAACCTATCCCGCTGCCGATGACAGATGCGGAGCGCCATGATGTTTTCGCGACATATGCCGTCAACGTGGCAAACGGTCAGCTTCCATGGCTGCTGCCATTGCTCAACGAGGCGTCGGCAACGTTGTACGTCGGCCCCTCGATGTTCTTCTTCCAGTTGCCATCCCATCCGGGCAAGTGGCACGAGGTGCCCGAGATGGCCCGGCTGATCCCCATGGTGCCGTGGGTCGAGCAAGAAGAAACCCCGCAGTAACCAACAACAAACCAATAGCTAAGCAAAAGGAATCTGAAATGGCAAAAGGCCTCCTCGATTTTGTGTCCACCCCCGAAGGGCAAGGACTGCTGTCCGCCGCCTTTGGTGGCCTGGCTGGTGCGCGTCGCGGCCAGCCGTTGAACTCCATCGGCCGCGGTGGCCTTGCTGGCCTAGCTGGGTATTCTCAGGCTCAAGACCAACAGACCCAGCAGGCGGAGCGCTTAGAACTAAACAAGGACCGTGACCAGAACCGCGTGCTGCGTCAGATGCAGATGGACCAGCAGGCCGCGCTGATGGCCAAACAAAAGGGGCAGGAGCAATGGCAGGCCGGGCTGCCTGCGGTGTACAAGCAGGCCACAGAGACGACATATGGCGCGGGCGACGAAGGCCCGACGATGGCAAAGCCAAACCCGAACGCGTTGCGCGAGTACGCGATGCAACCGAACTCGCCGTTTGCCGATGAGGTGATGAAGAGCCTGATCGTGACGAAGCCGCAGGAGGCGTTCACTCTTTCTCCGGGACAGACGCGTTATGGAGCCAATGGGCAACCGGTTGCGACCGTCCCCGAGAAGCAGAAGAAGACCGCACTGGAAGAAATGCTTGATGCCGCCGGCATCAGCGACCCGGCCGTGCGTCAGCGATTTATTGTTGATGGGCTGAAGAAGCAGACCTCGCACGCACCTGCTGCAAACACCAACGTTGTGTTGAAGCAAGAGGGCGAGGAAGCGAAATCCGTAGGCAAGTTCTTTGGGGACGCGTACGCGAACATGCAGAACGCCGGGTTCTCTGCGCAGAGCAAGGTGAATCGATATGACCGACTGGGCCAGTTGCTGGATGGGGTGAACACCGGCAAGTTCACGAGCGCAGGCCTTGAGGTGGCAAAAGCGGCCAACGCGCTGGGCTTCACTCTCGACCAGAACATGGCCAACAAAGAAGCCGCTCAAGCGCTCTCCAGCGAGATTGCGCTTGAACTCCGCAATCCATCGGGCGGCGCAGGTATGCCAGGCGCTATGTCGGATGCAGATCGGCAGTTCTTGGCGAACATGGTTCCTGGGCTTGCCACTACGCCAGAAGGCAGGAAGCTGATGCTGGAGACGGCCAGGAAGCTTGCCAAGCGAGACATGGACGTCGCGCGCATGGGCCGCGAATATAGAAAGCGAAGCGGTTCGATCGATGAGGGCTTCTACGATGAACTGGCACGGTACTCGGCAGCCAACCCGCTCTTCGAGCAGCAAAGCTCACCCGCACCCGCTGCGAGTGGCTACACCATCAAACGCGTGAGGTAATCCATGGCCAAGTACGAGATTTCCGGACCTGATGGCGCGGTGTTTGAGGTTGAAGCCCCAGACGCAGCAAGTGAAGCTGAGGTGCTTGCATTCGCTCAGGCGCAGATGGGCCAGAGCAAGACCGAGGGCTATGACAGGGGCCGCAAGGAGGGGAACCCCATTGTTCGCGGATTGACCAATGTCTTTCAGGGTCCAACGTTCGGGTTCGGAGACGAAATCATTGGCGGTGTAGGTGGAGCTCTCAAAACGCTGACCAACGACAAGTCCCTCGGCGAAAACTACCGTTCGACCCGAGACTTTGCGCGCGGTGTGCAAGACCAGTACCGTGAAGACTTCCCAATTGGGTCGGTGGCCACGCAGTTGATGACCGCTGCTCCCACCCTCGTACTGAACCCTTTGGGTGCTGGCGCCAACCGTGCGATTGCCGCAGCATCGCCAAAGGCGGCTGCCTGGTTGAACCCGACAACGAAGCTCACAGGCGTCGTGGCCAACACCGCGCGTGCCGCCACTTCAGGCGCAGGCTACGGTTCAGTGAGTGGCGCAGGTGACTCGACGGCTGAGACCTTTTCGGGCGTGCTGAGAGATGCAGCGAAGGGCGCCGCGACCGGCGCGGTCACTGCGGGGGCTCTCCAGCCCGTGCAGATGGCTGTCGGTGGAGCCGTGCGCAACGTGGCGCAGAGGGTCTCTGATGGCTCAGCCAACAACTACGCGCAGCAGAAGGTTGCACAGTCCCTCGTGAGAGATGGGCGAGGCTCGGTTGTGGAGTCGGGCGCGGTCAATCCTGTCGGGCAAGTAAGCGCGCGGCTTCGCAAGCTTGGACCCGAAGGCACTGTCGCCGATGCGGGCGGCGAGAACACCCGCCAACTTCTCGACACGCTCGCGACCTTGCCCGGGAAGACGAAGGACCGAGCGCAGACCTTGATTCGAGATCGTCAGGCCGGAAGATCTGGGCGACTGGTTGCGGCTGCTGACGACGCGTTGGGAACGCAAGGAGCGGGCTTTCAGCAGACGATTGAGGCGCTGGACACTGCGCGACGCCAAGCCGCTGCACCGTACTACAGCCAACTTGAAGGACTCACCGCCCAGGTTGACGACGACGTTCTGTCGCTGCTGGGTAAGACCGCAGGCATTCATGGGGAGGCTCAGAAGCTCTATCGACTGCAGACCGGTGAAGACCTAGCGCTCGGCAGCTTGAAGAAGGGTGACCCGGTCCCCTTTGCCATGCTGGACACGCTGAAGCAGTCACTCTATGACGCCGCCGAGAGCGCCAAGCGGCAAGGCAACAACAAGATGGCTCGTGCGGTTGACGACGCCCGGGTGCAACTGACCGGCAAGCTCGACAAGATCGCACCACAGGTCAATGGTCAATCGGTCTACAAACTGGCGCGGGATGCCTATGCAGGCCCGTCTCAGTTGATCGAGGCCGCCGAGGTGGGCAGGACAGCAATGAAGGCCGACACTTTTGACGTGTCCTCCGCGCTGCGATCAATGAGCCAGTCGGAAGCCGAGGCGTTTCGCATTGGCGCGCTGCAGGCCCTGCGCGAGAAGTCGGGCACCCAATCGGGCCAGACGTCGCTCTTGAAGATGTGGATGGAGCCGGCGACGCGTGATCGCTTGAAGGCCATCTTCGGGAAAGACTACCGGGAGTTCTCTGCGGCAGTTGCCAAAGAGGCGCGTCTCAAGGGCCTTGAGGGCGTCGGTCGTGGCTCTCAAACGGCCTCGCGCATGTACGGGGCTGGTGATCTTGATGTGGCGCCGCTCCTCGAAACCGCATCACTTGCGACCAGTGCAGCACATGGCAATGCTCCGGGAATGCTCGCAGGCGCTGCAAACCTCTGGAACAGGGTGAAGACGCCCGAGCCAGTGCGCGACAGCATGGGCCGCATCTTGATGTCCCAGGGGCAGGAAGGGGCCGCAAACCTCCAAACGCTGCGCGGTCTATTGGGGCGCCTGAACCAGGAGAGCGCATCCCGTGCCGAGCGGACCGGTGCGCTGCTTGGCCTTGGTGGCGGTCTGCTGGCGCCGTCCAACGGTGGCGGCCTTCTTGGTCAATGAGCAACTCGAAGCAAAGGCCTCACTCATGAAAGAAGTCAAAACAGATGATGCCGCCAACGGCGGCTTGCCGGCGACGACGCAAACACCGAAGAGCAGACGCTTGGAAATGGTGATCCCGAAAGGCCAAACACTGGACCAGGCCAATGCGGACCTTGCCACACAAGGGCTGGTGACCAACGCCGGTTTGGTGACGACGTTCTCGCGATGGGAGCTGAGCGAGTTGTCTCTTACGGACATGGTCGCCAGCTTGAAGGAGAGCGGGACCGCGGTGAACAATGGGGACCTGAAGGGCGCGGAGCAGATGCTCAACGCTCAGGCGGTGTCTCTCAACTCCATCTTCGCCGAGTTGGCCCGAAGGTCAGCCCTGAACGTGGGGGAGCACATGGATGCCATGGAACGCTACATGCGACTGGCTCTGAAGGCTCAAGGGCAGTGCAGGGCCACCCTCGAAACGCTCGCGGCCATCAAGAACCCGCCTGTGGTGTTCGCTCGCCAGGCCAACATCTCTAACGGACCGCAGCAGGTGAATAACGGGGTGGCCGCGAATTACGAGACCAGTACGCGCGCACATGCGCCCGCGCAAGCGTGCGGAGAAATCGAAAACCAGCAAACCAAACTTTTAGAAGGAATGCAGCATGGCGGCACGGCTTTGGACGCCGGAACAACGGGAGCGGCAGCGCGAGGCCATCGCGAAATGGAAACCGTGGGAGCGATCCACAGGCCCGAGCAGCCCAGAAGGCAAAGCCAGGGTTAGCCGTAACGGATGGAAAGGCGGTACACGGACGATGTTCCGAGACCTCGCTCGCGAACTCAGGCGGCATCATGAAGTGTTGGACACCATCAACGCTCGATAGCGTCGTAGACCAGCGAAAACTCGGTGTCGTGCATGCGTGCTCTGCGCACGCGAATGTGTGCACAGAGGGACTGTTCGGACAGAAGTCTGAGCACCTCCAATTCTTGCTGAGGTGTGGCCTTGCATCCGAGAGTTACTGATACAAGCGCGGATGGCGGAATGGACAGCAGAGCGACGTCGCCCGAAGGTGCTTCAACCCGCTTGTCAGCGCTTTCAAGAGGCCACACAAGCCTGGCTTCCTCTTCGTATGACCAGTGAAGCGATTTCGTTAGCGCGAACACTTGAAACCCTTGGTCCCGGTCGATGGCTTCCATGTTCAACTCGGGCCGTTTTTCGCTGTACGAGACATCACGCAAAAAGCCGAACTCATCTTTGTCGGTCCTTCGCCGCTTAAGAGACGGGTGGGCTTCATCAAATTCAAAGACGAAGCCTCGATGGCTTTCCCCGTAGTGGGACCACATTAGAGGCTGGTTGCTGTGCCTTGAAAAACACAAGACACCGAGAATTGCGGGAAAGTGCTCGGTGATCTTCTTCTGCATCACCGCGTTGATCGCAGGAAGGCTGTGATTCAACACTGTTTGAACATCGGCGAAGATTTTTGGCCAACCAGCATGCATTCGGCGTTCGGCAACGAGGTAGTGCGTCGCTGTGAACTTGGGCATTTTCTTGCGCAGCATCTTTCTCACACGCGACTTGGCCTCAGGTGCAGCACTCGGCATCAGGCTCTCTACGAACTGAAGAACTTGCACACTGTTCAATGCTGGGAATTGCGGCTCCATTCTTTTGGCTAGGTCGGCAGCAAGCGAGTTGATGTCCAAAGAGCGGACGCTTTTCACCGTATCTTCCACTCTATAAACGGCCGGAGCCGGCGGCCTTAACTCGAAGGGGTCATTGAACTCGGCGGGCGGTGTGATTTTCAGGTGCCAGTTTTTGAGATAGTCGAGCCCCCAATGTGCCGACATGTACTTGCACACGGTCATTGCCTGCGGGCCTTCTGGAGTGGTCGGCAACTGGAGATCGAATTGAGATAGAGCATCAGCGGTGCCTGCTGGCGTAGCTGCCATCCCCGTTTTTCTTCAGGCATGCCCACGAGATCACAGAGCCAGGACGCTGTGTGGCGTGCGTGTTGTAGACGGCAGTTGCAGAAGATCGGCATTCGTCCAGGCTCGAAAAGTCGCCAGCGATCTCCCAACGCGGCTGCCCTTTCTCGTGATAGCCGACTTCGTAGGCGTATCGACTGCCGAGGAACGGAACTCCGTCACACCCAGACAGGAAGATGGGCAATAGCACCATTGCGGCGCATTGCCAGCGCCGTGAGAATGTTTTGATCACGAGCGGAGTGTATTTGTCTCATTCCGAATCGTGCGCGCATCTGCCATAACAATTCGAGGAGGACTGCACATGATTCGGTACGCGGCGATGACACTTGCCTTTTGTGCGGGAGCGGCCGCGGCGCAAGTGCCGGCTGTCCTGCTGGAGGCCTGCAATTCGTTGGAACCTGCTGCGAAGCGGCTTGAGTGCCTACGCGCCGCAAATCGGAATGCACACCCTGGCTCGAGTGAAATGGCTGCTCAGCCGGTCTATCGCGCTCCTGCACACTCGGCGCCTGCGAACTCCTACAACTTCGCCCCGAGCCCCGCCGCGAGGTACTCAGCCCCGAGCGGAACGACTTGCTTCACCGGGCCTCGCGGTGGCACCTACACCATTACCAAGAGCGGGAAGAAGAACTATGGAGGGTGTTAGGGTAGTCGCCGACAGACTAATTCAGGGACGCTCCAATGCCTCGCTACATGCTTGATACCAACGTGTTCAATGACGTTTTAGACGGGAAAGTAGACACTTCGGCGGTTGCCTGCACAGATCTCGTAGCAACTCACATTCAACGGGATGAGATTCAGAAGACCAAGGACCAAAAACGCAGAGAAGGGTTGATGGCCACTTTTGGTGGTCTGACGGCCGGTGCTGGTGCTGCAGTAGGGGGTTCTCCTATACCTTTCTCGAAGGTAGTTCCTACTGAGTCGATGGTGTGGAATGTCTCGAATTGGGGAGAGGCAAAATGGGGCGTGGAGGATGATCTCTATGAACGAATGCTGGTTGCATTGGATCGCCTCAATAAAAGCAAAAAAAATAATCCGCAAGACATCCTGATTGCAGAGACAGCGGTGCGAAACGGTTGGGTGCTGGTCACCGCAGACGCAGATCTCTCATCAGTCGTGGCCCAGTTCGGAGGCGAGTGCTGCACGGCAGCAGCACTTTGGTGTGTGACTCGGGGGGCCGATGAAGATGGTGATTGATAGCTATCGACTTCGGTCCGGTGAGCTAAGGGCCTATCTGGCCAGATCGCGATCCAATTTTCTGTCCTCACTGATGCCGCGGCCTGACGTCTCGGGCCATAGAGAAAACTACAGACCTGTGGAGTTGAAATGGATGCCTTAGAGTTGCTATCAATTCTTAAAGATGGACTGCTGTCTACTTTAGTGCCCCTTGGTGCCATCTTGGTATGGAAGACATGGTCGATTGTTCAAGAACTTAGCTCCCAGCGCAGGGTACTTGAGAAACTGGTCGAAGAGCTAGTCGATCGCGATGTACAAGCCGTCAAAGATCGGCTCCAAGGGAGGGAGCATTCCATCCCCACCGAGGATGATCGCATCAAACGGCTTGTCCTACAGTCAAACGCAAACACGAGACTGACCAGCACAGTTGCTGGTCGCAAAATTCTCCGTGACTTCTATTTTTCGGAGTTGCAAGTATCAACGTTTCTGCAGCATGCGGTCGATGAAACGCTTCGAGCCCCGACGCCTGAGGATCTTGAGAGGAGCCTTGATCTTTTGGTGAAGGACGAAAGCTGGTGGCGAAAGATGTGGGGAGTGAATGGGGTGAAGGACTCTTTGAAGGACGCTGTCAAGACACTTCCTGGCAAGCTGTTCGACAAGGCCAACGACCTAGTGAAATCATTTGTCGGCGGCAGTAAGAGCTAACGCTCGGGGAGCAGTGCCATCTGTAACCTTTACGGGTCCACTAAAGAGGCCAACGTCCGAAAACATTGGCGCCCTGGCAACACCCTCGTTCAGGAGTGGCCTGGCGGGATCGTGGCGCCCCGCAAGGATGGCCCCTTCATTCGCCGCGCTCGCGACGTGGTGGGCTACGAACAGGAGCTGGTGGTCGGCCGTTGGGGCCTGGTTCCATGGTTCGCCAAGACGCCTGACATCAAGTTCGCGACGAACAATGCGCGCAGCGAGGAGCTGGCCAGCAAGGCGACATTCAAACTCCCATGGGCACGCGGCCAGCGCTGCATCATCCCGGCCGACTGGTTCGACGAACCCAACTGGGAGAGCGGCAAGAACGTGTGGTGGCGCTTCAAGCGCGCCGACGGTGAGCCTTGGGGCCTGGCGGGCCTGTGGAACACTTGGACCGACAAGACCTCGGGCGAGATCGTCGAGAGCTACACCATGCTTACGATCCACGCCAACAGCCACCCGCTCATGAGCAGGATGCACCGGCCCGACCTAGACCCGGAAACCAAGCAATCGCTGCCCTTCGAGAAACAGGACAAGCGCAGCGTCATCCCGATCGAGCAGGGCGATGTCGACCAGTGGCTTGCGGGCACGCTCCAGGAGGCTCAGGAGCTGCTCAGGCTGGCGCCGGTTGAGACGTTTGATGCTGGCCCATCGACACCGGCCGCGCCGACCTTGCTCTGATCAGCCGCGTGATCTGCTGCCTGGCTTGATCCAGCCTTTACCCACCGGGTTTTCATCCGGGTTTGCAGGCACCCGGTTCATCGCTTTCCAGGCTTTCACGTCAAACGGCGGCAAAGGCTGGCCGTCCTTGCGCCGCGGGCGCACGAGCCAAGCCTGCTCGATCTCTTCGACGCCTGATGCGGCCGTGTGCAGCTGGGTGCCAAGCCAAACCTCCCCATCGAGCGGAAGGTGGGTGATCTTCGGGTCTATCAGGATCATCACGGAACGCTCCATTAGGCCGGCTGGCTGGTAGAGGGTGGCAACCCGCGCGGTCCGCGTCAGAGAGGTGCGTCCTGGCCTCCAGATGGCCATGGAGATCCTGCCGAACTCAGGCGCCGGCCATTCCTCGGGGCGGAGGCGCTGCTGATTGCGGCGAAGGGTGATTACTTCGTAGTGCACTGTGAAAATATACAGTATTCTTCCTCGACCTTGGGTATGATGACGCGTCCTCAAATCCTCAGTGACGCGTCGTGACGACGCGTCCTCAAAGTGAGGATGCGTGCTTCGTTCATTCGTGAAGAACTCGGCGAGCGCTGTGGGCATTGGGCACGTCGGTTGCTCCACTTCGCGAATGGAAACGAAAGTGAAAAAAGCGGTCGATGCTGGCCGGCTTGCACGCATTGAAGATCGGCCAGCTTCAGAGAACCCGCACCGTAAGGTAGGTGCGTCTGAGTTGGATCGCTTGTTGGAACAAGCATGGGGTCTGGGGTGGGTGCGTGAGAACGCTGCCACCGAGTTGCGTCGCTCGCGCGAGTTGCTACGCGTGGCCCGTGAGCAGAAATGCTATCTCTGCCGCTTGGTTCGAAAAGGTTCAATGTTCCGCTACTGTGGGCGTGCTGACGACATACAGGCGTAAAAAAGCCCGCGCGAGCGGGCTGGTGGGTGAGGGTGGCTACGTGCTCAAGCGGAAATAGGGGCGCGCAGCAGGGCCGCTTTAAACTTTGGCATTGGTGCTGTGGTTCGCTCTTCGATCCAATGAGAACCAAAGCCAAACAGTTCAATCCCGGCCCAGGTCATTGCCTCGTAGTGTTCATGTCCAAGGTCGCTTGTTCTCGCCCAGTGAGTTGAGGTGTTCGTATCGCCGTGGCTCTCACTTACTTCATTGGTCCAGCAAACGCGGATCTGTGATGTGGGAATGAGGGCGGCGTTCTCATGGTCCCCCATGATTGGCTGCCTGTACATGGACGGCTCCTAGTGCTAGCAGGGTCAAGAGCCCTGCATCCATGGACTGTGCGCTTATTCCCAGCTCTTGTCTGGTCCGCGGCGCTTTTATTTTTCAAGACGACGAGAGTGGAGATGAAAAAAGCCCGCACAGGGCGGGCTTGCCTGGGCTAAGGGGCTACTACTTCTTCCCGGCCTTTCCTGTGTAGGGGTTGTAGTTCCCCTTGGTGCCGAAGTTGTCAGACGTCGTGCTGTTGGGCGTCGTGCGCGTGTGTGGCTGGACATAGGTGCCGTCAGACTTCACATGACCCTGCACATGGGTGGTCTGCTGCGCTTGTGCGCCGAATGCCAGCATGGCGGCAAGCGCCAGGAACGTTGTTTTCATCTTAGTCTCCATAAGTACCACGGACCGCGTGGGGCGGTGGTCCATTCTTCGTCAGCCACTTCCCGGCTGTCAGCGAACTACGTCACGGAAGAGGGCGAAGACTTGCCGCGTACAGGCGTAAAAAAGCCCGCTCTCGGCGGGCTGGTGGGGAAGGCTGTCAAGAGGACTTTGGCCGTCGCCTCTTGAGAGCTGGTTTCCCGGCGTTGGCGACGATAGTCGCATCCTCGGGCGTACGCGGGAGAGGGGTTGGGACTGGCCGCGTTACAGCCGACATGAAGGCAGAGAGGTCTGAAACCGGATCTATGTAATCTGCGCGGAGCTCTAGCTGCAACTCGTGCTTCTCTCCACCAACCTCCACAAGTAGGTCTTTCACACCGAAGGTGGCAAAGGTGAATGGCCTCATTGGAATATGAAGGTTCACCGAACCACCTGGTTTCAAACTAACACGCTGCTCAAATGGCTTGTTTTGTGCAAAGTTGATGCGCACGGTGTCTTCGCCGGTGAAGCCACCTACAACTACAAGAAGACTCAGTAGGTCCAATCCATATGGCTGCTCTTTCGAAGGCGGTGGCGCGTTTCGCGGCACCCTGAAGAGAACCACTCCATCCGCATAGAGACCGATCACGAACATCTTCCCGTTGTTCTCGAATCGAAACTCATCTGCAACATAGAGCCTGGCGAACGTCTTGCCTTTTTGCTTGCCGCCATTGGCCACCACGGTTGCCTTAGGCATTTAGAGCCCCGCTTTGAAAAGCTGTCACGTCAATGTATTTTCTCGTAGACCACTCGCCAAACCGTTCACCAGGAACGAGTTCGACGCTGGAGTCGCGTGCGCTGGACGCAGTTAACTGTGTCTTCGACATTCTCGAAATAAAAATGGCGGTTGACTGAGTGTGAGAGGAGACCGACAGTGTCGCTGGCTCAACAAGCTTCACGTCTAGAGCCGCGCCTGCAGCACGGGCGAGCTTCACCATCGTCTCAATGGTGAAGTTTGTGTCGCCGCGAAAAACCTTTGTGATGTATGCAGCGCTGGTGCCAAGCTTCTTGGCCAACTGAGCGTTCGTGATGCCGGCTGCCCGGCAACGTTTGTGCAGCTCAACAGCAAAGGCGAGCTTTGCGCTCTCTACCCAATAGCTGTCGCGTTGCTCCGCATTTTTGAGGAGTTCTTTCAATGCTGGGTTGATGAATGTCATTGCTTACCTTTCGCGCTACCGGGTTCAAGAGATTCGAAGTAGGCATCCTTCCACCTCTTCGCTGCTGTGACTGCAGACTTGTCTACCTTTCGGCCCTTTTTTATGACTCCGCCTGTGCACACAGCGATCTCGCCATTTCTGCCCTTGAAGTAGAAAAGGCGCAAGTCGCCTTTAATGAACTCATAGATCCCGTTTTCTTTGTCCGCCTCATGACACCAAGCCGCTGGCACTTGCTCAAAACCAAGTTCTGCAACTCTGGTTACCAAGGTCAATAGTGCAGCTCTTGTGTCGACGTAGCTTTTCCTCTCAAGAAGGAAATCCAATGCGGGGCAATCTCCATCTTTGGACACAGCGACCACCTTGAACTTACCCTGGGCAAGTACCTTTATGGTGAGCATGTTAACTCATAGGTTAAGATCCCAGGGAGGGCCATATGGATGAGCGGTATGACGAAGAGGGTTATTCGTTAAGTGCATCGACTCGAAGGGCAGCCGGCATCCTACGTCACTCTCAGGGCGGAACAGCCTGCAGCTGCCCAGCAGCGCTTCAAACTCAGATTCTGTAGCGCGACTGCCGCACCAGTACGCGGCATCCTTCACGCATCTAGCCATTTGCACCGAGCCAGCGACGCACTTCGTCGATTCTCCAGGCCGTGACCCTGGGGCCGAGCTTAGTGGGCTTGGGAAAGTCGCCCTTCTGCACCCAGCGCCAAAGCGTCGCAGATGAGAAGGGAAGGATTGCGAGCAACCCTGCTTGCCGGATGTAGCCGGCTTGCGGCATGTCTTTGCGCAGCGCTTCCAGCTTCTGGATGGGCGAAAGAGGATCGACCGGGGGTGGGGTAGGGGCGCCCGAGAAGATGGATTGCTTCAGTCGTTTTTGCATTGATGAGACTCCAGTGGTTTCGAGAACCCGGAGTCTCTTTGCGATGGGGGTCAATAAAAAGCCATCTACGCTGCAGGTGCACGCATGTACGGCGCACATGCACTTTAGGGCGCGCGCTTGTGCTTGGGCTTCCACTTGCTGGCGAGCAGCCACTTTTTGACTGTCTCGTACTTGTACAGCTCCTGGGTCTCGGCCTTCTTGACCAGGCGACCAGAGATGTATTCAGCCGCAGCTTCGAGCGTAGTAAATGCACTCCCGTCATGCTTTCCCTGATCTGCCCGCTCAATCGCTTCGGCGCGTTTTGATCGGTTCTTGGCATGCCGCTCGACAGCGACTCTCCGGTTTTGCTCGGAGAGAACCCTCGCCTCAAACTGTAGCGAATGAGCGATCTGCAAGGCCCGCATCGCTTCAATCGTGTATCCCGCCGCGCTGTTCATGGCATCGACCAACTTTCCGCCTTCGCCAACAAGATCAGGCGCCCCATCGACATCACCCAGGTACGCGTAAGCGGTGCGGATTTGTCTCAACGCAAACACTGCATAGCGCTCCCAGCGCTCAATGTGTTCCTCCGCATCCCAGCAGTGCGCGGGCTCCAGGCTTGCGAATGCGTTGATTTCGCCGAGGCGGTAGTGGTCGAAGAATGGACGATCCGCAATTTCTGGCGCCACCTTGGGGGTTGCTGAGACCGCAGCGAGTTGCTGAGCAGAAAAGCGCGTTGGTCTCATCGCCGACTCAATCTCCACGCCAACTGCTGCGAGCCAAGCAAGGTCTCTGCCTTGAAGAGCGGTCGTGATTTCGCTTGCGATCTGGGTGACCCAGCCGAGGAACTCAGGACGAGGCTCGAATCGATGCGGGGAAAGATCTAAGGAAGTGGGAGGAGAAGGCATGTACCGCGATGCATTGGCGCGGTAACAACAGGTCGGAGCACTCAGGTCATCTCACTACGTCTTAACCAGGATGGTCCGTGGGATGGTGCTTTTATTCTGAGACCACGCCGGAGGCCGCATAAACACTAGGGGTCTGGCGGAGACTGTGAGATTCGAACTCACGGACCCTTGCGGGTCGGCAGTTTTCAAGACTGCTGGTTTAAACCGCTCACCCAAGTCTCCGGGAGCGATGACAAGGGT
>Ga0247823_10001173_pt1 | contig 21903 bp, 13 predicted proteins | sample 13C_PalmiticAcid_2_FD_192426 | JGI IMG/M metagenome (GOLD analysis project Ga0247823, IMG submission 192426) | Soil microbial communities from agricultural site in Penn Yan, New York, United States - 13C_PalmiticAcid_Day30 | ecosystem: Environmental > Terrestrial > Soil > Agricultural land... | reverse complement strand
GCGCATCGGCGCCTCGACCCCCAACACGGCCCGTCCTTGTCATCCCCGCAGGGGATCTTTCCTTCGGCGCGACGGCCGCATGTGGGGCGGTGGGGTGATGCGGCAGCGCCCCTATCGCGACATGTGGTGACCCGCACCCACAGAAAGGTCCCCTCCGGGGAAGACAGGGGCGCGCAGCTCCGGAGATGGCCTGTCGAAATTCCCCCACCCCATTCGACATAGCGTCAACAACACGCAGTCAATCAACGAATGGAAATCATCATGTCAGCAATCAACCTCGCTCTCCTCACCCTCACCCTCGCACTCACGATCACAGCCCCCGCACTCTCACAATCACGACCGACTCCGATGACATCCGAGAAGAAGACCGGCTACGTCGCCGCGAACGGACTGCGCTACTACTACGAGATCCAGGGCACCGGTGAGCCGCTGCTGCTGCTGCACGGAGGCCTCGGCTCGATCGACATGTTCGGTCCGATCCTGCCCGTGCTCGCGAAGCAGCGCACCGTCATCGGCGTCGATCTGCACGGCCACGGCCGCACCGCCATCGGCGATCGGCCGATTCGGCTTCCCGACATCGCCAACGACATCGCGGTCGTCATCCGCGAGCTCGGCTACGATTCGGTCGATGTCTTCGGATACTCGTTCGGTGGCGGCGTCGCACTGCGGCTCGCGATCCAGCATCCGGAGTCCGTGCGTCGCGTCGTCATCGCGTCGGCTCCCTTCGCTCAGAACGGATTCTATCCGGAGATGCTGCCGATGCAGGCACAGGTGGGCGCGGCGATGGCGGAGTCGATGAAGGAGACGCCGATGTACCAGTCGTACGTGAAGGTCGCGCCGCGTCCGGAGGATTTTCCGAAACTCCTCGATCGCATGGGAGAGCTGATGCGGACGCCATACGATTGGTCGGAGGACGTCAAGAGCGTGAAGGCGCCGGTGATGCTCGTCTACGGCGACGCGGACATGGTGCGCCTCGACCACGTCATCGAGTTCTACCGACTGCTCGGCGGCGGCCTGAAGGATGCGGGATGGATGCGCGAGCACATGTCGCCGAACCGCCTCGCGATCCTGCCGAACGTCACGCACTACGAGCTGTTCTACTCCCCCGCGCTCGCGCCGACGGTGATGCCGTTCCTCGATGGCCAGACCACCCCACCCACGTGGGCGGAGAATGTGGGCGCCGGGCAGTAGATTCCGCGTCGACAACCACGGAGGCACTCATGGAGCTCGGAGCATTTTCCGTCAGCCTTGCGGTGAAGGACATCGAGGCATCGAAGCAGTTCTACGAGAAGCTCGGCTTCTCGGTGTTCATGGGTGATCAGAAGCAGAACTGGCTCATCATGAAGAACGGTCCGCACGTGATCGGACTGTTCCAGGGGATGTTCGACAAGAACCTGCTCACGTTCAACCCGGGCTGGAACAGCGACGCCAAACCGCTCGGCGAATTCACCGACATCCGCGAGCTGCAGCGCACGCTCAGGGAGCGCGGCGTGGCGATGACGATGGAGGCCGACGAGAGCACGACGGGTCCGGCGAGCATCATGATGGTCGATCCCGACGGCAACACGATTCTGCTCGATCAGCACGTGTAAACACGCATCGCCGAGGGCTCGCCGCGTTTGCGTCACGTTGTCCAGCGAGACAAGCGAGGCGCTGCAGACGCGGGTTGTCACAAATGCAGATAGGAGAGTCGCACTTTGTTGCACTATCTGAGGTCCCCGCTGGGCAATGCACGTGAGTGTCGATCGGTAGCTTCACGAATGACCTGTGGATGGCATTTGAGCTCGGAGCACTGCTGATCTGTCTCGCCATGATTCGACAGTGCGTTCACAACAACCGCAGCGTCCCCATTCCTGCCGAGTCAATCATCCCAATCCTCGCCGGCCATGGACCTCCAAATCTCGCGCTACACGTTCGCGGCCATCGCCGCTCTCATCGTGCTCACAACGTCCGGCGCGTCTGCGCAGCTAGTTGCGCTCACGGCGCCTAGTGCGTCGCAGCAAGAGCTCGTTCAGTTCCTGAATGGTTCGACCGGTTACCTGGTGAGCAGCACGACAGGTTGTCCGTCGGTGCCGGGCGGCCGTTACGCACTCTACCGTACCAACGACGGCGGCCGTACATGGGCGAGTCTCAGCGGCTGCGACACGACGCCCATACGCCGGTTTCGCGGGTTGCAGATGCTCGACACGACCCACGGTTATGCACTGTTCGAAGGCTCGCCTCTCCGTCGAGTCTTCGCACGTACCGTTGACGGGGGGCGTACATGGCTGTTCGTGGACTCGACGATCGCCCTGACGTTCCGGTTCATCGACAGTCTCGAGGGCTTCCGTCAGATCGATCTGAACGACCGGGCGCCAACGCTTGAGCGTACATCAGACGGGGGACGAACCTGGACGACTATCGACACGACGGTGACCGATCTGTGGCGGGTGCAGTTTCCCACGCCTACCGTTGGCTACGCCCAGGCATTAATGCCACCCTCGCCCACCGATCACGGCCAGCGACTCGCGCGGACAACCGACCGCGGCCGCTCGTGGACCTCGCTTTCGCTGGCGATGTTCACACTGGAACACACGAGCGGTCTGGTGCTGACGATGCACAGGCCTCATTTCCCGAGCGCCGCGGTGGGCTTCGGCTTCAGTCAGGGATCAGTGTATCGAACGAGTGATTCGGGCGCCACCTGGACGAAACTTCCTGGGTCGATCGAAACTGCCCTGAATGCCCGAATGCCTATTGAATTCCGGGATATCAAGTTCGCCGACGAGATGAACGGATACTTCGTTGGTGTCTGCTACGATTTCGGCGAAGACATGTCCCTCGGCAAGACGTTCGTGATCAGAACGACCGATGGCGGCGCCAGCTGGAGTGCGTTGCGGTACAACGGCAAGCGCAATCTCGTCGACGCGTACTCGGCATCGATCAACGCCTATGGGGGTGTGGCCTATGTTGCCATTGACGCGGCCGGAGGTCCGAACCGGATCTACAAGCACGAGTGCGTACTGCGAGCAGAGGGCTTCGATACGCCGGGACCGATACGATTTAAGCAGGGCGACTCCGCGACAATCGTCGCTCGCGAGGGTATCGCCTACGAGTGGTCGACAGGCGCCTCGAATCGTCAGATCACGGTTCGCTACAGTGGTCGCTATGCCGTGCGGGTCACTCTGCCGGACTTCTGCGTCCTCTACGACACCATGTCGGTGACCGTCGACCCGATGGTTCGCGCAGTCGCCCTTGTCGAGCGGAAGTGTTACATGGACTGTGATGGCGTGGGAGTTCGGGCGTCGATTGCGCGGGCCGTAATCGCCGGCGAATGCAACCAGCGGCTCAGCATCCACGAGTATGCGCTGCCGACGCTCTCTGTGGCGCACATGACGGAGCTCTCGGGATATACTGCGCCACACGTGCGATCAGCACTCTACGATCGCGATGGATCGCTCTACATGCTTGTGCAAATAGATACGTTTTCGGCGAAATTGGTCAAACATACACCCGATGGCAGGATCGCGTGGGAGCGCGACTTCCCAAACTTGAGCACGCAGAGTGCCTATCTACTCGCGCTCGACGCTTGGGACCGCCCAATAATCGCACTCGCACAATGGGAGCCGGTGTTTCAGGCGCTCGCGCCCGTGGTAATGCGATTCACAAGAGGCGGCGAACTCGATTTCCGCAAGGCGTTCCAAATCGAAGTCGGAAGCACTGTGCGTCCAGCGGCGCTACGGGTCCGCGACGACGGGTCTGTGCTCGCACTCATCAAGCTCAACCGCGACATGGTGCTCTTGGAATATGCGCCCGACGGCACTCCGCTTACACCTGTGACGTACGGACACTCGAACAATAGCAGCGAGGTTGCCTATGGGATGTCGCTCGGGACGGACGGGGATGTCGTCGCATCGTGTCTCTCGTACACGGACGCTGACACTCTAGCGGTCGTCGTCGCGCTGCGTCGTGGCGGGGGTGTCCGATGGACGCACGTCGAGCGCCACACGTCGCCGACGATTGACCACCCTCGCGCCTATGCGCTCGCTGACGGCGGCGCGATCGTCGTGCGCCACGGACGGAAGCAACACGGTGATTCGCTCATTCCGTCGGTGACGCGACTGACGCCTGACGGGAGCATCGCATGGCGACGATGTGCAAAAGGCGATACGTCCGACTACCAGTCGTTGCGATTCCTGCAGAGCATTTCGGCCTCGCAGGTCGACGACCGAGGGAACACGTACGTAAGCGGCCCGGAACCGATCTACGCCAACTATCCCGACGCATTCTGGACCATGTGTCTCGATGCAGACGGGAACAAGCGCTGGGAGATCTACAACGACAAGGCGGGTGTACCCGAGTCAATTAAGGTAGATGAGTCCGGATCGGTGTATGTCGCGGCTCTGCGAGCGTTCTGGGGCCCCGGGTGCCTTCTCCAACGGCTCGAGCAGCCAGGATGGACCGCCTCGGCGTCGCCTTCGGAACGAGCCGCTCCGAAGACCGTGCTCGTCACGTGGCCCAGCCCGGCGCGTGAGGCCCTCTCTCTGCGCTTCCCTATTGCCGAGAACTGCTCGATCGGTATCTCGCTCATCGACATGGCAGGCCGCACGGTAGTCTCGCAGGATCTCGGGCTGCGGGCGACTGGCGAGCTGACCGCCGTCCTCGACATCCGCGGACTGCCAACCGGCACCTACGTCGTTCGCGTGAACGCAGGATCGATCGTGCACACGTCCCCGGTGGTGGTCGAAGGCGTGGCCAAGTAGGCGGATCCAAATAACCTCGGCCTCCGAGACGCGGAGCGATCTCGCCTCGTCGGTGTTGCTTCAGGCGACGCCGTGCCGCATCAAGAATTGCGCCCCACGGATAGCGGCTGTTCGGTGCGATGTTTGTTTCGACAGGGAAGCGCCATCTCAACCCAATCTTGCCGGAGATGTCCATTGGAACGCAAGACCGCCCATGACTTCGACCAGGAGCTGCTGACGCTCTTCGACGCCTACGTTCACGGCGACATCAGCCGTCGCACGTTTCTCGACAAGGCCGCGCGATTCGCCGTCGGAGCGGTCACCGCCGCGATACTGCTCGATCAGTTGAGTCCGAAGTTCGCCGAGGCGCAGGTGATCGCCGACGACGACGAACGGCTGCAGGCCGAGTACGTCGAGTTCGATTCGCCGGGCGGGCACGGCGCGATGCGCGGATACCTTGTGCGTCCGGCGCGCCGCAGCGGGCCGCTGCCGGGGGTGCTGGTGATCCACGAGAATCGCGGGCTCAATCCGCACATCGAGGACGTCGCGCGCCGGCTCGCGCTCCATGACTACGTCACCTTCGCGCCCGACGCGCTGACGCCGCTCGGAGGCTATCCGGGCGACGAGGACACCGCGCGCGAGCTCTTTCAGAAGCTCGACGCCGCGAAGTCGCGCGAGGATTTCGTCGCCGCGGCAGGGTATCTCGAAGCACACGACGATACGACCGAGAAGATCGGCGCGGTCGGCTTCTGCTGGGGCGGCGGGATGGTGAACTACCTGGCGACGCGACTCGGCAACGAGCTCGCTGCCGGCGTGCCGTTCTACGGTCCGGCGCCGGACCTCGAGGATGTCTCGAAGATCACTGCGCCGCTGGTGATCCACTCGGCCGAGGTCGACGAGCGCATCAACGCGCGCTGGCCGGAGTTCGAGGCGGCGCTGAAGGAGGCGGGCGTGCGCTACGAGCGCATCCTCTACCCCGGCACGCAGCACGGCTTCCACAACGACACCACGCCGCGCTACGATCCGGCCGCCGCGGCGAAGGCATGGGAGCGCACGGTCGCGTTCTTCAGGAAGTTTCTGGAGTAGTCGACACCGCCACGCTCACTTCATCCCCCACGCGTCGCGCAGCGAGGGCGGGATGTCGAACGTCACCTTCTTGCGATCGTTCCACTCGAGCAGCAGGCCCTGCAGCAGCCGGAGGTTGAACGATCGGCTCCACCGTGTCGCCTGGCGCAGAATCAACTCGACGTTCGAGAGGATCGCGAACGGTAGCCTCAGGCCGAATTGTGCGATGCTCTCGACGGGCTGGATCAGTGAGCGGACGCCGAGCTCGCGCGACAGCGGCTGCCCGTTGAGATAGCGCAGCAGCAGCCCGGGCGCGAAGCGAAGCACGCGCCACGGCGTGATCGAGCGAACATAGTCGAGCAGCGCGCTCGTCAGCTCGACGCCCTCCGGCGTGGGACCCCAGTTGCGCCGGTAGATCACCTCCCACATCGCGCGCGCATCGGCCATGTCGGTCGGCATGTACTCCTCGCGGATTCCCATCTGGTGTCCGACGAGTCGCCACATGTGCAGAATGCCGTCCTCGTCGGCCGGCTCGAGCGTCACGCCCAGCGAGCGCAGACCATCGACGACGAGCACGCTGAACGTCAACATGGTCATCAGCAGCTCCTCCTGATTGATCGGCGCGGGTCCGGTCGGATCGTACGACGGCGCGCGCGTCGTGTACGTTCTGATCGCGGCATGGATCAATCGCACGCGCTGCGCCGCCTGGATGCCGACACCGCCCGCCTGCAATCCCCTCGGAGCCATCACGTAGATCAGGAACTGCAGCGTCTCGAGCACGCGCCGCGTCAGTTGACCGAGCGATCCCGACTCCTCGGTCATGCGCGCGGTGCTGTGAAGGGTCGAGGCGATGTGCGCCTGCACGTAGCCCGCGGGAAGTGATCGCAGCAGCAGCACGATCATGCACTCCGGCCCGTACGCGCCGTAGACGACCTCGCCGCGCGCCACAAGCTCGGCGTCGTGCCAGTCGGGAACGTGACCAGTCTGGTCGAGGTAGCGGTCGATCTCGTCGTGGAGTCCTCGCGGGATCGCTCCGGAGATGCCGGTCCATTCGGCGAACGCGCTCCGCCCTGCGGAGTGAGTGCTTGACGCGCCGCCGGAGCGCGCGCCGATGACGTCGGCGGCGACCGCGTCGGCCAGGGGATCGGCCTCGCGCCGCATGCGATCGAGGGTCTGTTCGGTGAGCATGAAGGAAGTCGGGTAGGTCCAGCACGAATCGGTAGGTGCGGGAACATAGCCATTTGCCGAGTACATGGCGCGGACGTATGTTCAGGCGCTGCCGCCTCGTTTCTCATCGCTGATCACCCCGCTCCCCCTCGCACTCCACTCAAACGGCGTCGACCGCCGCGAGCGCATGTACCGTATCCTCAACCTCGTCGACTACTCGCCGTTCGAGATGTTCCTCAACATCACGGCGACCGTGCTATGGGCGGCCGCGTACATCGTGATCCTGCGCAACGGCCTGCGCCGCACGTTCATCGAGATGCCCGCGCTCGCCGGCGTGGGGAACATCTCGTGGGAGGTGCTCTGGTCGACCGTGTTCCAGCCGAACATGGGACCGCTGATCGTCTGGGGCGTGCGCGCGTGGCTGCTGCTGGACCTCGTGATCGTCTACGTCATCGTCAAGCGCGGCCGGCTTCAATGGCTCAATCCCATGTCGCGCCGTCACTTCGTTCCGTTCGTCTTCGGGATGATGCTGGTGTGGCTCGGCTTCTTCTACACGTTCACCAGCGCGGGCTTCGATACTCCGGTGGGCGGTCGCTCCGCGCTGATCCTGAACCTGACGATGTCGTGCCTGTACCTGGCGATGGGAACGCGCCTCGATCTCGTTCGTTTCATGTCGCCGGCGGCGGCGATCCTGAAAGGTCTCGGCACCGCGTTCTTCACGGCCTTCGTCTTCGTCGGGACGCCGAACGATCACATCTCGATCTGGCTCGGCTCGGCGGTGTTCGTCGTCGACTGCACGTACACATGGCATCTGATCCGCCTGCGGCGCGGCGACCCCGATGCGCTCGCCGAAGCGGCGCCGATCGACGTCGACGCCGCGCTCGAGCCACTGCCGTCCTGAGAGATACCCCATGCGTCCTCGGACGTTCACGATCGCACTTCTCTGGCTCGTCGTCACGCTGCTGACGGCGGGCGTGACGCGCGCGCAATCGCCACCGATCGAGCTGCGCGAGGACGTACACGAAGTGCCGATCGGGGATCGCGTCGATGTCGCGATCGATACCGCCTCCCGCGAGCTCTCGGCGACGCCGCGCGTCCCGCCCGATCTCGCGTTCACTCCCAGCCGTCAGACCATCCCGAACTTCGACGTCGATCAGCGCGCGGTCTACTGGTTCCGCGCCGATCTCGTCAGCTCCGTCGACGACGTCGACTGGTACCTGATGATCGGCAACCCGACCGTGCATCGCGTCGACGTCCTCGTGCTCGACGGCGACTCCGTCATCGATCACACGGTGCTCGGCACCATCGTCCCGTTCGACCAAAGGAGCATTCGCGCACGTGTTCCGGTAGCCCGTCTGAGCCTCGCGCCGGAGCGGCCGATGCGCGTGCTCGTGCGCATCGAGGGCGGGCTGATCGGCCATTACTTCCCGCTCACGATCGTCGACGGCGCGGCGCTGGCGGAGACCACCGCGAACCAGTCGATCGTCTACGGCGTCTTCGTGGGCTTCATGCTCTTCATGATCTCGTTGAGTCTCGCATTTGCGCTGGCGCTGCGGGAGATGACCTACGCGTACTACGCCGCCTCGATGTCCGCGAACGTTGCGATCATCCTCGTGATCGACGGCGTGCTGTTTCAGTACCTGTTCACGTCGACGGCCGTGCCGGTGGCCGGAGCCTATGTGACCACGGTCGCGATCATGCAGGTCACGTCGATCCTGTTCGGGCGCGCGTACCTGAAGAGCCGCGCCGCGACGCCGAGACTCGACCGCGTGATCCTCGCCATCCTCGCGATCGTCGTGGCGATGCCGGCGACGTGGCTGATCGACCCGCGCACGGCGGTCTCCGCAACGACCGCGACGGCGGCGACCTACTTCGTCGCGCTGTTCGCCGTGGGCGTCGTGCAGATGCGGCGCGGCTCGCGACCGGCGGCGTTCTTCCTCGCCTCGTGGATCGTCTACATCATCTGCTCCGCGCTCATCACGCTCTACTACCGCGGCGACTATCCCTACTTCTTCATCTACTTCGGGATGATCGGCACGGCGCTGCACGCGATGATCCTCTCGTTCGGACTCGCCGACGCCACAAGGGTCGACCGCCGCGAGAAGCGTCTGATCCAGGAGCGCGCGCTCGCGCACCAGACCGAGCTGGCGACCTCGTTCTCGCGCTTCGTGCCGCAGGAGATCCTCGGCCTGCTGGGTCGCGCGGAGATCAAGGACGTCGCGCTCGGCGACGTCGTCCAGCGCGAGCTCACCGTGCTGTTCTCCGACATCCGATCGTTCACGACGATCTCCGAGCGCCTCGGTCCGCGCGAGACGTTCGAGTTCCTCAACGCCTACCTCGGTCTCATCGGACCGCTGATCCGCCAGCACGGCGGGTTCATCGACAAGTACGTGGGGGATGCGATCATGGCGGTGTTCCCGACCTCTCCGGGCTCGGCCGTCGACGCCGGTCTGGCGATGCTCGAGACGCTGCGTCACTACAACGCGACCGCGGCGCAGCCGGTGCGCATCGGCATCGGGATCCACACCGGTCAGGCGATGCTCGGCACGATCGGCGAGCGAGAGCGCATGGACGGCACGGTGATCGCCGACGCGGTCAACCTCGCGTCGCGCCTCGAGTCACTGACGAAGGAGTACGACGCGAAGCTGCTCGTCACGCACGACGTCGTCCGCCGGCTCGATCCCGCGCGATATCAGTGGCAGCGTGTCGACTCGGTGGTCGTGCGGGGTAAGAGCGAAGCGACGGAGATCTTCGGGGTTGGGTTGGCGGAGAGGATTGCGGTGGCGGATGCGGGTGTGGTGCGGTAGCGATTCTCTTCACTGCGAGCGCACACTGTCATCCCCTTGGGGATCTTTCCTTGGGTTCGTGTCGCCGCATGTGGCGATGGGGGCGCTGTGGGTTCTTCATGCGGCCGTCGTGCCGAAAGAAAGGTCCCCTTCGGGGATGACAGGGCGGCGCACCGTGGAGGGAGTGGGATCTACTTCGACTCTTCGCAGCGATCGCTGCTCATCTCCGTTCCGTCGCGCTTGATCGTCAGGTACGGTCCGCACTCGCCTTCGTCGCCGCACATGTCGATGCGCTCGACGAGATAGGTCCACCTGCCGTTGGTGAACGTGTAGCCGATGCCGCCCTGCGTGCCGTAGTGCTCCATCGTGCCGTTGTAGAGAACCAGGTCCGGCTTGAGGTGCACGCCGCGGCCGCGATTCCACGTCGCGAGGCGCAGGCCGCGGCGGGTTTCGTCGATGCGGACGAGGTGCTTCGGGCATTGGTAGACCAGCACGTTGCGACTGAACTCGCGCACGCTGCGGTGCATGCCGGCCTTGATGCGCTTCGTGAGCTCGTCGGCGGCCGCGAGCTCTTCGGCCGTGCTGTGATTGACGGCGATGATCCTACCATCCTCGTCGATCCAGATCTCGCCGGCCAGGATGCCGACGTGCCCGTTGCGCATGATCATCTGCGATGTGTCGAGTCGCTGCAGCTGGTCGCGCAATTCGGCGTCGAAGAGCATCGTATAGCGCGCGATGAGCTCCTCGCGCGTTCGGATGTTCGGCAGCGGGTTCGGCCGTCGCAGCGGGTAGACGACCAGGTCGGCGATCGCCTCGACGCTGTCGGCGGCGAGGAGTCGCGCGATGCGCTCGAAGTGATCGCGCGCCGTCGGCTGTGCCGTGAGGGTCGCTGTGGCGCACACGATGGCAATCGTCGCATAAAGCGTACTGGTAACCATCATCATCGTCGACCGCCGAGAATCGAGCCGAGGATGCCGCGCACGATCTGCCGACCGAGCGTGCTGCCGATCGCGCGCGTCGCGCCGGAGACGAACCCGTCGAGCGCCTTGCGCTCGCGGGCGCTCGCACGCTCGAGCTCTCGCTGCTCCCTTCGCAGTCGCGCCTCCTCTTCCTTGCGTGCGGCCGCCTCGAGCTTCACTTCGGCGCGCTCGCGGGCTTCGAGTTCCTTCGCCGCTGCCGCCTGCGTACGCGCCCGCTCCTTCTCAGCCTGCGCCCGCTCCTTTTCCGCCTGCGCCTGCTCCTTCTCTTCGCGTTTCCGCTCGTCCGCATCCGGCACGCCGTCGGCGTCGCGGTCGGCGCGGGCCCTGAGCATCTCGTGCGCCGACTCGCGATCGATCTCCTGATCGTAGCGACCGTGATATTCGGATGCGCTCACGATCGTCGCGCGCTCCTCGGCGGTCAGGGGACCGATCCGGCTCAATGGCGGAATCACCAGCGCGCGCTCGACGATGGTCGGGATGCCCTTCTCGTCGAGACACGACACGAGCGCCTCGCCGACGCCGAGCTCCACGATCGCGGTCTCCACGTCGAGCGCGGGATTGGTGCGGAACGTCGTGGCTGCGGCCTTCACCGCCTTCTGGTCGCGCGGCGTGTACGCTCTGAGCGCATGCTGGACGCGATTGCCGAGCTGGCCGAGAATCTCGTCCGGGATGTCGAGCGGATTCTGCGTGACGAAGAAGACGCCGACACCCTTCGAGCGGATCAACCGCACCACCGTTTCGATCTTGTCGCGCAGAGCATCGGGCGCATCGTCGAAGAGCAGGTGCGCCTCGTCGAAGAAGAACACGAGCTTCGGTGCAGGCACATCCCCGATCTCCGGAAGCGCCTCGAAGATCTCGGAGAGAAGCCACAACAGGAACGTCGCGTACAGCGTCGGCGAGCCGAAGAGCCGATCGGCGGCAAGGATGTTGACGCGCCCGCGTCCGTCGTCGGCCGGCTTCAGCAGGTCGTCGATCGCGAGCGCGGGCTCGCCGAAGAGGTGATGGCCGCCCTGGTCCTCGAGCGCGAGCAGTGCGCGCTGGATGGCCCCGACGCTGGCGGTCGCGATCGTCCCGTACGATGTCGTGAACTCACGTGCGTTCTCTCCGACGTACTGCAGCATCGAGCGGAGATCGGCGAGATCGAGCAGCAGCAGGCCCTGGTCGTCGGCGATCCGGAACGCCATCGACAGCACGCCCGTCTGCGTGTCGTTGAGCCCGAGCAGGCGACTCAGCAGCAGCGGCCCCATCTCCGACACCGTCGCGCGCATCGGAATGCCCTTCTCGCCGAAGATGTCCCACAGCGTGATCGGAAACGCCTCGAAGCGTCCGATGTCGATACCGAGCTGCTCGCGACGCGCATCGATCGGCGCGCGCGGAGTGCCGGGCGCGCCGAGTCCCGAGAGGTCGCCCTTGACGTCGGCGACGAACGTCGCGACGCCGCAACTGCTGAGTCCCTCGACGATGCGCTGCAGCGTGACGGTCTTGCCCGTGCCGGTGGCGCCGGCGATCAGACCGTGCCGGTTGGCCATCTGCGGAAGCAGCACGAGATCGCGATCGGATTTCGCGAAGAGAATGGGTGCGATAACGGGAGCCATACGCGATGCTCGATGACGTGTGAACGGAGCCTGCCTGAACTCACGGGTGAAGATAGTCGCGCGCCAGCATCAATCGCACGCTGCTCGTGCTCGCTCGCGGTCGATCACCGACAATCACAATCCCCCCTCGCCCATGATCGCCCGTCCGTTGCGTACATTCGCGGCGACGAATCCTCGGGCACCTCTCCCCATCGCCCTCGTTCACACCGCCGGCTTCCTCTGCCGACGGGCGTCCGCACCAATCGCCTTGCGTGGAGGTCCTATGACGACGTGGTCCCGCTTCCGTTTGCGAATCGCTCCGCTGGTCGCGCTTGCCGGCCTGCTGCTGTCGTTCTCACGTCTGCCTGCGCAGACCAATGACGCCGGCACAGTGTCGATCGGCCTGGCCGGCATGGCGTCGCGATACATGGGTGAGTTCAAGGAATTCAGGGTCGGCTACGGCGGCGAGTTTCTCGTGAAGTACAACATCCTCGAGAACCTCGGCGTTCAGGCTGCGGTCGGCTACAACGTGCTGCCGTGGCGATATACGTCCCAGAACCTCAGCGACTATAGCTGGCTCTTCGGTCCGAACGCCCAGCCGGGGAGTCCCTATCCCTCGGACGTTTCCTCGAGCGGCCAGGTGATCCGCACGGACAACGCGAGCTCGACCTTGAACGTCGGGCTCGATCTCGTCGTGAATCTGATTCCGGAAGGTCCGGTCAATCCGTATCTCTTCGGAGGCGTCGAGCTCATTTCGTGGACGCCGGAATCCTCCGAGGGTGAGGAGCTGCCGAACGCCGCCGCCGATCGGTACTCGACGTCGTCGTTTTCGATTCCCGCGGGCGCGGGATTTCTGTTCACGGTCTCCGACAACCTCGCGATCAACGTCTACAACCGCTGGCATCTGACGTTCACCGATTCGCTCGATGACTTCTCGCAGGATCGTCCAGGCGTCTCGACACCGAACGATGTCTACGCGTCGATCGGACTCGGCGTGCTGTTCAGGCTGGGCTCGAGCGATTCCGACGGCGATGGGCTGACCAACTCGCGCGAGGCCGAGCTCGGCACCGATCCGGAGAATCCCGATACCGACGGCGACGGATTGCTCGACGGTCCCGAGGTCCTCACGCACCTGACCAATCCGTTGAAGAGCGATTCCGATGGTGACGGTCTCGGCGATGCAGCGGAGCTCAACCAGCACCGCACCGATCCGATGAAGCCCGACACCGACGGCGACGGGCTCTTCGACGGACCGGAGGTCTCGACGCATCGCAGCGATCCGCTGGTCGTCGACACCGACAAGGATGGCCTTGCCGACGGCGACGAGGTCAACCGTTATCGCACCGATCCCACGAAGCCCGATACCGACGGCGACGGCCTGGCCGATCAGGAGGAGGTCGACCGCTACAAGACCGATCCGGCGACGGCCGACACCGACGGCGACGGACTCGCCGATGGCGCCGAGGTCAATCAGCATCGGTCCGATCCGACGAAGGCCGACACCGACGGCGACGGTCTTGCCGACGGCGCGGAGGTCAACACCCATCGCAGCAACCCGACCGTGGTCGATACCGACGGCGAGGGTCTTGCCGACGGCGTCGAGGTCAAGACGCACCGATCGGATCCGACGAAGGTCGATACCGATGGCGAGGGACTCAACGACGCCGAGGAGGTCAACCGGACGCGCACCGATCCGACGAAGCCCGACACCGACGGCGACGGGATCACCGATAACGTCGACGACTGCGGACTGATCAAGGGCGTCGCGAGCACCGAGGCGGGACGCAACGGCTGTCCGCCGGCGCCGAAGATCGGCACCAAGGTCGACTTCCCCGACATCCTGTTCGTGGTCAACACCGACGAGTTCAACTTCGACGTGCCGGAGACCGCGGGCAATCTCGCGAAGCTGCTCGCCTACGTCAATCAGTGCGATCGACTCGGTGTGCAGATCGAGGGTCATGCATCGAGCGAAGGCAACCCGAAGCGCAACCAGGAGCTCTCCGATCTGCGCGCGAAGCGGGTCGTGCGCTGGCTCATCGATCAGGGCGTCAATCCCGGCAAGCTGCAGGGCGCGATCGGCTATGGATCGTCGAGGCCGGCGGTGCCGGAGCCGACGGCGGCGGCGGCGAAAAAGATGCCCGTCGACGAGCTCGAGGCGATCCGCCGCAAGAACCGGCGCATCACCGTGGTGGTGCGTCGCGGCTGCGACGAGTAGACGACGGCGTTCGACGACGAGCGCGCGATGATCGTTCAGGGCCCGACTCCTCGGTGAAGGAGTCGGGCCCTGACGCGATCGGGCTCACCCGACGACCGGCGTCGTCTGGTGCTTGCAGGTGAAGACCTTCGATCGCGACGATGCGAGCAGGTCGGTACGATCGAACCACGCCTGCACGCGCAGCTCGACGCCGGGCGGTCCGCCGAAGTCGGATCGGTGGAGCACGAAGGCGCCGCCGGCCTGCACCGGCACCGACACCCACTGCGCGACGACGCCGTTGGCGCCGTCGTGCTCCAGCCGCAGGCGCACGCTCAGCGGCAGGTGGTCGCCGAGCTGCACGGGCTGGTCGGTGTCGAGACCCAGCGTGCCGTAGACGGCGAGCTGGCTCTCGTACCACGAGGCCCGCACGATCGCGAGCTTCGTGCGCACGCGTGGACGGATGAAGTAGAAGCAGCTTCCCCATCGCTCGTCGGCGTCGTCGGCGACGCGCCATGCCGTCAGCTTGAAGCCCTGGTCGTTCGCGCAGCCGGGACGGATGATCGCGGGGTTGAGCGTCAGGCGGCAGGTGAAGATCGCCGCCGTCCCCGGCGCGATGTCGGCCATCGCCGGCGTGACATCGAGCGTCGCGCCCCACGGCAGATTCTCCGGACAGAGATACGCCGTCTCGATCACCGTCGCGTCGTTGTGCACCTGGAAAGGGAACTCTATGGGATCGTAGCTCATGTTGCGGCCTCGAAGTCGAAAACGTTCTTCTGGGCGATGTTGTTCTGCAGGATCACGTCGTCGGAGGAGAGCGCGACGGTGTCACCGGTGGATGGGTCGACCTCGGTCGGGATCGTCCAGTCGATGATCTCCGCACGCAGGCACTGGTGCGCGTTGGTCGCGGAGTCGACGTCCCATGTGAACGGCGCCGTCTCCCACGTGTCGCCGTCGATCTGCGCGATCGTCATCGTGTCGCGCTGGACCCACCGGCCCTCGTCGCCGGCGCCCGGAGGATCGCAGATGAACCACCGCACCTTCACGTCCTCGGCGTGCACGTTGCCGGCGTTGTGCGGGCGCACGACGAGGAAGTGCGGCTCGACGCCGCTGTCCGGGAATCGAACGACCTCTCCCTGATCCGTCGGCGTTCCCTCGGGATAGATGTAGGGCTCCGACGGATCGGCATTGTCGCCCGGCCAGTCGACCCAGATGTCCGGACTGCGCCACGACGGAACGTTGTCCTGGAAGTAGAGGTCGAGAAATTCCGCGGGCTCGCGCACGACGCGCACGCGGGCGATCGGAACGTCGCCGCCGCGGATCGTGCGCAGGTCGATGAGCTCGACGGTGCAACCCTTGAGCGGAAACTCGGGCGAGCTCGCGAAGTCGAACACGTCGCCGACGGATCGGAGCACGTCGGCGTCGTTGAGAAGGTGGACGCTGCGTCGGTAGAGTCCGTTGACGGCCCAGCGTCGATCGGTGTCCGGCTGCAGGACGTTGGTGACGATCACCGCGGGCGTCGGCGGCAGGTTCTGCGAGAAGTCGACGCCCTGCGCGCGCAGCTCGATGAGGTCGACGACGCCGCCGTCGCTGCCGAGGTGCACCTTCATCATCTGGCCGATCGGCAGATCGGTCCCGACCTCGGCTTCGACGTCGTCACGCATGGTCGCGTCCCAGTACTCAACGGGCACGAGCCACGCGTCGGTCTCGGTCGTGTCCGACGGATCGGGCATCGGCACCTCGACGACGCGGTTGAGCGACGGGTTGCCGGGATCGTCGACGATCCAGCCCACCGCCCACTTCGACCACGCGCAGAAGTGATTGAAGTTCGAATTGCCGCCGGCCATCTGGCACCAGTCGTCGATGTAGACGACGTCGTCGCGATAGCCGCTGGCCGAGTACAGATCGGGAAGCCCGAGCCCGTGGCCGATCTCGTGCGTCATGACGCCGGGATCGAACTGATTGAAGCGCTGCCCGATCAGCAGGTCGGTGCCCATCGTCACGGGCGGATCCATCGGGTTCGGGTTGTTCAGATCGGTCGCCTGGTGCGTGCGCTTGAACATCCGCAGCCGCGAGAAGTCGACGGCGTCGACACTGTCCCATTGATCGACGACCGGCACCGACGCGGGACACGCTCCGACGAATCCGACCATCATCGCGTCGAACTCGGCGAACTGGTCGCGCACCGCCTCGGCATCCCACACGGTCGTGGCTCGGATGTGATCCATCGCCGCGGTGAAGACGTCGTCGGCGAGCTGCTGGCTGTAGCGCAGCGTGTTCTGGTTGTTCGAGTTGCTCTCGCTGCCCGGCACCGGCGTCGCCGTCGTCCAGCCGCTGCCGGAGAGCTCGCTGCTCGAGACGCGCGTGATCTCGGCGCCGGCGCCTCCCTTGAGCGTCGACAGCAGCACGCGGACCTGTATCTCCTGCGCTGGCGCATCCTCGACGGTCTCGATCGCCGTGTCGAGGTGCGCGTCGTTGAGACCCGGTCCCTCCCCTGCATCGAAGCGCGCGGCGCTCAGTGCCTGGGCGAACCAGTTGGTGATGCTCGACTCGCTCGAGAGCACGCCCGATCGCGCACCCGACGCGTCGAAGCCGATCGCGACGAGCGCCGGCGCGGCGCCGGCGCCGTTGATCGTGATCGTGCCCTTCTGCGTGGCGCCTCCGTCGGCTGCGACGCGAAGCTGTCCCTGAAGTCGTCCGAACTCGGTGTCGTCGTCGTTCGATCGAATCCGACGGAAGACGACATCCTGAATGACGACGCCCGAGCCGGCCGCGGTCTCGGCCGCGCGAATCGCGTCGGTGACGTGGTCGCCGAGCGCCTGCAGGAAGGCCGCCTCGTCGTCGCCCTGCGCATGGCTGAGCGCGAGCGCGCCGAAATCCACGCTGAGCGCGTGTGCGCCGCCGGTCTGATCCTCGACGTCGATCGACAGCGTCTCGGTCCCGTCGAAGTCGACCACGACCGGATACGCATTGTGCGTATGCGTCGTCCAGAGTGCGGCGAAAGGAATCGGGTAGTCCTTGCCCGAGCCCACGCCCGGATCGGATCGCAGCGTCAGCGCTTCGGTGCCGTCGAAGACATACGGGTCGGCCCAGTCGGCCGGCATGATCGCCTCGATGCCGCCGGGGAAGAAGTCGTCGTAGAAGTACGACGCAAACGCCTGCGGCAGCACGAGCGGCGTGCGGGTGCCGCCGATGTGCACGCCGAAGACGGTGAACTCCGTCTCGAGCGTCTGGAAGCTGTTCTCGCGATAGTAGTCGTAGGCCACGTCGTAGACGTTCGGCTCGAGCAGCGCCTGCATCTTCGCCTGGTCTGGATCGCCGAAGTGCTGTCCCGGCTCGGTGATGGTGAAGACCGCCACCTTCAGATGCGGATTCGGCGTTGCAGGCCGCGAGCGCCGGCCGCGGTAGGTCACCGTGCGCGCGAGCTTCGGGTCGACGGTCCTGCGACCGGGTCCGGCGATGTCGACCGCGAGCGCGGCGCGTGCGTACGTGTCGATCTCCCATGCCTCGAGCCGCGACGAGTCGCGTCGCAGCACGAGCATCCGATCGGTGCCGGCGGTGCTCACGGCGACGGCCGCGCCGCGCGGACCGAGGTAGCGCTCGAACACGACGTTGAGCCGGCGATCGAGCACCGCCATGCGATCGCCTCGCGCCGAGAACGCGGCGACGTGGTGACCGACCGGCTGCAGCCGCGCGACGCTCCAGGTCAGCGTCGCCCGCTGCTTCTCCTCGCACGGCTCGTCGTCGACGATGCCCCCGCCGGGACGGTCCGGGTCTCCGCCCGGACGGCCAGGGTCGCCACCGGGACGGCCGGGATCTCCGCCCGGACGTCCGGGATCTCCTCCGGGATGACCAGGATCGCCGGGATGTCCGGGATCGCCGCCGGGGCGCCCGGGATCGCCCGGATCTCCGGGACGACCTGGTCGCGTCGGCTCGCCGGCACAGCCGCAGCCGCAGGCGCACGGAGGCCGCCGCACCGGGTGCCGGTGACACGCGCAGCCGCACACCGCCAGCACGCGCCGCAGACGGCGGCAGAGCTCCGCGACAGCATCGGTGCGTCCGCCCGTGCGTGTCGTCGAGCGCACCTGCGCGAGCTCGCCTCCCTTGCGCGCGACGACGAGCCACTGGTCGCTCACGGCCGCCGCCGCGGTCGCACGCACTTCGGCGTCGACCGGGGTCACCTGCAGCGTCTCGGCGTCGAGTCCGGTCGCAAAGCCGACGACGTGTGCACCGTGGCGTGCATCGACGGCGACGAGCAGATCGCTGCGGTCGCGGTCGACCGGCGTCACGCTCGTGAGATTCGACAGGGGCAGACGCGCACGTCTGCTGGCTCCGAAGACGTCGATCGCCACGAGCACCGGACCTCCGGCTTCGCGATCGGCGACGACGGCGAACAGGCTCCGCCGCGTCGCGGCGAGGAACCGTGCATCGCCTCCGAGGTCCTTCGTGATTACCCGCATCCGCGCCTTCGTGTGATCCTGTCGCTCCGCTGGCTCGGCCAGCTCGAGCGCGATGAGCGAGCGGTCGGCGAGCGCGGCCACGACGACAGGACGACGCTCGCCCGGACGCACTGCCAGGTGCAGCACCGCGGCGCCGGTCGTGATCTCCGCGATCGGTCGCGCGCTTCCCGCCGTCGGCAGATCGTCGAAGCGATAGAACCGCACGACGCGGTCGCGCGCGATCGCGACGTAGCGGTCATCGCCGAAGAGCGCGAGCTGCTCGGGGTGTCGTCGCGTGCGTGCTACTGGTGGCCGTGGTGTGGTGTCCTTCGGTGGTCGCTCCTTCACGGGTGGCGTTCCCGTCGGCGGACCCCCTGTGGGTGGACCTCCCGTGGGTGGTCTGTCGGTCGGCGGTTTCCCGACCGGCGTCTTGTCGACAGGTGTCTTGCCGAGCGGTGGCTTCGTCGGACGCAGCGGCTTCTTCTCGTCCTGGGTCCCTTCGTCGCCCAACGGCGCGATCTCCTCGATGCCGCATTCGCGGTATCCGGGCGGACGGTCGTTGCGCTGGGAGCTCGATGGGGATTGCTTCGGTGACATGCTACCTCCTCGATGGGTGTTGCGGTGCGCTCCGGTAGCGAGCCGGAGTCAGGGAGGATCGAGTGGAGGAGTACGCGTCGTGGCTTTGGGGGAAGCGCCGGGGCGATGCGTGCGTGCGGTGGCCTTGGTGTGTGGGCGGCCACCGTCAGGAGAGCGTGGGCAAGGGTACTGCTTTCCCGAGCCGATGTCAAGAAGGCGAGGCTATCGTGTCGATCGGCGCACCCGGCTGCGCACGGCTGATGCTTCGATGACCCGTCCGGCCGCGTCGAGCGCCGAGGCGTGCTCCTCGAAGACTGCGAACAGATCCGGATGTCCGTTCGGGAAGAGTGTCATCAGCATCGCCTCGGCGCGCTCGAAGTGCTCGACGCCCTTCGAGACCGTGCCGGCGGCGGCCAGGCGCGCCCCGAGCGCGCGCTCGAGCTCGACGCGCAGCGGATGCTCGCCGATGCCGTTGCTGTCGAGGATGCGGCCGGCCTCCGACAGCCACAGGTCGACTTCTTCGATGCTGGCTTCGGAGGCGAGGATGCGTCCGCGCTCGATGAGGACGGCGGCGATCGCGAGATGATCCGTAGCGAACAGTCGGCGACGCTGCGCGAGTGAGGCGCTGATGGCGGAGTCGGCGCCGACGCGGTCGCGGCTCTCGCGCAGCAGCGAGCCGAGCTCGAACAGGGTCGCGGCCGTGCCCTGGCTGCCGAAGAGGGACATCCTCTCGTGCATCGCCAGGACTTCGCGCAGCATCGTTTCACCGGCGGCCCGATCGCCTGTGAGCCAGCGCAGGCGACCGAGATGCGCCCGGGCCGAGGCGACCGCGGGATGATCGCCGGCATAGATCTCCGCGCGCAGTCGGACGACCTCCTCGGCAAGCGCCAGCGCGAGATCATAGCGGCCGGCGGCGTCGAAGGCGCGCGCGAGCGCCGCGATGCCGGCGGGCAGCACGGGATCCTGGGGCTCGGCGAAGCGTCGCAGCATCGCGACGCCCTCCTCGAGCAGCACGATCGATTCCATGACGCGCCCGCGCTCGAGCTCGAGCAGTCCGAGGTTGTTCATGGTCGTCGCGAGATCGACGTGACCCTCGGGATACAGGCGCCGTTTCATCGCGAGCGACTCCTCATAGAGCGCTGCCGCCTCTGCGTGGGCGCCTATCGCGGAGAGCGCGAGGCCGAGGTTGTTCATCGAGCCTGCGAGATCGACGTCATCGACTCCGTCGGCGAGACGGCGACGCGCGGCGAGCGACTGCCGGTAGAACGGAATCGACTCGCGCTGTCGACCAGCCGCGCGCAGCGAGCGCGCGACGTAATCGAGCGCCGACGCCCGGCGCGGATGATCCGGACCGACGAGCAGCTCGACCAATGCGAGCTCGCGCCGGAACGCCGCCTCCGCATCGGCGAAGCGGGCGAGGCTCAGCGAATGCCGTCCCACCCAGTGCCACGCCTCGGCCAGATCCATGTGCAGACTGTCGACGATCGAGCGCTCGACGAGCGCAACGGCCGCGCGCGCCATCGACAGCGCGGAGTCGCGATGGATCCGCGGAAGCGCGTACGCATCGGCGAGCATGCGAGCAACGACGACCGAGTCCGCCGGCGAGCGATACGACCCGACGAAGCGCGTGGCGGTGTCGAGTGGTGTCGCGTCGGGAGTCTGTGCGGACGATTGCGCCGTCGCGAGCACGATGGCACAGGCGAATGCGATGAGGACGGGTCGATGGTTCGGACGCATATGGGAGAGGTTTGCAGGGGAAGAGGTGCAAGGTACGCACTCTGCCTCCGTTGCGGGACACCGTGTCAATCCCGAGGCCGCCCGCAGAGCTCCCATCTCCACATGCGGTGATGCGTATCCTAGGAAAGATCCCCTGGCGGGGATGACACGGTCGCGCAGCTCTGGAATGTCGAGGCCCCGAGCGCGCTAAGCGTGCTCGGGGCCTCGTACTCATTCAGCCCGTCACTGTCTTTCCCGAAGGGAATCTTTCCTTCGGCGCGACGGCCGCATGTGGGTCGGTGGGGTGCTGCGGAGCCGACCGCAGCGCCCCCATCGCCGCATGCGGCGATGCGTAGCCAGGGAAAGATCCCCTGGCGGGGATGACGGGGTGGCGCGCCTCCGGAATGTCGAGGCCACGAGCGCGCACAGCACCCTCGTGGCCTCGTACTCGTTCAGCCCGTCACTGTCTTTCCCGAAGGGAATCTCTCTTTCGGCGCGACGGCCGCATGTGGGTCGGTGAGGTGCTGCGGAATCGACCGCAGCGCCCCCATCGTCACATGCGGCGATGCGTATCCTAGGAAAGATCCCCTGGCGGGGATGACAGGGCGCGCGCTTCTAGAATGTCGAGGCCACGAGCGCGCATCGCGCGCTCGTGGCCTCGTACTAATTGAGCCCGCCACTGTCATTCCCG
>Ga0247823_10001172_pt1 | contig 21904 bp, 27 predicted proteins | sample 13C_PalmiticAcid_2_FD_192426 | JGI IMG/M metagenome (GOLD analysis project Ga0247823, IMG submission 192426) | Soil microbial communities from agricultural site in Penn Yan, New York, United States - 13C_PalmiticAcid_Day30 | ecosystem: Environmental > Terrestrial > Soil > Agricultural land... | reverse complement strand
TCGAGAAGCTGAGCGCAGGCGCGCGCAGCTACGTGCCGCCCAGCGACGATTGATCCTTCCCGCCGGTGTCGCAGCGCGGCACCGGCGGTGACGGGGGAGCTTTCACATGACCTATCGTAACTTCCTTTCGCTTTCCGACGCGGGGCCGGATGGCGTTGCCGCGATGCTGGCCGACGCGATCGACCGCAAGCGCGTCCGTGCGGGCTTGCCCAAGGGAGCGGTCGACGCCGACGCCCCGCTTGCCGGGCACACGCTCGCCATGGTGTTCGAGAAGAACTCGACCCGAACCCGCGTCAGCTTCGAGATGGCGATCCGCCAGCTTGGCGGCAGCGCGGTGGTGCTCGACGCCGCGACCAGCCAGCTTGGCCGCGGCGAGACGGTAGCGGACACCGCGCGCGTGCTTTCGGGCTATTGCGACGCGATCATGGTCCGCACCGACGACCACGCCAAGCTGCTCGAGATGGCGCAATATGCCACGGTACCGGTCATCAACGGCCTGACCGACGACAGCCATCCGTGCCAGATCATGGCGGATCTCCAGACGATTCTGGAGAGCGGCAAGGCGCTGCCTGGCCTCAAGGTTGCGTGGCTGGGCGACGGCAACAACGTCCTTGCCTCGATCGTCGAGGCGGCGGGCATGATGCATTTCGATGTCGTCGCCGCCTGTCCGCAGAGCTTCGCGCTGTCCGAGGAAGCGATGGCGCTGGGCAACGGCCGTGCACGCACTGTCAACGATCCGGCCGAAGCGGTCGCCGGTGCCGACGTCGTCGTCACCGACACCTGGATCTCGATGGGCCAGGCGCATGCGGACGTGAAGCTGGCCGCGCTCGCGCCCTATCAGGTGACCGAGGCGCTGATGGCGCAGGCCAAGCCCGACGCGAAGTTCCTCCACTGCCTCCCCGCGCACCGCGGCGAGGAAGTGACCGATGCGGTGATCGACGGGCCGCAATCGCTGATCTGGCCCGAGGCGGAGAACCGTCTTCATGCCCAGAAGGCGGTGCTGCGGTGGTGTTTCGGGCAGATCGGCTGACATCGGGGATGAGTTGAAGCAGGCGTTCGCTTCCCCATATTCGGCGAAACCTGACAATCCATTCGCTTCCTGATCCGGGATCGGCAACGGTCCCGGATCAGGCATGAATGGTGGAGATACGACGATGACGACCCCCGCCACCGACCTTGACCGCACGATCAACTTCACGCTGCCGGCGCGCCATGCGCGTGGCCGTGTCGCGCGGCTGGGGCCGGTGCTCGACCGGATTTTGTCGGCACATGGCTATCCCGCGCCGATCGAGCGCGTGCTCGCCGAAGCGCTGACGCTGACCGCCTTGCTTGGCTCGACGCTCAAGAATTCGGGCGGGCAGCTGACATTGCAGGCGCAGACGCCGGCGGATCGGGGCGGCGGCATCATCCGCCTGCTGGTGTGCGACTATAAGGGCGGCGAACTGCGCGGCTATGTGCAGTTCGATGAAGAGCGGCTGGCCGAGCTGGGCGAGAGCCCGTCGCTCTACGCGCTGTTCAACCAGGGCTATCTGGCGGTCACCTTCGACCAGGCGGTGACCGGCGAGCGCTATCAGGGCATCGTCCCGCTCGATGGCGGATCGCTGGCCGAGGCGGCGGAGAATTATTTCGACCAGTCCGAACAGATCCCGACGCTCGTGCGGCTTGGCGTCGGCCATGACGCGCAGGGCAAGTGTATCGCGGGCGGCCTGTTCCTCCAGCACCTTCCCGAAGGTGAGGAAGGTGGGGAGCGGCTGCACGCACGCGAGGCGCATGCCGAATGGGAGCATGTCGAGGCGCTGGGATCGACCATGGGCGCGGACGAGCTGGCCGATGCGTCGATACCGCTCGAGAACATCGTCTGGCGCCTGTTCAACGAAGAAGAGGAAGTGCGTGTGCAGGGCGGGGTCGACCTCGTCCGCGGCTGTCGTTGCGACGCTGCCTATATCGAATCGGTGCTGGCCAAGTTCAGCCCCGAAGATCGCGCAGAGATGGCCGAGGACGGCGTGATCACCGTCGATTGCGCCTTTTGCGCGCAGAAATTCCCGATCGCGGTCGGCGCCGCCTGACTGCAGCCGCAATTGGCGGTCTAATTGTCAGCCGTTTGAAAGCCGAATCGTGTTAATGGAGCGGTGAAATGAGTAGAATCGCTTTCATTGCTACGGCCCTTGCCCTCTCGATCGGGGGCGGCGGCTATGCGCTGGCCCAGTCCGGGACCCTCTCTGCACTCGCCCAAATCGAGCGCGGGGAGTGGACGCTGCGCGCCTCCGACGGAAGCACGCGCGCGATCTGCGTCACTGATCCGCGCGTGTTGCTCCAGCTGCGCGACCGTTCGGCGGGCTGCACCAACTTCGTGGTCGAGAATGGCCCGAATGGCGGCCGCATCACCTTTAGCTGCCCGACCGGCAAGTCGGATACGCGCATCACCGTGGAAACCCCGCGTCTGGTCCGCATCGAAACGCAGGGAATCAGCCGCGGCCTGCCCTTTACCGAGGAATATGAAGGCCGCCGCACCGGTGCCTGCCGCTGACCCCGGTTTCTGCCCCGACCTTGCCGCGCTGCGGCAAAGCCGGTAGCCGAAGACGATGACCGACAGCAAAATTGCCGTCGCCCTTGTTTCGGGCGGCCTCGACTCGTTCGTTTCCGCCGCGCATGCCCGCGCGGACGGTTATCGCCTCCTCGCGCTTTCGGTCGATTATAACCAGCGCCACCATGTCGAGCTCGCCGCCGCGCGCCGCATCGCGCACGCGCTGGGTGCCGAGCGGCATGTCGTGCTCCCGCTCGATCTATCGCAATTCGGCGGATCGGCGCTGACCGCGGATATCGATGTGCCGAAGACCGGCGTGGAGGAGGGCGGGATCCCGGTCACCTATGTGCCCGCGCGCAACACCATCTTCCTCAGTCTGGCGCTCGGTTGGGCCGAGGCCTCGGGTGCGCGCGACCTGTATATCGGGGTCAATGCGCTCGACTATTCGGGCTATCCCGATTGCCGCCCGGAATTCATCGAAGGGTTCGAGAGGCTCGCCGAGCTGGCGACCAAGGCGGGGGTCGAGGGTGCGCCGTTCCGTATCCGCGCCCCGCTTCAGTTCATGAGCAAGGCCGATATCGTCCGTGAGGGCATGCGACTAGGCCTCGACCTGGGGCTGAGCTGGTCATGCTATGACCCCGCGCCCGGCGGACTTCATTGTGGCCTGTGCGACAGCTGCCGACTGCGGTCGAAGGGGTTCGAGGAGGCGGGCGTGCCCGATCCCACACGCTACGCCGAAACGGCTGGATAGGCGCCCTCATGAGCTACGCGGTCAAGGAAATGTTCCTCACCCTGCAGGGGGAGGGGGTGAATGCAGGCGCGCGTGCGGTGTTCGTGCGCTTTGCCGGGTGCAATCTCTGGTCGGGTCGCGAGCAGGACCGCGCGGCGGCGGTGTGCAAGTTCTGCGACACTGATTTCGTGGGCACCGACGGGCTGGGCGGGGGCAAGTTTGCTGATGCGGGCGCGCTCGCGGCGGCGGTCGAGGGGTTCTGGGGACCGGGCGCCGAGCGCCGCTTTGTCGTACTCACCGGCGGTGAGCCGATGCTTCAGGTGGACGACGTGCTGGTTGATGCGCTCCACACGCGCGGCTTCCGCATCGCGATCGAGAGCAACGGTACCCTGCCGGCGCATCCGGGCATCGACTGGGTCTGCATCAGCCCCAAGGCAGGGAGTGAGGTCGTCCAGCGCAGCGGGGACGAACTGAAGCTGGTCTGGCCACAGGCGGGCACCGATGTCGAGACGCTGGAAACATGGGATTTCGCCCATTTCCTCGTCCAGCCGATGGACGATGCGAACGCCGCCGCCAATGTGCAGGCGGCGGTCGATTTCGCGCTCGAGAGACCCAAATGGCGCCTGACGCTTCAGGCGCACAAGAGCTTGGGGCTACGTTGATCTAGCGGGCCGGTGCGGCCCTCGATCGGACTATCGCTTCGGCAGACAGCGTGACGGCGAGTAGACGTTCTTTCGCCAGCATTTCTCATTGCCGAACATCGGAATCTGCGCCGAGACCGGGACATGGGCATAGTAGATGCCCGGAAACTGCTGCTCGCCCCATTTGGTCAGGCTGTTGCGCAGTTCGCGCAGGCGGAGCGCTGCAACTTCGCCGACCTGTCCGCGCGGCGCGAAGACGACCTGATGCGAGACATCGTCGGCGGCGGCGCAGAAGGTGAGCTGGGCATGGACCGCCGAGAAGCTTGAATAGACCCGCGTACCATATTGATCGAGCGCCGTCTGGCCGGCCTTGGCGGTCTTGTTCACGCGCATGAAGTATTTGGTCAGCGTCGCATAGGAGCTGTTGAGCTCGGCCGAGTGATCCTTGAGGATGGTATTGTAGTTTGGCAGCGTCAGCAGCGTCTTGGCGAACTGGCACTGGAGCGCCGCGACGTTGAGCGCGGCACGCAGGTTCCACACCATCGCGGCGCGCAATTCGACCGGCGTCGCGCCCGGCAGCTGCTGGGCGAGAACGCCCGGCTCATCACCGTTGATGCGGGGCCCGGCAATGTCGGGTCCCTTGAAATAGAATTGGGCCGATGCGGGCGCCGCACCGAACAATGCCGCCGCGCCGGCGGCGGCGCATAGCAAACGCGAAACGAGCATCCTGACCCTCTTGAACGCGATACGAAAGATGTCCCGGGTTACGGATTTTTTACCCTGTGCCCAAGCGCTTTTTGGCCGTTGAGATCGCGGCTGTCATTGCGGTTGCGCAAGAAGCGGCGGAAATACAACAGCTTGAATCGAATGGGCCGCCCGGTCTCCCGAGCGGCCCATGACCGGAAATTCGCCGGAGCGAACTTACATGCCGTTGCCCATGGCGGTGTTGCCCATGGTGTCGTTCGCCATGCCCGTGTCGTTGCCGGTGGCGCCATCGACCATGGTCATGTTGTCGCTGACGGTGCCGTCGAGCACCGGGTCGGTCGCGTTCACGTCCATGACCGCGGTGTTGTCAGCGGTGGTCTGGGTCTTCTCGCCGCAGGCCGACAGCAGCAGTGCGGCGCTGGCGATCATCGAACCGGCAACAGCCTTGGTGAAAAGTGCGCGCATTTATGAGGCTCCCTAGAAATGGATCGGGGTCGGCATCGCCGTCATTCCCCGGATCGCGGTGGACATTAACCGCTACGGCCTGTCCTCTCAACCCTGCTTCTCGGCGGCGCATGCACCGCCTACCGCATCGAGAAAGGCCGGGAACGCAAACGCCAGCGCGGCGTCAAAGGTTGCAGGCGAAATATTCTTGCCCAGCGCGGCGGCGCTCGTCACCGGGAATTCTGGCAGTCCGCACGGCACGATCCCGTTGAAGTCGTCGAGGTCGGGACTCAGGTTGACCGCGAAGCCGTGCATCGTCACCCAGCGCCGGACGCGCACGCCGATCGCGCCGATCTTCGCCTCGCTCCCGCCGTCGCGCGTCCAGATGCCGATCCGCCCCTCGGCGCGGAAGGCATTGATGCCCAGTTCGCCGAGCGCCGCGATCACCCAGCCTTCGAGGGCGTGGACATAACAGCGCACATCCTTGTTGCGGCGGCTGAGGTCGAGCATCGCATAGCCGATCCGCTGGCCCGGCCCGTGATAGGTGTAACGCCCGCCGCGCCCGGTCGCGAAGACCGGGAAGCGCGGGTCGATCAACTCGGCCGGATCGGCGCTGGTGCCCGCGGTGTAAACCGGCGGGTGTTCGAGCAGCCAGATCAGTTCGCCCGCCTCTCCCTGCTGGATCGCGGCGAGGCGAGCTTCCATTGTCGCCAGCGCCTCTGGATAGGGCACGCGTCCGTCCGCTACCCGCCATTCGATGCCGTTCCTGGTTTCCATTGCGCGCAGATGGCCCGCCGCGCGCCGCTTCGCAACCAGTGGCGTGCGCCGGTTCGATCGGCTAACGGTTCGCAACAAGGGGTGTGATATGGTCAGCATGGGTACCGTCTGGGATCGGACGGCGGAGTTTCTGAGCGACAATCTGGGGGGACTCCTCCCGCTCGCGCTGGGCGCGATCTTCGTACCCTCGGCGATCAGCGGAAGCCTGTCGGGCCTTCAGCAGACTGCAACGCCCGGCCTGGCGATGGGCCTGGGCCTCGCTTCGGTGGCGCTGGCGATCATCACCTTCTGGGGTCAGCTTGCGATCACCGCGCTGGCGCTCAATCCGGCGATCGGCCGCGGCGCTGCGCGGACCGCGACGCGCCGCCTGCCCGCCGCGCTGGTCGTGACCATCGTGCTGTTCCTGGCGCTGTTTCTGCTCGCCATTCCCGCGGGGATCATTCTGGCGGCGAGTGGCGCCGACCTGAGCGACGGCGGCGCGGGCGCGATGCCGCAGATACCGGCCGCCGCTGCGCCGTGGCTCCTGCTCTATTTTCTGGTACTGATCCCGGTCGCGGTCTGGCTGGGCGCGCGGCTGCTGCTGATCGTGCCGGTGATCGTGGGGGAGAATGCGATGTTCGGCGCGGTCTCGCGCAGCTGGGCGCTGACGCGCGGCGCGGCGCTCCGGATCGTCGGCGTGCTGATCCTCTACGCGATCGTGGCCTGGGTCGCCTATCTTGCGGCGACCGCCGCGTTCGGGGCGATCATCACGCTGGTCGCCGGGCGGGGCGAGGATGGACTGTCGATCTCCATGGTGCTGACCGGGATCGTCGGTGGCGCGGTCTCGACCGCGTTCACCGTGCTTGGCGCTGCATTTGTCGCGAAACTCTACCTTGCGCTGCGCGCGGCCAAAGAAACCGTCCCGGCATAATGCGCTTGTCATTCGGAGCCATTTTCGCCGACGCGGCCGCGATCTGGCGTGCCGATCGCGAGCTGCTGATCGCGCTCAGTGCGTTCTTCTTCGTGCTGCCGGCGCTGGCGATGATGCTCTTCATGCCGGAAGCCGCGCCGCAGGCCGAGGGTGAACGTGTCGCCGGCCAGGCGTTGCTCGCCTATATCGCCGCCAACTGGCACTGGATCGCGATACAGCGCGTGGTCGAACTGTTCGGCGTGGCGGCCCTGTTCGCGCTCTGCCTCGATCGCGCGCGGCCGACGCTCGCCTCGGCGATGGGCGCAGCGTTGCGGCTGTTTCCCCTGTTTCTCGTGTTGGCGGTGTTCGTCGCGATCCTGACCTGGGGGGGGCTGATGTTGTTCTTCCTGCCCGGCTTCTACGTCATGGGGCGCAGTTTCGTCGCTGGAGCGGCGATGGTGGCGGAGCGGCAGAGCGATCCGTTCGCCGCACTCGCCCGTGGCTTTGCCCTGACGCGCGGCTATGGCTGGATGCTGTTCACCGCCGTGATCCTGTTGTCGCTGCCCGCTCAACTCGTTGGAATGCTGGCAAGTTCGGCGCGCGGGCCCGAGGCAGGGATCGTCGCAATTGCCACGAGCGGGCTGATCGCGGCGCTGGCAGGCGGCGCGGTGACGCTGGCGACCACGCTCTTGCAGATCGCGGTCTATCGCCGGCTGGCGGGATCCAGCAACGGGATGTGAGGTGCCGCCTCGCGCGGCAAATGACCTGACAGGCGCGGGTCGGGAAAGGTCTCGACCGCGCGCGCGAACGGCACGAACCCTGAAGCACGATAGAAGCCGAGCGCCTTGGGGTGGTCGAGCGTGCAGGTATGCACCCAGACGCGCGTCACGTCGGGCCGCCATGCCCGCATCAGCGCGTGCGCCATTAGCCAGCGGCCATGGCCTTGCCCAGCCAGTTCGGGCACCAGCCCGACGAATGACAGCTCGCACGTCTCCTTCTCACGATAGTCGAGCTCGAGCAGCCCGATCTCGATCCCGCGCGGATCGGCGACGGCGAAGATCTCGACGGCAGGATCATGGATGATGCCGGCCAGCCGCGCCTCGTCCATGATCAGGCGCGAGAACCACAGCCAGGGTTCGCCGACGCGGCGGAACAGCGCGCGATACTTCTCCGGCGAGGGCTTCTCCCACTTCACCAGACGCAGCGGTGACTCGGGGAGCGGCCGGGGACGGGGCCGTTCGAGCATCTCCAGGCTGGTAACGATCGTCGCCACCTCGCCGGGCTTGACCGGGATCAGACCCATTGCGTCACGACCATGTTGCCAGCGGCGGCAGGCTCATCAGGATCGCATCGATATTACCGCCGGTCTTGAGCCCGAACAGGGTACCGCGATCATAGACCAGATTGAATTCGGCGTAGCGGCCACGCCATTCGAGCTGCTGGGCCTTGTCTGCGTCGGTGAAGGGCATCGCCATCCGCCGCCGCACGATCGCCGGGAAGATGTCGAGAAAGGCGCGGCCGACGTCTTGCGTGAAGGCGAAGTTCGCGCCCCACGCATCGCCCTCGCTGTCGAGGTGATCGTAGAAGATCCCGCCGACGCCACGATGCACCTTGCGGTGCGGGATGTAGAAATAGTCGTCGGCCCATTGCTTGAACCGCGGATAATGCTCCGGATCGTGCGCATCGCATGCCGCCTGCATCGCCGCATGGAAATCCGCGGTGTCAGCGTCATAGGGAATCGGCGGATTGAGATCCGCACCGCCGCCGAACCAGCGCTTGGTCGTGCACAGGAAGCGCGTGTTCATGTGCACCGCGGGGACATGCGGATTGGCCATGTGCGCGACCAGGCTGATGCCCGTGGCGAAGAAGCGCGGATCCTCGCCCGCGCCGTGGATGGTCTTGCCGAACTCGCCCTCGAATGTCCCGCCGACGGTCGAGACGTTGACGCCCACTTTCTCGAACACCTGACCCTTCATCAGGCCCCGCACGCCGCCGCCGCCGGGCTCTCCCGACGGATCGGCGCGGTCCCAGGGCGTATACCCGAACGCCGCATCCGACCCAGCCTCGCGCTCGATCGCCTCGAATTCGGCGCAGATCTGGTTACGCAGGTCTTCGAACCAGGCGCGGGCAGTGGCTTGTTGATCGTCGAGGCTCAGCATGCGCGGCCCCTAGCCGATCGGCGCAGGGGAGGGCCAGAGGGCAGTTTGTCTCAGCCCCTCGGCCAGCACGATGCCGACCGAGACCGACAGATTCATCGACCGCAGCCCGGCCGCCATCGGAATCACCACCCGCGCGTCGGCGCGTGCATGGACGTGCTCGGGTGCTCCGGCGCTCTCGCTGCCGAACAGAAGAATGTCGTCTGATTCGAACGTGAAATCATGCAGCGGGGTCGCGCCTTTGGTGGTCAGCAGCACGATTCGGCCTTGTGCCTGCCGCTCGAAAGCATTCCAGTCGGCGTGGCGGGTGATCTCGACATGGTCGATATAGTCCATGCCCGCGCGCGCGACGCGCTTGTCGTCCCACGCGAATCCCATCGGCTCGATCAGGTCGACCGGCGTGGCGAGACATGCCCCGATCCGCAGGACGGCGCCGACATTTCCGGCGATATCGGGCTGGAACAGGGCCACGCGCATGCCTGCTCCGATAGGGCAGGGGCGTGGCCAGCCGCAAGTCGGCGTAGCGCAGGGCAAAAAGGCGGTTGGCAAATGCGGCATGTGCCGTCTATCAGGCCCGCCAGCCACCGGGGGACGCCGGAGGGCTTGGCGTAGCGTTCGCGCGCTGCGCCGCATCCGGTGACCGAAGTCGCGCAAAGCGTCTCGGTGTCTTTTTGAAGTGCAAGGGCTGATGCATGGCAACGCATGATGATGCTGTTACCCAGGACGGAGCGATCGACGCGCCGGCCGATCCCCGCCGCCGCGATTATCTCGCGATCGGTGCGGTCGCCTGGGCGGGTGTGGGCGCTGGCGTCGTTGCGCTGCCGCTGATCAACCAGATGAGCCCGTCCGCCGACGTGCTCGCGCTGTCGACCACCGAACTCGATGTCTCGGCGATCCAGCCTGGCCAGTCGGTCAAGGCGAGCTTCCGCAAGCAGCCGCTGTTCGTGCGCAACCTGACGCAGAAGGAAATCGACGAGGCGAACGCCGTTCCGGTGTCCGATCTGCGCGATCCGCAGACGCTCGCGCAGCGGACCAAGGAAGGCAAGCAGAACTGGCTGATCACGCTCGGCGTGTGCACGCACCTCGGCTGCGTGCCGCTGGGCGCGGGCGAAGGCGAGAACAAGGGCCCGTTCGGCGGTTATTTCTGCCCGTGTCACGGTTCTGCCTATGACACTGCGGGCCGCATTCGTACCGGCCCCGCGCCGACGAACCTGCATGTTCCCGAGTATGAATTCATTTCCGACACCGCGATCCGGGTCGGCTGAGGGCTATTGGCATGAGCTTCCCATGGGCAAAGCAGTATGAGCCGAAGCATCCCGTGATGAAGTGGGTGGACGATCGTCTGCCGCTTCCGCGCTTCGTCTACAACGCCGTCGGCGCCGGCTATCCGGTGCCGCGCAACCTCAACTATTTCTGGAACTTCGGCGTGCTCGCCGGGATGTTCCTGGCGTTTCAGCTCGTCACCGGCATCGTGCTGGCGATGCACTATGCGGCGAATGCCGGCATCGCGTTCGACAGCGTCGAGCACATCATGCGCGACGTGAACGCCGGCTGGTTCCTCCGCTATGCGCACGCCAATGGCGCGTCGATGTTCCTGCTGGTGGTTTACATCCATATCGCCCGCGGCCTCTGGTACGGATCGTACAAGGCGCCACGCGAGATGGTGTGGCTGCTGGGCGTCGTCATCTTCCTGCTGATGATGGCCACCGCCTTCATGGGTTATGTCCTTCCTTGGGGCCAGATGAGCTTCTGGGGCGCGCAGGTGATCACCGGCTTCTTCTCGGCAATCCCCGGCGTGGGCGAGACGATCCGCGTTTGGCTGCTCGGCGGCTTCGCGCCGGACAACGCCGCGCTGAACCGCTTCTTCTCGCTTCACTATCTGCTGCCGTTCGTGATCGTCGGTGTGGTCATCCTCCACATCTGGGCGCTGCACATTCCGGGTTCGTCGAACCCGACCGGCGTCGAGGTGAAGAGCGAGCAGGATACCGTGCCGTTCCACCCTTACTACACCGCCAAGGACGGCGTAGGCGTGGGCGTGGCGCTGCTGGTGTTCGCGGCATTGATCTTCTTCGCGCCGAACATGCTGGGCCACCCGGACAACTACGTCCCGGCCAACCCGCTTTCGACGCCCGCGCACATCGTGCCCGAATGGTACTTCCTGCCGTTCTACGCGATCCTGAAGTCGTTCACGATCGACTTCATCTTCCCGGCGAAGCTGTGGGGCGTGCTGGCGATGTTCGGCTCGATCCTGCTGCTGTTCTTCCTACCGTGGCTCGATACCTCGCCGGTCCGTTCGGCCAACTACCGTCCGACCTACAAGTGGTTCCTGCTGGTGTTGCTCGTGGACGTGCTGGTGCTGGGTTATATCGGTGGCGCGTCGCCGACGCCGGGGGTGATCCTGATCGGCCAGATCGCGACCGTCTATTACTTCCTGCACTTCCTGGTGATCCTGCCGATCGTGTCGGCGATGGAGCGTCCGCGTCCGCTGCCCAACTCGATCACCGAGGCGGTGCTTGGCGGTAAGGGTGGCACTGCGCAGACCGCGCTGGCTGCCGAATAAAAGGGGCTAGAGATAACATGGTTCGCATTGGCGGATTTATCGTCGGCGTCGGGTTTGTCTTTGCCCTTCTGCTCGGCATCTTCGACACGGTGTACAACTGGATCAAGGAGCCCCCGGCTGCGACCGCGGAGCACGAGTTCCACGCGCATCCGAAGAAGGTGGACTTCTCGTTCAACGGCTTCTTCGGCAAGTACGACAACCGCCAGCTCCAGCGCGGGCTTCAGGTGTACAAGGAAGTGTGCGCCGCCTGCCACTCGCTGCGGCTGGTATCGTTCCGCGACCTCGAGGCACTGGGCTATAGCGAAGGCCAGGTGAAGACCATCGCCAAGGGCTTCCAGGTCCCGTCGCTCAACCCGGAGACGGGTGAGCCCGCGACCCGCGACGGCAGCCCCGCGGATCGCTTCCCGCTGGTCTATGCCAACGACGTCGCCGCGCGCGCCGCCAACAACAACGCGATCCCGCCGGATCTGTCGCTGATGGCCAAGGCGCGTCACGACGGCAGCAACTATGTCTACTCGCTGCTGACCGGCTATAAGGACCAGAAGGGCTACAAGAACGAAAAGGGTGAGGAACTGCTCAAGCACTTCCCCGAAGCGAAGACCCCCGAGGGGCTTCACTTCAACCCCTATTTCGCGACGCTCAACCTCGCGATGGCGCAGCCGCTCAAGGACGGTCAGGTGACCTATTCGGATGGCACCGCGGCGACGCTCGACAACTATGCGAAGGACGTTTCCGCGTTCCTGACCTGGACCGCCGAACCGAAGATGGAAGCACGCAAGACCGCCGGTCTCGCGACTTTGATCTTCCTCGTGATCTTCTGCTTCCTCGCCTATGGCGCCAAGAAGCAGATCTGGCGGAACGTGAAGGACTAAAGTCCTCCGCCCGACAGTTTCTCCAGCGGCCCGGGAAGCGATTCCCGGGCCGTTTGCTTGAAGAGAGCCGCCATGACCGATTCTGCCGACGATCTCGCTGCGCTGATCCGCACCATCCCCGATTTCCCGAAGCCCGGGATCATGTTCCGCGACATCACCACGCTGCTGCTCGATCCTGCCGGTCTTGCCCGCGCGGTCGAGGCGATCGTCGATACCGTGGACGGCCCGGTCGATCTGGTCGCGGGGATAGAGGCGCGCGGCTTCCTCTTCGCCTCGCCTGTCGCGCTGGCGCTGGGGGCGGGGGTGCTGCTAGTCCGCAAGGATGGCAAGCTTCCCGGCGCGACGATCGCCGAGGACTATGCGCTGGAATACGGTACCGACCGGATCGCGATCCATGCTGATGCCTTTGCGCCCGGCGCACGCGTGCTGCTGATCGACGACCTCATCGCCACGGGCGGCACGGCACGCGCTGCGGTACGCCTGCTGCGCAAGGCAGGGGCGGTCGTGACCCAGGCCGCATTCGTGATCGACCTGCCCGAGCTGGGCGGCGCGGATGCACTACGCGCCGAGGGAATCCACGTCACCACGCTCGTCGCGTTTGACGGCCACTAGGGCACGCAGGGAACCGCACCGGCCTCTCCCCCGTTTCCAGACGGTTAAGGACGTTTTCGCGTCCGTGGAGAGCAACCATGCATATCCCGCGTATCTTCGCCGCAGGTTTGATCGGTGCGGCGGCGTTCGGGCTTTCCGCCTGCACCGACGGCTACGGCTATTCGGGCGTCTCGGTCGGCTATGGTACCGGCGGCTATTATGACGACGGCTATTACGGTTACGCCGGAGGCTATGGCAGCCCGTATTGGGGCTGGTACGGGGACTATTACTACCCCGGCACCGGCTATTATGTGTACGATAACTACCGCCGCCCGCATCGCTGGAACGACAGCCAGCGCCGCTATTGGGAACAGCGCCGCTATGGCTGGCGCGGCGACCGCGGCGCGATCCGTGACAATTGGCGCGCGTTCGGGCGCGACCGGCGGCAGGACGATCGTGCCTTCCGTCAGGATCGCTGGCAGGACCGCCAAGCCTATCGCGACGGAGGGGTGGCGCGTGAGCAGTTCCGCGAGGAACGGCGCGACGGCCAGCGCGAGTATCGGCGCGAATATCGTCGCGACCGCGGCGACCTGCGGCGCGAGAACCGCCGGGACTGGCGCCGCCCCCGCTGAACAGGCCGCGCTAGGTGGGGCGGCGGGCGACCAGTCCGCGTGCGATGAACGACATCACCGGCTCGTCATGCTGGTTGAAGACGGTCATGCGTGCATGGGTCCGCCCCATCTCCGGGCGCTTCTCCATCGCCTCCTTCTCGAGCAGCTCGTTCTCGCAGCGCAGCGTGTCGCCCGGGAACACCGGCTTGATCCAGCGCAGTTCGTCGATCCCGCCCGCACCGAGGCTGGCCGAAGGGTTGGCCTTCATATGCTCGACGAACATCGACATGGTCATTGCGCAGGTGTGCCAGCCGCTGGCCGACATGCGCCCGAAATGAGTTTTGGCCGCCGCCTCGTCAGAGAGGTGGAAGGGTTGCGGATCGTACTTCTCCGCGAACGCCAGCACTTCCGCGCGTGTGACCTCGTACGAGCCGAAGCTCGCCTTGTCGCCGACCGTCAGGTCCTCGAAATACTTCATTAAATCAGTTTCGCCTTGAAACTTGTTTTTGGCAAGAGGCATGTTCGTCCAGCCGTTGCAGCGGCGCTTTGCGGCGCCTAGTTTCTTCGTGATGCCGCCGCCCGATCTTGCCTCCGGCCTGCGTGCCCGCCTGATCGGGGTGGTACGGCGCACCTTCAACGATCAGGACAAGGGCGAAAAGCCGGTCCAGCGCAGCGATGACGCGCTGTTCCCGCGCGGCAGCGTCACCTGGCGCGTGCATGGCGACGTGACCACGATGATGGTCGGCGGGGTAACTTCATTGTTGCTGCAGATGCTGCACCCGGCCGTGCTGGCGGGGGTCTGGGACCATAGTGCGTTCCGCAAGGATATGCTCGGCCGCCTGCGCCGCACCGCGCGCTTCATCGCCGAGACCACCTATGCCGAGCGGAGCATCGCCGAAGCGTCGATCGCCAAGGTGCGCGAGGTGCATGAGCGTGTCGCGGGGACATTGCCCGACGGCACGCCCTATCGCGCCGACGACCCCGAGCTGCTGGCGTGGGTGCATGTGACCGAGATGTGGAGCTTCCTCGCCGCCTGGCAGCGCTATGGCGTGCCGATCAGCCGCGCCGAAGAGGATGTCTATTATGCCGAGACTGCGCGCACCGCCGAGGCACTGGGCGCCGATCCCATCCCGCGCAGCAAGGCCGAAGCCGAAGCGCTGATCGCCGCGATGCGGCCCCACCTTACGGTGGATTCCCGTACGCGGGAGGTCGCGCGCTTCGTGCTCGAGCATCCGGCGCCGAATCTGGTCATTGCGCCCGCTCAGACCGCGATCTTCGCCGCGGCGGTCGATCTGCTGCCGGAGTGGGCGCGCGCGATGCACGGCCTGAAGCGCCCGCCCGCAGCCCCATTGGTGCGCGGATCGACGCTGGCGATCGCGAAGACCTTTCGCTGGGCATTTGGCTGAGGCGTGGCGGGCCGTTCGATCACAGCGGCGGGAGATTTTGCATGCGGCATCTGGTTCTGGCGGCGATCCTGTGCGGGCTGGCGGGGGCGTTCCCCGCTCTAGCGGGGCAGGCGGTGCTGAAGCTCGCACCGGGCACCCAGACCGCCTCGGACGGCAGCCCCGTTCAGTACGAAGCGGGAGCGATTGCAGTACCCGAAAACCGGGCGCGGCCCGGGAGTCGGCAGATCAAGGTCGGGGTGTTGCGAATCAAGGCCGCCCGGCCAACTGGTCAGCCGCCCATCTTTCTGCTCGTCGGCGGCCCTGGCGTCACCTTGCTCGATACGCTGGTCGATCAGAGCCCGGCGGCGAAACGGCGGCTGCGCAGCTGGCTGGATTATAGCGCGACCAACGATCTCGTGATCGTCGAGCAACGCGGCTACACGGTGCAAGGCGAGATGCTGGAACTGCGCTATCCTGCAGCAGCGCTCGACCAGCCTTCGCGTATCGAGGACGATATCGGGGTCATGGCGGGGCTGGCACGCGATGCCGCTGCGGCCAATCCGGGACATGACCTGACCGGCTATACGATCGCCGAATGCGCTGACGACATCGATGCGGTTCGTCGCGCCTTCGGCTATGACCGCATCAGCCTGATGGGCGCGAGCTTCGGCTCGCAATGGAGCTTCGCGGTGATGAAGCGCCACCCGGGCATTGTGGCGCGCGCATTGATCGCCTCGGCTGAGCCTCTCAACAACGGCTATGACATGCCTTCCCATGTCTTCGCGGTGCTTCAGCGCGTCGCATATGAGGCCGAGCAGGATCCGGCGCTTCGACCGTTCGTGCCCGATGGCGGGCTGATTGCGGCGGCCCGGACGGTGCGCGACCGCCTTGCCAGGGCGCCGGTTGCGGTCGAGGTGCCGGGCGAAGGGAAGGTCGTACTCGGCCTTGGTGATTTCCAGCAGGCGCTATTCGCCCGCGTGACGGATGCGAGCCGATGGCCTGCGTTCGTCATCGATCTCTACAACGGCCGCTACGAAGCGTGGGCGCGCGACGTGGCTGCGGGACGCAAGGCGAGCACGACGGCACTGATCGGCCCGTTGATCGACACCGCGACGGGAGCTAGCGCCGCGCGGGTGGCCCAGCTTCGTACCGACCCTGCGCTCGACATGCTCGGGGAATGGAACTTCGCACCTTATCTCGCCACCGCCGGGGCCTGGCCGACGAATGATCTGGGCGATGCCTTTCGCCTGCCGGTGCGCGACGAGACACCGATCCTGTTCGTCCAAGGGGACTGGGACGCCAACACGCCGATGGAAAATCTGCTCGACCTGCTGCCCTGGTTTCCGAACGGTCGTGCCCTGATCGTCCATCGCGGACAGCATAACGGGCCGATGCCGTTGCTGCGCGACCATCCGGCGGTGGCCGCGGCAGTGCTGCGGTTTCTGCGCGAGGGCAGTGTGGAGGAAGTGCCGAGCAGGGTCGAGGCGGCGCCGGTCAGGTTCGCGCTGCCGGGGAAATAGGCCGCTTCAGACGTTGAAGCGGAACAGCATCACGTCGCCGTCCTGGACGACATATTCCTTGCCTTCCGACCGCAGCTTGCCGTTGTCGCGCGCGCCTGCCTCGCCGTTGAACTTGACGTAATCGTCGAAGGCGATGGTTTCGGCGCGGATGAAGCCGCGTTCGAAATCGGTGTGGATCTCACCCGCCGCCTGCGGTGCCTTGGCGCCGACATGTGTGGTCCAGGCGCGCGCTTCCTTGGGGCCGACGGTGAAGAAGGTCAGCAGGTGGAGCAGCGAATAGCCGGCGCGGATCACGCGGGCGAGGCCGGTTTCCTCAAGCCCCAGCTCGCCGAGGAACTCGGTGCGTTCGTGGGGGGGCATGGTGGCGATTTCGGCTTCGATGGCGGCCGAGACGACCACGGCTTCGGCGCCCTCGGCCTTCGCCTTGTCGAATACGCGCGCGGAGAAGGCGTTGCCGCTGGCGGCGTCTTCCTCGTTGACGTTGCAGACATAGAGGACCGGCTTGGCGGTGATGAGCTGCGCCTGCGCGAACAGGCGCTCTTCCTCGATATCTTTGGGCTGGACCAACCGCGCGGGCTTGCCCTCGCGCAGCAGGTCGAGCGCCTGGCCGAGCACCGAGGCGGCGACCTTCGCTTCCTTGTCGCCCTGCGCGGCCTTTTTCTGGAGGTTGGGGACGCGCTTTTCGAGCGATTCCAGGTCGGAGAGCATCAGCTCGGTCTCGACCGTCTCGGCGTCGGCGATCGGGTCGACCTTGTTGTCGACATGCTGGATGTCGTCATTCTCGAAGCAGCGCAGGACGTGGACGATCGCGTCCACCTCACGGATATTGCCGAGGAACTGGTTGCCGAGGCCCTCGCCCTTGCTCGCGCCGCGGACCAGACCCGCGATGTCGACGAAGCCGAGCTGGGTCTCGATGATCTTGGCCGAGCCGGCGATCTTCGCGAGCGAATCGAGGCGCGCGTCGGGCACGGCGACGTTGCCGACATTCGGCTCGATCGTGCAGAAGGGATAATTGGCCGCCTGCGCCGCCGCAGTCTCCGTCAGCGCGTTGAAGAGCGTCGATTTGCCGACATTCGGCAAGCCAACGATGCCGCAGCGAAAGCCCATGATCTGGTCCTGTAACTCGGGAAAGGCGCGCAGATAGGGCGGACGGGCGCAAAAGACCAGCCCATGAAGAAGCCCGCCGGTCACCGGGACCGGCGGGCTCTTCGTTCAACGCGCTTCGATCAGCGGCAGCGCACGTTGCCGCGGTCGACCTCGCGGCCCAGCAGCGCACCGCCCGAGCCGCCCAGCAGCACGCCGAGCAGATCGCCATTGCCGATCGCGCCGCCGAGGATGCCGCCCAGCGCGGCGCCGACCACCAGGCCGGTGGTGCCATCGTTGCGGCGGCAATAATAACGATTGTCGCGGCCACGATAGATCTGATCCTGACGGCTCAGACGCCGCTCACGATAATTGCCCTGGCGGTAATTGTCGTACGGATCCCAGCGGCGGTCGCTGCGGTCGCCGCGCCAGCGATAGTCGCGCTGGCCGTCGCGGTTGCGATCCCGCCAGTTGCGGTCCCGATCCCGATCGCGATCCCGATCGCGCCAGTCACCCCGGCGCTCATTATACTCGCGGTCGCGGTCGCGCTGACGCTCTTCCCAAGTCTGCGCATGCGCAGTGCCGGTCAGGACGGGCGCCGCGAGCGGGACGGTGAGCGACAGCGCGAGAAATGCTGTCAGACCTTTGCGCATGGTGAATCTCCTGAAACTTAGGAGATAGAATCGTATCACATGCGCAATGGTTCCCGAAATTCGGTCGATCCGACGCGATTCAGCGATAGTTGAAGCTGATGCTGATCCGCTCGGCCTTGGCGTTGCCCGCGACGACCTCGTGGCGCAGCCAGCTTTCCCACAGGAAGATCGTTCCCGGCGCGGGCTGCGCATAGACGAAAGTCTGGAGATCCTCGGGCGCGTCGGGCCGGCGCGGGGGTGCGGCCATCATCAGCGGCAGCCGCGGGTCTTCGAGCTTGAGTGTGCCGGCGCCCGGCGGAATATCGACATAGAGCGTGCCGGAGATGATGCTGTGCGGGTGGATATGCCCCGAATGGGTGCCGCCGGGCTTCAGGATGTTGACCCACAGGCTGTCGAGCTTGGGCTTGCGGGCAAGGTCGAAGGCGCAGTCATCGGCGAACTTCGCCGCGTGCCGGTTGAGGTGGCGGACCAGATCGCCGAAGCGCGGGTCGCGCGCGGGCAGGTCGTCGAGCGAGGCGTAGGAGGTGTAGCCGCGATAACCATGCGCCTTCGACCAGGCCTGGCCCGCGCGGTCCTGCTCTGCCAGATCGCGGCACGCGTCGCCGAGTTCGGCGAGCAGCGCGTCGTCAGCGAGGACCGTTTCGGAAAAGCGCGTGGCAAAGAGATTGCGGATCGTCATGCCGCTTCGCACAGCACGCGCGCCGGGTCCGCGCAAGCCTGGAGATGTTGGCGGTGGTGACGCAGTTTGAAGCCGCTGCCCTCCCGATTCTGCCGATAGGCCAGCCAGAATGGATTCCCGCCTGCGCGGGAATGACGAGGGGGTGTGGGCGAAGTCAAACTGCGTCACCCCATGTTGACACCGATGTTGACACCCCGGTCCGGGACGGCAAACTCGCAGGCGCACAAGGAGAGGAAGTTCATGAAGCGCATCGCAATTCTGGCGCCGCTGGCGTTCGTCGCGCTGGCCGCTTGCGGCGACAATGGCGCCAAGGAAAAGGCCGCGGCGGAAGCCAAGGCCGCGGCGCAGGCCGAACAAAAGGCGAAGCTGCTCGAAGGTGCGCTTGCACTCAACACCCGTTGCTACGCGGCGGTGAAATGGCAGCAGCGCCTGCTCGACAGCCCGGTGCCGCGCTCGATCGCGGGGGGCGCGGCCCCGTTCCTCGATTATTATCGCACGATGATCGCCAACAAGCTGGGCGATCAGGTTATCCCTGCTGCCGCGCCCAAGCCCGAATTGTCGAAGGCGAATCTCGACGCCTATCTCGACTGGGCGGCGAAGGACCAGGCCGCGAACATCTTCGAAAAAGGCGACCGCACCCAGAATTTCGCCACCGTCACCACCTGTGTGCAGAGCGCGGCCGAATTCGGCACGGGCACGATGGCGACGATCAGTCCTGCCGAACGGCTGGGCAAGATCCAGCAGCTTCGGCAGATCATGCAGGAAACGGGAAGCTGATTGCGGCCTTTCGTTTCCGGCTCCGTCACGCTACCGGAGAACGCACGCAACCCTTGCGGGCATAGCCCGTTCATCTGCGGTAAATGCGAAAACCGCCTTGCAGATGGGCAAGTAACAGGAGTCGAAGGATGATTCGCCGTTCCATTCTGATTGCCAGCACCGCCGTGGCGCTGACCGTCGCCGGGTGCGGTGGCGGCGACGATCCGACCCCGACGCCTTCGCCCTCGCCGAGCCCGTCGCCGAGCCCGTCGGCCTCGCCAACCTATTCGGCGCTTCCGCTTGCTGCGGCGGCCGAAGTGTTCACGGTCAGCGCCGCGACCAGCTACACCGGTGACGTTGCCGGGCCGGTGACGCTTGGCACCGCCAATACCGCTCCCTTCTCGAACCGCGTCCGTTTCGCGCTTCAGAGCGCCATTACGTCGACGATGACCACCGAAGTCGTTGCGCGCGAGAATGTCGAGGAATCGCGTTTCTCCGGGCCTGATCTGACGACTGCGCCTGCCGTGGGCGTTCAGGAATATGTGTTCCGCGAGAGCACCGCGCCGACGACGGCCGGTGCGTTCACCCAGGTCGAGCTCTACAACAACACGATCGAGAATCCGGCGTCCACGACGACGCCGAAGGAAGCGTATCTGACGACCTACAAGCGCTCCAGCTATGCCGGCTGGTGGCGCGGGGACAGCACCGCGGGTGCGAAGCGGATCTCCTACGGCCTGTTCGGCTATCCGACCGTGCCCAGCGACATGCCCACGACCGGAACCGTGACCTATACGGTCCTGGTCGCCGGCCGCGCGGTCGTCTCGCCCGCAGCGGGCGCCAGCTCGATCGACAAGCTCACCGGCACCGCGACGCTGTCGATCAACTACGGGACCGGCCTCGTCACGCTGACGCTGAACCTCAACCGCGGCGGAACCGCATACGGTACCTTCACGGGCACCGGCGCGATCGCGGCGGGTGAAAACCAGTTCACCGGCAGCTTCGGCCCCGGCAGCACCGCCGGCGGCACCTTCCAGGGCCTCGGCTATGGCTCGAAGGCCGAGGAAGTAGGCATCAGCTTCGCGATCACCCAGGATGGCGCAGCAAGCTCCAGCCGCGCGGTCGGCGTGCTGCTCGCCAAGAAGAACTGATCCGCCGCACAGGTGCATGATACAGGCGTGAAAATGAGAAGGCCGGGGTCACCCCCGGCCTTTTCTTTTGGCTTGGGAGCGGGCCGGCGCCGCTTGCCTCAGGGCTCCTGGTGCAGCCGCAGCGCGATGTCGTTCATGAAACGGGCGTCGTCGCCCCTGGCGAGCCACTCGGCCTCGCCTGCGATCGCGCCGAGCAGGTCGGAAAGATCCTCGATCTCGGCCTTGCCGTAATTGCCGAGGACATAGCCGGTCACCCGGTCCTTGTGTCCCGGATGGCCGATGCCGATCCGCACGCGGCGGAATTCCGCGCCGATATGCGCGATCGCGCTGCGGATACCGTTCTGCCCTGCCGCGCCGCCGCCGCGCTTCACCTTGACCTTGAAGGGGACGAGGTCGAGCTCGTCATGGAAGACGGTGACGTCCTCGGGCGCCAGCTTGTAGAAATCCAGCGCCGCGCGGATCGCGCGCCCGCTCTCGTTCATGAAGGTCGCCGGCTTGAGCAGCAGGATCTTCTGCGTGCCCACGCGCCCTTCCTGCACCCAGCCCTGGAACTTCTTCGCGGGCGGCGTGAAGCCGTGCACCTCGGCGATCGCGTCGGCGGCCATGAAGCCGATATTGTGCCGGTTCATCGCATATTGCGGCCCCGGATTGCCGAGGCCCACCCACAGCTGCATCGTTGTTTGTCCTGTTCTGGCGGCGCCGGCCAGCTCCCCCACCCGGCCACCCAACGCCAGTATCATATGGGTGGCCGGGTGGGGGAGCGGGCCGGTGCCGAAGCCTCAAACGAAGAACGCCCCCGCACCGGAGTGCGAGGGCGCTCTAGAATAACCCGAAAGGGCGGGAAAGGCTTACTCGCCTTCCTTCGCCTCGGTCTCGCCCTCGGCGGCAGCCTCTTCGGCCGGCGCTTCGGCGGCAGCTTCAGCCGGAGCCTCGGCCTCGGCAGCCGCTTCGGCTTCCTCGGACTTCAGCGCCGACGGAGCGACGATGGTGGCGATGGTGAAGTCGCGGTCTTCGATCGCGCTCTCGACGCCCTTGGGCAGGGTGACGTTCGAGATGTGGATCGAGGCGCCGACGTCGAGGCCGTCCAGCGCGATGGTGATCTCGCTCGGGATCTCGGCAGCGTCGCAGACCAGTTCCAGCTCGTGGCGGACGATGTTGAGCACGCCGCCCTTCTTGAGGC
>Ga0247823_10001171_pt1 | contig 21909 bp, 14 predicted proteins | sample 13C_PalmiticAcid_2_FD_192426 | JGI IMG/M metagenome (GOLD analysis project Ga0247823, IMG submission 192426) | Soil microbial communities from agricultural site in Penn Yan, New York, United States - 13C_PalmiticAcid_Day30 | ecosystem: Environmental > Terrestrial > Soil > Agricultural land... | reverse complement strand
CGATCGCTTCAACCGTTATTCGGCGGAGCGGTTGACGTTGACGGACGTGGCGGCGGGAGGCGTCCGCATCTCAGGCTCCTTCCGCTATGACGGCGGTCAGGAATTCGCCCTGGCCCTCGCGCGCGGGTTCGGCCTGTCGGTGCGGCGCTCGGCGGACGGCGGCTGGCGCATCGGATCGCCTGAAATGGCGTCTGAAGGAACGGCTGCGCTTTGATGAAATTTCCACGACGGGGTGGGGGTCTGCGGGGGAGGTTTCGTTTCTGAGGGGAGCCGCCGACGAGCGGCGAACCAAATCTCAGGGGCTACCATGTTCACTTCCAAGCCGCGCGCCGGCGCCTTCAAGCGCGTGCTTCTGGCCTGCTCGGCCGTCGCCGCCGTTGCGTCGGCGACGCCGGTTCTGGCCCAGTCGTCGGGCGGCGGCGCAGCCGTCTCCTTCGCCATCGAAAGCCAGTCGATGGAGGAGGCGCTGACGACGTTGGCGCGCACCGCCGACGTGCAGGTGCTGTTCGCGCCGGAGGCTGTGCGCGGTCGTCGCGCCAACCGCGTGGTCGGCGTCCTGGCCCCCGTCGAGGCGCTGCGCCGCATGGTGGAGGGCACGGGCCTGACCGTGACGCCGGTCGGCGCGCACACCTTTTCTGTTGCGGTCGCCCATGCCGATCTCGGATCCGAGGGCGTCACCGCGATCGAGGACGTGATCGTCACGGCCCAAAAGCGCGCCCAGCGCATTCAGGACGTGCCGCTGGCCGTCACCATGCTGAACGGCGAAGACGCCCTTCGTCGCGGCATCGACAGCGTGACCGACCTGGTGGACGAGGTTCCGGGCGTGTCGGTGAACTACGCCTTCGGCGGCGCCAACTACGGCATGATCAGCATCCGCGGCATCGGCGGGGCCGACGACTACAAGCCCAACGGCAACCCCTCGGTCGCCCTGCATGTCGACGGCGTCTATCAGACCTCGAACGCCTATCTGGGCATGCCTCTGTTCGACCTGGACCGGGTCGAGATCCTGAAGGGGCCGCAGGGCACCCTGTACGGCCGCAACACCACGGCCGGCGTCATCAACGCCATCACCAAGGGGCCGGGCGAGACGGTCGAAGGCTCGGGCCGCCTGGAGTTCGGCAGCCATGACTATCTGGCGATGGAGGCGGCTGTCGGCGGTCCCCTGGGCGACAAGGTCGGCGTGCGCCTGGCCGTGCTGGCCGAGCAGGGCGGCGGCTTCATGACCGGGGCGGGCGCGGGCGATCTGGCGGGCTTCCAGCCGGTCATCGGCGGCGTGACCCAGACCCAGGTTCCGCCCATCGTCGATCCGGGCCGCCGTGAAGGCTTCGGCGACAAGGATCTGTTCGCCGGCCGGGCCACGGTCGCCTTCGACTTCGCGCCGGACACCAGCCTGACGGTGAAGCTGTTCGGCAGCCGCGACCGGGGCGACACGCGCCAGTACGACCGCATCTCGGCGGCGCTGGACAGCAGCATCGCCAACGCGGGCGAGAACGACGACCCGTACGAGTTCTATTCGTCGGAGTATCCGACCCACAGCATCGACATCTATGGCGTGTCGGCGGCGTTGCAGCACCGCCTGGGCGACAACCTGAACCTGGCGGTGATCGGCAATGTCCAGGGCACGACCCGCTCGGTGCAGGGCAACGGCGACGGCTCGCCCTATCCCGCCTCGCGCTTCGATGCGGATGAAACGCTGAGCCAGACCTCGCTGGAGGTGCGCCTGAGCGACGACACGGGCGGTCGTCTGTACTGGATCGTGGGCGCCTTCTACGTCTCGGACGACATCGACTTCGACACCCACTGGACTAGCTATACGGCTCGGACCCAGTACGACAACCTGCACAGCCAGACGCGCAACAGCTTCGCCGTCTTCGGCCAGGTCGACTATGATCTGACCGACAAGCTGACCCTGTCGGGCGGCCTGCGCTACACCCGCGACGAGGCGACCTTCAGCGGGCGCAACGACGACCTGGACCCGTGGGGCATCTCGACCTTCACCACCACCTTCGCCACGACCAACCCCTTCATCTGGGACCGCGCCTTCGAGGATGACAACGTCTCGGGTCGGGTCACGGCTAAGTACGCCTTCACGCCGAACCTGAACGTCTTCGTCTCGGCGGGGACCGGCTATCGCGGCGGCGGCTTCGACGGCACCTCCATCTTCACCCAGGCCGAGACCCTGCCGTTCGATTCAGAGACCGTCACCGCCTATGAGGCCGGGCTGCGCTGGACGACGAACCGTCTTCGCCTGTCGGTGGACGTCTTCTCCTATGAGTTCAAGGAGCTGCAGGCGACGACCCGGCTGGCCAACGACACCAACGGCCGCGCCAACGTCGGCGAAGCCGAGAGCAAGGGCATCGAGTTCGCGATCAACGCCGTGCTGTTCGAAAGCGCGAACCAGAGCCTGGATCTGGACGTCGCCGCCGCCTTCCTGGACACGGAGATCATCTCGTTCAGCTCGGCGCGCGTGGCCGAGGTGCTGTCGACCGTCGGCGACCCCCTGCCGGGCGCGCCGGACGTGACGGCGACGGTTTCGCTGAACCACGGCCTGGTGCTGGACAACGGCTGGCGCGTGGACAGCCGCCTGTCGGTCTCGCACCACGGCGAGGAGAGCAACCGCCTGAACGCGGCGCCGGGCAATACGGCGGACGCCTACACCCTGCTGAACGCCCGCGTGGAGCTGCAGACGGCGGCGGACTGGGCGGTCTACGCCTATGGCCGCAACATCACCGACGAGGTGTACTTCCCGGAGCTGAGCGGCGCCTCGCGTCTGGTCGGGGCTCCGGCGACCTATGGCGTGGGGGTGCGCTACAGGTTCTGATGCTACGGCTGCGCCGCCACTGGATGTCTGGCGCCGCATTGGGATGCGTCGTCCAGATGGGGCCGAGCTGGAGCTCGGCCCCTGGTTGTCGTCGGAGCTCAGCCTTAGAAGCTGAAGCGGAAGCCGCCGTAGAAGCGCCGTCCCAGGCCGTCGTAGACGTCAGGGAAGGTGGTCCAGCCGGTGGCCTGGCCGATGTCGCCGTTGGTGCCGGCGACGAACATGTATTCGTCGAACAGGTTGTCGACGCCGGCGTAAATGCTGGCTCGGTCGTTCAGGTCGTAGCGGACCTGGGCGTTGACGAAGGTCATCGAGGGCAGCAGAGACTCCAGATCCGGGTCAAAGAAGCCCACGTCCGCCTCACCGACATACTGGACGCCCATGGTCACCTGCAGCGGGCCGCGAGCATAGAGCAGGTTCAGCATGGCCTCATGATCCGGCGAGCCGACCGTGCCGGCGAAGGTCTGCGGCGCGGCGCCCGGGAAGGCGGTCGAGCTGAAGTCGATCAGGTGGCTGTAGGTCAGAGAGGCGGAAAGGCTGCCCAGGTCCTTCGACGGCGCCGAGAAGGCGTCGTTGAGGCCCAGGCTGTAACTGGCCTTGAGGTCCAGGCCTTCGACATTGATCTCGGCCAGGTTCAGGTTGCGGATATTGACATACTGCAGGGCGCCGACCGAAGCGCCGCCGCTGAAGCGCTGGATGCCGCCGCAGAAGGGCGAGGTCGGGTCAAACGAGGCGGAGTTTTCATAGCAGCGGTCCACCGAGACCTGGCGGCCATAGGTGCCGACCCCGTCCTCGATCGAGATGTCATAGTAGTCGGCCGACACCGACAGACGGGACCACCAGTCGTTCCAGCGCGGGTTGAAAAGCACGCCCAGGGTGAAGGTCTTGGAGGTTTCCGGCGTCAGATCCGGGTTGCCGGTGTTGAAGCCTGACACGCCCTGGAACTCCGGCTGGGTCAGGGCGAAGCCGCCGTCGCGCGCGACGCGAGCGGCGACTGCTGAATCGAGCATGCAGGCCTGAGCCACGGCATCGCCTATGGTCGAAACATCGACGCCGCTGTTCAGCACTGCATCCGGATCAGCGATGTTGGATCGGGTGTTAAGGAAGGCCGCCTGTCCGCCGCTGAGGGTGACGCCTTCGCAGGGGTCGCTGACCTGCGGGAAGGTCTGGGAGCCGGGGTTGAACAGTTCGTTGATATTGGGCGCGCGCACCGCGACCGCATATTGCGAGCGCAACTTGAGCCAGCTGGTCGGCAGGTATTCGACGGAAGCGGCCCAGGCCGTGGTCGAACCGACGGTGCTGTAGTCCGAAACGCGACCCGCCAGGTTCAGGTCCAGGGCCTGGGCAAGGGGCAGATCCGACAGCAGCGGAACCCTGAGTTCGGCAAAGGCTTCGCGGACGTCGAAGGCGCCGCGAGTCTCAGGCGTGATGTTGCCGGTGGCCAGTCCCAGTTGGGTCAGGGGGTCCGGTGTCGAGCGGGCCGATTCCTCACGATACTCCGCACCGATGACGAAGCCGATGTCGCCGGCCGGAGAGACGTTCGGCAAGGAGCCGCTGACGAAGCCGTTGACGATGTACTGCTCCTGGAAGGCGTCCAGTCCGGTGGCGGCGGCGAAATAGGCGGCTGCTTCCTTTGAGATGCCGCCTTCTTCGAAGATGAAGATGGGGCGGCAGCCCTGGGCGCGGGCGGCGGAGTCGCGGCAGACGGTTTCGCCGCCGACCACCACTGCGTCCAGAGCCTGACGGAAACGTCCGGTCATGACATCGCCGTTCGTGCGTTGGTCATAGTCCGAGCGGCCGTAGTTGAGGCTGAACTCGTAGCTGAGGTTCTGGGTCAGATCGCCCTCGAAGCCGGCGACCAGGCGGGCCATCGAGCGCTCGGACTCATTGCCGCGGTTGCCCACGTCGTTGATGCGGCGGCGGAAGCCGACCACCAGATCCTCGTCGGCGATGCCTGGATGCTGGGCGCGCACGGCGGCGGCCAGGGCGGTCGGCACGATGGCGCTGGTGATCGGCACGCCATAGCGGCATTCGTTGTCGCCATCGCCGTCGAAGTCGCGGCAATCGGGCAACTGGTCGATGCCGAACTGATCCTGATAGATGGCTTCGGAACCTACCGGATTGCCTTCGATCTCGCTCGACGTCCGGCCGTGGAAGACCGACATCTCCGAGAAGAAGCGGTGGTTGTCGTTGATGTCGTAAGTCGCCTGGCCGTTGAAGCGGATCTGCTCTTCGGGGACGTAGAGTTGACGTTCGGCGGACCGGTTATAGCCGAAGCCGGCATTGGTGTAGGGCACGACCGCCCCGTCGTCGTTGACCACGCGGGTCAGGTTGCCTGCGCCGACGCGAGGGACGAGGGCCGTGCCGCGCGGGATGAAGGACGAAAAGACGCCGACCGTCTGTTGACGCGCGGTGGTCGCGGCCGCGTCGACGCACATGTCGCGGTCGCAACGATCACGGCCATAGACTGAACCGGTCCGGCGCCAGCCCAGAGAGCCGACGAAGTTGCCGCGATCATCGGCGAAGTTGGAGCCGAACTTCAGGCCGATCTTGTAATTTTCATTGTCGCCGCGTTCGGTGATCCCGCCCTGGGCCGACAATTCAAGGCCCTCGAAATCCTTCTGGGTGATGATGTTGATCACCCCCGCCAGGGCGTCCGAGCCATAGACGGCCGAAGCGGCGCCCGTCACGACGTCGATGCGATCGACGAAGTCGGTCGGGATGGTGTTGAAGTCGACAATCTGGCTGCCGACGATGCCCGCGACGTGGCGCCGCCCATTGACCAGGACAAGAGTCCGGTTCTCGCCCAGGTTTCGCAGGTCGACGGTGGTGACCCCGTTGTTGGCGGTTGAGAAGGTCGTCGTGGTGGGCGTGAAGGTCGAGACGCCGGCTTCCGGCAGGGTGCGCAGGATGTCGCCGGTATTCATCTGGCCTGTGGCTTCGATGTGCTGGGCGGTGATCACGGAAACCGGGACAGGTGAGTCCTGGTTCGGACGGGCGATCCGCGAACCGGTGACGATGACCTCTTCCAGGGCTGTGGGTTCGCCTGCTGTGGCCGGCGTTTCGGCGACCTGGGCCAAGGCGGGTAGGGCTGAGGCCAGCGCACTGCCGACAATGGTGGTGGTTAGCAGTCGTCGACGGAATAGATGAGTTCGCAAGATGGTTTCCCTCCCGACGCATCCCTGAGGGTGCGTAGTAGTGTAAAAATATTCCATTGCTGATGGATCGGCCTTGGAATGCGAAAACACTAATCGGGAGTGATTGTTGGGCAATATCTATTGGTAGTTGCGTTCTTTAATGGGTGGTCTGTGCCTCAAATTGAGCACATGAAAACTAATTGCAGTTCTGCAATTATTTTTGCATCACTATTCATGACTGTCTCCATGGGCGAATTTTCATGACTGTGGTGACGCGATCAACATGGCTGGGCCCGACCAGGATTTCTTTTCCGTCGGTGAGGTTGAGGATCAACTTCCGGCCGCCCCTGCGGCGCATCCCCCGCACGAAGCGGAGATTGACGATGACGGACCGGTGGCATCTCACGAAGCTGGCGGGATCGAGCCTCTGCTCCAGAGAGCTGATGGTGTCCCGCACGAGATGGGTCGTGCCGCGGGTGTGGAGTTCGATGTAGTCGCCTTGCGCGAGAATGTGATCGACCTCGTCCAGGGGTTGACGGTGAAGACCGTCCGCCCGCCGGATCCAGATATCTGTCTCGTGCTCCGAGGGGCCGGGCGTCTGCTGAAGAGAAGCGACGAGCGTTTGCAGTTCGGTGAAGCGCTGATCGGAGTGGCGTGCCTCGAGTCGCCCCTTGGCCCGTCGGACAGCGGCTCGCAGACGTTCGAAATCGAACGGTTTGGTGAGATAGTCGGCAGCTTCCAGTTCGAAGGCCTGGACCGCGTGCTGGGTGAAGGCGGTGACGAAGATGACCTCTGGAACAGGATCAGTGGGGCGCAGCCGCGCCGCCACCGCCAGACCGTCGAGCCCCGGCATCTGGATGTCGAGGACGGCGACGTCGGGCTTGAGATGACGGATCAGTCGCAGCGCTTCGTCGCCGGAGCGCGCCTCGGCGACAAGCTCGACTTCAGGAATGCAGGCGAGAGCCTGTCGCAGCCGGGCCAGGGCCAAGGGTTCGTCGTCGGCGATCAGTATCTTCACGCGGCGACCTCGAAGGGCAGTTCAACATCGACGCGCCAACCCCCGTCGGCTCCGGGACCATAGGTCAGAGAAGCTGCGGGGCCGTATATGAGCGCCAGTCGTCGTCTCGCATTTTCCAGGCTACGGCCGAACCCTTCCTGGCCTGGGGGCGAGGCCGCGGGGCCGTCGTCGTAAACCCAGAGGTGCAGTCGGTCTCCAAGACGGCGGGCGCCGATCTCCAGCGTCACGGGTATGGCCGACGTTGTCACGCCATGTTTGACGGCGTTCTCGACAAAGGGCTGCAGGATCAGGCCGGGCACCATGGCGGACGCCGTTTGCGGCTCCACGGCCAGGCGGCGACGGAGTCGATCCGGAAAGCGGACCTCCTCAATGTCGAGATAGCGGCCCTGGCCTTCAAGTTCGGCTTCCAGCCTCACCAGTTCTCGAGGCGCCGCCGCCAGGGTGTGCTTCAGGAAGGCGGACAGTCGCAACACGACGTCGTCTGCCTCCCGTTCGCGGCCCTGGCCGATCAGGCTGGAAACGGCGTTCAAGGCGTTGAAAACGAAGTGAGGCTGAATCTGAAGACGGAGGGCGGAAAGCTGGGCCTGCTGGGCGGCGGCCATGGCCAGACTGGTGCGGACCTGCTGACGGCGCAGATTGTCGCCCGCCACCATGACTGCGCAAAGGGCCGCCCAGGTCATGATAGGATAGAGGAAGGAGATATAGGTCGAGACGAAGTTGCGTGGATCAAGGAAACGCTCGTCCGCCAACTCGTGGTAATCGGTGAAGAACCAGACGTAGGCGGCGTTCAGCTTGGTGTGGACCAGGCAGACGCCGAGCCCCAGAAGCGCCGCCCGCCAGAACCAGGCCAGGGCGCGCGTTTCAGTGAGGCGACGTAGAAATAGCCACATGCCTAGCGTCAGGGTGATCCCTGTCATGAGGCTGGCCGACCGCGCCAGGCCGACGCCGGCAAGCTGATTGAAGTCGGTCGGGGAGATGATCGCGCGAACGCTGAGTTGCAGCGCGTTGAGGGTCCAGAAGACGATAGTCAGGACGATGACCATCCTGTCCAGACTGCTGAAGCCATGCGGCTGATTCTCTTCATCATCCAGGTCGTATTCGATCATCCAGCACCAAAAGCACCAACCGTCGCCCTATCGCAAAGCCTGATCGGCGAAGGCGTGGATTGGCGCGACGAAGCGTCGCTTTCTCCGCCGCTCAAGCGACCAGGGGAAATGGAATGCGACCAAGGCTCAGGCAGGCGCGACGAAATCGCTCTGCTGACGGACAGCCTGTCGGGTCATATAGAAGGGGGATGGAGACCGTGAGCAACCCTGACCACGCCGTGGACGTCCTGCTCGCCGCCCTGACCGAGGTCGAGCGGGTGGCGCCGGGCCTGACACTGGGTCAGTTGACCATGCTCCTGCATGTGGTGCGTCAGGAGGGCGTTCGAGTTTCGGATCTTGCCCGTCTGGGCGGGTGGAGCGATTCGCGTGTTTCGCGTGGGATCAGGGCGATGGCGACGGCGGGGGAGCCGGGCGCCCTGGCCCCGGCTCATGGTCTGGTTGAACAATTGCGAGGCGGAGACGCAAGGGTCAGGCACCTGGCGCCCACGCAGGCGGGAGCCGCCCTGGCGCAGGCCCTGGCTCGCCTGGTTGGCGACGGCGAACGCAGCCGCCTCACATGATCTGGAGGTGGGCTCCGGCCGCTTAAGGCCGCAGGGTCGTCTTCAACGGCGCGGCCAGCACGCCTGCGGTGCGGCGGCGCGAGGGTATGATCGAGGACGGCGATCGCTGAAACGGATGTTGATCCTGTCGAAGTCGGGCCCCAGGTGCGACAGGATGCGACGGATCTCCTTCTCCTGGGCCTGAATGCTGAAGTAGTCGTCCGCGTCGAATTCCACCGTGATGACCGCCTTGCGCTTCATCGGGGGAGTTTCCGGCCGGTGTTTTGTCGCGACCTGGCCGGCTATGTCTACCTGGCATGGAGGGCGACTGTCGCCGTCATTGGTTTGCAAAGGCGTTGTCGCGGCGTCTTTGACGGCCGCGGAACGCGACAGGTCGTCAACCTGACAGAGACTCTTCATGTTCTGAGCAGCGGGGCGTCGAAGCGGTAGCCGCGGCCCCAGACATTCTGGATCGGAAGCTCGACGCCAATGTCGAGGCGCACCTTGCGCCTCAGACGGCTGATCGCTGTGCGTATGTCGCCTCGCAGATGGTCACGGTCGAGAATGAGGCCCTCGAAACTCTCCGTGAAGGCCATCAGAAGCGCCTCGTCGCCGCTGGACAGAATGAGTCTGCGCCCCTCGGGCGAGGCCAGGGTGCGATGGGCTGAATTCAACCGCCAGGCGCCATCGGAGCACGGAGCGCGCAGGCTTTGCCTTTCATGCTCGGTCCGTCGTCGCCGCATCAGGCCATGCAGACGCGCCAGCACTTCGCGCGCGTCGGCCTCTTCTCCCACGAGGTCGTCGGCGCCCATTTCCAGGGCGAGGACGCGCTCAAGGGACTCGCCCGCGCGAACAATCACGAGCAACGGAGGGGCGTTCAGGCGAGTCATTTGACGAATGGCGGCGAGGACGGTCGGATTCGGCAGGCGAGCGATCAGCACCACTGCGTCGAAGCCATCCAGGTCGGGCCAGTCTGTTTCGGACGCGTCGCTGGCAAGGTGTGCGTCGTGGACCGACAGACCCTGCCGATCAAGATAGGCGGACAGGTCGCGAGGATCGTCCTCGCTCAGATCCATCACCAGAACGGCCGCGGCGCGCGCCCTTGGTGCAACGCGGACGCCGGGGCGGATGCGAGCCGCAGCAAGATCGACCAGGCTCATGTCGTGTCATGGGACCGCTGGCCGATCCGAGCGTCGTTGCGGCGTCTTTCTGAGCGCTTGGGTCGGGCGGCGTAGCGCGTCATGATGTGTCCCCCTGTTCGTGAAGACAGGTTGGCGCATGAGTCGGACTCTTGATCCCTGCCAACGGCGGAGCAGACGCAGAGATGGTCAGTCTGTCGCGGCAATCGCTCGTTTGGTCGTGCTTTTCGGGTCGAGCTGAAGTCCTCAGGCCAGGTGGTTCGCACTTCACTCGTGGCACGCCGCTATATCCAGGGCTCGACGGGCGCTCCGGTCGCGGCTTTCGACCTGCCTTACTGCATCAGGGCCGCGAAGATGGAGCGTCGGGCGATGGCGTTTTCGGGAGAGAGGCCGTGCCGGGCGAAGTGGTTGCGCCAATGCGAGGCGACGTGTGGCGCGACCGTGTCCGGGGACGCATCCGGCGTTAAAGCCGCTGTCGGCTCCTGGTCGCAAACCAGGATTTCGGAGGTGCGATCCACCGGAATATACTCGACCCAGTGCACGGGCACCTGATGGGTGTAGCCGTCGTCGCCACGGACAGGGATGTGATCGACGCGGTCCACGCCCCGGAAACCATGGGCCGTGATCCGCACCTTCTGGGCGCCGTCCTCGTCGCCGTGGCTGGCCGTCTTCAGGACATTGCGCGTGACGCTGTCGGGGTGACGGAAACGCCCTTCGCCCATGTAGTTGGCGATGGCCTCGTGCTCCCAGAAGCACGAGCCCTGGATAACGCCTGCATAGATGTCCTCGGCCGGGCGGTGCTGCTGGTAGAGGGGAATGGCCAGGATGGGCGCGAAGCTGAAGTAGAAGGCCTTGAACAGGGCGTTGTGGTAGTCGTTGAAATGCGCGCGGGCGGCCGCCGCGTCGTAGAAGCGGAACATTTCAGGCGCGGCGCTGATGTCCATGCCGGTCAGGTGCTTGGGTTCGACGGCGTTGATCTTCTGCAGCTTGGTGAAGATGAAGTTGTCGCCGAAGCCAACGGCCTTGTCTTTGAGGATCTTCACCATCTCCTGCTGGGCCAGGGGGGTGAACAGCATGCGGAACTGGACTTCATGATCGCGGTCGCCGGCGGCGAACAGGGCGTCGAATTCACGGTTGGCCATGGGGGTGAAGCCGGACCCTGACGCCAGTTTCCGGGCCTTGGATTCCAGTTTCTTGATCGCCTGGTTCTTGCGCCACTTGTTGATGACGCCATCGTCCAGCCCCGACAGGGACGAAGGGCGGCGTGTGAAGCTCAGGTCCGGCGCCGCGTGGTTGCCGTAAACTAGGATCGACTCGGTTTCATAACTGGGGAAGGGCTTGCTGACCGAGGCCCTCAGCGTCTGGGATCGCGACACGGTGTTCCAGCGTCCGTTGGAATCGCGCACCTGCTCGGTCCAGTGGATGGTCAGACTGCCGCTGTAGGTCTTGGACCCGATCCAGTGGTTCAGGGTCTGGGCCAGGATGAAGGGGTTGCCGCTGACGACCCCCGTATGGGCGAACATCACTGAGCGGCTGTTGTTGAAGGCGTCGCTCCAGCCGTAGGACTGTCGCAGGTTGCTCAGGCGCGCGTGGCTGAAATAGGGGTCCAGTTCGATCGTCGGGAAGGTCTTGCTGACCAGTCGGGCGAAGATGTCCCAGTCGAACAGGCTGTTCAGCGTCGCCATCTGGCCCCAGGCCAGAGCTTCCTTTTCGGCGCGCGCCTCGGCCAAGGCCTGGGTGCGGCTGTTGCCGGCCTTGATGATCGGGTTCAGCTTGGCGAAGACGGTGATCAGCAGGCCGGCCGCTCCCGCAAGCCAGGCCAGGTGCTGGCGATAGGCCATGAACAGGGTCGCCGCGACCGCCACGAAGACGACGATGCGCAGCAGCTTCCACCAGCGCGTGCTGGTGCCCGAGGCCTTGCCGCGCTGTTCCAGGTCGCGGATTTCCTGAACCGTCCTGGCGTTGGCCGCTTCATCGACGCGGGAGGTGCGAACCAGGTCCTCGAAGAAGTCCGCCGTATGCTTCTGATGGGCGTCCTTCAGCCTGGCCTGATAGTGGTCGAGCGGTTCGTGTACGTCTTCGATCATTGGCCGATCAGAAGAAGGTTGCGCGGGCCGCTGCCTTGGTCTCAGCCGTCGCCGTGAAGGGAATGCGCGTGGTATAGCGGTTGCGCGCAGCCACGATCTGCTTGGTCGGCCAGGCGAAGAGGTCCTGGTTCCAGATCGCCACCGTGTCATTGTAGAGGGCGCGCGCGGCGGTGATTTCCTTTTGCAGATAGCTGTTTTGCTGCATGGCGTCGGCGATGGCGGCGTGGGCCTTCAGGTCAGGGTAGGCTTCAAACGCGACGTTGATGCGCGAAAGGACGCTGTCCATCTGGGCCGAGGCGGCGTTGCGCTGGGCGTCCGTGGCGTTGGCGCCGCTGCGCAGGGCGGTGACGCTCTTCATCACGTCCTTGTCCAGATCGACCGCCTTGTTCAGCAGGCCGACGACGTTGTTCAGGATGATGACCCGCTGCTCCAGATAGTTGTCGATCTGGGAGGCGTCGGCCTGAATTTTCTGCTGCAGCTTGCGCAGATAGGCGAGGGCGTTGATCTTCATGAAGAGGAAGATCAGGCCGGGCAGGACGCCCAGCGCAGCCGCGATGACGCCATGCTGCATCGGAACCAGGCCCAGGGCGACGCCGGCCAGAGCGAGGGCGGGGATCGCGATCCACAGGGCGATCTCGAAGATCAGGGAGCCGACGCCGACCGTCACCGGAATCTGCTTCTCGATGACGTTGATGTCGCGACCTGCCTGATTGACCGGACCGGTGACTTCGTCGAGTTCATTGCCCATGAAGGCCCCCCTTGAAAAGACGCCGTTGTCTCTGGGTTGAGGCCCGCTTTGTCAACGCGCAGGCGGTCGTTTTGCGATCAAATGGTCAAGCTGTCTGTGTTTCCCGGAGATGGGGACAGCCGACACGCGGACTACGGGCGACCGGAACGAGGTCCGATCGCCCGCCGTCACGCCCTTATGGCGCGACCTGGACCCGGCCGATGACGCCAGCGTTTCGATTGCGGACTTCATAGGACAGGACGTTTGCGGTCAGGGAGCCGCCGTCGGTTCCCGGCTGAACGCCGGTGATCTGCAGGACCACGTCGATCTGGGTCCCTTGAAGATAGGGGACGCGATCCTTGATGGCCTGGGCTTCGGCCGGCGACACCGCCCAGCGTTGGGCCTGCTGTCCGTTGGCCAGGCGCAGCGTCACCGAGCGTGAGAAGGCCCGGAAGTTATAGGTAGAGCCGGGGGCAAGGGCCTGGACGATGAACTCGCCGTAGGAGGGGTCGTAGTCGCTCATGTTGGACCCGACGGTCAGGCGCAGACGGCCGACGTTTCGGACGCTGGCCTGCGCCGCCGTATAGGCCGCGCGCAGTTCCTCGCGCCGCGCGGGTTTGGCGTCGGCGGGGCCATATCGGACATTGCTGTCCTCTGCGATCCACTTCTCGATCGGGGGAGCCAGCCCGGCGAGGTCGTAATAGAGGAAGACCATGGTCTGTTCGTCGGGATTGACCAGCTCGCCGGTTCGCCCGGCCAGGGCCGCGGCAGGAGCGGCGGCCTGGGCCTGGGGCAGGGCCGATGGGGAGGCGGGAGCAGACGCTGTTCCAATCGGCACGGCGTCCTCCGCCTTGCCGGCCACGTCGTGTGATTGGTCACAGGCGGACGCCAGCAGGCCGAGGCCGGCGATCATCGGGATCAGGTGTTTCATCGCCTTGTCTCCTAGAGCTTGGGCGCCGCGCCCTGGGCGGCCGCGCGTTCGACTTCAGCGGCGCGACGCGCCTGGTCCTGGTTGGCCCATGCCTGCTCGACCTCGTTCAGCAAGCGGTAGCCGCCGGCCTGATCGATGACGCCGACGGACAGGCTGTCGGCCAGGTCCGGGTTTTCACTCAACGCGATCAGCTCGGCCTGCACGACCACGCCGCAGTTGGGAGAGAGATTGCTGCCGGAGTCCGGACTGGCCGGCGCCGAGCAACTGAAGAAGTAGGGCGAGGTTTCGAGAATCCGGCGTCCGGCGGGATCATAGGCCCACTTCAGGACGCGGCGGTTTCCGTGATCGTCATCTGCGGTCGGCGCACCGTATTTTGCGGTAAGGGCGGTCACGGCGTTGGCCAGGGTCGGCCGGCTGTCGTCCGCATAGCGTTCCCGACGCGACGCGGAGATCACCCGTTCCTCGCCGGGAAGGCCGACCGTGGCGACATAGACCTGGGCCTGGCCGGGATTGACAGGATCGGGCGCGCGGGCCCCGGCGCTGCGGGCGCTGGCCGCGCGCAGGGTCTCGTGCATCTGTTCTTCCGGCGTGAGGGTGGACGCCGCCTGCGCATAGGCGCCGGTGAAGCCCTTGCGCCAGTTCTGGCCGCCGCTGTCGATGTCGAAGCCGCGATATTTTTCTTCGGTCACGACCATTAGCGGGTTGTCGCACAGGACGATGTTGGCGGCCTCGTCATAGGTCAGGCCGGGCCGCAGGCCGATGACGTCCACGGTCGGCGAGCCGGCGGCGGGAGCGGGCGTGGCGATCCGGGCCGGGCAACGCACCCGACCGCGCGCGTCCTGAGCGACGGCGGCGGCCGAGCCGGGGTCGGCCTTGAGCGGGCTGCCGCCCCCGTTCGTTCCAGAGCCGTCGCCTGAGCCGCAGCCGGCGAGGCCGAGGGCAAGCACCAGGGCGAGCGTGGTTGAAGCGTCGAAACGCATGATGAAATTCCTTCAGCGGGCGTCCGTGCGGCCTGCCTTGGCGGCGTCGGAGGCCATGAGTTTGATGGGCGGCCGGAGCGGGCGTTCGGTTGCGCTCCGACCGGTTGCGTCGGGTTGACGTCAGGTCGCAGGACGGGCGGCGAGAGGGTTCTTGAGCACACCCATGCCGGCGGCGATCAGGGCGGCGCCGGCGATGAGGCAGAGCCAGGCTCCCGGACCGACCTCCATCAGGGCGTCTATGGACCCGCTCATCCTGGAGCCGAAGCCGGAGGACTCGACCTTGTCGATGATCGCGCTCTTGATCAGGAAGGGCAGGGCCCCGGCGAACAGGGCCGCGCCGCCGGCGATGATCGGGAGCGGTCCGTGCGGGCGGCCGGTCAGGATCATGAAAATCACCGCAATAGCGGTCAGGGGGGCGGCGAAGCGCAGCCAGAGCAGGGCGCCGGTCAGGCCGAGACCGCCGTCTCCACCCATGACGGCGCTGGCGGAGGCCATCAGCTTGGGCACCTTGTCGATGTTGAACAGGGTCGTCGACAGCTCGGGCGCCGTCAGCGCCGGAAGGAAGAAGGCGATCAGGGCCAGACCCGCCGCGACGACCGGCACGGCCGCGTTCTGGCGAGACAGGAACTGGAGACGGCTGGCGGCCTCGCTGGATTTCAGGGCGTCTATGTCGACGGCCGCGCCGAGGCCGCCCATGGCCGAGATCGCCGGGTAGATGTCGCGGGCGCCGTCCTCGACCGGTTCGAAGTCGACCGCGGCTCCGGCGACAGGTCGGCGCTCGCCGCGCCAGTCAGTCGGACCGAAACGGAAGCGGTTGCCCCCGTCATTGGTGATGACGCCCGATCCGTCGGCGTCCACGCCCAGAACTCGACCACGCATATCCTTGACCCCTCCATGAGCCGGTCGCCCCAACGGCGTCCCGGATGCAAGAGAGGTTGCCGGGGCGTCGCACGCGCGGCCCCAAGACGATCTAAAGAAAAGCTTAAGTCGGTGGTCAGCCTTTCAGGGCGGCGGCCAGACGGTCCCGTCTCTGCTGGGTGAAGCGATCCTGGTTGTTGGCCAGGCCGGGCATGGCGCGCGCGAGAAGGGTTTCGGCCTCGCTGCGTCGGCCGTCCACCCAGGCGATTTCCGCCAGCAGCAGATCAAGCCCCGCTCCCCAATTCGCGTCGCCGACCAGCTGTGCCACCGCCGTCGGGTCAATGTCGGTCAGCAGAGCCGCGGCCTCTCGGTGGCGTCCGGCGATGATCAGACAGTCGGCGAGGGCGGCGCGGACGCCGTTCTCCATCGCCGGCGCGCCGATGCCGGACACCTTCACCGCCGTATGGGCGGCGCGGATCAACTTCAGTCCGGAGGTCGTGGCACCGGCCCGGCAGTGGTTGATCCCCGTATCCGTGCGGCCGGCCACGGCGGCGAATGAGCCGGCTCCATCCTTGGCTTCGGCCACGCGCCAGACCCGGTCGCCGTCCTTCGCGGCCTCGGCGTAGCGGCCGAGGGAGCCCAGGGATTGTTGGCGCGCGGCGAGTAGCAGCAGGGTGTGGCGATGCTCGCGTCCAAGCCGACGTTCCATGGCCGGGAGGAGGGCGTTGAAGGCTTCAACCGCCGTTTCATGGCGATGCTGCAGCATCTGGGATTGCGCTACGTTCAGGCGCAGCAGCAGGGTGTCGGGGTGGTCCTCGCCTTGTATCGACGCCATCTCGTTCGCCAGACGTTTGAAAATGGGCTCGGCCTGGGCGGCGTCTCCCATTCGCAGAAGCATGAAGGCGTGCCGCTGGGCGATGTTGATCCGCTGGACCGGCGTAAATTTGTCGGGATGGTCCTCCGCCCAATGTCGGGCCGCCGCGAACCGCGCCTGGGCCTCTGGGCCGTTGCTCTGGGCCAGAGCGATGTGCGCTCGCGCCGAGTCCCTCCAGAATCTCAGCTCGTCATCGGCCGTCGTGGCGCTGATCCGGGCCTCCTCCGCATCAACCCGGCGACGGGCGCTGTCGACTCCGCCTTCGCGCGTGGACAGGGCCTCGGCCGTCGCCCACTGCAGTCGATTGATGACCGCGTCCTCGCTGTCGCCCTGGCCGGCGCGGCGGAAATGACCGTCAGCCGTATTGTAGAAGTTGAAGGCGCGGGGATAGTCCGAGCGCTGGTCGAAAGCGCGCGCCAGCGACGCGTGCAGGCGCGCTGCGATCAGGGGCTGGCTGGCGAAGCGGCGGTCAATCGCGGTTCCAGCCCTGACAATGGCGTCGACCAGCGGCTCTTCGGCCTGGCTGGCGCGGGTCGGGTCAGGGCTGCCCAGAACATCGTCCGCCAGGAAGGCGTAGCTCGCCTCGCTGAGAGCCAGGGCCTGGCGCGCCTCATTACGTTGATGCAGGGCCAGGGCGCCCCCGCCGAGGGCGAGCACCAGACCTGCGGCGATGGCGGAAACGGCAGCGATGACGGCGGGGCGTCGCACCCGACGCGCCGTCTCCTGCACTTCGAGCTGTTGCAGTCGCAGATCTGCTTCGCGCCGTCGGGCGCGCGCCTCGCGCCGTTCGGCCAGACTCGCCAGGCGGTCGGCCAGGGCGCCGGCGTCGCGTAGGCGCTGCGCCGGATCGCTGGCGCTGGCGGCTGCAATGTCTTCCCGCAGAAGATCGTCCTGAACCCGAGTCTCCCATCCGGGGGCGAAAGTCTCGCTGAAGTCGCCGGTGACCAGCTGCAGGGTGATCAGACCCAGGGCATAGACGTCCGATCCGACGCTGGGCGCCTCTCCTCGAAGCAGTTCGGGAGCCATGTATGAGCGCGTGCCGCTGCGGCTTGAGCCCTGATCTTCGTTGTCCAGATCGCCGCTGATATTCAGGCGGGCGAGGACGGCGGCATCCAGCAGGCGGCCGTTCCCGAAGTCCGCCAGCCTCACAACGGCGGCGCCTTCGGCGCCCGTGGAGATCAGGATGTTCGACGGCTTCAGATCTTCGTGCAGCACGCCGGCGCCGTGGGCCGCCGCGACTGCCCGGCACAGCTTTTCAGCCAGATCGAGCCGAGCGGTGGAACCCTCGCCGTCTGCGTGGAGATGTGATGCCGCGGCCTCCAGATCGACGCCGCCGTCCCGGCTTTCGATCCAGTAGGGGCGGTGATCGAAATTCCACTCCAGCAACTCCAGGCCCGGATGGGCGTCGCCCAAGGCCCGACGCAGCACGCGATAGAGGGTGACCTCGCGACGCAGGGCGCCCAGACGATCGCCTGTGTCGGCGAATTTGAAGACGCGCGCTTCGCCGGACTTTTCGTGGACCGCCCGCCAGACATCCCGCGTCTCGGTGTCGCCCAGAGGTGTTTCCAGTCGCCATTGCGGACGACCCGGAACAGCGTCGCCGGGTTTGAAGTCGAAGCGGACCACGGCCTGGGCCGGAGCCTCAGTGATCTGGACCTGCGCGACAAGTCGGTAGCCGATCTTGGGAACGGTCTGGATCACCGCGCCGCCGGCGTCGTCGATCGCCCTGCGGAGTTTGGAGATGGCGGTGGTCAGAGAGGCTTCGACCACGTGGACGTCCGGCCAGACGGCGTCGAGCAGTTCCTCACGCGTCACTGTCTCTCCGGCGTGGATCAGCAGCTCCAGCAACACGAGAAGCGGCTTGCCCTCCAGTTCGATGCGCTGTCCCTTGACGGTCAGGCTCCAGCTCGGCTCGTCAAAGACCGCGTCCGCGAACGTCCAGCGCCGTCTGCGAGCGGACTTCATGATGGCGTTCTGTTGCACAGCGCCCCCTCCGCGAAGATCGATCCTGAGCTTACATGAATCTCCGTCATCTCAAATCTTCGGCGACCGCCATGGGCTGATGTCGCCGCAAGGAAATAGAGTTCCGCTCGTGACGCGCCACGATCCGGCTTGATATGCGGCTGGCGCGGCGTCGTGGTCTGGCGCAGAGGTCCTTGGGCTTGTCCCTGACATCTTCTCACGGGCTTGTCGTCCAGACGTCGCGTATTCTTTGCAGAGCCTGCCTACTGGGCCTTGGGCGCGAACGCGCCGAGGGCTGTGTGTGGGGGCGACCATGACCAAGCGACTGTCGAACAATCTTCTTGGGGCCAGCGCCCTGGTGCTGGCCATGGCGACGAACGGGGGCGTGCTGGCTCAGGACGCAACTGCTCCGGTTGTGGCCGCAGCGCTTGACACCCGCTCGACGGGCGAGGCGAGCAGCGGGGTGATCGTCCTGGATGCGGACGCCCGGCGTCATCGTCTGGTGTCGGCGGCGGGGCTGGCCGGACTGGAGGTCCTTGATCTGGCCGGCGCGCGCCTGGACCGGGTTCCAGCGGGCGAGGCCGGCGGGCTGGACGTTCGCTATGGCTTCCTGATCACAGGTCGTCCCGAAACCCTGTTGGTCTCGACCGACAAGACCGACAACAGCTTGCGCTTCTTCGCCATGCGCGACGGCGCGCCGGTTGAAGTGGGGGCGCGGTCCGTGCCTCTGGGCTTTGCGGTCGAGGACGTCTGCATGCTGCGCAACGCCAGCGACGGCGGCCTCTACGCCGTGGCCGTGGGCGACGGCGGCGAGATCGAACAACTGCTGCTCTATGCTGACGCTGAGGGCCGGGTGGACGCCCGCTCGGCGCGTCGCATCAACCTGCCGTCCAAGATCAAATACTGCGTCGCCGACGACGCGACGGGCCAGCTCTACGCCTCGCAGCAGGCGGTGGGCGTCTGGCGCTTCAATGGCGACCCCGAAGCCGACGCGGCTCCGGCCCTGGTCGACGCCGCCGGCCTAGGCCGGATCAGCGAGGAGAGCGGGTCTCTGGCCCTCTATGACGGCGGCCAAGGCGCGCGCTATCTGATCGCGACCGACTCCTCCAGCGGACGGCTGTTCGTCTATGACCGAGGCGCGGGCGACGCCTACCTCGGGACGGCCAGTCTGACCGGGCGCGACGGCGCGGCGATCAAGGAGCCGGGCGCGTTGCAAGCCGTCGGCGCGTCCCTGGCTGGCCTGTCGTCAGGCGCTTTGGTGGTGACGGATGAGGATGCGGCGGCAGGCCCGGACTACAAGCTGGTGTCCATCGCCGCCCTGACCGGGGCGCTCAACCTGTCGGCGGGGACGCCGCAGGACGTGCGCGCGGTCGTTGCGCCGCGCTTCCCCGCTGTCGTCGCCGTGGCGGAAACCACGCCGGTCGGCAGCCCCGGCGACGCCGCCGACGATCCGGCCATCTGGGCTGATCCGACCAATCCGGCGAACAGTCTGGTCATCGGTACGGACAAGAAGGCGGGCCTGAACCTCTACGACATGCAGGGGCGTGTGCTGCAGCATCTGCCCGACGGCAAGATGAACAATGTCGATCTGCGCGAAGGCTTCATGCTGGGCGGTCAGCCGGTGGTTCTGGTCACGGCCAGCGACCGCACCAACAAGGCCGTCGCCATCTATAGTCTCGACACCGAGGCGCGCCGCCTGATCAATGTGGCGGACGGCGTTCAGCCGACCGGCCAGGGTGATCCCTATGGTCAGTGCATGTATCGTTCGGCCCGCAGCGGCAAGACCTATGTCTTCATCAACGACTCCAACGGCGAGAAGCGCCAGTGGGAGCTGGTCGATGCCGGAAACGGCAAGGTGCGCGCGGTGCGCGTGCGCGACTTCGCCTTCTCCAGCCAGGTCGAGGGCTGCGTCGCTGATGACGCCACGGGTCAGCTTTACGTGGCCGAGGAAGACGTCGGCCTGTGGCGCCTCTCTGCGGAACCGGATGGCGGCGCGGTCATGACCATGCTGGCCCGCATCAGTGACAACCCGGCGCTGAAGGACGATCTGGAAGGCGTCGGCCTCTATGACCTGGGCGGCGGGCGCGGCTATCTGGTGGTGTCCAGCCAGGGCAATGACAGCTACGCCGTCTTCCGCCGCGAAGGCGACCAGGCCTATCTGGGCTCCTTCATCGTCGTCGCCGACGGGGCGCGCGGCATCGACGGCGTGTCCGAGACGGACGGTCTGGAGGTCACCAGCCGCAACCTCGGCCCGGGCTTCGAGCACGGCGCCATGGTCGCCCAGGACGGCCGCAACGTCCTGCCCGGCGAGAACCAGAACTTCAAATACGTGCCGTGGAAATCCATCGCCGACGCCCTGGGGCTGGAGGTGAGGCGCTAGCCTCATGGGCAGGCGTCAACGGCGCCCGACGCGGGGGCGTTCATTCTGATCTGGTCTGGCGGGTCGATAGGCTTTAGCTAAAGGCGAGAAGTAGGCGGGGCGGCGGGTGTTTCGGACGTCCGCCGCCCTGCTTTTGCGTGGACGGACAAGGCTCGTGCGGTCGGGGGGACGGTGTTCCGACGGGGTGGGTCGAGTGCAGTTGGAACATTGAAAATGAACCGAATATTCGCCTACCTCATCATCGGCGCCATGATCCTGGGCGTGCTGGTCGGCTGGGGCGTGAACCAGTATCTGAGCGCCGATCAGGCGGCGGCTGCGGCGACGAATCTGTCGCTGATCACGGACGTCTTCCTGCGTCTGATCAAGATGATCATCGCGCCGCTGGTGTTTACGACCCTGGTGGCGGGCATCGCCCACATGGAGGACGCGGCCTCGGTCGGGCGCATCGGCGTCAAGACCATGACCTGGTTCATCGGCGCCTCGGTGGTGTCGCTGCTGCTGGGTCTGGTCATGGTGCAACTGCTTCAGCCGGGCGCGGGCATGCACCTGCCGCAGGCGGCGCTGGCCACGGCCCCGGCGGCCTCGACCGACGCCTTCTCGCTGCATGGCTTCGTGACGCACCTGGTGCCGACCTCGATCTTCGACGCCATGGCCAGGAACGAGATCCTGCAGATCGTGGTCTTCTCCCTGTTCGTCGGCACGGCGGTCGCGGCCCTGGACGACAAGGCCCCGGCGGTGCTGAACCTGGTCGAACAGGCCGCCAGCATCATGCTGAAGGTCACCGAGTTCGTGATGAAGCTGGCTCCGCTGGCCATCTTCGCGGCTCTGGCCTCGACCATCGCCACGCAAGGTCTGGAGATGCTGGCCGTCTACGCCAAGTTCGTGCTCGGCTTCTATGGCTCGATGGCCCTGCTGTGGGGCCTGCTGTTCGTGGCCGCCGCCATCGTCCTGGGCCGTCGCGTCCTGCCGCTGTTCAAGGTGATCCGGACCCCGGCCCTGTTGGCCTTCTCGACGGCCAGCTCCGAAGCCGCCTATCCGCGCATCCTGGACGCCCTGCCGACCGTGGGCGTGCGTCGTCGCATCGTCAGCTTCGTCCTGCCGCTGGGCTATTCGTTCAACCTTGACGGCTCGATGCTCTACTGCACCTTCGCCACCATGTTCATCATGCAGGCGCACGGCGTGCATCTCAGCGTCTCGCAGCAGGTCTTCATGCTGCTGCTGCTGATGGTGACGTCCAAGGGCATCGCCGGCATTCCGCGCGCCTCCCTGGTGGTCATCATGGCCACCCTGACCTACTTCGGTCTGCCCGAAGCCTGGATCGCCATCGTCCTGGGCGTCGACCACCTGCTCGAC
>Ga0247823_10001168_pt1 | contig 21953 bp, 19 predicted proteins | sample 13C_PalmiticAcid_2_FD_192426 | JGI IMG/M metagenome (GOLD analysis project Ga0247823, IMG submission 192426) | Soil microbial communities from agricultural site in Penn Yan, New York, United States - 13C_PalmiticAcid_Day30 | ecosystem: Environmental > Terrestrial > Soil > Agricultural land... | reverse complement strand
CAGCAGGCGGTGCATCGTGCCGTCCATTGTGCCCATGGCGGCGGCGGCGGAGCGCGAAGCGCAGCATCTGCTGCTGCTCGAAGTCGAGCGCGTCGAAGAAGTCGCCGAACGCCGCCACCAGCGACGGACCCGCGGCCTTCAGCGTCTCGATCCGGCGATCGAACAGCACCTGCGCGTCCTCGCGCCGGAAGTTCTCGTTCTCGACCAGCGCGGCGAACTGCGCGCTTCGGAGCACGTCCTTCGTGGCACGGCGCACGGCGAAGACCTGTTCGAACAGGTGATCCATCCGTTCGAGCTGGATGGCGTCCAGGTCGAGGAATGCCGCGGCGCGGGACCGCAGCGGGACACGCCCAGGACGAGCCGAGGCCTCGCCGTGGTGCCCGTGATCGTGGAAGCCACGCGAGTGATGGAACGCGGCGTGCCAGAACGCGCCGAAGCGGCCGTGGGGGTGACGCCGTTCATGGCGGTGGAAGCGGCTGTGGAACAGGTGCATGTCGTGGTCCTCCGTTGCGTGATGTGTCCATGATCCCGGCGCACGGCCGCGGATGGGTCTCGCCGCGGTATCGCTGCATTTCGTTTTGTTTCGCGGGTGCCCTCCGATGGGGGTGCCGCAAACGCAATGCGTGAAACACAACGGCCGTTGCATGAAGCCTCGCTGAAACCTCGCGTCCAGACACTGCCTGCACCCGAACGACGGGATCTTCTTCAACCCAAGCCCTGAAAGATTCGACATGCATCCGATGAACCTCCTGACCCGCTCCCTTCTCGCCACCGTCGCCGCCGGCGCCTTCTGCTCCGGCGCCGCCGCGCAGCTCGCCGTGCAGGCGGACCTGTCCCCCGCGGCCATCGCCGTCTCGCCGGCGGCGCTGGACACCACGTCGCTGACCACCGACCACTCGGTCGACACGCCCACCGGCTGGTGGGCGTACACCGGTGTGACCGCCGCGCAGGTCGGCTCGTACCTGGAGGACCACGGCGCGCGCATCGCGTCCCTCGAGGTCAACTCGATCAGCAACGGCGCGCCGGTCTTCTCGGTGCGTCTGGTGAAGAACAGCGGCGCCTATGCGGTGTCCGGCTGGTGGTGGTACCAAGGCCTGACCTTCGCCGAGATCCAGACGAAGCTCAACGCCCACACCGCGCGCCTGATCGACTTGCAGCCGTACGACATCGGCGGCGGCCAGATCCGCTTTGCCGCCGTGATGGTCTCCAACACCGGCAGCGCCGCCCGCGCCTGGGGCTACCTCGGTGGTGTCAGCTCCGCGCAGATCAGCACGCACCTGTCCTCGTCGGGCCACCGCCTGGTCGACCTCGACAGCTACGTGGAGAACGGCGTCAAGAAGTACACGATGATCTCGGTCGCCAACACCGGCGCCGACGCGAAGGCCTGGCAGTGGTGGCTGAACCAGACGCCAGCCGACATCGCGGCGAAGGTCGGTGCCTTCAGCGGCCGCATCGTCAAGCTCGACCGCCAGGCCGACGGCACCTACAACTTCATCCAGGTGAAGAACACCGGCGCCGACAACGCGGCGTGGTGGTACCAGTACGGCTTCGCGTCGATGGCCGCGCTCGTGGACTACGCGAACCAGGTCTCGGCCCGCCCCGTCGACATCGTGAGCTACCTGAACGGCAACGGCGTGCGCCGCTACGACGCCTCCTTCATCGACAACGCGAACGCCAGCACGGCCCGCATGCGCGGCGAGTTCGGCAAGACCTTCCTCGATGGCAACGGCAACCCCACCCGCGGCATCTTCTCGGCCTACCTGAAGGAAGTGGGCGGCAGCGTGAAGGTGGACCTCAACAGCCGCCGCCGCGCCGAGGTGGCGAGTTCGCTGAAGTCGCTGCACCTGCTGCACGCGATGCGCCGCGTGGCCGCGGGCACCGAAGAGCTCGCCGCGCCGTTCAACTACTACGACTACCGCACCGGCACGCTGACCGAACGCAAGAACGCCTGCCCGCAGCTGTCGCTCGAGACCGCCGCCAACCTTCGGACCGACTACGATCTCGAGAAGGGTCTGGACGAGATGATGCGCATCTCCGACAACCGCACCACCCGCGGCGTCACGCTGCGCACCGGCGGCTTTGCCGGCCTCAACGCCACGGCCGCCACGGCGGGCCTCACCGGCACCACCGTGCGCCACAACATCGGCTGCGGCTACAAGAACCTCGAGACGGACAAGTTCGACCCGGCCAACCGGCGCAACGACACCACGGCCGCCGACCTGGCGCGCATCTACGAAGGCGTCTGGAACTCCACCCTGTTGAGCAACACCCACTCGGCACGCACCGAGTTCCTCGAATCGGTCAACTACGCGGGCGCGGCCGGCGAGGCGCTGCAGACCATCATCGACCAGGAAGCGGTCAAGCTCGGCAAGCCGGCCACCGTGGCCTCGCAGTTCGGCGCGGCCGTGGAGACCTGGAGCAAGGGCGGCAGTTACGGCACCTGCCTGCCGGATGCGAACGGCGGCTGCGGCCAGGGCGTGATCATCCGTTCGGGCACCGGCCTCATCCGGTTCCCCATCAAGGTCTCGGGTGCCACGCAGTACCGCACCTATTCCTTCGCGCGCCTGGTCTCGGACGTGCCGGTGACCTGTTTCGAGGACACGACGACCGCGGCCATCGAATGCCCCATCGACACCAACTACACCAAGGCCTACGGCGCCGCGTCGAACGAGCTGTACCGCGACGAAGTGCGCGCCGCGCTGGCCACCTGGTAAGGAGAGGACGCCATGGAAACCCACGTCAACGGCCGGCCCCTCGGTGACTTCCTTCGTGCCGCGGAGGCCGATGCGAACCGGTTCCATGGCGCCCAGGCCACGACCCCGTGGCGCGGCGGACGGAACCTCCGCGGTTCCCTGCTGGTGGCGGGCTCGACCCTGCTGGCCGTGGCCGCGGCCATGCTGCTGGCCCTCGGGCCGGACGAGCCCGCGGCACCGCGGGTCACCCTCGCGGCCGCCCGGCCCGCGCCGGCCCAGTGGTTCGCCCCGCCACCGGCCGAGGGCCCGCTGGACGACACCCCGGCCCCCCGTTCGCCTGCGGCCCGCGACGTGGTGAGCGGCCGGCCTCCCGCGCTGGCGGACACGTCCTCGCCCGTGATGACCCTGGACGGTGGCGACGCCGACATCGCCGCCACGATGCCGGCCAGCGTGCTGACCCCCACGGAAGAGAGCGCACCGCGCGCCGCGCCGATGAACGTGCCGACGCTGCCCGGCGAGCAGGACCGCGAATAGTTCCCCGGGGGGCCGAGCCAGGCAACGCACTGTGTGGAATCGACGCGAGGACACAGTGTGATACGCGTTTCACTCCAGGCGGGGAGGCACCGCTCAGAATGCCTCGACGACAACCACGGAGACACGTGACATGAGGAAGCTCTGCCTGGCCCTTCTCTTCTTCATGGGAGGCCTCTCGCATGAAATTCGCAACCCGGTCGGATGCAGTTGCATCGCGACGCGCCACGACGCGAGACCGAAACGTCGACGGCCTGGTGACACCGGACAGGACCCGCCGAGCGGCCGGGCCTCGTCCCCGGCGACGCATCCCATTCATTGAGGAAGCACCGGCGCCGCGTTCGTCGTTCAATCGGCCGGATGCGGCTTGTCAGGGGAGGATGTCGCCATGTCCCAATTCGTCGATCTCGCCCCGAGAGGGCCTCTCAAAGGTGCGAACGACCGCTGGGACGTGTTCCTCAGCTACCGATCCTTGAGCCGGCCGTGGGTGCTGCGCCTCTACGACATGTTGCGTTTCCTCGACTACGACGTCTTCATGGACCAGTTCGTCCTGACCACGAGCGAGGGGCTGCAGCGCCAACTCGAGGTCGGGCTCTCCCGAAGCGCCACCGGCGTGCTCATCTGGTCCCACCGGAGCGAGGACTCCGAATGGTGCCGCTCCGAATACGATGCGCTGCGAACGCTGGAGACGTCGAAGCCCGACTTCCGCTTCGTCGTGGTGAACGTCGATCACACGGAGCTGCCCCTGTTCGCCCGGGCCAAGGTGTGGATCGACTTCAGCACGCAGCGCGACGGGCCGACCGGCACCGACCTGCTGAGACTGCTCTTCGGTCTGCATGGCAAACCCCTGCCCGAACGCGCTGTGACCCTGGCCGCGCAATTCGACGACGCGACGCGACGCGCCCTCGCCAGGATCGCGGCCGCGCGCTCGGCCGGTGACCACGAAACGCTGGTATCGCTGGGCCGCACCGACAGCGAGGAATGGCGCGCGACATCCCTGCTGCGGTGCAAGGTGGCCGAGGCGCTGATCGACATCAAACATCCGGGCGATGCCGTTCCGCTGCTGGATGAAGTCATCGAGGCGTTCCCGCGCTCGATCCGCCCGCAGCAGTTGAAAGGGCTCGCCCTGGCGAGAGAGGGCAACTGGCGATCGGCCCATCAGTTGCTGGGGGAACTCGCCGCATTGGGTGAGAGAGACCCGGAAACGCTCGGCATCCTGGCCCGGACCTGGCGCGACCGCTACGCGCAGTCCGGAGACCTCCTCCACCTCGGCAAGGCACGCAACCTGTACGCCGAAGCCTTCACCTCGACCCCCAGCGACTACTACACCGGCATCAACGCCGCGTCGAACAGCCTCCTGCTGGGAGATCGCGATGCCGCGGAGAAGTACGCCGCGGCGGTCGAGAAGCTCGTCGGTGTCACCGCCGTGAGCGGCGACTACTGGAAGACCGCCACCATCGCGGAAGTCCAGCTCATCCGCGGCCACTTCACCGAGGCAGCCACGCTGTACGCTGCCGCGGTGCTGGACGATCCCGAGGCAAAAGCCAGCCATGAGGCCAGCCGCGCGCAGGCGCGCAGGCTCCTGGATTGCCTGAACCCGACCGAAGCCGAACGCGCGAGCATCGAGAGGGCCTTCACCGGACAGTGAGGCACGAGTCAACCGTCCAGGTAGACCCCGTCGCCTGCGCGAACCTCGCTCCCGAGCGCCACCTCGCCATAAACGCCGACGTTCTGCGCCGCCTGCCTCACCACCGTGCGCAACACGCCCGTGTCCGCCGTCACACCCCCCGCCTGCGCACGGGTGATCGCACCGCAGCGCGGAGTCGTGTCGACGCAGTCCACGGCCGCATCGCCGATGAAGACGCGCTGGCCCACCCACGCTTGTTCGAGCAGGCCCCGCGCATCTCGCCCCGTCTCGATCACCACGTTCGGCCGGAAGCGCCGGACGTCCCAGTCCGACGCCGGATCCAGGGCCGCCAGGTGCGCCAGCGTCGCCGTGGTCAGCAGGTGCAGTTGCGTCACGAGGTAGAAGGTCCCCGGCCGCACCACGAACTCGGCGGCCTCGAGCGGAAACGCGTCGAGGATCGCCGGCAAGGGCTCGCCAGGTTCGCGTTCGAACGTGACCTTCAGTTCGGCGAGCCAGGTGCCCTCTTCGACACCATGGCGCCGGTAGAACACCGCGTCGTCGGCGGGTCGCAGCGGCTCAAGGCTCGATGCGTGGCCGACCAGCCGGGACACCGCCGCGGCGGCCTCGGGGTCCGCCACGCCGAGCGAACGCCCGTCGGGCAGCGTGATGGCCACGCCCCCCGTGTCGCCCGCGTCGAGACGAGCCGCACAACGCAGCAGTTCCGGCCGGAACTTGCAACTCTGGACCTCGGCACGCGCCGTGTCACGCACCGCCCAGCATCGGTCACCGTGCATGCCCTGTGATCCGAGTCCGACCATGTCGACGCGCTCACCCGCCATGCCCTTGACCGGGTAGCGCCACAGTTCACCCACCTCACCCACCTTCACCCTCGCCATCGTTCACCTCCATCGCCGGACAACGGAAGGATTGGACGCAGGGCCGGGTGGCGGGGCAATGCGTCGAACGACGCATGGGCGGACGGTGCCGACCCGAATCGCTGCCCGGATGGCCCTCTGAGCGCAGGGCCGCAGGTCCCTACAATGGCGCGCTCCGGGCCGTTAGCTCAGTTGGTTAGAGCAGAGGACTCATAATCCTTTGGTCGTTGGTTCAAGCCCAACACGGCCTACCAAGTATTCATGCGGGTTTGCGGGCGTTTTACACGCTCTCGGCAATGCCAGAAAGTGCGATCCGGTACACCAGCGGTACAGTGCCGGATCGCAGCAGTGAACCCTCCATGTCTACGCTCGTCAAAACGCCCTCCGGTTCCTGGAAGGCGGTGATCCGCAAGAACGGCTTCCCTACCACCATCAAGACCTTCCGCCTCAAGCGAGATGCGGAGGATTGGGCGAGGCGCACCGAAGACGAGATGGTGCGCGGGATGTTCATCCAGCGTGCCCCTGCTGAGCGGCTGACCTTCGCCGGGGGAATGGAACGCTACCTCGCCGAGGTCACCGTGACCAAGCGCCCGTTCACGCAGCAAGGCGAGCGTTCTCGTTCCCTTCCCTTGGTTGCGCACTTCGGCAAACATGCACTGGCGGGGATCACGGCGGAGATGGTCGCCAAGTACCGCGACGAGCGGCTGTCCGGGGTTGATCGCAGCAAGGACGGGGTGCCTCGCCCACGGGCGGCAAACACGGTTCGGCTGGAGCTCGCGTTGATCGGCCATCTGTTCACCATCGCGATCAGGGAGTGGGGTCTCGGCCTTGCATACAACCCGGTACTGAACATCCGGCGCCCATCACCTGGGCCGGGCCGCAACCGCAGACTTTCAGACGAAGAGCAGGTCCGGCTGTTGGCATTGGTCGATAAGCATTCGAATCCGATGCTTCGATGGATCGTTCGAATCGCCATCGAAACGGGTATGCGGTCGTCGGAGATCGTCGGACTCAAGGTCTCGCAGGTCGATCTGGAGCGGCGCGTGGTTCGGTTGCAAGACACCAAGAACACGATGCCTCGTACTGTGCCGCTGTCGTTGGCTGCGCTCGAGGTCGTTAAACAGGCTGTCGCCAACCCCGTTCGACCGAAGGACACCGAGCTGATTTTCTTTGGAGAGCCCGGACGCGATTGGATTCGCCGGCCCTACAACTTCAACAGTTCCTGGCTGTCTATCAAGGAAGCTGCCGGCCTGAAGGATCTTCGGTTTCACGATCTTCGTCATGAAGCGGTCAGCCGCTTTGTGGAACTCGGTCTGAGCGATCAAGAGGTGTCTGCGATCAGCGGGCATCGGTCCATGCAGATGCTCAAGCGCTACACCCATCTCCGTGCGGAGGACTTGGTCGATAAGCTCGATCGGCGCTAGATCTGCGCAGGCCGGTGAATCGGCCCTGATCTTAAGAGGTCTCAGCGATCAGTGGGCACCGGCTATGCAGATGTTGAAACGTTACACGCATCTTCGAGCCGAAGATCTGGTCAGCAAGCTTGATCGGACTTGAGTTTTGCCGCAGATGCCGCTGCACGGCGAGGTGGACGCGGCGACATCTGCGCATCGCCTATGGACCGCGCAATTCTCTGGGCGATGTCCATCTTGTTCTCAGTCGACTTCAGACTTTTTCTGACCGCACAGGGCGTGATTCCATGCCGGATCGCAATTTCCTTGGTTGACATGCCTTCTTTATGTCGGATCCATATCTGCTCAGGGCGGCCACGCAATCTCAGGTAGACCATTGCGAAGGCTGCTCGCCGAACGTCCTCCTCGTGAGCAGACATCGGTTCAAGTACAAGGCGAACGGATCCCATGTGCTCCGGAACGCGCATGCGAGTGAAGTGGCCGGGTTTTCTGGGTAGCCGGGACGCCAACAACGCCACCTCCGCCTTGAACTCCCCCTGAAGCTTCTTGTGTGCCGGGTAACGGGACGATTTGGCGCCGGGGTTGTGGTAGTGGCAATAGTTTGCGCTGGCGGCACCCTTCTTCCTTGCCTTTGCAAGGTCGGCGGCGAGCGCAGCCGCAGATTTGCGCTGTGCCAACAGCGCGAATCGTTCCGTTGGCCGCCAGCAGAGTGCGCAGAACTCACGAGAAGGACCGACTCGTACCTCTGCTGTCTCGGAACTGGTGCTCTTAGATCGAGGGGGGCGCAATGCTCGGCAGAAGTCGATTACTGCAATCAGTGTGTCCATCGTCGCAGCGAGTCTTTCGAAGTCGCGGTTCCGCGAGATGTTCTGGAGACCCGGAAGGGTCGAGACCGCTGGAACGCTCGTAGCCCCGCCTTCCAAGAAGAGATCATCGAGTGTGGGCAGCGGCTGGTCTGGGTCGGCCAAGTACGCATCGGGTAGCTCCTGATCCTCAGCAACTCTCAACTGGGCTCTAAGCCGCTTCTCGTGAAGCTCTGTCGAAGCTTCACTACCGGTGAGTGCGCAGAAGAGGCGAAGGCGCCACTCTGCTGCTCGGTGAAGCGCCAGATCGAAGTGCGACTGTCCGGCAATCGGCTGAGACAACTTGTGTTTCGGCGGAGGCTCTTTCCAGGCCAGCGACAGCCGAAAGTTCTTCAATTCCTGAAGGTTCGGCAAGTGGCTGCACTCCGCCATCACGCGATCCACCTCGGGATCGACCAATCGGCGAAGCCCGGCAAGCACGGAGAAGCGCCTCGAGGTGACGGAGTGGGAGGAAGTCAGCGTGGAAACCCAGTAGTGGACTGCGCTTGCAACTCCGACGTCGCACCCGTTGAACACGAGATCTCTCATCTTCACGTCCGGCCGAGCGTTCCGTCCTGACGACTTCCTCTCCGGGTTCGAACTCGGCCCCGGATGGCCTGCCCGACCAGTCGAGATACTTTTCCTTCTAGTTTTGTCGCCCATCTTTTCTCTGCAGTTTTTAACCTTCAGTCATCGACCAACCAACTACGGAGAGATTCGATGACGACTGAAGAAGTGCTTATCGGCAAGTACGGCCCACTGTTGACCCTGGCCGAGGTCGCGAGGCTGTTGGACCGCAGTCCGGACGGACTGCGGGTGACCATTCGGACCAGCAACGATCTCGGCCGGCACCTGACTGCAGCACGGGTAAAGATCGGCCGGCGGCTGCATTTCCGGGCCAGCAGTGTTGCGGCGCTGCTGGATGGCCAGATGGTTTCGGGGGCGGCGCAATGATGCTCGACTTCACCACCGCCCGGACACAGACGCTACAGGGCCAACTCGCTGCTGCGGTCAAAGCCGTGCGCAGCTGGGGCTGTGACCCCGATCGCGAGGCCATTGCAGATGTTGCGACGTACGTCGCGGACCCATCGTCCCCGGGGCGTCGGATCCAAGGACGGCGAACCCTTGCCGTCGAAGTCGGGAACGTGCGGTCGCTCTCGTCGGCTTGGGGGGAAATGGCTGCAGTGGGTGACTGTAATCCGGACGTTGAGCACGCAGTCTTCGGGATGGTCTCCTGGTCTGGGCCAGGATTCGTGACGACCGTCGACTACCTCTTGTATGAAGCCCGACTGGTTCTCGCCACGCTGGGCCTGCGGCGTCACAAGTACGCGGTCGAGGTGTACGAAGTCGGAGCGGCGCGCATCGCCCGGATCATCGCGTCGCGGGTGAATCACCGAACAGGGTGGGTCGTCGAATCGCCATGGTTCGACTTGGCCGAGGGCCAAATTGGCAACGCTTGCGCGAAGCCCCTCGTCCTCATCGCCTCACACGTTGCCGACACCGAGCATGGCGTTCCGTCATGAAGTTTAAGCTGAGCGAGAAACCCAAGTCGGTCATCGTCACAGTCCGGGTGTCACCCGAGGACAAAGCATGTCTGGTCGCAGAAGCACAAGCTCGATTGCTCACCGTCAGCGATTTCATGTTGAGGCGGGCCTTGGGCCGACCGGCACCCGTGCGCCACGATCTTCACGCCATTGCCGAGATGAGTCAGCTGGTGCTCGAACTGAAGGCGTTCGTTCGACGCGACCCCGATGTGGATCGATCGCGCATCTACCGCATGGTGGACCAGTTGTCCGACACGATGCTGTCGGTGTACGAAACGGGTGTACCGAAGTGATCGTCAAAGTCGCACCGAACCGCCGCGATCGTCGCGACTCGTTCGCCGAGCTGAATCGCTACCTGACCGAAGGACTCGAAGCGAGGGGCGGCGACCCCAAGCAGTGGGGATGGGAAGATCTGACTCGGTACATGGTCAAGTCGACCGTGGAAGCCGGCGCCGGGATGATCGCGGAGAAGACTATCGCGGTGGAGGCTGGCAACGTCCACAGTCTCGCTACGGCGGCCATCGAGATGACGGCCACAGCGGCGAAGAACAACCGCGTCGACGCTCCGGTGGTGCACCTGATCCTGTCGTGGCCGGCGCACGAAAAGCCCGATCCCGAGCTGATCTTCTCCGCTGCACGTCGAGTGCTCAAAAGCATCGCTCTCGACGAGCACCAATACGTCATCGCGATTCACGATGACACCGAGCATCGGCACGCGCACATCGCGACCAGCCGAGTACATCCAAGAACGCTTCGGGCGCAACACCTGCCGTGGCTCCATCGATCGCTCCATCGGGCCGCACGTGAAATCGAGATTGAACACGGTTGGAGTCATTGCCCCGGGCTGTTCACCGTCGTGGAAGTTGATGGGATCAAGACCGTCGTCCCGAGCACCGCTGCGAACGTGCAAGCTGCTCTGGGGAGCGAGAGGGCCCGTGCAATGGAGACCTGGACCGGGGAGATCAGCTTGGAACGCTGGTGTCAGGGCGAACCCGCCGCGGCATTGCGTAACGCGTTAGTCCGTCCGGATGCAAGTTGGAACGGCGTCCATCAAGCGCTCGCCACATTCGGCCTCGCGCTGCGCGAGGCCCCTGGTGGTGGGTTGCGGGTTCATGACATCAGCGGTGGGATCAACGAAGAATCGGAACGGAACGGCGTGGTGAAAGCATCCAAGGCGTTTCGCTTCATGACGCGGAGCCACACCGAGCTTCGGTTCGGGCCCTTCACCGAAGCGACCAAAGACGTCATCGCCGCGCCATCGGAGAGAAGCTACAAGCGCGACCCGGCCAAGCGTTTGGAACGTCGCCTCGAGCGCGCAGTCCTGCGCGAAGAACTTCGTCGAGAGTTCGACGCTGAGCTGGGAGCCGCCCGGGCCAGCCGGATCGCGCTCAAGGCGGAGTTCAAGATCCAGTTCGCAAACGAACGGAAGGAACGGCTCGATGCGCAGAAGGCCGATTTGAAGGCGCGTCTGAAACAGCTGGCGAACGACAAAACGCTGAGCGCCGGTCACAAGGAAGGGATTCGTCACGTCTGCATTGCCTCGCATGCCGCTCAGCGAAGCCAGCTGCTGAAGATGATCCGGCAAGAGCAAGCGGTGGAACGCGCGGCGATGCCGGAACTTCCTGCGTGGCGGACGTGGGTCGAGTCGCGAGCGATGACCGGCGATCAAGCCGCGATCAGCGCTTTGCGCGGGATGGTTTACCTGGACCGTCGCAAGGGTAAGCAGCTCGGCGAGGACCCCGAGGACATTGAGCTGACGATCCGGCCCGCAGAAGGTGTCGACGTGTTGGACCAGGAACCGAAGGCAGAGGCTCATCCGAACCTGGAGTGGCGCGTCACTCGACGCGGCACGGTGATGTACTTCGTGCGGGGCGAAGAGCCCGCATTCGAGGATGCAGGCAGCAAAGTTGCGTTCTGTCGTGCGTCGATCAGCGACGAAGAACTTCGTGCTGCGTTGCGATATGCGATGGGTCGTTGGGGCAGCGAGGTGCGCTTGAGCGGAGGTGACTCGATCTTCCGAGATCGAGCCGAGAGGATGCTTGTGGAAATCGGCGGGAAGCCGATTGGCGTGCAAGAAAGCTCGCCCGCGTCGCATCCCACTGAACCCACCTCCCGTGGCAAAGACAGCAGGGCTGTACGCAAGGGCATCGGTCGGTAGATCACATCGGACAAGCGTTGCGACACCTTGCGTCGCCAATTCAAACGTTCCTGACAGACAGGGCAACTGCGGGTTCTCTGATTGTGCGACCGGCCCTCAGTCGTCAAGCAGCGCCCCCGCCAGCGCTGCGCACTGTCATGTGCCCTGCCGGCCGCCTCCCTGCCTCCTCAACCAGTCCGCAGGGCGGACGTTCTCCATGACTTCCCTCTAAGCAGTGCGTTGGCCGAGCAGAGGCAGGCCCCGCCTGTCGGGCGAGCGGGCCCTGCCTCCCCTCGGCCCAGCGGCAATGCCGCTGGGTTGGGAAGGGAAGAAAGAGCTCCTCTTAGCCGACCCACAACTCAGAGGTGTTCCAAATGTTGATGCTTGTTCTTGCTTTCCTGTCCATTGCACTCCCTGTCTTCGCGCTCCTGTGCCGATTCGGCGGGCTCGTCCTCGGCGTATTGCTCGGAGTTCTTCTGGCGCCATTCGTGTTTGTGATCGCCCTGGTGCATGACCGGCGCAAGGCGCGGAAGAGCCGAGGACGCTGACGGAAGGCGGCGTGATCGGTCAGCGCATTGCGGCCAGATCGACCACGCTTGCTTCAATTTTCACAACGCGTTGCGGTTGGAAACGCAACGCGTGACGCAATGAGGAAGTGATGAGCAGTTTCAAGAAGACAACAGGGGTTCGCGTGGACTCCAAGCGCACTTCAGGACGTCCACCGAAGGGCGTGTCTGCAATGTCAAACGCGGAGCGTCAACGTGCGTATCGAGAGCGGGTGAAGCAGCAAGCTGGAAACGCGACCGTCACGAGTTTGAGCGAAGTCTCAACGGCTGCGTTGATGATCTATCTGAAAGATGCCTTGGCTCACCTGACTCAAGAAGATGACTACGTCCACCGCGCCCGCGCGGAGCGAGCCTTGCTCCAGCTTGCGGCTCGGTACCGATTGGATGTTTCGTAACGAGCCTTCGACATGAACGAAGTCACCAGGATGGTCGCTGTGGCTTTGGCCGGGCAGCACGGAGTCAGAGCAGGGCATGTTGCGGGGCGCCGGCCGTTCGTCGGACCCCTCGTTGCGCCTGGTACGACAGCTCGAGGGTGCCGCCGACCAGCAGACCTCGCCGCTGCGCGACATGAGCAGTTTCCGTGCGTGTTCGGGCGTGGAGCTTTTCGAGGATCGCCTTGACATGGCTCTTGACCGTGCCCAGCGCGGTGCCGAGTTCGTTGGCCACCATCTTGTCGCTCCAGCCCGCCGCGACGAGGTGCAGCACTTCGGCCTCTCGGCCGGTGAGGGACTGGAAGCACAGGTGCTCGGCTGCACGCATGGCGGCCGCCTGCGTGAGGTACCGCTGGCTTCGATGCAGAGCCATCACGCCGTCGATCAGGTCGTCGACGCTGCTGCCGACCAGCAGGTAGCCCTGCTCGCCAAGCGAAAGGGCCTGCCGGATGTCGGCCTCGCCGTCGCGATGAGTCACGATCATGACCCGCGGGGGATAGTCTTCGTGGTGCGTCGCCGCGGCGAAAGCCATGCCCGATTCGTGGTCCGCGACGACCACGTCCGCCACGGTACCGACGGGCTCAGCGGTGTCGTTCGCATGGACGCTGAAACGATCGTCGTCGCGCAGCGGCGCCAGCACTCCGAGCCGCAGCAGGGGATCGCGGTGGCGCACCACGACGAGGATCGCGGTTCGACGAAATTGGTTGACAGTGGATGCCATGACTCGCTCCCAGGGGTGATGTTGAAGGGTGCCCCACGAGAGAAACTCGCGCCCTCCACGACTACTGCGCCTTCGTATAAGGCCTCTGCTGCCGGGCGTTCGGCAGAACTCCGCAGTTGGGCTCGACCCACTGCTACCCGCTCAGGAGCGGTTAGAAATCCTTGGAGGCTACATCCGCCGCTCCGCTCGCTCGCGGCGCCTTGTAGCGCTCCAACAGCGTCTGCGGAACCAAGTGAACGTCCCCGCGCGACCGCGAAAGCGCGACGTACAGCTTGTTAAGCGTTTCTGGTGCAAGCGTCGAAAGCCGGCCTTTCGCGTGCAGCTTCAGCGTATCGAGGTGAGGACGACACAGACCTCGTCGTAGGAAGTGCGCGCAGGCGGCTTGGTCGATTCGCATATCGATTGTGTAGAGCCGATCGTGTCGACGACGACATCGCATCTCTGTCTGCCACCGACACGACGACCTTCAGGCAAGCCGCCGCCTTGACCGCGTGAGCGGCTCTGGACATGAGGCGAATTCATGCAACACGTTGATGAAGCTAATTTGACGAGTTTCTCTTGGGTCCAGATACTCATCTGCGTCGCGACGTCACATTCCCACAGCAACGTGGGCTCGTTCCTCAATTCGGAAGGATGTTTCGTCCATGATTTCGTCGCGCCTCTCGTCTCCAAGTGCACTCACCATCACCGCCCGGAGATCCAATGGAAGTTTCGGTCACTGCTTTCTCGCGCTCGCCTCGTCTGTGGTCATCGTCGCGCTCTCCGCGTGTGGTGGGGACGACGACGAACCGGTGACTCCCGTGGCCGCGGACGTGACGCTCGCCGCCACGGCTTCAGGTCCCGTGCAGGGCGTGAAAGCCGGTGACGTTGTCTCGTTCAAGGGCATCCCGTTCGCCGCTCCGCCGGTCGGCCCCTTGCGGTGGCGTCCTCCGCAACCGGTGGCCCCGTGGACTGGGGTTCGCCAAGCCGGAAGCTTCGGCAACGATTGCATGCAGGCGACTGGGCAGACGCCGCCTGCAACGCCTGTCTCGGAAGACTGCCTGTATGTCAACGTCTGGCGTCCCGCCGCAGCGGCGGCGCCGGCGCCGGTCATGGTCTGGATCTACGGTGGGGGATACATCTCCGGCAGCGGCACCGTCGACGGAACACAGTTCGCGAAGCAAGGCGTCGTTCTCGTCAGCCTGAACTACCGCCTTGGACGTTTCGGGTTCTTCGGCCACCCTGCGCTCACCGCGGCTGCAACGCAGTCGGGTGAACCGCTTGGGAACTACGGATACATGGATCAGATCGCGGCGCTCCAATGGGTCAAGCGAAACATCTCCGCGTTCGGCGGCGACCCGAACAACGTCACCGTTTTCGGCGAGTCCGCCGGGGGTGAGTCCATTCACAATCTGGTGACGTCGCCGGCAGCGGCCGGGCTGTTCCACAAGGCGATCAACCAGTCGGGGAACGGTCGGGTCAACCAGGCCTTCGGACGATACCTCCGTCCCACCCCTGGCAGCGCGTTGCCGTCGTCCGAGGAGCAAGGCGTGAACTTCGCCCAGCAATTCGGCATCGGAGGGACGGATGCAAGCGCGCTCTCGGCATTGCGCGCACTCACCGCGGCACAGGTCACCGACAATCTCACCTTCGGCGACTTGAGCAGCCCTCATGGCATCGCCACGTTCTCTGGCGGCTCCATCATCGATGGCCAGATCGTTCTGGAGGAACCTCAGGTTCGCTACAACAGTGGACAGTTCAACAAGGTGCCCGTGCTCCTCGGTACCAACGACGCGGACCTCGGTTTCGCCAAGCCCGCTGCAACGAAGGATGCTGCGTTCGCGCTCTTCGGGGCCAGCAATCTGGCCGCCGCGCGCGCCGCGTTCGATCCTCAGGGCGCGGCCACCATCAATCAGGTGATCAGCCAAATCGCCACGGTGATCACCATGCACGAACCGGCGCGCTACGTCGCTCGCGTGTACGCAGCACAGAACTTGCCGGCGTACCTGTATCGCTTCTCTTACGTGCCAGACTCCCTCAAGGGGTTCCTACCTGGCGCGACCCATGCTCTGGAGATTCCGTTCGTGTTCAATTCCGTCGACGACTCGTTCGGCAACGGCACGACGGACCGTGACCGACTCGTGGCCAGGACGATCCAGTCGTACTGGGTCGCCTTCGCCAAGACCGGCCGCCCCGCTCCGGCGGGCTTGACCCCGTGGCCCCAGTTCAACGCCGCCACCGGCAACCTTCTGGAATTCACTTCCGCTGGGGGTGTGCAAAGCCTTCAATGGGATCCCCTCCAGGCTCAGCTCGACCTGGTTCAACCCTTGAACGAGCAGAACCTGACAGTCAACCGGCAGTACGGTTACTGAGCCCTTCCGGCTCGGGCTGGCGGAAGCTGCTGAGGATCAACGTGCGCAGCCAAGCCAAGCCCGGGTCGGTGGAGAAGCGTTCATGCCAATGCAACTGGACTTCGATGCGGGGAAGCGTGAACGGCAGCGGAAGAATGCGGAATGCACGCCCGCGGTTCTGGCACTCTGCGACGCTTCGAGGGAACACGATCGCCAGATCGGTCCGCTGCACGATTTGGGACGCGACGATGAAATGGGGCAGCCGAGCCACCACCTTCGGATTGAACTGCAGAGCCTCCAGCCGGGCGGTTGCCACCCGGTGCCCGGTCGAATTGCTGTCAGCGACCACGTACCGCAACCGTGCGAGGTCTTCCCGCGTCGGTACTCGCTTTCGCAAGGGGTGCCCTGCGCGGACCATGAACACGTAATCGTCCCAGAACAAGGTCTCGCTCATGCAACCTGCTCCGGGGCCGGGGATGAAACCGAGGGCCAAGTCAATGGTTCCGGCGCGCATCGCTGCGCCGAGATCCTGGGCTGGGATGCAGGAGACTTCGAGCGCGATGCCGGGTGCGGTGTCGGCCAAGCGGCTCAGGAGCGGCGGCAGGAAGTGGGATTCAGCCATGTCCGACATCGAGACTTTGAACACGCGTTCCGCCGTCGAGGGATCGAACCTCGTGAGTTGCTGCAGGGCCTGGCTGATGATCCCGAAGGCCTGGGTGAGCGGTCCGCCGAGCTGCCGAGCCGCGTCCGTGGGAGCCATGCCCGACGGCGTCCGCACGAACAAGGGGTCGTCGAGAGAGGTGCGCAGCCGGCGCAGTGCGTGGCTGATGGCCGGCTGCGTCAACCCGAGGCGCTCGGCCGCGGCGGTGAGGCTCTGCAGCTCCGAGATCACGAGAAACACGTGCAGTAGGTTCAGGTCGGCCAGCGGTGCTGACGATCTTGTCGCCGTCTTCCCTTCTCGCACAGGAGGCGATGCCGGTTCCGACATGAGGGGCATGGGGTTGGCGAGGGCTTGAAGAAGATGGTTCATGCTGCTTTCCGTTCGGACGTCAACGTGCCGCTGCAAGTCGTGCCTGGTGACCGAGTGGAGCGAGCCCGTCATTGCCGCAGCAGAAGGGGCGCTTGGCGATTCGGGTTTCCACCGGAAACGACAAAAAAGGTTCACAAGTCAATTGGATGGCGCTGAACTTGCAGCTTCCGTGCCTTGCTCAAACGCGGGGTGTCCTTCGCAGCGTCGCGCCATAAAATGGTGGGGTGCGGCTCACACGTGGGCTGCGATGCCGAGACCGCCCATGCCTGACAGCCGTACCGCCCAGAAGTCGTCCCTGAACCCGCAGAACACGGGGCTGGAGGCGCGCGCGTCCAAGGAGGACCACCAGTCGCTCAGGCTGTGGCTGCGCCTGCTCTCGTGTAGCACGGAGATCGAGACGGAGATCCGTCGGCGCCTGCGCGGCAACTTCGACATGAGTCTTGCGCGCTTCGACTACATGGCGCAACTGCACCGCTACCCCGATGGGCTGACGATGCGCATGCTGTCGCGCCACCTGATGGTGACGGGTGGGAACGTCACCGGCCTCACCGATGAGCTGGAGAACGAGGGCTTCGTCGTTCGGGAGGCCTCGGCTGAAGACCGGCGCTCCTACCTCGTGAAGCTCACACCGGTGGGCAGAACGCGCTTCGAGCAGATCGCGTCCGTCCACGAAGGCTGGGTGGTGGAGTTGTTCGCCGGCCTAAAGGCGAGCGAGCGTGGAGAGCTGAACGAACTTCTCGGTCGCTTGCGCGTTCACTTGGCCAAGGCGTTGAACGGCGAGCCGACAACGCCTGCCAAGACCGGGGCATTCAGGCGTCCACGCAAGGCCTGAGCGTGACGGCGGCGCGGGAGCGCTCGCCCTGACCCCTCGTGGTCGGTCTGCAGTAGACCGGCGTTCGCGAGCGCCTCACTTTCGTGCGCCGCGCCCCACCACCGGGAATCGAGAACCATCTTCGCGCCGCCCCGCACCTGCAGGCGGCGATGTGTGATCTTGCGTCTGTCTTTTTTTGTCACCACCCCCCGCACAGCGGAAACTATCATTTACTTATCAATGGTTGCCAACTAAAGTAAAGTTGTCATCAACCTGAAGGCCTCGCCAGGCCATGAAAGAGGAGCCGATTCAGCATGGTTAAGAAATTCTCCGGATCGAACAAGTCTGCCGTGGCGCTGGCTTGTTTGCTGGCCTCGTGGGGCGCCCAGGCTCAGTCCAACGTCACGATCTACGGAATTCTCGATGCGGGCGTGACGATCGTCGACGACGCCGGCGGTTCGTCGCGGAAGCTCGTCGACACGGGTGTCATGCAAGGCAGCCGGTTCGGCTTCCGGGGCAGCGAAGACCTGGGCGGTGGACTGAGGGCCAACTTCCTGCTCGAGCAGGGCATCCTCCTCGACACCGGGACGCTCGGGCAAGGCGGGTTGGCGTGGGGCCGCCAGGCGTGGGTGGGTCTGTCGAGCGACCAGTTCGGCTCGGTCCTGGTCGGACGCCAGTACGACCTGATGTACGACGCGCTCATCAGCTTCCACACGCCGACGGTGTCGGCTGGCGGGTACGCCAACAACGTGGTGGACAACGACCGTTTGAGCGGCCAACGGCTGAACAACTCGGTCAAGTACCGCAGCCCGAAAATGGCGGGCCTGACGTTCAGCGTGATGGGCGCGGCACCCGAAGGGGCCGCCAACGGTGCAGGCAAGGCTGGCAGTGCGGGCGTTCTCTACGCCTCCGGTCCGCTGACGCTCGGGGCGGGCTACACGTACGTTCGCGGCGCCACGGTCGACATCCGCTCCCTGGTCACCTCGGCGACGCCCGTGGTGATGGGTGGGAGTTTCAGCCGCACCCTGGGTGCGGGCGGCTCGTACGTCCTGGGTCAGACGACGCTTCACGGGTTGTACTCCCAGGCCGAGTTCGGCGGCCCGACGAGCGGCAAGTTCCGCAACTACGAAGCCGGCGTGGCGCACCGCCTCGGCAGCTGGAACTTGGGCCTCGCCTACGCGCACACCAAGCTGAGCGAGAACAAGTACGATCAGTTGGACCTGACCGCCGACTACTTCCTCTCGAAGCGCACGGACGTGTACGCACAGGTCATCGGCCAGAAGGCCTCCGGCGCCGGAGCGCGTGCAGCGATCTTCCTGCTGCCCGGTTCCTCGACGGACGAACAGGCGGCGTTTCGCCTGGGTCTGCGACACGCCTTTTGAGGTGGTGACATGAAGCACTTTCTGAAGCTCGTCCTGGTGCTGCTGGCACTCGTCGGTTCCACGAACGCAACGAGCGCCGGTGCCGACAAGTTCCCGAGCGGTCCCATCCGCATCATCGTGCCGTTCCCGCCGGGTGGCGGCACGGACACGGTGGCGCGGTTGGTCTCCGCCAGGCTGTCCGAGCGTTGGAAAGTGCCCGTGAACGTCGAGAACCGCCCGGGTGGCAACACCCTGATCGGGGCGGATGCGGCCGCCCGCGCGGCACCCGACGGGCACACGCTGTTCGTGCCCATCGACTCCACGCTGGCGATGAACCAATGGCTCTACAACCGCTTGCCGTACGACCCGGTGAAGAGCTTCGCACCGGTGACGCTCGCTGCGACGATGCCGATGGTGCTGGCCGTGAATCCTGCCGTGAAAGCCACCACGGTCAAGGAACTGATCGCTCTCTCGAAGGCCGAACCGACGGCCTACGCGCATGGCGCGCTGCCCGCGCAGATCGCCGGCGAGGTCTTCAAGGTCAGCGCCAAGGTCGACATGGTGAGCGTCGCCTACAAAGGCAGTTCGCAGGCGATGATCGACACGGTGGGAGGCTCCGTGCCGGTCATTTTCGACGCGCTCGGACCCGCCCTCGCGTTCGTGAAGTCCGGAAAGGTTCGCGCGCTGGCGGTGACGGGGGCGGCACGGTCGCCACTCCTGCCGGATGTGCCGACGTTCGCCGAGGCGGGTGTGCCGGGCGAGGAGCTGCTCACCTGGATCGGATTCGCCGTTCCGGCCAACGTGGATCGCACGATCATCGCCAAGCTCAACACCGAGATCGTCGACATCCTCAAGATGCCCGAGACGCGCGAGCAGTTGTCCAAGCTCGGCATGCAGGTGGTGGCCAGCACTCCGGAACAGTTCGCCAGGACCATTCAAAGCGACGCCGCGAAGTTCGAGCGGATCATCAAGGCGGCCGGCATCAAGCTGGACTGAGACAGGGACCGTGGAACTCGTCGTTCACTGAAAGCGCCCATGCACATCCGTCGAGCTTTCGCGCAACTCTCCGTCGGCCAGATCCACTACGCGAGTTGCGGCGACCCCGACGCACCCGCCGTGCTGCTGCTGCACCAGTCGCCCCGCAGCTGGCGCGAGTACCGGGACGTCCTGCCCTTACTCGGCCGGCGCTGGCATGCGCTCGCGATGGACACCGCCGGCTTCGGTGATTCATCGGCGCTCCAGGGGGCGGCGTCGATCGAACGGTACGCGAAGGTGGCGTGGGAACTGGTCGACGCCATCGGTCTCGCCCCGTTGCACGTCGTAGGCCACCACACCGGGGGCGTGATCGCGGTCGAGATGGCCGCCATGGCACCGGACGGCGTGCGGTCGCTTGTCTTGTCCTCTACCCCCTTCACCGATGCCGCCTTCCGGGAGGCTCGCGCGAAGCGCCCGCCGATCGACGAGGTGCCGCCGAGTTCCGACGGAAGTCACCTGACGGCGCTGTGGCAACGCCGCCAGGGCTTTTATCCTCCCGATCGCCCCGACCTGCTCGAGGCGTTCGTGCGGGACGCCCTGGCGGTGGGGAATCCGGAGGACGGCCACCGGGCCGTCGCGGCCTACCGCATGGAGGATCGCATCGGGCGGCTGCGCCAGCCGGTGCGCATCCTTCGTGCGACCGCGGACCCTTTCGCTGCGGCGCACGCCGCCGAGCTGCAACACCATCTGCCTCATGCCACCCTGATCGACCTGCCGGGTGGCATGGTGCCCCTGCCCGACCAGATGCCCGATGCCTTCGCCCAAGCGGTGGAAGCCTTCCTGCAGGAGGTGACCGCGTGAAAGCCCTTCGAATCAAGGCGTGGGGTGAAGCCCCGGTCTTGGAGACACTACCGGACCCAGTACCCCGGCCGGGACACACGATCGTGAGGATGGCCGCGGCCACCGTGGGTCACATCGACCGGACAGTCGCATCCGGCAAGTACCTGTCCGACTTGAAGCCGCCCTATGTCCCCGGCGTGGAGGCTTCAGGCACGGTGGTCAGCAGCGACCGCTTCGCCGTGGGCGAACGAGTCTGGGTGCGAGGCGGTGGTCTTGGCACCCGCCTCGACGGCACGTGGTGCGAGCTCATCGATGCCCCCGACGACGCCGTCGGGCTGCTGCCCCCAGGGGTGTCGACGACGCAAGGAGCAGCCTTCTTCTCCCCTTGTGCCTCGGCGTGGGTGGCGCTGCACGACGTCGGCGAGCTTCGAGCGGGCGAACGGGTCGGCGTGACCGGCGCCAACGGCGCCGTGGGCACCGCCGTCAGGCAACTGGTGCGCGTCAGCGGAGCGACCCTCGTCGGCACACCGGAGCCGGGCCATCCCGTGGACCTGCTCATCGACACCGTTGGCGGCTCGGTCCTGCAAGGCCTGTTGCCTGCCGTCGAGCCCGGTGGTCGTGTGGTGCTGGTGGGCTATACCGCGGGCGAGTCGCTCACGGTGTCGCTGCCTTGGCTCCTTCAGCGCGACATTCGTCTGCTTCCCTTGAACATGTACCGTCGCGAGGGACAGGGACGCGCCGCCCTGCCTGCGCTGTTCGAGCGAATCGCCGACGGTCGGCTCAGCGTGACCACGCACAGTTTTCCCATGAGCGACGCCGCGGCAGCGATGGTGTGGATCACACAACGTCGACACCGCGGCAGAGCCGTGCTGGTCTGCGGCTGACCACGCCGCGGCCTGCAAGAACGTTCCGCCCGCCTCATTCCATCGAATCGATCCGCCGTCGCGTGCGGAGGCTGCTGCATGGACGTCCCGCATCGCGCATCGCCGTCATGGCAGGGTATTCGCGATGGTTGACAACTAAACTAGGGACAAATAATTGAATCGGGTTGCAGTCGGCTTGTCGAGGCTCCGCCGACGCGACGCAAAGAGCTTCCCTCGAGCCACCCCCCCTTGGAGATTCAAATGCACATGCACAAGGACCGCAGGGTCTTGCCCACACTGTTTGCCGCGTGTTCTGTCGTTCTGGCCGCGTGTGGCGGCTCCGATGACCCTCCAGCGTCCCCAC
>Ga0247823_10001167_pt1 | contig 21958 bp, 19 predicted proteins | sample 13C_PalmiticAcid_2_FD_192426 | JGI IMG/M metagenome (GOLD analysis project Ga0247823, IMG submission 192426) | Soil microbial communities from agricultural site in Penn Yan, New York, United States - 13C_PalmiticAcid_Day30 | ecosystem: Environmental > Terrestrial > Soil > Agricultural land... | reverse complement strand
CTCCATGACCACACCGTCCGCGTCTGCCAGAAGCGCGGCGTACTGATTGGCGTTGTCGGCTACCTGTGCTTGAGCGCGTGCGGCGGCCAACTGTGCCCTTGCCGCATCGGCAACCGCCTTGCTTTGGTCATAGGACGAGGCCGAAACCGCGCCCGTACCCACCAAGGTGCGATAGCGCACCTCATCGGCGATAGCTCGCGTGGCTTGTGCGTGCGCAGCCAGAACAGCTTGCTGCTGCGCTTGCGCCGCAAGCCGCAGATCAGCCGGATCGATGCGCATCAGGACTTCGCCTCGCCGAACCGTCTGGCCAGCATCCACGAGCCGCTGTGACACCTTTCCTGAAACCCGAAAGCCAAGATCACTCTGCACACGCGCAGCGACGGTGCCGGTGAATGATCTAGACCCGCTGTTGGCCCCTTGCACGGTCGCGGTGCGAACCAAGGGCGCTTCGGTACGGGGGTCTGCGGTGGACTGCCCCCCGCACGCAGAGAGTGCGACCGTCAGTACAACCAATAACGAATTATTAACAATCTTGAGCATGTGTGTGCCGCCGGCCTAGCCTGGACGGACACTTTGTACCTAGTGACCATTATAGTCAACAGTCACTACTACCCTGTTTAGGGTGACAAACTTCTCAGTACCAAGCTGGAGAGGCTCGTCGGCGCCCGCTCCGTGAACTCCAAACTGTGCTGAAGCAGTAACGGGTTCAGATAAGGTCGCAGGACGAGGTAGATCGAGTCGGTAGTCTCGTCCAGCGGCGTCTTGCGCTCGAACTCCCCGCAGTCCCGACCTTCCTGCAGGATCTGTCGCAGCAGTTCACGGACGCGCTCTTCGTAGGAAATGACCGACTGCCAGCGCTCACCGGCCGCCGATGCGGCGATCTCGTAGAGCTTGCGATCCTGGAAGAACAGCCTCTGGCTAGCGTCTACCGAAGCTTTGAACATACGCCGAAGCTTCTCCGTGGGCTGGTCTGCCTGCCGGATGGCTTGACTGACTTCCGCCTCGATCTGAGCCAGGCAGTTAGTGCAGATCATCTCGCCAATGGCCTGCTTGGACTCAAAAAACTTATATACGTAGGCCTTGGAGAAGCCGATGGTCTTGGCAAGATCCGAGACCGTCGTCTTCTCGTAGCCATAGCGGCTGAAATGCTCTGTTGCCGCCGCGACGATCTGGTCGCGGATTTCATGCTCGACAGGGCCACGGGTTGCGTTAGCAACGTTGGTAGAAGCGTTCATCAACACAGCTTACCCCCCGGGCAATGTGGTCGCAACGAATGACCGACATCGACATCCGTCACTAGTTGTGGAACGATCAGGCAACCCGACAAAGCGAGCTGTTGCTCTACACGTCGGGGATTCAAGCCCGCCTCAGGACTGAGCACCAGATTTTCCACCCCGCCGACGCGAGCGCGTTCCCAGAGCACAAGTGAGCCTTCGTGCGCAGTGAACCAGTACAGAGCGCAGCGGGTTGTAATCTCCACCCATCCCTACGCGGAGACATATCAACCAAGAGTTTGGAGCAAAGCATTGAACGAACGAGGCAAACGGATCGCCGCAAGGCCGTTCTACCTTCCCTTGAAATCCTCGTCCCAGAAGCTGGTGACAACAACGTACGCGCCCACGTGGCCCCGCGACACTGGTCGATATGACAGCAGCGAACGGCTCCCCGATATCGAAGCGCTTTTTGATCGGACGCTCAACCAGATCCGACACACCCATGAGGTCAGACAACGAAATCCGAAGCCGTTCGACACTCTCTGGAGTCTGGTCTGCAAGAAGCTGGAAGACCTGAAGAACGCTTCGGCCTACGCACATTGGAAGCAACGCGACATCATCAATAATGCGCAAGAATTCGCTGAGCTTGATGCAAAGCTCGCAGCAGCTTGGGCGGCGATGGAGGTGATTTCCGAGACTGATGGCAAGATCTACCTGTCCCACACCAACCACGATGAGTTCCAGCAACTTCAGGAAAAGCGCGCCAACTTGAAAGCAGAAGTTAAAGGCGCAATCGATGACGCACTAGAGATAGCGATCGCCTACTGGATCGAAGCCAGGAACGCGCACAACAATGATGCTCCGCTTCGCGCGCTGAACTGCCTTGTCGAATGCCACTTCTTCCTGGGCATTACGTATTCGCCCAAGACCGATTACGAGGCCAAGAGCGAAGCGGGCGAGAAGTCCGGCAAGAAGGAAAGAGACGCGATCGCGGCTGCGGCACTGGAGGTCATGGGCAGGATCGAGATCGACAAAACGTTGCGTAGCCCTGACTTCCTACTCGGGAGAGTAGTTGAAATGATCGAGGAAGATCCGATCCACGCCAAGGCGCTGGAGGATTTCAGTAAGTTGACCGCCAAAGGAAAGCGAGTTCAGCACCCGGTTTCGGCCGGAGATCGTTTCGCCAACACGTTGAGCAAGTGGATTACCGGTAAGGATCAGCCCTATCCCCGCATTACCACTCTGTACCAACATCTGTGCCGGCAGATCGAGGCAGCAGCTCGTAACAAAAAAAGAACTCCACGTAAAGCCAACGGCTAGGCGCTCGATTTTGGGCGAGGCCGGCCTTGACCAGACTTCTCCGCACCACGACGCACTACCGCGTCGAGGACACCAAGGAGAAGACCATGTCTTACCAAGCTTCACTCATCGCTCCGCCTTCACGCTCCATTCTTCGCCGCAGCCGCCTGTCTCAGGCGGCGGCCACCGCTCGCCCCGACGCGGAAACGGTAGATTCGTCCATCCACAAGGAGTTGCTTGAACGACTGGAAGCCATCCATCTGGCGGTCCAGCAGGCTCCGAACCTGGACCAACTGGTCCGCGTGCCTGAGGCTCTTCAACTTCTGGGAGGAATCAGCAAGAGCACGTGGTACGCACGCCTCAACCCCCGCTCGCCCTCCTATGACCCGCGCGCACCTAAGCCTTTCAAGCTGGGTACGTCCGAGCACTCGCCTTCCGTGTGGTGGCGCTCGGCCCTGATTGCCTACGCCTACGCGTGTGCCAATCCGCAGGCGACGTTCGAAGGAGGTGTCGCATGAGCATCAAAGACACGGGCGGAAACCAGATCGGCGGCGACCTCGCGGCGAAGGCCCTTCAAGCCAAGGAGGCCCTGCTTACTCTCCAGCCCAAGGTCCAGCACCAGAAGACCGAGCTTTTCACCTTGCTCTACCCGACCATCGTCGAACTGTTGAACAAGCACGTCAGCCGGAAGGCGATTATGGACATGCTTCAGACGCATGGGTTGAAGCTGCACCCGAGCCGCTTCAAGGCTCTGATGGCCGATCACGCCAAGGCTGCGGAACCTTCACAAGCCCACCGCTCGGATGAAGAGGGCACGGTATGAGCATGATGATCATCCCGCCCGCCTATCCGGTCCACGAACTCTTCGCTGCCGTGCGCGATGCCATCTGGGAAGTCCAGGATCAGGTTCAGGCACCCGACGCCCTCGTGGCGGGCTCCTTCCTGACCGCCATGTCCGTTGCCTGCCAAGGCAATGTAGACGTGGTGCTTCCGACAGGTATGGAGCGTCCCTGTAGCTTGTATCTGGCCATGTTCGGCCAGTCTGGCGAGCGCAAGACCACCATCGACAACCTGGTCTGTGCCTCGATCTACGAACATGACAAACAGTGCACGTCCGCCAATGTTGATGCGCTTGCCCAGTATGAGGCAACCATGCGCATGTGGCAGGCCGCCGACGTCGCCCTTCAGCGCAAGCTCAACAAGGGGCTGCAGGAAGGTACGGATCTGGAGCAGTACCGAGACGAACTGGTGGCACATGCCCGCCTCCAGCCCCGCAAGCCGGTACCCAAGCGCATCATCCACCAGAACATCACCGAGCGCCCATTTCTTGAGGCACTGCATGGTGATGGCAAGTCCATCGCGATCCTGAGCGATGAGGGTGAGATCGTGCTCAAAGGCGGAGCGATGGCCAGGCCAGGCATCCTCAACAAAGGCTGGGACGGTGCAGCAGCCCTGACCTTGGATCGCGCAGACGGCCATGTGCACGCCACCAACCCTCGGGTAACGATCAGTTTCATGGTTCAGGAAGAAGTGTTCAAGGGCTTCTGGAACAAGCGTGGACGCACCGCGCGAGGCTCCGGACAGATGGCCCGGTATCTCGTCGCCTGGCCCGAATCCACAGTGGGCTTCCGTCGCATGACGCTGGAAGAACACACTTGGATCCATCTTCCTTCGTTCCATGACCGGGTCACCGAACTGCTGGTGATGGCCGACAAGCGTCTGGAGCGCGGCGAAACGCGCGCGAAGCTGGAGTTCTCCAAGGAGGCCAAGGAGCTGTGGGTCGACTCCCAGAACTGGATCGAAGTCCAGATGCGCCCGGGTAACATCTACTCAGGCATCAAGGACTTCGCCTCCAAGGCGCTGGAGATCGCAGGCCGGATCGCGGCCATCCTCCACTACTTCGGCGACCTGAAAGACCCGATCAGCCGCGACACACTTCAGCGCGCGCTGCACATTGCCTGGTGGCACCTGAACGAGTTCAACCGGCTTTTCGGTGACGCCAACCATGCCCCTCAACATGAGAAGGACATGCAGAAGATCGGCGACTACCTGCACACCCACTACTGGCTCCAGTACTTGGACAAGGCCTCCTGGAATGATGTTCGAAAGTGCGGCCCTATCCGGAATCAGGAGCGATTTGAGGCCGGCGTAGGCAGCCTTAGACAACAAGGGGTCGTGAAGGTCGAGTCAGACGGCCGGCACGGCAAGAAGTACATCTACCTCAATCCCGATGCATTCGGCCAGCTCCTCCTGAGTTGATTCGCTTCTCAGCCGCCCCACCAGGGGCGGCTTTCTCGTTGCACAGCATGCACGACGCTACAAATGGGGCAGAGAGCACCCCGTGCAATGGGGTTCGGGTCCGCCCGGCTGCTAGTCCTCACAAAGTCCGACTTGACTCTGCACTAGCGCGCGCCTGGACGTACGCATCCTTCTCCGTTGCTGACATCCGTTGGATGAATCCCGGACCAAGATGACGCTCTGGTGTACGTAGAACGCCCTGCTCCCGCAGGCTCCGGTGGTCCACTCGCACGTCATGGCCATGACGTGCCAGATGAGCGTTCTGAATGTCGGCGGCACGCTTGCGCATGACGAGCATATCTTCGTGCACACGCGCCCACGTGCGCCCTGCGTCCGCCTTCCAGCATCCTCCCCGCTCCGGCCAATGCGGATTGAACCGGGAAAAGGTTCTGTTCGGAGACCGTTCTATCCCGTCGGGCATGCGATCGGAATACATGATGTGAACGTGCGGGTTCTGGGTGCCCTGCAACGAGGATCGCCGTGAATGGACTGCGTACTGGTATGGCCTCAGTCCGACCAGACTGCGAATCAGGTCCTCAACTAGCGGGAGCAACGCATTGCCTACCAGTTCGTTGGGCAGCGCGATGATCAGCTCCCGATAAGCAGCGCCGTTGGCTCGCTCGTAGGCGTCCGCGGCCGCCCAGAAAACTGCGGGACTCCCGCCCGCCCAATCCGGGAAGTTGCCATGTCCCGACAACACCAGATCGGCTTTGGCCTTGTAGTGCCCCTTACGTGCTACGTACAAGGAGTGCTCCAGCGCGCCACCCTTGGCGCCGCTTATCAGTTGAAAGTTGTAGCTTGCCATCTGTTCTTAATCACTCCGTCAGGACAAGAGAAAAGCCAGCGAGCTATCTCACCGGCATGCCTGGACAGGAGCACACTTCGCTTTAGAGGAGTTCACGGAAGAAACGGTAGGTGCGCGTCGGGCTTTGCCCCCCCCACTAAGGGTGACTGCAACCTCCAGGCTTCTACCGACTACGCCTCATGATGTGCTGCATGCACCTGTCTCATAGACATAGGACTCCGTACGTAGTGGTTTACACATCGGGACGCCGCATCGATCGCGTGCCACATCCGCTCCAAGAACGACACCGTCCTTCTCATGCTCAAATACATCCACCATTCTTAACAGGCACATCAAAGTGAGTTCATCGCCCTATTCCAATGAGGCTCGTGTTGCGGTTCTGGTCGACTGCGACAATGTCACGCCAGATACCCTGGACCACGCATTGCGCGTGGTTGCACAATTTGGTCGGGTCGTGGTCCGTCGTGGATATGGCAATCCAGGAACCCTGTCCAGCAAGTGGCAGGACGCTCTGGTGCGCCTCGCGTTCACTCCCTGCCTGCAGTATCAATACTCGGCCGGAAAGAACACGGCTGACATCGCATTGGCGCTCGATGCACTCGAGTGTCTATTCGACCGCCGCGCCGACATCTTCTGCCTCGTTACCAGCGACTCTGATTTTGCTCACCTGTGCCGCAAGCTCCGGGAGCGTGGTGCGACTGTGTATATCGTCGGCGAGCCCAAGACGCCTGACGCACTTCGTCACGCGAGCGACCAGTTCTTCGAGTGGACACGCCAATCAACAGTTGGCAGCGAGACGGCAGCCTCCGAGCCGGTGGATGGTGATGCCGGGAAGGCGGACACGACCAAGCCTGATACGTCGGGGCCTCTGCCCAAACGTCGCCCCCGTTTCCTTGTCGATGCGGTAGCGCTGCTAGCCAGTGACACATCCGAGGGCAAGGTCAGCCTCGCGGTGCTCGGTCAGTATCTGAAGCGCACCGATCCCGCATTCTCACCGCAGACCTATGGTCACTCCGGCTTGCTGAGCATGGTGCGGACCTATGACCTTCTGAGCCTTCGCAAGGAGGAAGGCAGCCACTGGTCGGTCGGACTGGCTATCAAGGCCGAGTCAACCTAATACGCCGGCGACCTGCAGGCATACGGCTGTCAAAAAAAGAAGGGGCAGCTCAGACGAGGAGGGAGCCCTCGGCTCCCCTCCTCGATCATTTCGGCATCAGACCAAGGCGAAACGCGATGGCCTTAATTACCATCGCCCCGTTCCTTGGAACGGGGGCTGATACGAGAGCCCTGGCTCAGGGTTGGGGCTCGTTACTGGCCGCAGGGGCCACCTGCTCATGGAGAACCACCACCTGCCTTGCCCTGATCTGGCCCGACAGGAGCGGACTGATCACCATGTAGGCTGCTGTGGCCAACGTGCCGATCCATGCCTCGATGGCTATCGTCCACAGCAGCCAAAGTGCGTGGAAGGCCCAGAACAAGATCGGTGACATCACGCCGATCGCCTTGCGCAGCTTGATCCGGTTGACGACGACATTGTTCTGGAAGAACGGCAGGGGAAAACGGCCTTTCTTCAGGCTTAGATAGGCCCGCAAGCTCACGGGGACGATGAAGAAGATCAATGCAAGGGTGTAGATGAAAACGCCCATTTGAGTGTTGCTCCTTTGTTGAGTTGATAGCGGTAGGGATAGCGTCAGAAGCCCATGGCGTAGCTGAGAATCGGATTGAGCATCTTGTTCTGGTACTCGATCAGGACGTTGCCGTCGGCCTGTTCGGTGTCAACCCGGTAGGTGAAGTCCACCGACCGCTCGCGGTCGTGGTAGACGTAGGTGATACGGGCATCGCACCGGTAGCTGTCGATGTCCTCGTCGTAGTCCAGCGTGCGGATGTTGGAGATCTCGTAGGTATCCAGGATCCCCATGAACTCCTCGGCGGTTCCCCGTTGAGTCTGTGGGGCGTACTTCTCCACCTCGGCCTCGATGGCCTCGTCCAGCACGGACAACGTGTCCGTGTCGCCGCAGTCGGGTGTGCCGCCTGCACATCCGGCCAAGAGAGCAGATACCAGCGCCATGCTGGCGAGCTTCGCTTTTTTCATGTCATTCCCCTGATTCGTTGACCTTCCAAGATTACCAATATATTGTGAAGACCGACTAGCGCCGGCCACCTACGGTTGTCTCCCCCTTTCGGGAGAGCCGGGTTGGAACTAGAGGTCGCGCTGGGTAAAGTCTTGCGAGCCCTTCGCACGCAAGCGGGGCTGTCTCAGGAGCAGTTGGCGCTGGAAGCTGACCTCCAGCGCAACTACATCTCTCTATTGGAGCGAGGCCTCAATTCGGCCAGCATCAAAACGCTCTTTAAGCTCGCCGGTGTTCTCGGAACAAGCCCCTCTCAGATGCTGGCGCAAGCGGAAAAACTCCTCTGACGATAAGCCCGGCTCTAGAGCCGGGCGTTATGCCATAGCTCGCCAAAGAGATTGGCCCCGCTATACCCATCCCCGAGCAGCCATTGAAGCCACTCCATTGGCTGTGACTACGAAGTGATCCAGCAATCGGATCTCCACGAGCCGCAGAGCGCTCTTGAGCTGCGTGGTGACGGCCCGATCCGCCGCCGAGGGCTCCACGTTTCCGCTGGGATGGTTGTGGGCCATCAGCACCGATAACGCGTTCAGAGCCAGCGCGCGCTGAACTATGACGCGCGGACGCACTTCGGCACCGTCCACCGAGCCAGAGAACAGCCTCTCCACCGCGATGAGCCGATGCTGGCTGTCGAGGAAGGCCACCTCCAGGTGCTCGCGCGTTTCTCCGCCGAGCCGCAGTCGGAAGAACGCCTCGCACGTGGCGACGTCACCCAGTGCCTGCCCTGGGGTCCCGGCTCTCCGTTCCAGAACGCGCAGCGCCCGAGCAATGACCCGATCGTCCCGGACCCGGAGAGTCTCTTCTGACAAGACCCTCCGGCTATCGGCCACCGCAACTCCTCGTGACCGTACCGACCTCACGCGACCAGCCCCATCACTTGCTCCCACGCGCGCTGCTTGATCCGGGCACCCTCCCCGAACCATGCCGCATCCCGTCGATGGTCATCACTCCGCGCCCGCCGATGATGGTCAACGTACTCGGTGATGCCGTTGAGCAACCCCCAGGCCGTCCCCCGACTGGAAGCCAGTTGGGAACCCCGACCTCCCCCGTCACACAGCGCGCGCACGCCTGCAACAGCGTGCTCGTTGACCACAGGGACCGCGTTGGGAACGGCGTAGGTCAGGACACGGCGTAGCAGAGCTTCTGCCGTATCCGGGTCCACGGGCCGAGCGCAGAGCACCTTCATCCGCTCCACGAATCCGTCCCAAGCCGCAACGGTGACCCCGAGTTGACACTTGACCCGCGCCGCGTCGAACTGGCTGCGATGAGGCACCTTGATGGCCCCCTCCCCCTTATCCACGGCAATCGTCAGGGTGTTGTTGCAGACCACCCGGACCGAGGTGAACTGGGCAGTGGTGGCCAACGTTCCATCGCAAGCCGTGGCCAGCAGCAGGTAGCCATCCACCCTATCTCGGCCCCGGAGAAGGGTGCTCTGTCCGGTCCGCGCCAACGCCCAGAACTTCCGTCCCTCCCGCAGCACCCCGGCCGTCTCTAACTCGAAGCCGTTGTCAGCCGTCAGGTCCCGGTAGAACTCCAGGATCTCGCCCGGCTGGACGACCTGGAAGCGCTTGGAGACCACGGCCAGCGGCTTCTTGGTATCAGAGCGGTAGAGGACCTTGTTCTCGGGGAAGGCATTGATGGCTCCGATGTTGTAGCTTCCCGTGATGTACCGGACCTCGGCCTCTTCGATCTGCCAGTCCATGCCGGCTTGCTGTTTCCAGACCTCGATGGGCTGCTGCCGGGCAAGTTTGTTGCCCAGGCCATGCCAGGGCCGCTGGCCCACATAGGCCATGGTTTCAACCATGTGCATTGTCGTTTCCTTTTAGGTGGACGGCATAAACGCACAAGGCCCGGACGAGCCGGGCCTTGTGGAAGATGCCAGTAGTAGGAGGTAGATCAGGGATCGAGGAAATCACTGCAGCTACCGCAGGTAGCGGCGGCTGTGCATTTGACGATGCCGGCCATCACGGCCGTGGCCACAACCATGATGCAGTAGATCAACTCGACCTTGCTTCTTATCATTGCGAACGTCTCTGGTGAGCACTTCGTTGCGGAGTGCTGGACGCGAAACCAGTAAGCACTGGATTCACGAGAGTGGTATGTGACTGAAATATTTTTGCTTCTAGATGCTGGCGACTCAAAGTCAAAACATACACATCTAACGCTGGACGATGACCGGGGAAAACAGCGGCCGTGCTATTCGTTGGCACCGACCAAACCATCAGCAGCCGCCAGGCTGTCTCTAGTGCAACCATAAGCCAGAACGTGCAACTTCATCATGCCGTGGATGCGCGTCCTGCGATCAAAGCTCCCGACACAGCAAGCGGGGCGCACTATGCCCGGCGAACTGCCCCGACCTATTGGTTCGGGGTCTTGTCCGCAAAGTCCAGGTCAAATGCATGCCGGCCTGAGAGGGCAAGGAAGTCCTTGAGTATGGCGGCGGAGTACGGATTGCGAATCCGTCCCTCTCTCCGCAGTGCCCAAGTCACGCGCGACTCGAAATCGCGCCTCTCTCCACGCACTTCAGCCCTTCCTGCGGCAGCGTACTTCGGTAGCTGAATCACATTGAACGGCGCCTCAGCCGAGAACGTCAGCTGACAGCGCGTGTCGCGCAGTGTTCCCGGAGGAGGAGGAGCATTGAGAATGCTCTCAAGTGGCTGTATCCGCTTGCTATAAATGCTCTCAAGTCCAAGGAGCATGCTAGGCATGCTCGCTCCGACCTGCGACTGGGAAAAACAGACGCGACCATCTAAGCGAAACGACGCAAGATCAAGGAGCGAGAGCTTAATGAATGTTGCTTTCCTGAAGTTGCATCTCCAGCGCTTTCCGTCCAGAAGGAACGGCAGCAGTGGCTCCTTAAAACTCTTCGCCCGCCCGGTCTGCTGCTCTTCTTCACTGCCCACTTCAAGCGGAACGAAATAGGCTGCCTCAACAGATCGCTTCCCATCACCTCTCAACTGAACATCACACTGCTGCCCAAGCAGCAGGAATCGCTTCTCTTTGAACGCGGCAGTACGAAACTCGTCTCCGTCCAAGACAAAGATATCGCCACACGCGACGGGCGCGTGCGATGCGTTCAGCGTTCCGCCATCCTCCCAGATTTCCAACTTTCGGAAATCCGCGATGCTCGCACTCATTCTGGTCGCGCCAGGCTTGATGGTAATTGGACGAAGAATACGCAGCCGCCTAGCATGCTCTAAAACGGAATCGTCCTTCATGAAGAAGGTCCGGACACTATCGGAAATACTCGCACTCAGCGCGCGCTCAACGACGTGCAGCTCCGAAACACCCTCATTGCTGGAACGCTCGACAATGAACTTGTCTAGCTGCTCGGGCGGTATACCAAGAAGTAACTGTGCGGCCGTTTCGTAAGCCTTCTCAACGACACCTTTAGCTCCAGCCAGAACACCATGGACACTCTTACGCAACCCAGCCCTCTTAAGGGCTATGTTCAGGGCTTCAGCAATCCGCTCTTCATCGCCATCAGCATCATCTATTCGCTGCTTTGAGATAACGCACAAAGATGGCACAGAAACACCAGGGTGGCGATTCTTAAAGATGTCACTCAATCGCCCTTCTAGTTCTGCCTCACCTTCTGCGTCCGCTTCGTTTGTCAGTATGAAGAAGGTTCCCAAGGACCGGTGGCTTGAGAGCTGAAATATGATCTCTAAGCCCCCAAATTCGTCCACGCTGCCGTTACTCAGGTCGACGATGTAGCCAACCTCTCGATCACCCAGAGTGCAGATATTCGGTATCGCGTCGTTAGCAGCCTCAAAAGTCAGACGGTCCTCATCTCTCACACGCAACAAGGCTCCAGTCCTCTGGACTGACTCGTTATCCAGCTCTTTAGCGGGTGCCCCATGCTGCTGTGCCGCTGCCGCGAGAAAAAGCCCATGAAGCTCTGTTCGCTTATCCTCCGGCAGATTATTGATGAACTCTTTTAGAGCGTCTCCACCTGGATCAAACTCGGAAGGAAGGACGAGGCCAGGGAAGTCAATTCTCGCAGTGACTTCGATATCTGAAAGAAGCACATCAACAAGGGCCAACCTTGACGGCTCAAAGTAGTCGTCAATCCAAATCGTGCGGCGTATCCCCAGAGCGTCCATTGCTTCATCGACACGCATGTCTAACCCCTTTTGACCGCAGAAAGATCTACTTCGAACTTATAGAGACGCCCCCGCTCATTCCTGTCAGGACGCAACTCTATTCGACAACCGTCCACCGCCAACAGCTGCCGGCAAATGAAGAGCCCCAGCCCCTGACCGCTATCACGCTCGGGCTTGCTAGTGACAAACAGCTCAAAAAGGGAACTCTCGTAATGAGGATCAATACCTGGCCCCGAGTCACTCACAACGTAACCAGTCGATGTGCACTCAAGAGATATACTCTTTGGCCCCGCCAGCGTTCGCGCCAACTCATCACGCTTAAGCCAGTACCTACTATTGCTTACCAGATTATCCAGAACCTGAAGCATGCGCGCACGGTTAACGTGCAGCTCTATGTCCTCCAACTTACGGACAGAGACTGATATGTCTTCACGTTCGAATATGTATTCGCGATGCTTTACGTACTCTCGCAAGAACTCACTTACTTTGAAGGTATCCTTCAACGCGCGTGAACGAGGAAGCATCGGGTCGATCATTGATGCAGCACTCATGATCGATGAGCATGATGCACGAATCGCTTGCACATGACGCTGCACTTCTTGACCATCTTCGGTTTTCGGATTGACGCGCTTACTTATCTGCGTCAAGCGATGCCTTATCTCCCCCAAATGAGTGCGAAGCTCGTGGGCCAACCCTCTTGCACTTAGCCCAACTGCGGCGCTTTCAACCATACTCAGAAGCTGCTCGCGCTGATCATGGATTTCCTGCTTGATCAAGGCTAGCGCTTCAGATGCTGCGGAACTCTTCACTGTGGAATGGAGTGCCGCAACATTCCGTAGCGCTCTCTTTGCAACCTCCAACGTATCGCGAGAGGACTCCTGCAAAGAGAGTCCACTCGCCTCCATATCTTCAATCTGCGTCAGGATTGCATTTACGGCAGCGCCCGCCTGTTGCTGAAAGCTATTTGCGGCATCCAGGGTGGTAGACACATGCGAGACCGCAGAATCAGGAGTAATTGCAACGCCGTCCCCGCTGGAAGTCGTCATGCGACTCTTGCTAAAGGCATCAAATCCTCGGCGAACCCCCTCGAGCGAGTCATTGGCGAACTTCTTGCAAGCCGCAGCTATCGCAAAGAAGCCTCGATAGGCAGCATCTTCAACAAAACCCTCTCGATCTGATTTCTCCGTGAGAACGTAGTTGTTAGCCCCAGTAAGCGCGAAGTAGCCCAGCGTGTTATTGACTCGCATATGGTAAGTACTGCCCGCTGTCATTGCAGCAGCCAGCCCCAACCAATCATTACGCGATCTAACTTGGAATCCGTCTCGCAGAATCGATATGCCAGACATCTGCTTCACAAGTTCCCTCGTGATAGAAAGTCCCGTTGGAGCGCTCTTTTCCATCGTATCTAGATGAAAGAAATAGAACGCGCCAGAAAAATCTCCCGGATCTACTAGAGATTGCCCATCGAGAAGCAAATCGGTCCACCTGACTTCACGCTGCAGCTCAATGAACCATGGATCGCTTTTAGCCGTCTTTTTGTAGCCCTTTGTTTTGGCGAACTTCTCAAGAAAGTCCCTGAACTCTTGTCCAGTGCCGTCCGCAAAGACCATGTCGTAACGAATCTTGGAATCAGGCTTCCTTGTCTCTCCAAAGAGACTCTTCTTAAATCGCGCGGTACAGACAAGCACCCTCTCCTGATCGTCTCCAGTCTTCCAATCAAAGCTGAACTCGGCAACAGCTTGATTGAGAACCTGATTGGTAACAGCCATTAGGGAGTGTTCGCGCCCATCCAGCGTGATAACCACGGGGAAGGTCGTTGTTGCCTCAAATGGGGATACTAGCTTGGCCAAGCTCTGCGCGATCTCCTCTACACGCCCCTGCCTCCTCCAATGGGAGAGGTCATTCAAGCCGAGAATTGAAACGCGCGTCCCTTTCAGCCTCTCACTGTTTCGACGCGTAGTACTTTCAACTGGCACCTGATCTACGGACTCGGCTGAATCACAGTCGCGCCATCGAAACCTCGCTACCGCAACTGAAGACTCGGCATCAACCGCCGACTCCACCTGCAACACATCGCCCAGCTTCATCGTGCCGAGGCGACCAAGGCCCTTATCGCCCAGAGGGGTTCTACCTCTCGGCGTGGTCTCCTTTGGGCCGTCACTGACGTTGCGCTTCATCGACCCACTGATCATCAGCCATGAGGATTTAATCCTCTTGGGATCGATACCCACCCCGTTGTCACTGATGGTAATGCGACCCTTGCAGGTAAGCTCTCTTACTACTTGGTCATCGGGTGACTTTGGAAATTCTTCGACAAGCGGCTCTTCACTTTCAGGATCCAGGAAACGAACCGAAACAGTGTCTGTTTCCAACCGATGCCGCCAAAGTACAGAAGCCGCATCCATCTCTGTAAAGACGTTCTCTGCGCGCGTATCTATCTCAACCCTGCAGCCATCGGAGTCTGCGTCGTATGCATTCTTAACGCACTCAAGAATTGCCTGCTCAACATCCGTAACTAGCTCCGCGCCAAGCTGCACAAGAACATGCGCACTGACCCTTAAATGGTCGCGCTCCGTGCTTTCCGTCTCCACTATGCAAACTCCGCTATCAAAGTGGTCTCAGTAGTAATTAGTTCCCCGATCGAGTTTCGGCTAGGCATGCGCTTAACAGGCAGATTCCGCTTGATAGTCGCAACGCAAGTCCCCTCAAGGTATCGGACGATGTCCTCGTTGATCTTGTCAAATGGCACAAGTAGCCCGGCTGCTCGTCGGTTACCGGTCGTTAGAATCCAGTGCGAGCCGCCCGCAGACCTTGGACTAAGCCTCTGAAGCGCAGTGAAGTAGTCCGCCATGAACGCGCTGACTTTCCGGACAGACTGGTCTTTGCCCGCCCGCTTTGCCTCTGCAAGGAATCTTTTGAATGCTGGGGATACCCTCAGTATTTCGGAGTTGTCGACATCGCGAACAGACCCGCCGAGGCTAGCGCTATCGATCGAGTTCGCATTCTGTGCGAGCGATGGATTCCACCCCTGAGGAAGGTCTTGCTTAGGTATCCAGCCTAGTGCCAAGTAAGAGTACTGGCCGTACGGGATTGTGGTTTGGTTGTCGCCATATGGAGGCGACGTAACCAAAATATCGTGGCGCTTTCTGCCATGCGCAACCCTAGCCTTTAATACGTCGTTACAAACAATCTTTACCTTCGGGCGCCGCTTCCGATCTTCAATCGCACCCAAGTACTCCCGAGCCCTTTCAAGAACATCACGAAGGTTAGCCCTGAAGGTTGCACCAATTCGCAACGCATCAATTGACTCTCCATCAGGCCGGATATGCAATTTGTAAGTGCTTGTTCGGCTGTTCGAACACAGCCTTATGGTATCTGCGAACACTACCCACATCACCTTGCGAGCACCTGCGTCAGGCACGGCCTGAATGCCTCTGCGCAAACGCGAGAACTGAATCGCCGCCTCTGACGAGAACCACTTCTCCAGTCCACGAAAATCAACATCAACAGACTCGTTGATATCCTCCGCAACGTACTGCAGAACTACAGCGGCGGCACCATGCAGACTAACTCCACTATCGATGGCCGCCTTAGCCTCACACACCAAGACTGCTAGCGGATTGATGTCTATCCCCGTGAAATCCAAACCCCTTAGCAACGCTTCGGTCATCGTGGTGCCGGAGCCAACGAAAGGGTCTAGCACAGCGCATTCGGCATCAACCGAGTGCAAGACAGCATCCAGGATATCCCCCTGCATACGAGGCACCATCATCGCCGGATAGCGAATCATTCCATGGAGTGTTGGCCGCGCATCACGACCGATATGACTCCAAGACGTCGGCTGATCCGCCTCAAGAGCACGCAGTCGCTTGGCGAGAGAGGAGGCCGACGGAGTCCTTTTCATTTTTTGTTCTATCCGGGCGGAAGCGCTAAGAATGATAGCGCAGCGTGAAGGAAACGCCACGCCGATTTCTAACATATTTTTAACATTCTAGGCTTGGGGTTTGCGAAGGCTGGCAGCCCTGCTTGAGCCGACACATCGCGCGCCCAGCCACACATAAAGCTAGCTACAGCCGCCCCACACGAAGCAGAAGCGGTCGACGCCCCCTATAGCCGGAAAACGCGGCGGATCTATGTAAACGCATTACCCAAGCATCGTGGTAGTGGCGTCACCCACGCGACTAAGCTTGTTTCTTGGGCACCTTCCCTACACACGTCATAGGCGACGCCAAGATGATCCTCGCCGGCGCCCAGTCGAGTCACCAGATCCTTGTGAGTTCACACCACTAACCGATGCAACATTGAAGTCTCTGTTCGCCCTAGAAAAGCCAGGGGACCAGTGTCCACCAACAATAGAGCACCGGGATGAAAAGCAACGCCACGGCTATTCTTATTCTTCGCCCCCCATCGATTAACAGAGAAGTTGAGCTAACGCCGTAAATTAAGAGAGAGGCGAGGAACGAGATCCGGAGAATTCGAAAGCCGTCCTCCGTCAAGGAGATTCCTGCGATGAGCAGGAATCTCAACAGGATGAACCACACAGCAGCCGTAATTGTTGAGACGATCGGCGATATGAAGGCGATTGATCTACTCATGTCAGCAACCTCCGAGGCCCGCAATTGAAGTGGCGGTCATCTTCGTCTTGTCCGTGCTGTTGGCCGAAGATGTCTTGCTGTAATCCGACTTCAAGCACTTGGTGGCTCCAGGGGTCTTCAGTGCCTTATTGAGCGCATCCACGAAATCACCCTTGGTTACCTTGTCTACCAAGCCACTCAAGCCTGAGTTGCTGACATTGAACGACGTGTGGCCTTCAGCGGTCTGGTACTGCTGGCCCGAGGGGGAGACGCCAGTTCTTACTACGGCCCCTCGACATAGTTGCGAGCCCCAGCCAGCCGAGTACCCTGGTCCAATGAAGCTAGTACTGCAGCCAGACGAGAGTGAAGTGCAGGTGTAGCCGCACGTTTTGTCGCCGTTGACGTAGCCGCCGGCATTTGGATTGCTTGCTACACATGAGAAGTCATCGAGGCCAAGCGGGTCGATGCGCGCTACGGGATTGCCCCTGACGTAACCGTACGTATTGAGGCCGCCTTCCAGCCCGATTGGGTCTGACTGGGTGTATCGACCCACCCTGGCATCGTAATAGCGATTGATGTTGTACCAAAGGCCAGTCTCCTGGTCGTAGTACTGACCGGGGAAGCCGACGTTCAAGCCACCGATACCATCTAGCGTCACGGCGCGCTCAAAGGCGAAGTTGCTTGCCCGCCACACTACGGCCTTGACGTTGTTGGTGACGATCTCAGGGCGGCCGAGATGATCGCCATGCACCCAGTAGACCTGGTTCCCGCGTGCAATGCCCACCAGTTCGCTACCAAACCACAGGTAGTTGGTCCAAAGATCATTCTCATCCCGATGCTCGCTCATCAGACGGCTACCTGGGCCATACACGTAACGGTAGTGGCCATGGCTGGGAGCAGCTTTCCAAACGCGCTCATTGAGCGCGTTGTACCCGTATCCAATACTCTCCGTTGTGCTTCCATTGAAGTGGGAAGCTGAGGTCATGTTCGAATAGGTGCCGTAACCGTAGCTGGCGATGTATCGCCCATGGTCGTGAGTCCAAGTTAGGTTGCCCAGCGTATCGTACTGATACTCCACGGGCCGGCTCGGAGCCGAGCCGGTCAGCAGGGAGACGCGATTGCTGCTGGCCTCTATGGAGTATGTTCCCGCCCCGAACGTCGGGCCTGAGGCCGATGTGCGATTTCCGTTGGCGTCGTAGCCAAAGGACTGGCTGCCCGATCCAGAGGTGACTCCAGTGAGGCGAAAGTTCGCGTTGTACCCGTATGTTTGGGACAGGCTAGAGTTTACTGAGTTGGTCAGCTGGCTGATCTGACTGTCCGTATCGTAGGAGTAGGACAGACTCTGGATCGGCGTCGTTCCGTTGAGTACCGCGCTGGCCGTCATTCGCCCATCAAGATCACGCGGCCGATTCCTCTTCAATCCGTTGCCGTAGGTGGTCTCTACGGGCGCACCGAAGGGCATGTACTTGGTGTCGGACACGAGCAAGGAGACGCTCCCCCCGATGTTGACCGTCATGGTCAGCATTTTTCCGTTTGCATAGCCGTAACCGACCGCAACGCCGTTGGGATAGGTCAAAGAATTAAGTCGACCGTATGCGTCGTAGTAATAGTAGGTCCAGTAGTCGCTCTGCACGCTGAAGGCTGTCGTTAGCTCGCGCCGGATACTGATCCTTCCATCGGGCTGATACGCATAGTGAATCGTGCTTCCGTTGGCTTCCACATTGCAGAGGCGCCCTTTTCCGTTCGTACACCAGTCATAACCGAACCCTCTACCCTCGCCGGCATTGCCATACCAAGTGATGCGACCGAACCCGTCGTAGTTGTAGGAGACGGTGCTGCCATCGTTCCGGGTAATCTGGCCTAGCTGCCCATAAGCGTTGTAGAGATAAGTGGTTGAACCGGTGTCGGGGCTGTACTGGGCCCAGAGCTGCCCAAGCCCGTCATACGCATACGTTGTTATCTTGCCGCGAGGGTCGGTGACCTTGCTGATGCGGTCACCTGCACTGTACTCAAAATACGTGGTTTGATTCAGCGGGTCGGTAGAGGAGGTGACCCGATCCAGCGCATCATAGTTCAACGTGGTAACCCGCCCCTGTGAGTCCTTCACTGTCTTCACATTGCCATTGAGGTCATAGGTGTAGCGGGCGTTCAATCCATAATTTCCCCGTTTCGCCCGAGGTCGACTGAGCTCGTCGTAATCGGTGAACTCGCGCTGAGTGATGACGGATTCGTCCACCCAGACTGACGGATCGTCTGGACCAATAGGCCCGTATTCGCTACAGCCTCCCCACGGATCGGGCTGAACACATGGCTGCTGGATCTCCCAATGGCCTGCGCGCCAGAGGTTATCCGTCATGACGACGTCGCCCGCGGTGTTGCGGTAGAAGCGTTGCATCTCAACCTGGCCGCCAAAACCTGGGTTCGGATCGGTTCCTATGTAGCGCTCGGTCAAGCGTAGCCCGGCGTCGTACCCATAGCTCGTTACGGTGCCATCTGGCGCGGTCGTCGACGCGACGGTGCCGTTGCCTGCGTAGACGTAGAGCGTGTCCGCCGGCGTGCTGCCATTGGGGTAGGTGCGGATGCGTGTCACGCGCCCACGTGAGTCATAGGTGTAGTCAGTGATGTCGCCGTTGAAGCCGGTAGTACGCCCAGGAAGACCCAACCCATTGTGACCACTGTAGACCTCTTGATGCCCAAGACCATTGGTCTCGGATGTCAGATTTCCCAACGAGTCATATGCCAGAGTGATCGAGTCCTGTGCGCCGGCGATAGGCCCATTGATCGTGACAGTAGCGATCATGCCGGGCGAAAGTACGCCGCCAGACGAGGTACCGTAGTCGGTGTATGTGAACTCGGTGGTATGCGTTTGATTGGCCACCCCGGTCGTGGACAGGTTTGTCACCGAAACCGTAGAAATCCTGCCAATGGGATTGTAGTTGTAGACCGTGCGACGCCATCCCACCACCGTTTCGCTCATCAACCGATAGTTCTGGGATGGACCCCACCATTCATAGTTGGTGGTGCGTGCCAAGGGTGTTCCATATGCTTCGATTTTCTGGAGTAGCTGGCCAGCAGCATTGTAGGTGTATGCCGTCTTGTTGTTGTTGAAGTCGGACTCCATCTGGCGATAGCCGTTTGCGTCGTACTCAACAAGCGCGAGCGATGCGGGGCAGTATGTGCTGGCGTGCCCTGATGTTGTGGTCAGGTCACCATTCTTGAACGTGTACGTCGTCTGCTTACCCAGAGGATTGGTCTCAAGCACGGTCAGCAGGCCATTGGCCCCAGGCGTGTAAGCGAATGTGTATTTTTCAAGACCATTGTGCTCGGTGCTCGTCGCGTAGCCGTTGACGTCATAGGTGAACTTCGAATAGCGAATGCCATTGAAGCTCTTGCCGGTCAGTGCGGTCTGGTCCGTGATTTCGTAGTGATACGTCGTCGTCTGGGCTGGCGTTCCGGGCATGGCACTGGACGCTAGTCTGTGTAGACCCGTACCGAACTTGTTTGCGGTGTATGCATAACCGTAGTAATTGCCCGCGGGATCACGCACGGCGGTCAGCTGGCCCGACGACCAGGTGAACTCCACGTATCGACCAGACGTATGAGTGATCCGGTGAGGGTACGTGCCATTGGTGTATGTGAACGTCCAGCTCACATTGGTCTGATTGCGGACCCACTCGACGTAACCCGCCGAAGAGTAGATCTCAAAGCCGGCATCTTCCGTATAGACATGGAACTTGCCATTGGGCTGGGGTTCGATGCGAGCCAAGGGCGACGGCTTGTCCTCATAGAACACGCCGCTGGTTGCATTACGAATGAACTTGATCGCACGGCCGTCGGGGCGCCACGCATAGATGACAGTGTTCGCGCCAATGCCGCAAGCACCGCCACCGGGTCGTGGATAGCAGCTATTTACCGCGACCGTTCCGAACGTCAACTTGTAGTCGAAACTACTGACCCAGTGTTTTCCAAATAGACCCACACCGCTCCAGTAATGATTGTAGGTTCGCGTTAGCTCAAGCGGCATCTCGCCAGATGTAGTGAAGTCGGTCTCCACTTCGATCTTGTTGCCGGTGGAGGGAATGATGGGATTGCCGGTGCAGTCCTTCTCATTCGCGTTGGGGTCCTTGACGACATCCCGGGTCCCTCGGTTGGAGGAGCGCGTACCGCCACCACTTCCGTCGGGTGCAAAGTAGGCTCCTCGTCCACCAGAGAAGCCGTCGTACTCCATCCAACAGGTAACCTGTCGCTGTCCCATGACGCGCGTGGTCGTGCATACCTGTCTCAGGCCAGCCACTGCGTCACCGGCGAGCGCCAGAAGAAGCAATCCGACGAGGAGTAGCAACGGTCGCGAGACGGCGCGCTGGGGCGTTGTTCGAATGCATGATGCGCCGTCAACGAATGCAGTACGCGATTGAGCTAGCCTCGGCCCTGTTGAGACTTGAGTCATCTTCGTCGCTCCATTCCAGCCCGTTGCAGGCCAGAGTCCATGCGCCCACCACCCCGGTGGGACATCCCATGGCGCGAACCTACTCCCACCAAAATGCCGTTGGGAAGCGGCAACCCCGTGTAAACGTACTTACGTTGGCCTGATTCTCAAAGTTGTCCGAAATTGCCCCTATGGAGACGCGGCCCGGTGCTTTGCGTCAAGTGGATGTATGTCTCGCACTCTTATCCCGAGAAGGGGTGTCGATCAAAGGCGTACAGCTCGAGGCAGACGAGGGCGTCGTGGATATGGCCAGACATGGCTTGAGGTGGGTGGGTGGGACCTTCGCCTCACAGTAGTGACCTCCGCCGACAACGTCCGGCTCCTGCTTGCGGTCGCAACCGATGCGTTCGAGAACGATTTCTTCGCGATGAAGGGCGGCACTGCACTGATCCTGTTCCTGCAAGACATACCGCAGCTGTCGGTAGAGATAGATGTGGTGTACGTGCCGTGGCGTACGCCACGCGACCAAGCACTGACCGAGATCACCGAGGAACTGGATGCGATCGCTAAGCGGCTTGATGGTCCAGGCTTGCGGACTCGGAAGATCGCCGCCAACGGCATGGGCGATACCCAACTGCTGGTCGAGACCGAAGACGAGCAGGTCAAGATCGAGGTAAACACGGTTTTCCGCGGCACCGTCCTGCCGGCCGAGCGACGCGCGAACTTAGTGAAGTTCCGCGACAACAGGCCAGCCGACTTCGAGCGACAGGCCGAATCGCTGGCCGGGCAACTGAGGTGTAAAGGCCTGGCTGGCCGGCGAGCTAATGGCAAGACTTAGTAGTCAGATCACCAGCGCTTCAGCGGGGATTTGGGATAACTCGCTCCCTCACCAGGTCCATTTTCAAGCACCGTTTTTCTGGCGGTAACCTCGTCGGTAAGTTGGAAAATATATCCTAGTAAAACGCATAAGATTCAATATCTTATTAAGGCTTTTTGGGAGCACCCATACCACCAGATTCCCGAACGGAATCAACGCGTTGAAAGAAACCCGCCGCCAGGCGGGTTTTTTGTTGGGCGTCAGCCCGGTTCCTCAGCCCTCACGTCCCA
>Ga0247823_10001166_pt1 | contig 21960 bp, 20 predicted proteins | sample 13C_PalmiticAcid_2_FD_192426 | JGI IMG/M metagenome (GOLD analysis project Ga0247823, IMG submission 192426) | Soil microbial communities from agricultural site in Penn Yan, New York, United States - 13C_PalmiticAcid_Day30 | ecosystem: Environmental > Terrestrial > Soil > Agricultural land... | reverse complement strand
GTTTCCAGCACCCCGCGGCGTCGGAGATCACCCCGCGCACGGTGTACGAGCAGCGGCGGCGCCTGCTGCAGCTGATGGCCGCCGGCAGCGGCGGCCTCGCGATGGCCGGCTGGGCCGCCCGCGACGCAATGGCGCAGATTCCCCGCCCGAACAAGCTGGCCGCCCTGCCCGGCGTGCGCAGCGCGGTGCCGGGCGCCACCACGATGGAAAAGCTCACGGCCTACACGGACGTGACCACCTACAACAACTACTACGAGTTCGGCACCGACAAGAGCGACCCCGCCCGCGCCGCCGGCTCGCTCAAGACCCGCCCGTGGACCGTGGCCGTCGAGGGCGAGGTGAAGAAGCCCCGCACGTTCGACATCGAGGAGCTGCTGAAGCTGGCTCCCATGGAGGAGCGTGTGTACCGGCTGCGCTGCGTGGAAGGCTGGTCGATGGTGATCCCCTGGGTGGGCTATTCGCTGTCCGAGCTCGTCAAGCGCGTGGAGCCCACCGGCAACGCGAAGTTCGTCGAGTTCGTGACGCTGGCCGACAAGAAGCAGATGCCCGAGTTGGGCTCGCACGTGCTGTCGTGGCCCTACGTGGAAGGCCTGCGCCTCGACGAGGCGATGAACCCGCTCACGCTGCTGGCCTTCGGCCTGTACGGCGAGGTGCTGCCCAACCAGAACGGCGCCCCGCTGCGCCTGGTGGTGCCCTGGAAGTACGGGTTCAAGAGCGGCAAGTCGCTCGTGAAGATCCGCTTCACCGAGAAGCAGCCCGCCACGTCGTGGAACCACGCCGCCGCCTCCGAGTACGGGTTCTACTCGAACGTGAACCCCAACGTGGACCACCCGCGCTGGAGCCAGGCGAAGGAACGCCGCATCGGCGAGGACGGTCTGTTCGCGAAGAAGCGCGCCACGCTGATGTTCAACGGCTACGAGGCCCAGGTGGGGCAGCTGTACGCCGGCATGGACCTGAAGAAGCTGTACTGACCACCGGCCGGCCCGTTGTCGACCTCCAGCCGACCCGCCTCCGCCGTTCCGCGAATGTCGTCCGTCGTTCCCCCAGTTGCGCCACCCGCCGCGGCCCCGGCGCGCCGCAAGCCCCTGCTGCTGCACCCGGCGGCCAAGGTACTGCTGTTCGTGGCCGCGCTGCTGCCGCTGGCGTGGTACGTGTGGGGCGCCGTGGCCAACACGCTGGGCGCCAACCCCGCCGAGGCGCTGATCCGCGGGATGGGCGACTGGACCCTGCGCTTCCTGTGCCTCACCCTCGCGGTGACCCCCGTGCGCCAGTGGACGAACACCCCCGCCCTCGCCCGCTTCCGCCGCATGCTGGGCCTCTTCGCGTTCTTCTACGGCTGCCTGCATTTCCTCTGCTACGCCTGGCTCGACAAGGACCTGCTGCTGTCCGACATCCTGCCCGACATCGCGAAGCGCCCGTTCATCCTGGTGGGCACGCTGTCGCTGCTGCTGATGGTGCCGCTGGCCGCCACGTCGTTCAACCGCGCCATCAAGGCGCTGGGCGCGCCCCGCTGGCAGCGCCTGCACCGCCTCGTGTACGTCACCGTGCTGTTCGCGCTGCTGCATTTCTTCTGGATGCGGGCGGGCAAGAACAACTTCGCCGAGGTGGGGGCGTACGCGACGATCGTGGCGGTGCTGCTGGGGTGGCGCGTCGTGACGGCACTGCGCCGGCGCAGTGCCTCGCGGGTCACACCGTGACGCGGCAGCCCCGGCTCAGTTGAGCCTGGCCGACGCCTTCTCCCGAACCACGCCGTTGGTGAAGATGACGAACGCGTACGGCAGCGCCTGGTTTCCGTAGTGGCCCCAGGCGTAGCGTTTCTCGTAGCTTCTGCCGGACAGCAGGTCCACCCGCAACTCACCCTCGCATCCGAACAGCTGCACCACGCTCGCGTAGTCGGCCCCTTTGACGACCTGATCGAAGATCGCCTGCGTGGGCACGCAGGCCGACTTCTGCTGGTTGTCCGCCGTGAAGTAGCCGGAGCGCTCGATGAGGCCCGCCACGGGGTCGAAGACCAGCTCGACACCACGCCCGCGGGCCCGCGCGTCGATCCATTGGAGAATCTTCCGCCCGGCGGTGCTCGGCTGGGGAGGCGGCTCGTAGCCCGGGCAGCCGATGCGCCTGACGGCCTCTTCCGGCTTCGTGTACAGCACCAGCCCGTCGTACGTGGCCATCTCGGGGAAACACGCCGTCTGCTCGCTCGTGGGCGGCGGGGGTGCGCTGGTTTCGGCGTCGGCCGTGGCGACGTCGTCACCCCCACCGCCCCCACCACAGGCGGTCAGCGTGAAGAGGGCGAACAGGAGAACGGCGGTGGCGCTGCGGGATGAGCGGGTCATGAAGAAGCCTTCGGGATGAGCCTTGGAAGGCTTCAGTCTCCCGCCGCTCCCGTCACGTACCCCCTTCAGCCCCCGCGACTTTCCAGCTGCACCAGCAACAGATCCACGAGCGACAGCACCTGCGCCCGGTCCCGCACGTCCACCGGCACCACCGGACACACGACCCCGTGCCGTGCGGCCACGTCCGCGAACGCGTCCAGGCCCGGCTCGTGGCCCGCGTGCATTCGCCCCACGCCGATCACGCAACCCGTTCGCGCGATGAGGTCCAGGAAGTTCTCGAGGTAGATGGCGAGGTCGGCGAGCGGGGCCGGCCGCGCGTGGTCGACGAGCACCACGAGGCCCATCGCCCCGTCGGCGAGCGCCCGCCACGTGGGCTCGAACCGGCGCTGCCCGGGCGTGCCGTACAGGCGCAGCCGGTCGCCGTTGTCGAGCACCACGTCGCCGTGGTCGACGGCGACGGGGACCCCACCGCCATCCACGGCCTCGCTCACCAGCGGCGCGCCCAGCAGCGACGACACGGCGGTGGACTTGCCCACGCCGATGGTGCCGGTGAACAGAATGCGGTGTTCCTGGTTCATCGCGGCCCCTCGAGCCCGAGTTTCGAACGGATGCGCGAGAAGAGCCCCGTGTTGCCATCGGCGTCGCCGTGCGGGTCGTCGGGATCGATCAGCCACTGCGCCACGCCGTTCGCATGCAGCACCGCGGCGAACGCATGGCACGTGGCCAGCGGGATGTTGGACTTGGCCGCGAGCTCGTCGATGGCGAACGGGCGCGCGCCGAGCATCGTGGCCAGCCGCAGGTAGCGCAGGTCGGACCCGAGCAGCGCATCGGGCGGCCACCGCAGCAGCTGCAGGCGGCGGCCCGGGCCGGCGGCGACGGGACGCACGTCGCCGTTGTCCGCGCGGCCCGGCCGCAGCATGCCTTCGTCGAGCGCCAACTGGCCGCTGACGCGGTCGAGCTGGCTCCACAGGTCGTCGGCCCGCAGCGGCAGCGCCACGTTCATCGCCGCGGCCCCCGGCGGCAGCTCACCCGTGAACCCGACCGGCACGATCACGAGGTGCACCGGGTCGGCATCCACCACGCTCCAGCGGTCGCGCGTGCGGCCCGCCAGGAGCCGCACCATCGAGCGCACCACGAGGCTGTCGCGTTCGGAGAACCCCGCAAGGCGGAAGCGCCGGTCGACCGCGCGGGAGGCAGCGGACGCCATCGGTCAGACCACCGTGTCCCAGGGTTTCGACAGGCGCATCGCGCCGTTGATGATGCCCACCATCGAGTACGTCTGCGGGAAGTTGCCCCACAGCTCGCCGGTGTCGGGCTTCAGGTCTTCCGACAGCAGGCCCACGTGGTTGCGCCGCGAGAGCAGCGTCTCGAAGATCTCGCGTGCCTGCTCGACGCGGCCGATGCGCGCGAGCGCGTCGATGCGCCAGAACGAGCAGACGTTGAACGCGGTCTCGGGCCGGCCGAAGTCGTCCGGCGCCTCGTAGCGGCGCATGAACGGGCCATCGCACAGCGTGGCCTCGAGCGCGTCGACCGTCGCGATGAAACGCGGGTCCTTCGGGTCGATGAAGCCCACCTCGGCCATCAGCAGCACGCTGGCGTCGAGGTCGCGGCCGCCGAAGCTCTCGACGAAGGCCTTGCGCTCCTCGTTCCACGAGGCCTCGAGGATGCGGCGGCGGATCACCGCGGCGCGGTCGGCCCACAGCGTGTGGCGGTCGCGCAGGCCCAGCACGGTGGCGATCTTCGCGAGGCGGTCGCACGCGGCCCAGCACATCAGCGACGACGACGTGTGCACGCGCGAACGCGTGCGCAGCTCCCACATGCCGGCGTCGGGCTGGTCGTGCAGCTGCCATGCGCGTTCGCCCATGGGCTCGAGCGCGGCGAAGTCGTCGACATCGGCCCGGCGGAACAGGCGGTGGTCGTGGAAGGCCTGCGCCGCGCCGAGCACGATGTTGCCGTAGACGTCGTGCTGGAAGTGCTCGTAGGCCTGGTTGCCCACGCGCACGGGGCCCATGCCGCGGTACCCGCCGAGGTTCGCCAGCTCACGCTCGACGAGGCCCTCCTCCAGCCCCACGCCGTACAGCGGCTGCACGTGGCCGCCGTCGGCGCTGCGCACCACGTCGTGCACCCAGCGGAGGTAGTCCTCCATGGTGCCCACCTCGGACAGGCTGTTGAGCGCCCGCACCACGAAGAACGCGTCCCGCAGCCAGCAGTAGCGGTAGTCCCAGTTGCGCTGGCTGTGCGGCGCCTCGGGGATGCTGGTGGTCATGGCCGCCACGATGGCGCCGGTGTCGCCGTACTGGCACAGCTTGAGCGTGATGGCCGCGCGGATCACCGCCTCCTGCCATTCGAGCGGCAGTGCGAGGCGGCGGGTCCACTCGCGCCAGTACAGCGCGGTCTGCTCCTCGAAGTCGCGCGCGGTCTCGCCGATTCCGCCCGAGATGGTCTCGTCGGGACCCAGCAGCATGCTGATGGGGCCGTGCAGCGAGAACCAGGTTTCATCGAGCACGTACGTGAGCGGCGCGTCGGTGCTCAGGCGCAGCGTGCCGAACGGCGAGACGTAGCGCACGTGGTTGCTGCCGCGCGTGAGCGTGGGCGCGGTGGCGCCCCATTCGCTGCGGGGCCGCACGATGAGCCGCACGCGCGGCCGCCCGTTCAGCGGACGGATGCGGCGCACGAGCTGCGCGGGATGGAACATGCGCTCTCGCACCCAGAAGCGCGGCGCGAAGTCGGTGACCTCGATGCCGTGGCCCGCGGCATCGAAGAGCCGCGTGCGCACGACGGCGGTGCCGGGTTCGTAGAACTGCTCGCTGCGCACGGCGCCCTCGAGCTCCACCGCGAGCGTGCCGTCGTGGCCCACGCCCTCGCCCGAATCGAGCAGCGCGTGGAAGACGGGATCGCTGTCGAAACGCGGCATGCAGCACCACACGATGCGCGCGTACCGGTCGACCAGCGCGCCGATGGCGCAGTTGCCGATGAGCGCGAGATCGAGCGTTGCATCGCGCTTCAGGAAAGGGTTGTCAGTTGCAGGTCCACTCACAGCGACTCCTTTGTTTGTAGGGCTTGTCCGACACGAGAAACCGCCGATTCGACACAGCGGCCCACTGTACAGTCGTCCGCATGGATTTGTGTGATGCAACGCCATTCCCCTTCGCTTCAAAGACCTCGGTAACGGTCCCTGCTGCGGGCCTTCCGGCAAGCCCATGAACTCTCTGAGACTGCAGCTCCGCTTCCTCCTGCCGCTCGTGCTCACATTGATCGCGACGGCCTATCTCGTGCTACCGCTGATGGACCGTCTCACGCTCAGATGGTTCTCACGCGACCTCAACCTCAGAGGGTCGCTCGTCGCAAGCGCGCTCTCCGACTCCATCGCCGAGAACCGCCAGGACTTCAAGACGCGGCGCCTGCAGACCCTCATCGACCGCGCCGCGCAGGACGAGCGCCTCGTGGGCATCGGCCTGTGCTCGATCGAAGGCGAGGTGGTGCGGCGCACCGCGGGTTTCCCGACGGACCTCACGTGCGAAAAGGCCCGCGAGATCGCTGGCAAGAACGAATCCCAGCTCAAGCTCGAGGGCGGTTCGGTGCAGGTGGGCATGCACCCGATCAACGGCGACAACGGCCGCATGGCCGACCTGGTGATCCTGCACGACCTGAGCTTCCTCGAACGCCGCAGCCAGGACACGCAGAAGTACCTCATCATCCTGATCGCGAGCCTCGGCCTCGCGATGACCCTCATCACCGTGGTGGTCGCGCAGCTCAGCTGGCGCGGGTGGATGGCCGGCGCCCGCGCGCTGCTGCGCGGCGAAGGCGTGCTGATGCCGATGTCGCCCACCTCGCCCGCCGCGGCCGCGCCGCCCGAACTCGCGCCGCTCGCGGCCGACCTGCGCGCGCGCCTGCGCGACCTGGAAGACGAGTACCGCCGCGCGCAGGGCCCCGACGCCGAATGGAACCCCGAGCGGCTGCGCACGCTGCTGCGCACCACGCTGCGCGGCGACCAGGTGATCGTGGTCTCCAACCGCGAACCCTACATCCACGAGAAGGGCCCGGACGGCGTGATCGTGAAGCGCCCGGCCAGCGGCCTCGTGACCGCGGTGGAGCCCGTGATGCGCGCGTGCTCCGGCACGTGGATCGCCCATGGCAGCGGCAGTGCCGACCACGACGTGGTGGACGGCAACGACCGCGTGATGGTGCCACCGGGCAAGGACGAGTACGTGCTGCGCCGCCTGTGGCTCACGCCCGAGGAGGAGCAGGGCTTCTACTACGGCTTCTCGAACGAGGGCCTGTGGCCGCTGTGCCATGTGGCCCACGTGCGCCCGGTGTTCCGCGAGGCCGACTGGAACCGCTACCGCGAGGTCAACCAGCGTTTCGCCGACGCCGTCGTGGCCGAGGCCGTGGTCGAGGACCCCGTGGTGCTCGTCCAGGACTACCACTTCGCGCTGCTGCCCGCGATGATCCGCAAGAAGCTGCCGCGCGCCACCATCCTGACGTTCTGGCACATCCCATGGCCCAACCCCGAGTCGTTCGGCATCTGCCCGTGGCGCCGCGAGATCCTCGAGGGCATGCTCGGCAGCACCATCCTCGGCTTCCACACGCGCTTCCACTGCAAGAACTTCATCGAGACGGTCGACCGCTACCTCGAGGCGCGCATCGAGCACGAGCACTCCACCATCTCGTTCCACGACGACGACACGCTGGTCGAGAGCTACCCCATCTCGATCGAATGGCCGTCGGACCGCGAAGTCGCCACGTGGTCGCCGGTCGAGGTGTGCCGCCGCAACGTGCGCGAGCGCTTCGGCTACGGCCCGGACCACTACATCGCCGTCGGCGTCGACCGCTTCGACTACACGAAGGGCATCCTCGAACGCCTGCACGCGGTCGAACGCCTGCTCGAGAAACACCCCAAGTGGGTCGGCCGCTTCTCGTTCATCCAGGTGGCCGCGCCGTCGCGCAGCTCGCTCGAGGAGTACCGCTCGTTCCAGGACCGCATCCAGCAGGTCACCGAACGCATCAACAAGCGCTTCGGCTCGGAGGGCTACCTGCCGGTGCACCTGCTGGCCGAACACCACGAGCACGCCGCGCTGATCGAGCTGTACCGCGGTGCCGAGATCTGCGTGGTCACCAGCCTGCATGACGGCATGAACCTCGTCTGCAAGGAGTTCGTGGCGGCGCGCGACGACGAGCTGGGCGTGCTGATCCTCAGCCGCTTCGCCGGTGCGGCGCGCGAGATGCCCGAGGCGCTGATCGTCAACCCGTACCACGTCGAGGAATGCGCCGACGCGCTCGAACAGGCCCTCGCGATGCCGGCCGCCGAACAGCGCGAGCGCATGGCCAGCCTGCGGGCGAGCGTGCGCGAGTTCAACGTCTACCGCTGGGCCGGCCGCATGCTGGCCGACGGTGGCCGCTCGCGCCTGCGCGACCGCATCCAGGCGCGCCTGAAGCGCCATCAGCGTGCCTGACCCCCGGGAAGCCCTCGTGATGAAACACCTCTTCACCCCGCCCGGCGAGTCGGCCCTGCACACGGTGATGGCGCTTCGCCCGCTGCTCGCATTCGACTTCGACGGCACGCTCGCGCCCATCGTGGCGCGGCCCGACGACGCCCGCGTGTCGGCCGCCATCGCCCAGCAGCTGCGCCAGCTCGCCACCTTGTGCCCCGTCGCCATCGTCACCGGCCGCAGCGTGGCCGACGTGTCCCAGCGCCTGGGCTTCGAGCCGCACTTCATCGTGGGCAACCACGGCGCGGAGGATCCGCTCGACCCCGCCCCGCCCCACACCAGCCCGTCGCTCGACGCGCTGCGCCTGCGGCTCGCGGCGGCCGGCCCGGCGCTGGCCGCGGCGGGCGTGTCCATCGAGGACAAGCGCTTCTCGCTGGCGCTGCACTACCGCCTCGCGCGTGACCGGGACGCCGCCCAGGCGGCCATCGACCAATTGCTGGCCACGCTGGAGCCGGGGCTCGAGACCTTCGGCGGCAAGTGCGTGATGAACGTGGTGGACACCCAGGCCCCCGACAAGGGCGATGCCGTGGTGAAACTCGTCGAGCGCACCGGAACGCAGGCCGCAGTGTTCGTGGGCGACGACGTCAACGACGAGGCGGTGTTCGTGCGCGCCCCGCCGCACTGGCTCACCGTGCGCATCGGCCGCGACGACCCGCGTTCGCGCGCGGCCTACTTCCTCGACGGGCACGCCGAGGTGGCGCTGTTCCTCGGGATGATGCTCAACGCGCTGTCGACGCCCTGAGGGGCTCTCAGCGCGGCACGCGCTCCAGCTGCAGCTGCGCCAGCGCCGGGTACAGCGGCGGGCTCAGCAGCTTCGACACCAGGCTCGCGAGCAGCGCGCAGGCCATCAGGCTCAGCACCATGCCGTGGCCGTCCACCATCTCCATCACGATGATGAAGGCGGTCAGCGGCGCCTGCGTCACGGCGGCGAGGAAGCCCGCCATGCCCAGCGCGATCAGCGCCGGCGCCTCGCGGGCGCCGGTCAGCCAGGCCACGTCGTTGCCCAGGGCGGCACCGATCGACAGCGACGGCGCGAAGATGCCGCCAGGAACACCGCTCCACGCGGTGATCCAGGTCGCGAGGAACTTGAACAGCACGTAGACCGCCGGCGTACCCGGCTGCCCCTCGAGCATCGCGCGGGTGGGCTCGTACCCGCCGCCGTAGGTGGCGCCCGCGGTGACGATGCCGATCAACGCGACGGCCAGGCCGCAGAGCGCGGCGAACAGCACCGGCCGGCGCGCGCGCAGGCGGCTGGCGCGGTCGGCACCGCCCGACAGCGAACCCACGAGCAGGCGGGCGAACAGGCCGCCCGCGAGGCCGCTCAGCACGGCCACCAGCAGGCCGGGCCACAGCAGCGAGAGGTGCAGCTCCGGCACGCGGATCACGCCGAAGTAGGTGGAGTTGCCGTAGATCGACACGGCCATCAGGCCCGCGAGCACGATGGCCGCAACCAGCAGGCCGCTGCTGCGCTGCTCGGGCCGGCGCGACAGTTCCTCGATGGCGAACATCACGCCGGCCAGCGGCGTGTTGAACGCGGCGGCGATGCCGGCCGCCCCGCCGGCCACCAGCAGGCCGTGCACGGTGACGGTGGACCGCTCGGGCAGCCACCGGCGCAGGTGGTGCATCACCCCCGCAGCGATCTGGACCGAGGGGCCCTCCCGTCCCAGCGACAGCCCGGCGAGCAAACCCCACGACGTGGCCAGCATCTTGAACACGGTCAGCTTCACCGACACGAACAGGCCGTGGTGCACCGGCGCCACCGCGGGTTCGAGCGCGGCCATGACCTGGGGGATGCCGGAGCCCGACGCACCGGGTGCGAAGCGCCGCGTGAGGTACACGATCAGCGCGGCCGACAGCGGTGTCCACAGCAGGGGCGACCACCACGCGAGTGCCGCCAGGTGCTGGAACAGGTCCAGCGACCGCTCGGCCATCCAGGTGAAGGCGACCACCACGAGGCCGGCCAGCGCGGCGAACGCCAGCACCAGCGCGCGGGTCACCCACGGGCGCCAGTCGGAGAACTCCTGGCGGACTTTGGCGACGGGATCGTGGGGCGCGTTCATGGTCGTGGCGGGAGGGAGGACACGGGCGGCTTCAGCAAGTCCCGCGCCCGCGTCAGCCGGGTTTGGCCGCGTTGTTCTGGCAGCGCAGCGGCAGGTAGCGCCTGGGCACGTCGGTGACGTCGTCGCCCTGCGCGGTCATGTTGCCGGGCACCGGCGCGGCCGCGCACAGCCAGACCAGCGGCACCTGCGGGTAGCCGTCGACGAAGGCGGGCCGCAGCGAGAGGCGCTTGCCCTTCAGGGCCGAGTCGGCCGTGTTGCCGAACACCAGCACCAGCGCCCCGTCGGCCACGGTCACCGACGACAGGGTGCCGCTCACGATCTTGTCCGGCGGCGGCAGGCCCGCCTCGACGTTGTCGGCGGGGAAGGTTTCCGTGGCCGCGTACCGCGTGGCGATGGCGCCGCGGGCGAAGGCCAGGCCGTCGAGGGTCTCCGCCACCTGCTGACGCACGATGCGGTCCCGGTACGACGGGATCATCATCGTCGACAGGATCGCGATCACGGCGACCACGACCATCAGTTCGAGCAGCGTGAAACCGCGGGGCGCGGCGAGCAGGCGTTTCATCGGATGTCACTGTACCGGCATTCCCCTCCGCCGCCGCCGGGCTTTGGCGCAGGCATATGATGCCCATCATAATTTCTGCCGATCCCGCCCCATGAACGAAACCCCGTCCCGCAAGGAACAGACCCACGACCGCATCGTGAAGACCGCGTCGCGGGCCATCCGCCGCAAGGGCTACGGCGGCATCGGCGTGGCCGACATCATGAAGGAGGCCGGCCTCACCCACGGCGGCTTCTACGCCCACTTCGCCTCGAAGACCGAGCTGCTCGCCGAAGTGGCCGACAGCACCGGCGCGGAAAGCCTCGCCCGGCTCGGTCGCATCGCCGACCGCGCCCCGGAGGGCGAATCGCTCGCCGCCATCGTGGACGCCTACCTGTCCGACAAACACGTCGAATCCCCCGAGACCGGCTGCCCGGTGGCGGCGCTCGGCTCCGAACTCGCCCGCCAGGACGACCCGGTGCGGCGGGTCGCCACGCGGCGCATGAAGGAGGTGATCGACCTGATCGGCCGCCAGCTGCCCGGCTGGGTGGACGGCGCCGACCGGAGCCAGGCCCTCGCCACCTACTGCACCCTCGTGGGCGCCCTCACCATCGCCCGCGCGGTGGACGACCCCGCGCTGTCCCGCGCCGTGCGCGATGCGGCCCGCGACCTGATCCTGGCGCCGCGCGAGTGAGCGCGCCCGCCCTGATGACGTTCATCATATTTTCTGCCTGAAAAGGACCCCCGCCATGAAGATCAAGGACTCCGTCGCATTCGTCACCGGTGCCAACCGCGGGCTCGGCGCCGCCTTCGCGAAGGCGCTGCTCGCTGCCGGCGCGAAGAAGGTGTACGCCGCCGCGCGGGACCCCGCCTCGGTCGACATCCCCGGCGTGCACCCGGTGCGCCTGGACGTCACCCGGCCCGGCGAGGTGCTGGCCGCGGCGCGGGACTTCCGCGACGTCACGCTGGTCATCAACAACGCCGGCATCTCCAGCGGCGGCGGGCTGCTGAACGGCCAGGCGAGCCTCGATGCGTTCCGGGCGGAGTTCGAGGTCAACACCTTCGGCCTGCTGGCGGTCAGCCAGGCGTTCGCGCCCCACCTCGCCGCGAACGGCGGCGGTGCCATCGTCAACGTGCTGTCGGCGCTCAGCTGGACCACGCTGCCCGGCACCGGCAGCTACTCGGCCACGAAGGCCGCATCGTGGGCCCTCACGAACGGCCTGCGCCAGGACCTGAAGGCCCAGGGCACGCAGGTCGTCGCGCTGCACGTCGGGTTCATGGACACCGACATGACCGCGAAGATCAACGCCCCCAAGTCGCGCCCCGAGGACGTCGTGGCGCAGGTGCTCGCCGCCCTCGAGGCCGGCGAGCCGGAGGTGCTGGCCGACGCCATCTCGCACCAGGTGAAGCAGGGCCTGTCGGCCGGCGCGTACCTGGCTCCCCCCACGCGCGGATGAACGCGCCCGCGACCCCGGCCGCACAGGCCGCCCGGGCGCGAGCCCAGCTGATGCTGCACGGGCCGGTGGGCCCCACGCTGCTCAAGCTCGCGGTGCCCAACCTCGTGGTGATGCTCGCCCAGGCCGCGGCCAACTTCCTCGAGAGCTACTACGTCGGGCTCATCGGCGTCGACGCGCTGGCCGGCGCCGCGCTCGTGTTCCCGGTGGTCATGCTGATGCAGATGATGTCGGCCGGCGGCATCGGCGGCGGCATCTCGTCGGCCATCGCGCGTGCGCTGGGCGCTGGCGACCACGCGCGCGCCGAGTCGCTCGTGATGCATTCGGTGGTGATCGCGCTGGGCTTCGGTGTGGTGTTCACGGTGTGTGCGCTGGTGGGCGGCCCGTGGCTCTACGCCGCGATGGGCGGGCGCGATGCCGGGCTGTCGTCGGCGCTCACCTACTCCAACGCGATCTTCTGCGGCGCGACGCTGCTGTGGCTGCTCAACGCCTTCGCGAGCGTGCTGCGCGGCAGCGGCAACATGCGGCTGCCGGCGCTCGTGCTCGCGGGAGGCGTCGGGGTGCTGCTGGTCGTCTCGCCCGTGCTGATCTTCGGCGCAGGCCCCCTGCCCGGCCTGGGCATCGCGGGCGCGGGCCTCGCCCTGGTGCTGTACTACGCCCTCGGCTGCGCCGTGCTCGGCCGCAGCCTGCTGCGCGGCGACGGCGGCGTGCGGCTGCGCTTCGGCCAGCCGCTGCGGCGTGACCACTTCGCCGACATCCTCGGCGTGGGCGGCGTCGCCATCATCAACAACGTGAACACGAACCTGTCGGTGGTGGCGGCCACGGCGCTCGTCGCACCGCTCGGCATTCCCGTGCTCGCCGGCTTCGGCCTCGGCATCCGCCTCGAGTACCTGCAGGTGCCGCTCGTGTTCGGCATCGGCACGGGCATGGTCGCGATGATCGGGATGAACGTGGGCGCGGGGCAGCTGGCCCGCGCGCGCCGCATCGCATGGACCGGCGCGCTGATGGCCGCCGCCGTAACCGAGGTGGTGGGCCTCGCCGCAGCGCTGTTCCCGCGCGCCTGGCTCGGCCTCTTCACGCACGACCCCGCCGCCATCGAGGCCGGCGCGGCCTACCTGCGCCACGTCGCGCCGGCCTACGGGCTCTTCGGGCTGGGCCTCGCGCTGTACTTCGCGTCGCAGGGCGCGCGGCGCATGGGCTGGTCCACGCTCGCGAGTTCGGTCCGGCTGGTGGTGATCGCCGGACTGGGCCACCTCGTGGTCGTGCGCTGGGGCGGCGGCCTGGACGGCCTGCTCGCGGTGATGGCGCTGGCGCTCGCCGCGTTCGCCGCCATCGCCTGCGTGCCCTGGATCCGGCGCGTGCCCGCGGAACAGCCGTCCGCGATCCCTTCCATCCTGAGACCCGGAGAAGCCCGATGACCGCTCCCCTGACCCTCGACGACATCCACGTCGGCGACCGCTTCACCACCGGCGAACACACGCTCGACGAAGCGCAGATCGTCGCCTTCGCCCTGCAGTTCGACCCGCAGCCCTTCCACCTCGACCACGAGGCGGCGAAGGACTCGCTGTTCGGCGGCCTGGCCGCCAGCGGCTGGCACACGGCCGCCATCTCGATGAAGCTGATGGTCACGACCGGCATGCGCGTGCAGGGCGGCAACATCGGCGCCGGCTGCGAACTGCAGTGGCCGCGGCCCACGCGGCCGGGCGACGTGCTTCACGTGGAGACCGAGGTGATCGAGGTGCGCCCGTCGGCCACGCGCCCCGACCGCGGCATCGCCACGCTGCGCAGCGAGACGAAGAACCAGCGCGGCGAGGTCGTGCAGGTCCTCGTGTCGAAGATGGTGATGCCGAGGAGGCCGTAGGAGCCTGGGCGGCAGAGAGAAGGGCTCCTAAGCCACGACGCTGCGGTAGGGCCACAGGAGCCGCGTGTAGGCGGACTCGGCCCGCTCCAGCGAATGCTCGCTCTTCGAGAGCCGCTGGGCGTACATGAAGCTCATCATCAGCCCGAAGATCTCGAACACGAGCTGCTCGGGGTCGGTGTCGGGCCGCAGGTGCTTGAGCGCCACCGCCTGACGGATGGTGCGCTCGAGCACCGACTGCCACAGCACGAAACCTTTCACGAGGCGCGCGCGCAGCGGCAGGTGCACCGGGTCGACCTCGAAGGTGCAGTGGCCGTACATCGAGCCGATCAGCACGTGCATGTCGGCCCCGCCCGTGATCCACAGGTGCATCAACTTGTCGAGCCGCGGCAGGCCGGCCTCGGCGGTCATCGCGGGTTCGAACACGGTGCGGCGGAAGAACGCCTCGTACTCGTCGAGCACCATGTTCTTCAGCGCGTCGATGGATCCGACACGCAGGGCGACACCGCCCTTGCTGATGTTCAACTCCTTCGCGACGCTGGTGAGCGACACGTTCTGGAGGCCCTGCTGACGGGCAATGAGGAAGCCCGCCGCCACGATGGCTGCCAGGGTCTGTTCGCTCTTTTCGCTGCGCTTACGGGTCATGGAACGAACGCGGTTCATCTCTGTGTCATGGAGTATACGAACGCAGGGCCTTCTGGCGTGTTTCTGCCCGGTTTCGCACACTTGATGGTCGTTCCGCGACCACACGGACTCGCCTCCGCGACGCGGGTGCGCTTCGCGAATTGAAGGCATTCGGCGACACCGCCTTCAATGCCCCCGGCACCGAGGGAAAACCCGATTCGACACAAGTGAACGCAAGTTCATCTTCGTGCGGCACGCCGGAATCCACCGGCGGCAACCCCAGACCGTCACGGAGACAAATCCCATGAAACTGCTGATCCAGCTGGCCGCCGCGTGCGGCGCCCTCGTGCTGTCCGCGGCCGCCGCCGCGCAGGCCAACCCGTACCAGAAGGGCCCCGACCCCACGGTCTCGGGCCTCGAAGCCTCGCGCGGCCCGTTCGCCGTGGGCCAGACCCGCATCAGCAGCACCGTCACCGGCTTCGGTGGCGGCACGCTGCACTACCCCACCGCGCCCGGCAGCTACGGGCTGATCGCCGTGGCGCCGCCGTTCATCGCGCAGTCCTCGTCGATCGGCTGGCTCGGGCCGCGCATCGCCTCGCACGGCTTCGTCGTCGTGCTGATCGACGTCAACAGCACGCTCGACTTCCCCGAGAGCCGCTCGCGCCAGCAGCTCGCCGCGATCCAGTACGCCATCCAGCAGAGTGGACGGGCCACGAGCCCGGTCTACAACAAGGTGGACCCGACGCGCATCGGCGTCTCCGGCCACTCGATGGGGGGCGGCGCCACGCTGCTCACCGCGCGCAACGCACCCGCCAACATCAAGGGCGCCTTCCCGCTCACGCCGTGGAGCAGCGACAAGAACTTCTCGAACCTGCGCGTGCCGGCGGGCATCCTCGCGTGCGAGTCCGACACCGTCGCGGCGAACAGCAGCCATTCGAGCGTGTTCTACAACAGCACGCCGTCGAGCACGCCCAAGGCGTACTACGAGCTGCGCGGCGAGAGCCACTTCTGCCCGCAGTCGGCGACCAACAACCCGGTGATCGGCAAGTACGCTGTGGCCTGGTTCAAGCGCTTCGTCGACAACGACGAACGCTACGCACCGTTCCTCAGCGGCGCGCTGCCCCAGGTCGATCTCGGCAACCGCCGCTTCTCCGAACTGCGCACCAGCGGGCTCTGACAGACAGACCCTTCTTGCGTGAAAACCCTCTGAACGGAAACTGAACAACGGTTCATCGTTCGTCTGCCGCCGGACAAGGACGGGCCACGACGCCCTCCGCCGGCGGCCACCCCGGCCGCCGGCCGGGGCGCCCCAGACCAGGAGACAGAGATGAAGACCTTGTTCCAGGCCGCCGTGCTGTGCGGCGCGATGCTGGCGTCCGCCACCACCTTCGCCCAGACGAACCCGTACCAGAAGGGCCCCGCCCCCACCGTCGCCAACCTCGAGGCCGCGCGCGGCTCGTTCGCGGTGAGCTCCACCTCGATCAGCAGCCTGAGCGCCACCGGCTTCGGCGGCGGCTCGCTGCACTACCCCACCGCCGCCGGCACGTACGGCCTGATCGCCGTGGCGCCGCCGTACCTCGCGCAGTCGTCGTCCATCGCGTGGCTGGGCCCGCGCCTCGCGTCGCACGGCTTCGTGGTGGTGATGATCGACGTCAACAGCACGCTCGACTTCCCCGAAAGCCGCTCGCGCCAGCAGCTCGCCGCGATCGACTACGCCATCGCCCAGAACGCCCGCCGCACGAGCCCCATCTACGGCAAGGTCGACACCACCCGCCGCGGCGTCACCGGCCACTCGATGGGTGGCGGCGCATCGATCCTCACGGCTCGCAACTCGCCGGCCAACATCAAGGGCGCGTTCCCGCTCACGCCGTGGAGCAGCGACAAGAACTTCTCGAACCTGCAGGTGCCCACCGGCTACCTCGCGTGCCAGGACGACACGGTGGCGGCCAACGCCGACCACGCGCTGAACTTCTACAACCGCATGCCGGCCAGCACGCCCAAGGGCTACTACGAGCTGCGCGGCGAGACGCACTTCTGCCCGCAGAGCACCACCAACAACCCGGTCATCGGCAAGTACCTGGTGGCGTGGATGAAGCGCTTCGTCGACAACGACACCCGCTTCTCGCCGTTCCTGGCGGGCTCGCTGCCGAACGCGGACCTGTCGTCGGGCCGCTTCTCGGTGCTGCGCACGAGCGGTCTCTGATGCACTGACCGGCCCCGGCCGGGCCGGAGCGAGGGCGCCTTCCGAGAGGAACGGCGCCCTTTTTCACGCACGAGCACAGATGCACGTTTCGGGCGGATCACCCCTCCAGGAACCAGGCGGACCCTGCCGAAGCATCGGTTCGTCCGCCGCGCCTGCCGGCGCCCATGACGCGTCGCACCCGTCACAGTGTTCGGCATCGCGGCGCTGACCGCCAACCTCGCCCGCGTCGGCCCGCGTTCGGTCTTCGCCGGCGCGCCATCGGCTACCTGGAGCGCGACCCGGCGGACAAGGCCCTGCGGGTCGTGCTCGTGCTCAGGGAGCCGCGTTAGGTTCCTCGAACGCCAGCCCTTCGGCCGTCATCCACTCGCCCGCCGCACGGAACGCCGCGACCGACGCGGGCACGCCGGCATACGGCGCGACGTGCAGCAGCACCTCGCGCAGCTCCGCGAGCGACGCCCCGTTGTTCAGCGCGCCGCGCAGGTGGCCCTTGAGTTCGTTCGTGTGCCCGAGCGCCGCGAGCATCGCCACCGTGCACAGGCTGCGCTGCTTCAGGTCGATCACGCCGCGCTGCCACGTCGCCCCCCACGCGTGGTCGTTGACGAGCTGCTGCAGCGGCTGCGTGAACGGCGTGGCGGACGACAGCGCGCGGTCGACGAAGGCGTCGCCCATCACCTGGCGGCGGCGCGATTCGCCCGGGCTGCGGGCAGGAGGGGTGGAGTGGTCGGCCATGGGGTTTCGCTCTGGAAGAAAGGGATGCCGAACGATAGCCCAAGCGCCTCGGCCACCCGCGCGCGAATGGAACCGGTGTCAGGGTATGTCCCGAAGCGCCATTGAGGGGCGCACCTCATATTGCCGCACAGCCCATCATGAACACGACCACCCGAGCCACCCTCAACGACGTCGCGCGTGAAGCGGGCGTGAGCCTCGCCACCGTCGACCGCGTGCTGAACAAGCGCCCCGGCGTGCACGCGCGCACGGTCAACCGCGTGGCCGACGCCGTCGCGCGCCTCGGCTACCGCCCCGACCCGTCGGCCGCGCGGCTCGCCCGGCCCAAGCCGCACCGCGTGTGTTTCGTGCTGCCCGCCGGCAACAACAGCTTCGTCGCGATGCTGCGCGACCAGGTCACCGACAACCTCGGCTGGGCGAGCGACCACCGCGTCACGCTCGAGGTCGCATCCGTCGACGTGTTCGACCCGGCCGAGCTGGCCGAGCGGCTGCGGTCCACCAAGGGCGCCTTCGACACCGTCGTGGTCGTGGCCCACGACCACCCGCTCGTGCGCGCGGCCATCGACGACCTCGTCGACGCGGGCCTCGGTGTCGTCACCCTCGTGTCCGACGCCCCCTCGTCGCGCCGCCACCGCTACGTCGGCATCGACAACGTCGCCGCGGGCCGCACCGCCGCCACGCTCATGGGCCGCTTCCTCTCGGGCCGGCCGGGCGAGGTGGGGGTGGTGACCGGCAGCCTCGCGCTGCGCGACCACGCCGAACGCTGGTTCGGCTTCGGCCAGGTCATGGCCTCCGAATTCCTGCACCTGAAGGTGCTGCCGCCGCTCGAAGGCAAGGACGACTCGCTGCGCACCGAACCCATGGTGCGCGAGCTGCTCGCTGCACACCCGCGGCTCATCGGCCTCTACAGCCTCGGCGCCGGCAACCGCGGCATCGCCGCCGCGCTGCGCGAGGCCGATCGCGCGCGCGACGTGGTGTTCGTGGCCCACGAGCTCACGCCCTACGCGCGGCGCGAATTGCTGTCCGGCACGATGGACGCCGTCATCAACCAGGACGCCGGGCACGAGGTGCGCTCCGCGCTGCGCCAGGCGCTGTCCCGACTCACCCGCGAACCCGTCCTCTCCGACCAGGAGCGCATCCGCATCGACATCTACGTCAAGGACAACCTGCCCTGACGACCGCCACCGCGGCGCCCGACTCCTCCACAAAAGGAACGACCATGGCAACGACCCTGAAAGGCCCCGGCATCTACCTGGCCCAGTTCGCGAGCGACACGGCACCGTTCGATTCGTGGTCGGCCATCACCCGGTGGGCCGGCGAAAAGGGATTCAAGGGGGTCCAGATCCCCTCGTGGGACGGCCGCATCTTCGACCTGCGCCGCGCCGCCGAATCGAAGACCTACTGCGACGAGGTGGCGGGCGTGGCGCGCGAGAACGGCGTCGCGATCACCGAACTCGGCACCCACCTGCAGGGCCAGCTCGTCGCGGTGCACCCCGCCTACGACGAGGCCTTCGACGCCTTCGCGCCCGACGCCGTCAAGGGCAACCCGAAGGCCCGCCAGGCCTGGGCGGTGGAGCAGATGCTGCTGTCGGCGAAGGCGTCCTTCAACCTCGGCCTCACGAGCAACGTGAGCTTCCCCGGCGCCCTCGCCTGGCCGTACCTGTACCCGTGGCCCCAGCGGCCCGCCGGCCTGATCGACACCGCGTTCGACGAACTCGCCCGCCGCTGGCGCCCCATCTTCGACGCGTTCGACGAGGCCGGCTGCCACGTGTGCTTCGAGCTGCACCCCGGCGAGGACCTGTTCGACGGCACCACCTTCGAGATGTTCCTCGAACGCGTCGACAACCACCCGCGCTGCTGCATCAACTACGACCCGTCGCACTTCGTGCTGCAGCAGCTCGACTACCTCGCGTTCATCGACATCTACCACGATCGCATCCAGTCGCTGCACATCAAGGACGCCGAGTTCCGCCCCACCGGCCGCCAGGGCGTGTACTCCGGCTACAGCCCCTGGGTGGAACGGGCCGGGCGCTTCCGCTCGCTGGGCGACGGCCAGGTCGACTTCGGCGCCATCTTCTCGAAGATGGCCCAGTACGACTACCCCGGCTGGGCGGTGCTCGAATGGGAGTGCTGCCTCAAGCACCCGGAGGACGGCGCAGCCGAAGGCGCGGCCTTCATCCGCGACCACATCATCCGCGTGACCGAAAAGGCGTTCGACGACTTCGCCGGCGCGAAACAGGACCCGGCGCAGCTGCGCCGCATGCTGGGACTCTGACCCCATGGCCACGACCTTCCCTCCCCGCGTGCGGCTCGGCATGGTGGGCGGCGGCGAAGGCGCCTTCATCGGCGCCGTCCACCGCATCGCCGCCCGGCTCGACGACCACTACGTCCTCGTCGCGGGCGCGCTGTCGTCCACCGCCGACAAGTCGCTGCGCTCCGGCGCCGCGATCGGCCTCGAACGCAGCTACCCCGACTACGAAACGATGGCGCGCGAGGAGGCCGCACGCCCCGACGGCATCGAGGCCGTCGCCATCGTCACGCCGAACGACCAGCACGCGCCCGCCGCCGAGGCCTTCCTGAAGGCCGGCATCCACGTGATCTGCGACAAGCCCGTCACCACCACGCTGAAGGACGCGAAGCGCCTGAAGGCGCTGGCGCAGAAACACGGCCGCATCTTCGCCGTCACGCACAACTACACCGGCTACCCGATGGTGCGCCACGCGCGCCGGCTCGTGGCCGACGGCGCGCTGGGCACGCTGCGCGTGGTTCAGGTGGAGTACGCGCAGGAGTGGCTGACCGAACGGCTGGAGTCCACCGGCCAGAAGCAGGCCGGCTGGCGCTCGGACCCGAAGCGCTCAGGCGCCGGCGGCTGCATCGGAGACATCGGCACGCACGCGTACAACCTCGCCGACTTCATCACCGGCCTGGCGGTGGAGTCGTTGAGCGCCGAGGTCAGTTCGTTCGTGAAGGGCCGCGTGCTCGACGACAACGTGCAGGTGCAGCTGCGCTACGCCGGTGGCGCGCGCGGTTCGCTGTGGGCGAGCCAGGTGGCGCCCGGCAACGAGAACGGCCTGCGCATCCGCGTGTACGGCAGCAAGGGCGGCCTCGAATGGTTGCAGGAGCACCCCAACCAGCTGCGCTTCTCGCCGTTCGGCCAGCCCACGCAGATCATCTCTCGCGGCACGCCCGCGGCCAGCCCCGACGCGGCCCGCGTGAGCCGCGTGCCGTCGGGCCACCCCGAGGGCTACCTCGAAGGCTTCGCGAACCTCTACGCCGAGATCGCCGCGGCCATCCGCGCCGCGCGCCCGGGGAAGAAGCAGCGGCTCGACAAGGCCGTCACGTTCCCCACGATCGACGACGGCATCAAGGGCATGGTGTTCATCGAGACGGCGCTCAAGTCGTCGGCGAAGGACGGGCGCTGGACGAAGCTTTGAGGCGACCATGAGCCTGCACGTCCGCTTCACCGGCATCGTCAAGGACTTCGGTCCGGTGCGGGTGCTGCACGGCGTCAGCTTCGACCTGGAGCCCGGCCGCGTGTACGGCCTGCTCGGCGAGAACGGCGCGGGCAAGTCCACGCTGATGAAGATCCTCTCGGGCTACGAGCAGGCGAGCGGCGGCGAACTCGCGGTGGCCTCGTCGCCCTGCCGGTTCCGCGATTCGCGCGAGGCCGAGGCCGCGGGCATCGTGCTGATCCACCAGGAGTTCAACCTGGCGGAAGACCTCACGGTGGCCCAGAACGTGTTCCTCGGCCGCGAGCAGGTCCACCGCCTCGGCTGGCTCGACGACACGGCGATGCGCGCGGCCACCCGCGAGGTGCTCGCCGAGGTGGGCCTGCACATCTCCGTCGACACGCCCGTGCGCGACCTGATCGTGGCCGAAAAGCAGCTCGTCGAGATCGCCAAGGCGCTGTCGCGCCACGCCCGGCTGCTGGTGATGGACGAACCCACGGCCACGCTCACGCCCTCCGAGACCGAACGCCTCTTCGGCCTCATCCGCCGCCTGCGCGAGCAGGGCACCACCATCGTCTACATCTCGCACAAGCTCGACGAGGTGGAGCGCATCACCGACGAGGTGCTCGTGATGCGCGACGGGCGCTTCGTCACGCGCGCGCCCACGCCCACCCTCACCCGCCAGCAGATGGCGAACCTGATGGTGGGCCGCGAACTCGTCGACATGTTCCCGCCGCGCGCGCCCGTGGCCGACGCACCCCCGCTGCTGCACGTGCGCGGCCTCTCGGTGCCGGGCTGGGCGCACGACGTCGCCTTCGACGTGCGTCCCGGCGAGGTGCTCGGCTTCGCCGGGCTCGTGGGCGCCGGGCGCACCGAACTCTTCGAGGGGCTGCTGGGCCTGCGGCCCCGGTCCGGCGGCGAGGTCGAACTCGCAGGCCGTCCCGTGCGCTTCGACAACCCGCGCCAGGCCGCGTCGATGGGCCTCACGTACCTGAGCGAGGACCGCAAGGGCAAGGGCCTGCACCTGCGCCTGTCGCTGTCGCACAACCTCACGCTGATGGACCTCGACCGGCACGCCCGGCCGTGGCTCGACCTCGCTTCGGAACGGCGCGCGCTCGACCAGGCCATCGCGGGCCACGGCATCCGCACGCGCGACCCGGAGGCGCCGGCGTCGAGCCTCTCGGGCGGCAACCAGCAGAAGCTCGCGATCGCGAAGGTGCTGCAGC
>Ga0247823_10001165_pt1 | contig 21977 bp, 16 predicted proteins | sample 13C_PalmiticAcid_2_FD_192426 | JGI IMG/M metagenome (GOLD analysis project Ga0247823, IMG submission 192426) | Soil microbial communities from agricultural site in Penn Yan, New York, United States - 13C_PalmiticAcid_Day30 | ecosystem: Environmental > Terrestrial > Soil > Agricultural land... | reverse complement strand
GCACGGGCGACAGCCGTCCGATCCCGGCGCCCGTGCAGCAGCCTGCCATGCGCCCGGTCGTGGTGACGACCACCGGCGGTAAGGTCGTCGACGTCAGCGGCGGCCCGCAGACCTACACCGTCCAGTCCGGCGACGGCCTCGACGCCATCGGCCGCAAGATGGGCATCTCGCGCGTCGAGCTGGCCAAGCTGAACGACCTGGAAGAGCCCTACCGCCTGAAGCCGGGCCAGAAGCTGAAGGGCCCCTCCACCAAGGCCAAGGCCTACGTGGTCGAGAGCGGCGACACCCTCAGCGCCATCTCGCGTCGCTTCAGCGTCACCCCGGCCGCCCTGGCCGAGGAGAACGACCTCTCCACCGGCGCCTCGATCCGCGCCGGCCAGAAGATCCGCCTGCCGGAAGGCTACAAAGACAAGGGCCCGTCCAGGACCACGGTGATGCAGCCGGTTCCGGGCGGCTCGTCTACCCTGGCCGGCGCCGCGCCGTCGCGTCCCGCGCCGACCGCTTCGGCCCCGTCGATCGGTTCGCGCCCGGCCGCCGCGCCGCCGCCCTCGCGTCCTGTCGTCGACGACGAGCCGGCTCCTGCCGCGACCACCACCACGACCGTCAGCATCACCGGCAAGGTGATCGAGGTCGCCGGCAAGCCTAAGATCCATACCGTGAAGTCGGGCGACGCCATCGACTCGATCGCCCGCGATCTGGGCACCACCCGCAAGGACCTGGTCGAGGACAACGACCTGAAGGCCCCGTACGTGATCCGTCCGGGCCAGAAGCTGAAAGGGCCGGCCACCACCGACAAGGCCTATGTGGCCGAGAGCGGCGACACCCTGGCCGGCATCGCCAAGCGCTTCAACGTCAGCGCCTCGGCCCTGGCCAAGGAAAACAACCTGCGCACCGGCGCGTCGGTCAAGAAGGGCCAGAAGGTCGTCCTGCCCGACGGCTACAAGGACCGCGGCCCGATCCGCACCACGGTGACCACGCCCGCGCCGCGGCCCGCGCCCCCTATGGCGACCCCGGCCCCGACCACGGCAGCCCAGGTCCCGATCGGCGCGTCGCCGGCTCCCGCGCCGTCGACCAGCGGCCTGCCGTCCAGCCCGCGCCCCTACACGCCGTCGGGCTCGGCCTCCAGCTATCCGCGTCCCAGCGCGCCGGTCTCGGCCCAGCCGATCACCCCGCCGCCGGCCCCGTCGCGCCCGATCATCGAGAGCAGCGCACCGCCGACCGAGGCCGAGATCACGGCCGCCGGCCGCGGCCGCTTCGTCTGGCCGGTGCGCGGCGAGACCATCTCCGACTTCGGTCCCAAGGGCACGGGCCAGCGCAACGACGGCCTCAACATCCGCGCCTCGGCCGGCGCGCCGGTCAAGGCCGCCGCCTCGGGCGAGGTGGTCTACGCCGGCAACCAGGTGCCGGGCTTCGGCAACCTCGTGCTGGTCAAGCACGCCGACGGCTGGGTCACGGCCTACGCGCACCTGGCGACCACCGACGTCAAGATGCGCCAGCAGGTCGGCCAGGGCGAACAGCTCGGCACCGTCGGCCAGACCGGCGGCGTCAATGAACCCCAGCTGCACTTCGAGGTCCGCTACGCCCCGACCCCGAAGGACAAGGCCAAGCCGATCGATCCGGGCCTGGTGCTGCCGCGCTAGGTTCGGGAGACATCCCAAATAGAAACGGCCTCCGGAGCGATCCGGAGGCCGTTTTCGTTTCCGCCCGCTGGGGGAAGAGGGAAGGGGCTACTTCACCACCCCGCAGGCGCTGCGCGCGCCGGCGCCGCCGATCGGCTGGCTGGTGTGGTCGTCGGGGCTGGCGTGGATGACGATGGCCGAGCCGTCGGCGTCCAGCAGGGCCGGTCGGCCGCCCGCGCCCTTCAGCGACACCAGCGGCGAGAACACCTCGGTCACGGCCGAACCGTCGGCGGCGGCGTAGAGGTTGGGCAGGTCGCCGTTGTCGTTGCCGTTCGGGTTCAGCAGGCCGTGGACCACCGTGGCGGTCGTATGCACGTGGGCGCCGGCCGACTTGAAGTCGGGCGCGCCGCAGTCGCCCTTCTCGTGGAAGTGCAGGCCGTGCCAGCCGGGCGTCAGGCCCTTGGCCTCGATCTTCAGCAGCACGCCGTGCGGGGCCTCGGTGATCGTCCCGGTTCCGATCGTCTTGCCGTCGGCGCCCTTGATCTCGGCGGTCGCGGTGGCGGGCGCGTCGGCGGCGGAGGCCGTGGTGGCGGCCACGAGGCCGGCGGCAAGGAAGAGGGCGGTCAGACGCATGAAACTGCTCCGGTTCGCTTAGGAACGTTGGGGCGGCGAAGGTGGCGCCGTCCGTGTCAGAATGCTAACTGTTTCCGACTGTTCCGTGTTCGATTCTGACGGCGAAAAATCCCCTTGAACGACGATCAAAACACTCTGCCTCCCGAAGGGCCGCGCGGAGACATCGCCCCGATCAACATCGAGGACGAGCTGCGCCGCTCGTATCTCGATTATGCGATGAGCGTCATCGTCAGCCGCGCCCTTCCGGACGCGCGCGACGGCCTCAAGCCGGTGCACCGTCGGGTGCTGTTCTCGATGCACGAGCAGGGCCAGACGCCCGAGCGCCCGTACGTCAAGTCGGCCCGCGTCGTGGGTGACGTCATGGGTAAGTATCACCCGCACGGCGACGCCTCGATCTACTTCACCCTGGTGCGCATGACGCAGTCGTTCTCGATGGGCCTGGTGCTCATCGACGGCCAGGGCAACTTCGGCTCGGTCGACGGCGATATGCCCGCCGCCATGCGATACACCGAGTGCCGCATGGCGCCGCCGGCCATGTCGCTGCTGGCCGACCTCGACAAGGACACGGTCGACTTCGCCGACAACTACGACGGCAAGGAGCAGGAACCCACCGTCCTGCCGGCGCGGATCCCCAACCTGCTGGTCAACGGCGCGGGCGGCATCGCCGTCGGCATGGCCACCAACATTCCGCCGCACAACCTGGGCGAAGTCATCGACGCCTGCCTGCTGCTGATCGACGAGCCCGAGGTCACCACCGACCAGCTGCTCGACCTCGTGCCCGGTCCGGACTTCCCGACCGGCGGCGAGATCATCGGCCGCTCGCCGCCGCGCAACGCGCTGCTGACCGGGCGCGGCTCGGTCGTCATGCGCGGCGTCGCCAGCGTCGACGAGATCCGCACCGGCCGCGAAGCCATCATCATCACCGAGATCCCGTATCAGGTGAACAAGGCCAACCTGGTCGAGCACATCGCCGAGCTGGTCCGCGACAAGAAGATCGAGGGCGTCGCCGACATCCGCGACGAGTCCAACCGCGACGGCATGCGCATCGTGGTCGAGCTCAAGCGCGACGCCTCGGGCGAGGTGATCCTCAACCAGCTCTATCGCTTCACGGCGCTGCAAAGCTCGTTCGGCGTCAACATGCTGGCCCTGAACCGCGGCCGTCCCGAGCAGATGGGCCTGCGCAAGCTCCTGGAAGTGTTCGTCGAGTTCCGCGAGGAAGTCGTCGTCCGCCGCACCAAGTTCGAGCTGGGCAAGGCCCGCGATCGCGGCCACGTCTTGGTCGGCTTGGCCATCGCCGTGGCCAATATCGACGAGTTCATCCACATCATCCGCTCGTCCAAGGACCCGGCCGAGGCGCGCGAGCGCCTGGTGGCCAAGGCCTGGCCGATGGGCGACATGCTGCCCCTGGTCGAGCTGATCGCCGACCCGCGCTCGGTGCAGGAAGACGGCGGCTTCATCCGCCTGACCGACGAGCAGGCCCGCGCCATCCTGGCCCTGACCCTGTCGCGCCTGACCGGCCTTGGCCGTGACGAGATCGGCAACGAGGCGGCCCTGCTGGCCGAGGCCATCCGTGGCTATCTCGAACTGCTGTCCGACCGCGCCAACATCATGGCCGTGGTCCGCGAAGAGCTGGTCGAGGTGAAGGACAAGTTCGCCATTCCGCGCCGCTGCCAGATCGTCGACGGCGACGCCGACATGGAAGACGAAGACCTGATCGTTCGCGAGGACATGGTCATCACCGTCACCATGGGCGGCTACGTCAAGCGCACCCCGCTGGCCAACTACCGCACCCAGCACCGGGGCGGCAAAGGCAAGTCGGGCATGGCGACCAAGGACGAGGACGCCGTCACCCGCGTGTTCTCGGCCTCGACCCACGCGCCGCTGCTGTTCTTCACCTCGGGCGGCAAGGTCTACAAGATGAAGGTGTGGCGCCTGCCGCTGGGCGCCGCCAATTCGCGCGGCAAGGCGTTCGTCAACCTGCTGCCGATCGAGCCGGGCGAGACCATCACCTCGATCCTGACCCTGCCCGAGGACGAGGCCACCTGGGACGGCCTGGACGTGATGTTCGCCACCCGCTCGGGCAGCGTGCGTCGCAACAAGCTGTCCGACTTCGTCGACGTCCGCCGCAACGGCAAGATCGCCATGAAGCTGGACGAAGGCGACGGCATCGTCGGCGTCGCCGTCTGCAACGGCGAGCAGGACGTGCTGCTGACCACGGCGGCGGGCCGCTGCATCCGCTTCTCGGTCGACGAGGTGCGGGTGTTCGCCAGCCGCGATTCCACCGGCGTGCGCGGCGTGAAGCTGGCCTCGGGCGACACCGTCATCTCGATGGCCGTGCTGCGCAGCGTCGACGCCACGCCGGCCGAACGCGCCGCCTACCTCAAGCACCAGCGCGCCCTGCTGCGCGCCGCTTCGGGCGAGGAGGGCGACGAGGCCCCCGCGCCGGAGGAGACCGATGAAGAGGCCGGCGAGGCCAACCTCACGATCGAGCGCATCGCCGAGCTTGGCGCGGCCGAGGAGATCATCCTCACCATCTCGTCGGAAGGCTACGGCAAGCGCACCAGCGCCTATGATTTCCGTCGCACCGGTCGCGGCGGCCAGGGCCTGGCGGCCCAGGATCTGTCCAAGCGCGGCGGCAAGCTGGTGGGCTCGTTCCCGGTCGACGAGAGCGACCAAATCCTGCTGGTGACGGACGCCGGTCAGCTGATACGGTGCCCCGTCGCGCAAATTCGTGTTGCGGCGCGGAATACTCAGGGCGTAACCGTCTTCCGCACGGCGGCGGACGAGCATGTCGTGAGCGTCGAGCGTCTGGCCGAGGCCGGCGGCGACGAAGGGCAGGACGACGCAAGCGGGGCGGAAGAGACCCCGTAAGTCAAAGGCGCAGGGGGTTTCATGCGTATCGGTCTTTATCCCGGGACCTTCGATCCGGTCACCAACGGCCACCTCGACATCATCGGTCGGGCAGTCAAGCTGGTCGACAAGCTGGTCATCGGGGTAGCTGTCAACATCGGCAAGAACCCCCTGTTCTCGCTCGACGAACGGGTCGCCATGCTGCAGCGCGAGACGGCGCACCTGAGCGGCGCCGTCATCGAGGTCCGGCCGTTCGACAGCCTGCTGATCCACTTCGCTCGCGAGGTGAACGCCCAGATGATCGTCCGCGGCCTGCGGGCCGTGGCCGACTTCGAGTACGAATTCCAGATGACCGCGATGAACCAGCAGATGGATCGCGAGATCGAGACCGTCTTCCTGATGGCCGACCCGCGCCACCAGGCCATCGCCTCCAAGCTGGTCAAGGAAATCGCCTCGCTCGACGGCGAGGTCGGCAAGTTCGTCAGCCCCGGCGTCGCCACTGACCTGATCGCCAAGATCAAGGCGCGCTGACCCCAAGATCCTCCCCCAGAGGGGGAGGTGTCGCCAAAGGCGACGGAGGGGGGACGTTTTCAGCCGCGCTGCGCCTGAAGTTCTCCCCCCACCGATCGCTGCGCGATCGCCTCCCCCAGAAGGGGAGGTTCGTTGCGCGGGCCGCCCACAAGTGGCCGAAATCATCGACAAAGCTTGTGGTTCCGCTCCGCCCGTTCTACGCGGGGCGACGAGATCTGTTCGGGGAAATCCATGAAGTCTGCGTTCCGCGTTCTCGGCGTCGCCGCCCTGGCGCTCGTTTCGGCTACGGCCGCTTCCGCTCAAGTCGCCGCCCAAAGCGCCGAATGGCGTACGCCCGATCCGGAGAACGTACTGGTCGTCGAGACCAACAAGGGCCGCATCGTCGCCGAGCTGGTTCCCGAGGCCGCGCCGGGCCATGTCGAGCGCGTGCGCGAGCTGGCGCGGGCCGGCTTCTACGACGGCCTGACCTTCTTCCGCGTCATCGACACCTTCATGGCCCAGACGGGCGATCCCAAGAACGACGGCACCGGCGGCTCGGACAAGCCCGACCTGACGGCCGAGTTCAGCTTCCGCCGCCCCGGTTCGGGCGGTTCGTTCGCGCCGGTCGGCAAGGTCGGCTCGCTGGAGACCGGCTTCGTCGGTCCGCTGGCCGTGACCAGCCAGTCGTCGATGCTGGCGGCCATGACCGCCGACGGCAAGGTGCAGGCCTGGGCCAATTTCTGCCCCGGCGTGCTGGGCATGGCCCGCGCCGGCGACCCCAACAGCGCCAACAGCCAGTTCTTCTTCATGCGCCAGCACTATCCGTCGCTGGAGAAGGCCTACACGGGCTTTGGCCGCGTGCTGTCGGGCCTGGAGGTCGTGCGCGCCATCAAGACCGGCGAGCCGGTCGCCGACCCGCAGGACAAGATGCTCAGCGTCAAGGTGCTGGCCGACATCCCGGCCGACAAGCGCCCGACCGTGCAGGTGATGGACACCCGCAGCGCCGCCTTCGCCGAAGTGGTCAAGAAGAAGCAGGCCGAGCTTGGCGCCGGCTACAACATCTGCGACGTGGAAGTACCCGCGAAGGTCAGCAAGTAAGCCGAGGTCGACTGAATGCGCCTGCCGATCGTCTCCGCCGTCGCTCTTCTGGCCGCCGCGGCGGTTGTCCCGGCGGCGCAGGCCGCGCCCAAGGCCAAGCGGGCCAAGGCCGCCGCCGTCGCGGCGCCGGCCGGGCCCCGCGAATCCGACTGGCGCACGCCGGCGCCGGATACGGTGATGGTCATCGACAGCACCAAGGGCCGGATCCTCGTCGAGCTGGTCCCCGAGGTCGCGCCCGCCCACGTGGCGCGCCTGCAGGAACTGACCCGCGAGGGCGTCTACGACCGGCGCACCTTCTTCCGGGTCATCGACCGCTTCATGGCCCAGACCGGCGATCCGGAGGACACGGGGCAGGGGGCTTCGAGCAAGCCCAACCTCAAGGCCGAGTTCACCTTCCGCCGCGACCAGGCCCTGCCGTTCGTGGTCGCCGCCTCGCCGGCCGGCACGGAAGTGGGCTTCCTGAAGTCGCTGCCCGTGGTCAGCCAGGCGCTGAGCTGGAACACCATGACCAGCGACAAGAAGGTCGCCGCCTGGGGGACCTACTGCCCGGGCGTCCTGGGCATGGCCCGCGACGACGCGCCCGACAGCGCCAACAGCCAGTTCTTCCTGATGCGCCAGCCCTATCCGTCGCTGGACAAGCGCTACACCGCGTTCGGCCGGGTGATCTCGGGCCTGGAGGCGGTGCGGGCCATCAAGACCGGCGAGCCGGTGGCCGACCCGCAGGACGAGATGACCAGGGTGCGCCTGCTGTCCGACATCCCGGAAGCCGAGCGCCCCAAGGTGAGGGTGATCGACCCGAACAGCCCGTGGTTCCGGGGCCAGATCGCGGCCGTTCGGCGGGCCAAGGGCGCGGATTTCTCGGTCTGCGACCTGGAAGTCCCCGTCAGCGTTCAGTAACGGCGGTTCACAGCCGCTTTGCGGCGGGCTAAAGAGCGCCAGACTCAATTTCTCCGGCGGGCCTCGCTCGCCAAACCCCGTACCGAAGGGACGACCATGTCGGCTGACCTCGAAAACACCCTGATCCTGACGCTCGAGACCGGTCCGGTCACCATCCAGCTGCGTCCCGACCTGGCCCCCGGCCACGTGGAGCGGATCAAGGAACTGGTCCGCGAGGGCTTCTATGACGGCGTCGTCTTCCACCGCGTGATCCCGGGCTTCATGGCCCAGGGCGGCGACCCGACCGGCACCGGCCGCGGCGGCTCCTCCAAGCCCGACCTGAAGGCCGAGTTCTCGGCCGAGCCGCACGTGCGCGGCGTCTGCTCGATGGCCCGCACGCCGGATCCGAACTCGGCCAACAGCCAGTTCTTCATCGTCTTCGACGACGCCACCTTCCTGGACAAGCAGTACACCGTCTGGGGCGTGGTCACCGACGGCATGGATCACGTCGACAGCCTGCCCAAGGGCGAGCCGCCCCGCGCGCCGGGCAAGATCGTCAGCGCCAAGATCGCCGCCGACGCCTAAAGTTCAAAGAGGGCCCCTTCGGAAACGGAGGGGCCCTTTTCCTTGCGGCCCCTAGCCGCGCCGCAGCGTGATCACCACCGGCCGGTGGTCCGAGCCCAGGTGCGGGCCGCGCTTGACCGACACCGTCTTCCACTGCTTGCCGGCATAGAGGTGGTCGATCGGCATGAACGGGAAGGGCGCCTTGAGCAGGCGGGTGAACGAGCCCGACGGCCAGGAGGGCAGGGCCAGGGTCCGGCGCTCCAGGCCGAACAGCCTGTCCTGTCGGCGCAGGCTCCACGACCAGGGCGTGGAGTTGAAGTCGCCGGCGACGATCATCGCCTTCTTGTCGAAGCCGTTCAGCATTTCGGTCAGGCGACGGCTCTGGGCCTGCTGGGCGCCGGCCGGGATCGGCCAGACATAGTGGGTGGCCACCACCGTGAACGGGCCGTTCGGATCGGCCAGGGTGGCCCAGGCCACCGACAGCGGCCGCTCGCGGTCGTAGACGCCGCCCCGGGCGACCATCTTCTTCTTGCTGAAGATCCAGGTGTCGCAGGGCCGGGTGTTGCCCACGCAGGAGACCACGAACGGATAGAGCCTGCGCAGCGGGCCGATCAGCGGCCAGGCGCTGCCGCCGCCTTCCTCGACGAAGAGGACGTCCGGATCCTCGGCCAGCACCCATTCCAGGGCCTGCGTCGGGTCGTCGTTCGAGGCCCAGACGTTGAACTGCATGACCTTCAGCGTCGCGGGACCCGGGTCGAGCTTGCGGGTCTGGGCGGCGATCAGTTCGGGGGCCATCAGGCCGCCGTGGGCCAGGATCGCCACCACGCCCATGACGACGATCGCCCAGCGCTCGCTGCGCCGCGAGACGATCGCCCCGACCAGGGCGCCGGCCAGGCCCACGACCAGCCAGATCGGCGCGAAGTGGTTGGCCACGTCCAGCCGGTCGCTGAAGGCGCCGCCGAGGCCGGCGAGGCCGAGCGCCAGGGCCAGCATGACGAGGGCCAGGGCCGTGCCGCGGCAGAACAGTCGGGCAAGGTGCAGGATCAGTTGCATGACTTCGCCCTTAGCACGGGCAGACGACGGTCGTGCAGGCCGGCATGCGTTTCTAGGCCCCCGGCGTAGCGGTTGCGCAGCCGCGCGGCGCCGATGCGGCCGCGCCGCGCCTTGACCTTGCGCCCCCTTCGTGGCCTTGAAGCCGGCCCATGCGCCTTTCCGACTTCGATTTCGACCTTCCCGACGACAGCATCGCCCTGCGCCCGGCCGAGCCGCGCGACAGCGCGCGCTTTCTCGTCGTGCGCCCGGGGCAGGATCTTCAGGACCGCATCGTCCGCGACCTGCCCGATTTCCTGCGCCCTGGCGACGCCCTGGTGTTCAACGACACCCGAGTGATCCCCGCCCGCCTGTCGGGCCTGCGCGAGGGCCGCACGGCCGGCGGGGCCGACGGAACGCCGGTGGCCGTCGAGGCGACCCTGCACCGCCGCATGGCGCCCGACCGCTGGAGCGCCTTCATGCGCCCGGGCAAGCGGCTGAAGGCCGGCGACCGGGTGGCCTTCGCCGCCCAGGGCTCGGTCGCGTGCGAGGCCGAGCGCCTGGACGCCACCGTGGTCGAGAAGCACGAGGGCGGCGAGGTCGTCTTGGCCTTCGACCTGTCAGGTCCTGACCTCGACATCGGCATCGCCCGGCATGGGATGATGCCGCTGCCGCCCTACATCGCCGCAAAGCGGGCCGAGGACGACCGCGACCGCGCCGACTACCAGACCGTCTATGCCCGCGAGGACGGCTCGGTGGCCGCCCCGACCGCGGGCCTGCACTTCACGCCGGACCTGCTGGAGGCGCTGAAGGCCAAGGGCGTGTCCCTGCACTTCGTGACCCTGCACGTGGGGGCGGGCACCTTCCTGCCGGTGAAGACCGACGAGGTTTCCGAGCACAAGATGCACGCCGAGTTCGGCGAGGTCAGCGCGCAGACCGCCGATGCCCTGAACGCGGTCCATGCCGCCGGCGGCCGCATCGTCTGCGTCGGCACTACGTCCCTGCGCCTGATCGAGAGCGCCACGGGCGAGGACGGCGTGGTCCGGCCGTTCGCCGACGAGACGGCGATCTTCATCACGCCCGGCTACCGCTTCCGGGCGGTCGACGTGCTGATGACCAATTTCCACCTGCCCAAGTCGACCCTGTTCATGCTGGTCAGCGCGTTCGCCGGTCGGGCGACGATGCGCGCGGCCTATGAGCACGCCATATCGACGGGCTACCGCTTCTATTCCTACGGCGACGGCTCGCTGCTGTTCCGCGCCGAGCCAGAGACCGTCTAGATGGCCGCTTTCCCCTTCGAGATCAAAGCCACGGACGGCAAGGCCCGGACGGGCGTGCTGAAGACCCCGCGCGGCGACATCCGCACGCCGGCTTTCATGCCGGTGGGCACGGCCGGCACGGTGAAGGCCCTGACGGTCGACCAGGTCAAGGACACCGGCGCGGACATCATCCTGGGCAACACCTATCACCTGATGCTGCGCCCGACGGCCGAGCGGGTGAAGCGCCTGGGCGGGCTGCACAAGTTCATGCGCTGGGACAAGCCGATCCTGACCGACAGCGGCGGCTTCCAGGTGATGAGCCTGTCGGGGATCAGCAAGGTCACCGAAGAGGCCGTCACCTTCGCCAGCCACATCGACGGGACCAAGCACGTGCTGAGCCCCGAGCGGTCGATGGAGATCCAGGCCGACCTGCTGGGCAGCGACATCGTCATGCAGCTGGACGAGTGCGTCGCCTGGCCGGCCGAGGAAAAGCGGGCGCGCGAGGGCATGGAGCTGTCGGCGCGCTGGGGCCTGCGTTCCAAGACCGCCTTCGGGACCCGCGACACCCAGGCGCTGTTCGGCATCCAGCAGGGCTCGACCTTCGAGAACCTGCGCCGGGAATCGTCGGAGCGCCTGCAGGAGATCGGCTTCGACGGCTACGCCATCGGTGGTCTGGCCGTCGGCGAGGGCCACGAGGCGATGTGCGAGGTGCTGGACTACGCGCCGGGCCTGCTGCCGGCCGACAAGCCGCGCTACCTGATGGGCGTGGGCAAGCCGATCGATCTCGTGGAGGCCGTCTGGCGCGGCGTCGACATGTTCGACTGCGTGCTGCCGACCCGTTCGGGCCGCCACGGCCAGGCCTGGACCTGGGACGGGGCGATCAACATCAAGAACGCCCGCTTCGCCGAGGACGAGAGCCCGCTGGATCCGACCAGCGACTGCCCGGCCAGCCGCGACTATTCCAAGGCCTATCTGCGCCACCTGTTCAAGGCCGAGGAGATCTTGGGGCAGGTGCTGCTGTCGTGGCACAACATCGCCTTCTTCCAGGCCCTGACGGCGGCCATGCGGGCGGCCATCGAAGAGGGCCGTTTCGAGCAGTTCCGGCGGGAGTTCGCGGCGCGGCAGAAGGGCGGGTAGGACGCGCTGCGCGCGACCTCCTCCGGCCCTTCGGGCACCTCCCCCAGAGGGGAAGGATCTTGGGGCGCGACCTCGCAGCCTCTCGCGCGAAAGCGCAGAGCTGATGGAGAGGGCGCGGGGCGTCCGGGCCTCGCCCGGATGTGTGTGTTTCAAATACCGTTTCGACGAAGCTGGAACGCCCCGCGCGATCGTTGTTCCTCAGGCCGGGACGCGCGGGCCTCTTCCGCCCTTTGTCTCTTCCCCATGCAATGCGCCCCCGTTTCTTGGCGGCCAGGCGTGCATGGCGGCGCGAACCCTTGGACGGGCGGGAGCCTATTTGGGCAAGCTCCCGATGGATGGGTTTACGTCCCCCATCCTCATTTAAGCCTTCAGGCCCGGCTCGCGCCGCTCCTTCAGCCCCGCTCGATCGCATCCACGTCGCCGCTTCGGGCCGGATCCTTGCGCCCTCTCCCCGCGACGGGACCCGATGATTATGCGCCGGGATTCAGCGCGTCTGATCGATGAGGCTGAGAAAGTTGCAAGCGGTTGGATTGGTTCAGGAGTTTTCGCTGAGCGCCGGGGATCCACGCTGCTCTATCCCCGTCGCGCTCCTGATCCTTCTCCTTGGAGGGAGAAGGTGGCCTGCGAAGCAGGTCGGATGAGGGGTTAGGGACCGGAGACGGCGTGCCGGCACGCCGGCTGGCGGCGTAACCCCTCACCCTCCCAATGCTTCGCATTGGGCCCCTCCCTCTCCCTTCAGGGAGAGGGTCTGGGGGATGGCTGGCCAGCGCTCCGGAAGCTGAAAACGTCCCCCCTTCGGCCCTTCGGGCCGCCTCCCCCACAGGGGGAGGTTCCTCATGGGCGCCTTCCTGGGCCTTGTGCCCAGGATCCAGGGGTCAGCCTGCTCAGACCTTTCGCGCTCGGCTCAGGTTTGAGCGGCGGCCGGCATGGGCCCTCGCCACGAGGGCGAGGGAGGCGGGTGTGGTGGCGGGCGGGAGAAACATGAAAAGCCCGGGTCCCCGCGTTCGCGGGGATTTTACGGGTGGGGGGCTTGCGACGGCGGCGCAAGCGGGACCGGCGTCGTCCCCATCCGCCAACGGGAAGGGCTTTGGAAGACAAACAAAAAGGCCGCCTGGATCGCTCCAGGCGGCCTTTCCGCATTTCAGAGGCTGGGAAGCCTTAGAACGTCCAGCGGACGCCGGTCGACAGGACCGTGGCGTGGCCGGTGGCCAGGCCGTTGAGGGTCACCGACGAGCCGGTGGCGGTGGCATCGGTGCGGTGGATCTCGGAATCGTCGAACGCGATGTAGGTCGCGGCGATGTCGAGGTTCAGGTTCGGCTTGGCGGCCCAGGTGGCGCCGACGGCGTAGAGCATGCGGTCGCCGTCCGGCACGCGGGCGGTGCGGCCCTCGTCCGGGGTCGGGGTCGGGTCCTTCTGGACGCCGCCGCGCAGGGTCAGGCGCGGGGTCAGCTGGTGATCCACGCCCACGGCCACGGTGGTGATGTCCTTGTAGTCCTGCTCGCTGACCGAGCCGCCGCCGGCGAAGGTGACGCGGATGGCGTCGAACTCGCTCCAGCCGACGCGGGCGACCTGGGCGTTCAGGGTGGTCTTGGGGGTCACGGCCCAGCGGGCGCCGAGGGTGGCCATCCACGGGGTGGTGATGGTGGCTTCACCGGCGACGGTGCGGTTGGCGGTGGTCGGCAGCGGGGCCAGGATGCCCGAGACCGCGACGTCGCCCTTCAGGGTGTGCTCGGTCTTCGAACGGTAGCTGGCGCCGAAGGTCAGGGCCGGAGTGGCGTGGAACTGGGCGCCCACGGTCCAGCCGTAGCCCCAGCCGTCGCCGGTCAGTTCCTGGCGGCCGTCGCCTTGCAGCGGCGAAGCGTTCGGCAGGGCGTTCGACAGTTCGGCGTCGGCGTAGACGCCGCTGATGCCCACGCCGAGGTCGAGCTTGTCGTTGACGCGGTAGGCCAGGGTGGCCTGCAGGTCGGCCGTGGTCAGGCGCGACTTGATGGCGTCGTAGCGAGCCCAGCTGTTGGCCTCGTACTCGGTGGTGAAGTTGTAGGGCGCGGCCATCGACAGGCCGACGACGATCTTGTCGTTCAGGCGCCAGGCGCCGGCGAAGTTGGGCACCACGCCGTCGTTGATGACGTCGGTGGCCGTGCCCGTGCCGCCCACCGGGGTGGTGACCGGAACCGGACGGGTGATGGTCGAGCCATTGTTGGTGACCTTGGAGTTCACCAGCACGGCGTGCAGGCCGCCGTAGACTTCGGCGTGCTCGACGCCGGCGATGGCGGCGGGGTTCCACCACAGGCTGGCGGCGCCGCTGTCGGCGACTTCGCCCGAATAGGCGCGACCGGCGCCGCGGGCGGATTGTTCCTGCAGGTAGAAGCCCGAGGCGGAGGCTTGCGAAGCGGCGGCGAGGGCGGTGAGCGCGGCGCCGGCGGCGAGGACTTTACGCGAGAGAGCCATGTGACTGACAGACCTTCTTGGGGAGGTTAGGTCCAACCAACACCTTGCGATGCTGGAGGTTGCCGCCGGCTCTAACGCATCTTTTCAAAAACCGTTGCTATTTATTCGCGTAACGGTGAATTTTGTTCTCGGCGTCAAAGAAAACGTGCCTTTTTGGCCTCTATTCATTCGTCGTTATGTCAAAATGAGTGCTTTCCCTTAGGTAAAGGCTTGTATTCGCCGCAATTCTTTCAGGTCGAGTTTTTTGTAATTTACGTCAAATGTGGCGATCACGGGCGCGGATGTTCCGGCGCCCGTGATCACGGCGTCCCGATGGGAGGTCAGCCGCCAGCCAGCTTGCGGAAGAACTTCTGGCCCTGCTCGCCGCCGTTGAAATAGGCCTGCTGGCCCGGCTCGGCGGTGATTGCTTCCCAGCTGTCGCGAACTTCCTCGGCCGAGAGGCCGCCTTCGCCCAGATAGACGCCCTCGGTCTCGAAGATGCGGGCCAGGGCGAAGACGCCGGCCCCGGCGGTGAGGATCGCGCCGGTGGGGGCGTCCTCCGACACCAGGTAGACGACGCCCGGTGTGACGTATTCGGGGTTCAGCTTGGCCAGGATCTCGGGCGGCATCAGGCCCTCGGTCATGCGGGTGGCCGCGACCGGGCTGATGGCGTTGATCTTGACGTTGTTCTTGGCGCCTTCGAGCTTCAGCGTGTTCATCAGGCCCAGCACCGCCATCTTGGCCGCGCCGTAGTTGGACTGGCCGAAGTTGCCGTACATGCCCGAGGACGAGGTGGTGACGACGATGCGGCCGTAGTTCTGGGCCTTCATGATGTCCCAGACGGCCTTGATCGGCTTGAAGGTGCCGAAGACGTGGACCTGGATGACCGCCTCGAAGTCGGCCAGCTCCATCTTGGTCAGGGTCTTGTCGCGCAGGATGCCGGCATTGGCGACGAGGATGTCGATGCGGCCCCACTTGTCGATGGTGGTCTTGACCAGGTCGGCGACGCCGGCGTCGTCGGTGACCGAGGCGCCGTGGGCGATCGCTTGCCCGCCGAAGGCCTCGATCTCGGCCACCACGGCCTTGGCGGCGTCGGACGAGCCGCCCGAGCCGTCGACGCTGCCGCCCAGGTCGTTGACCACCACCTTGGCGCCGCGACGGGCCAGTTCCAGGGCGTGCTGGCGGCCAAGCCCGCCGCCCGCGCCCGTGACGATGGCCACCTGACCGTCGAAGCGAATGTCGTCCGCCATGCCCTTAGATCTCCCTCAAACGCGTGTTTGGTTTGCGCGTTTGTGCGACCGCGAGGAGGGGGCGTCAAGAAGGATCGCCATCCGCAGACAGGGGCGAAACCTCGCCCTTCGACAAGCTCAGGGTGAGGTTTTCCGGCGACCGCGCTTGCCAATGGTCCTCATCCTGAGCTTGTCGAAGGACGAGGACAACGCGCGGGTCGATCAGGTCTTGGCCGGATCGGGCGACTGCGGGCCGGTGCGCTTGGCGCCGGCGGTCTGGCCCGGCTTCATGAACTTCACCAGCACGCGCTGGCCGATCAGGAAGGGGGTCTCGTCGGCGCTGACCACCACCTCGACCACGCGGGCGTCGGTGCGCTCGGACGGGTCGTCCGACTGCAGCTTGCGGGCCCCGAACACGGCGGCGCGGCGCAGGACCTTGCCGGTGTAGGTCTTCTTCTGGTCGGCCTCGGGGATGATCTCGACCGACTGGCCGATGGTGACGAACGGGATGGCCGACTCGCTGATCTCGGCGCGGACGATGCGGGCGGTGGACGGCTCGAGGTCGAACATCGAGGTGACGTTCAGGGTCGAGGCGCCCGAGCCGGGATTGGCGTAGCGGCGGGCGATGCGGCCGTCGGCCGGGGCGCGGATGATCGTCAGTTCCTGGTTGTAGCGGGCCTGGTTCAGCTGGGCAGCGAAGGTGGCCACCAGGGCGCGCTGGGCGTCGAGCTCGGCGTCGGCGCCGGCGATGGCGTCGCGGGCCTGGTCGAGGCGCTGGCCGGCCACGAAGTTCGAGGCGGTCAGGCCCTGAAGGCGGGCGTACTCGCGCTGGGCCGTGGTCTTGCGGACCTCAAGCACGCGGATCTGGGCCTTGGCCTGGGCGAGATTGGCCGACGCGGTCTCGGCGGCCAGGCGGACGTCGTCGTCCTCCTGCTTGGCCAGCGGCTGGCCCTTGTGGACCATGTCGCCTTCCTGGACGTAGACCTCGCTGACGATGCCCTGGCGGCGGGCGGCGACGGCGATCATGCCGCCCTCGACATCGGCCTTGCCGTCGGCGACGGCCCCGTAGGGGGTGGCGGGCGTGGCGGCGGCGGTCTTGGCGGCCTCGACCTTCTTGGCCTTGGCCTGGCTCTGCATCCAGAGGCCTCCGCCGAGGATGGCGAGGGCGCCGACGGAGATCAGCCAGAAGCGGCGACGACGGAACAGGGCGGGCATCTCAGGCTCCGATGAGAGGACGGTCGGCCGCGGCGGGCGCGGGCTGCGACGTGACGCGGCGGTCGTCGAGGATGCGGCCGTCCTCGATGTGGATGACGCGGTCGGCGAAGGATTCCATGCGGTGGTCGTGGGTCACGCAGATCACGGCCGCCCCATGCTCCTTGGCCGCCCGCTGCAGCAGGCGGGTGACGATCTGGCCGTTCTCGCCGTCGAGGGCCGAGGTCGGCTCGTCGGCGAACAGCAGCCGGGGCTGCTTGGCCAGGGCGCGGGCGATGGCCACGCGCTGCTTCTCGCCGCCCGACAGCTCGGACGGGCGCTGGTTGACGCGGTGGCCAAGGCCCACCTCGTCGAGCGCGACCATGGCCATGCGGCGGGCCTCGGCGACGTCGTAGCCCTGGTACTTCAGCACGGTGGTGACCTGCTGCAGGGCGGTGAGGGCTGGGAACAGGTTGAAGCCCTGGAAGATGAAGCCGCAGTTGTCGAGGCGGAACTTGTCGATCCGGCCCGACGGCAGCGACCACAGGTCCTGGTCCATGGCCCTGACCCGGCCTTCATCGGGCCGCAGCAGGCCCGACAGGCAGGCCACCAGCGTCGACTTGCCCGAGCCCGAAGGGCCCATGACCATGGTCACGTCGCCGTGCAGGGCGTCGAAGTCGACCGATTTCAGCACCTCGATATAGGTGCGGCCGGTCTTGAAGCGCTTCTGCAGGCCCTTGGCGACGATCGCGGTCTTGCCCGGGGTAAGGAGGTGAGGGGAGTGGCTCATCGCAGCAGATCCGCCGGTTGGCTCTTCTTGAGGATGCCCAGGGCCAGCAGGCCCGAGACGATGGCGATCAGCATCAGGAACCCGGCCGAGGCGATCACCATGGGGATCGGGAAGCTCATCGGCAGGCCGCCCATCTTGGCCAGCTGCGAGACGGCGCCGACCAGCACGGCGGTGGCCGCCAGGCCCGCGATGCCGGTCCAGAAGCCCAGCTCGATGACGATCATCCGCAGCGAGCCCATCGACACGCCCAGGGCGCGCAGGGAGGCGAACTCCTTGATGTTGGCCAGGATCGCGCCGCGCAGGGTCTGGGAGGTGATGCCCACGCCGATCAGGAGGCCCAGGAACACCGAGAAGCCCAGCATGATGCCGATGAAGCTCTCCTTCATCATCGCGCCGTCGTTGGCTTCGGACAGTTCGGCGCGGGTCCAGGCGCGGTAGGCCTTGTCGGAGGTCGCGTTCAGCTGGTCGCGGACGATCTCGGCGCGGGCCGGGTCCTTGATGCGCACCATCAGCGGGCCCACCCGGCTGCCGGTCGAGGCCTGGCCCAGCAGGCGCAGGGTGTCGCGCGAGACCACGACGGTCGGCTGCATCATGTTCGGATAGCCGTCGAGGATATAGCGGATGTAGACGGTCTTGCCGTTGATGCTGGCGCGGTCGCCCAGCTTCTGGATGCCCAGCTTGGCCATGCCGGTGCGGTCGATCGCGACCGAGTAAGGCTCCAGCAGCGCCACGCGGATGTTCTCGTTGTAGTCGCGCGGCCAGGTCACCGCGTCGCTGCGGGTGTCGACCGCCGAGGTCTGGATCCACTCGCGCACGCGCTTCTTGCCAGGCGGCGGGTCGTTGCTCCACATGCCGCCGCCGCCGTCGAGATCGGCGACCTCGACCACCTCGGGGTGCATGTACATCTGGGCCATGACCCGGCGCGGCAGGCCGTTGCCGCCGTTCATCAGGCTCTCGGCCTTGGGGCCCAGCACCATGATGTCGGCCGGCGAGCGGTCGATGGTGGCGGTGAACGCCTTGCCGATGCCGGTGAACATCCCGACCTGGGCGAGCACCAGCAGGCCCGAGAAGGCCAGCGCGATGATCGCCGCCAGATATCGCCGCCATTCGTACAACAGTGTGGCCAACGCCAGCGACATGCCGACACGCTCCCCCAATCAACGGTTGCACAAGAACAGCGCAGAACCGCTCAGGCCAAGTTAAATCGGGGTAAGACGGAACTCTTCGACGGAATGTGATCGGGGCGCACGTTTGTTGCGTCGGGCGCCCGACCGACGAAACAAGGATGGCGAAACAGGGGTGGCTCTGGCGGCCTGGCTTGGCTATGGCTGTTACATTGTACGCCACGACGGCGCTGCGCCGTGCAAGGACGACTCATGAAGACTGTGACGCTGGCCGCCTCGGCCCTGGTTCTCTCGTTCGCCGCCGCCGGCGCGGCCCAGGCCGACGAGGGCATGTGGACCTTCGACAACTTCCCCTCGGCCAAGGTCAAGCAGGCCTACGGCGTCGACATCGACCAGAAGTGGCTCGACACCGTGCGGGTCTCGGCCGTGCGTCTGACGACGGGCTGCTCGGCCTCGGTGGTCTCCAAGCAGGGCCTCGTCCTGACCAACAACCACTGCGTGGCCGACTGCACCCAGGCGCTGTCGAGCGAGGGCAAGGACTACGTCAAGGACGGCTTCCTGACCGGCGCGCGCGAAGAGGAACTGAAGTGCGCGGGCATGCAGGCCGAGGTGCTGCTGTCGATCACCGACGTCACCGACCAGGTGAAGGCCGCCGGCGCGGGCAAGACCGGCCAGGACTTCGTCAAGGCGCGCGACGCCTCCTTCGCCACCGCCGAGCTGGCCGCCTGCGGCCAGGACAAGACGCTGCGCTGCCAGACCATCAGCTTCTACCGCGGCGGCCAGTACAAGGTTTACAAGTACCGCCGCTACGCCGACGTGCGCCTGGTGTTCGCGCCGGAATACGCCACGGCCTTCTTCGGCGGCGATCCGGACAACTTCAACTTCCCGCGCTTCAACCTCGATAGCGCCTTCCTGCGCCTGTACGAGGACGGCAAGCCGGCCAACACGCCCAACCACCTGACCTGGCGCGCCACCGCCCCGGTCGAGGGCGAGCCGACCTTCGTGGCCGGCAACCCGGGCACCACCCAGCGCCAGCTGACCGTCTCGCAGCTGGAAACCAACCGCGACCTGGTCATCCCGATCGGCCAGCTGCAACGCTCGGAGATGCGCGGCCGCCTGATCCAGTTCGGCGAGCAGTCCGAAGAGAACAAGCGCATCGCCAACCAGCCGCTGGCGGGTATCGAGAACAGCTACAAGGTGTTCTTCGGCCAGCAGTTCGTGCTGAACGACAAGAAGTTCATGGACGCCAAGCGCGCCGCCGAGACCGAGCTGAAGACCAAGGTCGCCGCCGATCCGAAGCTCTCGGCCGAGATCGGCGATCCGTGGGGCGAGATCGACAAGGCGCAGGTCGCCGTGGCCGACCAGTTCGTGCCGATGCGCCAGCTGGAGACCTCGGCCGGCGGTGGTTCGGACCTCTACGGCTATGCCCGCACCCTGGTGCGCGGCGCCCAGGAGCGCGCCAAGCCGGCGGCCGAGCGCCTGCCGGAGTATGCCGACACCCGCCTGCCGCTGGTGGAGAAGCGCCTGCTGGACGTGCGCCCGGTCGATGCGCCGCTGGAGCGCATCTATCTTGAGCACTGGCTGCTGAAGACCCGCGAGTACCTGACCGCCGACGCCCCGGCCGTGAAGCTGCTGCTGGGCAAGGAAAGCCCCGAGGGCCTGTCGGCCCGCCTCGTCGCCGGCAGCAAGCTGGCCGACCCGGCCGTGCGCAAGGCGCTGTGGGACGGGGGCCTGACCGCCATCCAGGCCTCGGACGATCCGATGATCCAGTTCGTGCTGAAGACCGAAGGCCAGGGCCGCGAACTGCGCAAGGCCTACGAGGCCAGCGTCACCGCCCCGACCGACGCGGCCGCCGAACGCATCGCCAAGGCCCGCTTCGCGGTGCTGGGCGACAGCGTCTATCCGGACGCCACGTTCAGCCTGCGCCTTTCGTACGGCAAGGTCGCCGGCTGGACCCACCGGGGCCGCGCGATCACCCCGTTCACCGACTTCGCCGGCTTCTACGACCGCGTCACCGGCGCCGAGCCCTTCGAGGCCGCCCCGCGCTGGATCGCCGCCAAGGACAAGCTGAACCTCAAGACGGTCTACGACTACGTCACCACCAACGACATCATCGGCGGCAATTCCGGCTCGCCGGTGATCGACGCCAAGGGCCGGGTGATCGGCGCGGCCTTCGACGGCAACATCCACTCGCTGGGCGGCGCCTTCGGCTATGACGGCTCGATCAACCGCACCGTCGTGGTCTCGACCGCGGCCATCACCGAGGCGCTGACCAAGGTCTACGGCCGCGACGCGCTGGTGAAGGAACTGACGGGGAAGTGATCCTTTCCCTCTCTCGATAGAGGGACCTGATCTCGAACGAACGCCGCGACAGCCGATCCGCTGTCGCGGCGTTTTTTCGTTGGAGCGGCGGGGACCTCTCCCTCCGTAAAATCCCCACGAAAGCGGGGACCCAGGCTTTTTCTGCATCCACCGCACTCGACGATAAAACTCCTGGGTCCCCGCTTTCGCGGGGATTTTACGGGGAGGGGGAGCCGACGCGGAGAAGGACTGGAGAAGCCCGCATTTCAGCGCCGTAACCTGCCGAAATGTGGAATGTTTTTCGCTGGAGCCCGGGCGCGCCCAGGGCAAGGGCGCGCGTAACGCCCGCGCCATGATGCGCATCACCGGTTCCAGGAGACATCGCCTTGAGCGTTTCCAGCCTGAGCAGCACGTCGATCATGCAGCAATTGCTGCAGTCGATGCGCGGCTCCTCGACGACGTCGGCGGCCAGCGCCGCCTCGTCCTCCAGCGGCGCGTCCGCTGGGCAACAAATGCAGGTCGGCAGCGGTCAGCCGCCGCCTCCGCCGCCCATGAGCTCGCAGGGCTCCAGCGGCGAGAGTTTCAGCTCTGAAACCTTGGGCTCGCTGCTCTCCATGCAGGAAGGCGGCATGAGCCAGATGGGGGGCATGGGCGGTGGTCAGGGGATCTTCGAGAGCCTCGACACCGATGCTGACGGGGCTCTGTCGACCGACGAGCTGACCACGGCCCTGAGCAATGCGCTGGGCGAGTCCGACGACATCTCCTCGGCCGTGAACAGCCTGATCTCGGACGGCGACACGGACGGCGACGGCGTGCTGACCGGCGGCGAGTTCGCGGCGCTGGCCCAGGCGTCGGGCGGTCCTGGCGGCATGGGCGGCCCGCCGCCCGGGCCTCCGCCGTCGGGCGGTGGTGAAGGCGGCGGCGCCGGTGGGGCTGGTGGAGGCGGCGGCGTCAGCCAGGTCTTCGACAGCCTCGACACCAACCAGGACGGCACGGTGTCGGCCGCCGAACTGGCCGCTGCCGACACCGACAGCGCCGATGCGGCCACCGCCGCCGCCGACCTGATCTCGGCGGCCGATACGGACGGCGACGGGAGCCTGTCTGGCCAGGAGTTCGGGGACCTGCTGAAGCAGGCTTCGGATTCTTCCAGCGCCACGACCCTGGCCGGCGCGCTGTCTAGCTCGTCCCTGGCTTCGGACATGATGCAGAAGCTGTTGCAGCAACTGGCCGACGCCGCGACCAGCAGCGCCGCCAGCGGGGAGGGCGTCAGCTCGACCTCGTCGGTGAGCATCGCGGCCTAGTCGCTTAAGCCCTCCCCCTTGATGGGGGAGGGTTGGGTG
>Ga0247823_10001164_pt1 | contig 22006 bp, 18 predicted proteins | sample 13C_PalmiticAcid_2_FD_192426 | JGI IMG/M metagenome (GOLD analysis project Ga0247823, IMG submission 192426) | Soil microbial communities from agricultural site in Penn Yan, New York, United States - 13C_PalmiticAcid_Day30 | ecosystem: Environmental > Terrestrial > Soil > Agricultural land... | reverse complement strand
GCGATCATGTCCAGCGCCTCCACCCCGACGATCTGTCCCGAAGCGATCGCCACCTGCGGCTGAAAGCGCACGCCGATCTCGCTGCGTTCGAGCGCGCGGTGCAGATCGTGGGCCAATTCCTCGATCGGCGGCGCATTGGGTTCGGCCGGCACGGCATCGCCGAGCAAAGCCTCGCTTGCCCGCCGCAACAGGCTGGTCGCCGAATCGCCCGCCACGCTTGCCGTGCTCGCCATTTTGGCGCCGAGATGAGCGATCTCGCCCCCCGCCACGAAGGGCCGGCTGATCGCTTCCTCGAGTCGCGCTTCGGTCTCGGCGAGTTGCGCTATACTGGCGCCGGGGCTCGCGACGAGGAATTCGGAACCGCCGATCCGCGCGACGATCGCTTCGCGCCCCAGCATTTCGCGCGCCACTTCGGCCGCACGCCTGGAGACGCCGCGCAGCAGCGCGTCGCCGGCCTCGCGGCCATAAGCGGTGTTCACCGTCTCGAAGCGGTTCAGCCCGATCAGGATCGCGCCGATCGCCTGGCCTTCGGCGAGCTGGCGGTCGATCCACCGCCGCGCGCTGGTCGCGTCGCGCGCGCCGGTCAGTGCGTCGCGCACCGCCACGCTGGCGTCGGGCGCCACGCCGAGCGCCTCGACCAGCGCGTGCAGCGAACCGCCCTGCGAATCATATTGGAGATGCTGCACGACCCGGCCGACTCCGGCGAGATCGTGCGCGAACGCAGTTGAACCATGGTCGCCGCCAAGCCGGCGAAGCGCGGTCCGGACCAGCGTCCGGTCCTCGGGATCGAGCCGCCGCATCACCGAAAGCAATCCCGGCGCCTCGCTCAGCCCGAGCAGATTGGCGAGCCCCGGAGTGAGCTGAAGCGAGCCCACTTCGCGATCGAACCGCCAGCCGAGCGGCTCGGGCGCTCCGCTGCTCTGCCCGCGCGACCGCGCCAGCCGATCGACATGACGGTGCGCGAAGCGAATCGCATGCGCCATCGCCGCCGACGACATCGGGCTGCCGAGAAAATGGGTCGCGCCGGCATCGTAGAAATGCCGCATATGGACCGTGTCGCTCTGCGAGACGAGGATCAATATCGCCCCGCCATGCGCCTCGATTGCCCTGCCCAGCGCCTTGGTAGCATCGAGGCCCTCGCTCATCGCCCCGCGCGCGTCGATCACCGCGACGCTGGCGCCGCTGGCGAGAAAGCGCTGCTCCAGCCCATCCGGCCGCCGCGCCGCGACGACGCGCCAGCCGCCGCCGGCGGCCGCCGCGGCCACTTCGTCGCGCTGGCGGAAGGACAGCACGAACACCGGAATATCGGTTGCGGCGGTGGCATCGGCGATCGTGAAATTATCATCCATTACGCCCTCGATAGCGGGAAGCGTCGCGCGCCGCCATCCGGAGGGTTGTTTGGCCGCGCACAAGGCCTTACCCCGGCACTATGGCCAGCGTCCCCGTCCCGAGCGCCGACAAACTGGTGGACCGCCACGGCCGCGCCATCAGCTATCTGCGCATCTCGGTCACCGATCGCTGCGACTTGCGCTGCCGCTATTGCATGGCCGAGACGATGACCTTCCTGCCGCGCGCGGACCTGCTGAGCCTCGAAGAGATCGCGCTGATCGCCGAGCGCTTCGTCGCGCGCGGGGTGCGCAAGATCCGCCTTACCGGTGGCGAGCCCCTGGTCCGCCGCGACATGATCGATCTCGCCTGGCGGCTCGGCCGGCAGATCGGCGCCGGGCTCGACGAGCTCACGCTCACCACCAACGCCACTCGCCTCGCCGCGCACGCCGAGGAGCTGTTCGCCGCGGGCATGCGGCGAATCAATGTGAGTCTCGACAGCCGCGACCCGACCAACTTCCGCTACATCACGCGCCGTGGCGACGTGGCCAAGGTGCTGGAGGGGATCGCCGCGGCCAAGGCGGCCGGGCTTCGGATCAAGATCAACATGGTCGCGCTCAAGGGACTCAACGAGCACGAGATCGCCCCGATGCTCGCCTGGGCTGCCGATGCGGGGCATGATCTCACCCTGATCGAGACGATGCCGCTCGGCCAGATCGACGAGGACCGCGCCGACCGTTTTCTGCCGTTGCCGCGCATACTCGCCGATCTGCGGGACCGGTTCGATCTCGCTCCCGACGATCACCAGACCGGCGGCCCCGCGCGTTATTGGCGGTTGGCCGGCACCCGGACGCGGCTCGGACTCATCTCGCCGCTCACCGGCAATTTCTGCGCGACCTGCAACCGCGTCCGCCTGTCGACCGACGGCAAGCTCCACATGTGCCTGGGCCACGAGGATTCGGTCGATCTGCGCGAGGCGATTCGCACCGGCGGGCTGAGCGAGGTCGATGCCCGGATCAGCCGCGCCCTCGACCTCAAACCCGCCGCGCACGACTTTCACATCGCCGCCGGCGCCGCGCCCGCGGTTTCCCGCCACATGAGCGTTACCGGCGGATGACGCTTCGCGCGCTCGTCGCTTCGCCCACTCCACCCGCGCAGGCCGCCGTCGAGGAGCTGCGCAGCACCTATGACTGGGTGCCGCTCGAACAGGCCGAGGAAGTCGTCGCATTGGGCGGCGACGGCTTCATGCTCCAGACGCTCCACGCGATGCTCGAACGCCGCCGCATCGTCCCCGTATTCGGGATGAACCTCGGCACGATCGGCTTTCTGATGAACGACTGGCGGCTGGAACGGCTCGAAGAGCGTCTCGCCCGCGCCAAGCCCTTCCGCGTCTCGCCGCTCAGCATGACCGCGACGACGATCAGCGGCGAACAATGCGTGTTGCCGGCGATCAACGAAGTCTCCCTGCTCCGCGAAACCCGCCAGACCGCCAAGCTCGAAGTCACCGTCAACGATCGCGTCGTGCTCGAGGAACTGGTCGCCGACGGCATGCTGGTGGCGACCCCGGCGGGCTCGACGGCGTATAATCTCTCCGCCAACGGCCCGATTCTGCCGCTCGGCTCGGCGCTGCTCGCGCTCACGCCGATCAGCCCCTTCCGACCGCGGCGCTGGCGCGGTGCAATCCTCCCCGAAAAGACCCGCATCGGCATCCGCGTCCTCGAAGCCGACAAGCGTCCGGTCAGCGCCGTCGCCGACCAGCGCGAGATCCGTGAAGTGTCGCACGTCCAGGTCGAGATCGACCATATGCGCGACCTCACCTTGCTGTTCGATCCCGAGCATGCCCTCGACGACCGCATCACGATGGAACAATTCATCGCTTGAGGCCCATCGCGTCGAAAAAGAGGCGCGAACCGCTATTGCCATCTCCGAAAACCCGCTGCTATAGGCGCGCCTCCGCAGCGGCTCAGGCCGCTCAGAAGACGGTTTTCCCCGGTAGCTCAGCGGTAGAGCGTTCGACTGTTAATCGAATGGTCGCCTGTTCGAATCAGGCCCGGGGAGCCACTTCTTGCCGATGCGACAAGCAACCCAGATCCACCGGTTGAACCACCACCGCCAAGGTCGGGGCGGGATCATGCATGCCCTGCTGATCGGAAGCCGCCGCTGATGATCATCTCCGTCTAGCCTGGCCCAGCCGAAGTCGCTGATCGACAGCGCCTTGAACGCCAGTCCGAGCTTATCCGAGAAGTTGGAACCGCCCGCCACAGGGGAATACGCCGCAATCGCCGGCAAAATGCAACGGTTGCACGGCAGTTGCGCCGTTCGCAGCCCGCTGTTGCAACTCCGCGCGACGATTTCCCCCGCCTAGCGACGCCATCGAGCCGGCAGCGACGCCGGACGAACCGGATAGAGGATGCCCCCAATGTCGAAGACCCTGATCATCACCGCCGCCGTCTCGGCCCTCGTCATCGCCACCCCCGCCTTCGCGCAGGACCGTGGCGACCCCGCGGGCGGCCAGTCGGCCGGTTTCGGCGGCCTTAACGGCTCCGCCACCAATCTGCGTGATGCCCCCCGCCCCGGCGACGAGACCCAGTCGACTGGCTTCGGCGGCCGCAATACGGGTGGTAGCGCAACCGGCGACGCTATAAAGCGTGAAATCCGGAGCAGCCGTGTCGTGGAGCCGCGCCAGACCCGCGATCGGCCGGCGCGGCACCAGGCGACCAACAATATGAAGCAGGTTGGCCTCGCCAACCACTGAGCAGCGTAACCGGGACCGGCTCCCTCCTCGCGAGAGGAGGGAGTTGCACCGCGCCATCATCGCCGCCGTCCGGGCCGCGCCAGATCGCATTGCATCTAATCGGAGACTGATGCCCGCCTGCGATGCTCGGTAAAAGCGAAGTGATCGCGAATATACCGGTTGAAATAACTGCCCTTCGAGAACGCCTCACGCATCTCCTCCGCCACTCGCGGCGGGACCTCGTGATAGCTGTAGCGCTTGCCGCTGACGAAAATGATGTCGAGCCGGTGTTCGGCTTCGTCATAATTCCATCCACGGATAACGCTCGACGGCATCACCCATGAACGCGCGACGAGTCGTGGCGTTGCGCTCCGGGGCCGCCCCTGCGATGCTCGCCCGATGAGCGATCTCGACGCCTTCATCGCCGGTCTGCCCAAGGCCGAGCTCCACCTCCACATCGAAGGCAGCCTCGAACCCGAGCAGATGTTCGCGTTCGCGCAGCGCAATGGAGTGACGATTCCCTATGCCTCGGTCGAGGAAGTGCGCGCGGCGTATGATTTCTCCAATCTGCAGGACTTTCTCGACATCTATTATGCCGGCGCCGACGTGCTGCGCACTGAAGAGGATTTTCGCGACCTTGCGCTGGCCTATTTCGATCGCGCCGCGGCCGACGGCGTCGTCCATGCCGAGATCTTCTTCGATCCCCAGACCCACACCCATCGCGGCATCCCTTTCGGAGTCGTCGCCAACGGCCTTCTCGCCGGGATGGCCGAAGCCGAGGCGAAGCACGGCCTCACATCCAAACTGATCCTGTGCTTCCTGCGCCACCTCGACGAAGAAGATGCGTTCAAGACCCTCAGCCACGCCCAGCCGTGGATCGATCGCATCGCGGCTGTCGGGCTCGATTCGTCCGAACTCGGCCACCCGCCCGCCAAATTCGAGCGGGTCTTCGCCGCCGCTGCCGCGATGGGGCTCAAGCGAGTCGCACATGCCGGCGAGGAAGGGCCGCCCGCCTATGTCCACGAAGCGTTGGACCTGCTCCATGTCGACCGGCTCGATCACGGCAATCGCAGTCTCGAGGATGCGGCGCTGGTCACTCGTCTCGCACGGTCGGGGATGACCCTCACCGTCTGCCCCTTGTCGAACGTCAAGCTCTGCAACGTCGCCTCGATCGACGTGCATCCGATCGATCGCATGCTGCGCCTCGGACTCCGCGCAACGGTCAATTCGGACGATCCGGCCTATTTCGGCGGCTATGTCGGCGATAATTACCGCGCCATCGCGGCCGGCCGGGCGCTTGATCGCAACGATCTCGTCACGCTGGCGCGCAACAGCTTTCTCGGCTCGTTCCTCCCCGATGAAGCGGTGACGGCGCACCTCGCCCGGCTCGACGCCTATGTGGACGCGCAGGCATGAGCGCGATCACTTTCTCGCCCTACAGTCACGACGACATGGTCGCGGGCATCGAGGCGCTCGCCGGCGCGATGGAAGCCGAGGGATGGCGCCCGGCATTGCTCGTCGGGATCGGTCGCGGCGGGCTCGCCCCGGGCGTGTATCTTTCGCACCGCATGGACCTCCAACTCGTCTCGATCGACCATTCGGCCGGGATCGCGTCGTTCGGAGCGGCTCTGGTCGCGGTGCTCGCGGAGCGTAGCCGTGCGGGCGATCAATTGCTGTTCGTCGAGGACATCAACGACAGCGGCAGGACGATCGGCGATATTCGCGCCGCGCTCGCCGCGCAGGGCGCAGTCGCACCCAATATCCGTTTCGCGGTGCTGATCGACAACAAGGTCTCCGCCCAGCGAGTCGACTACCGCCACCGCGTGATCGACCGCAGCGTGAACAAGGACTGGTTCATTTTCCCGTGGGAAGCGATGGCGCCGCGGGAGAAGCTCGCCGAGGAGGCGATGGAAATGCCGGAGCGGATCGCCTGAATGCGTTCAGCCTCCGTCAATCGCCGCGGGCGCACCATTCACCGCATATGTGCGCGGGAGCCTTTCGCATCCCGTGCGCGTTCGAACTGACGATCGGCATCCCCGCCCCTCGCCATAACTACCGGAGGAACCATGCTAAAAAGCATAACCAGGCGTCCGCGTATCATCGCGCTCGCCGCAGCCCTGGCGGGCAGTGCCGCACTTGCGGGCTGCATGACCGCCACGCCGTATCAGCCAGCTACGAACTCGTCGCGCACGGGCTTCTCGGACGAGCAGATCGAGAGCAACCGCTTCCGCGTCAGCTTCGCAGGTAACAGCCTCACTGCGCGTGAGACGGTCGAGCGCTATCTGCTGTATCGCGCCGCCGAGCTGACCGTGCAGCGCGGCTTCGACCATTTCGTGCTCGTCACCCGCGATACCGAGACCCGCACCGACACCTATCGCACCCCCGGCGCCTTTGGTGGCGGATATTATGGCGGCGGTCCGTGGGGCTATTGGAGCCCGTCATGGCGCTTCTATCGCGGCCCGCGCTGGGGCTGGCGCAGCTACGATCCGTTCTGGGACGACCCCTTCTGGCGCTCGCGCGACTGGGATTATCGGACCGTCCGCCAATATGAGGCGATGGCCGAGATCGTCACCGGCCGCGGGCCGAAGCCGGGCGACAATGTCCGCGCCTTCGACGCCCGCGAAGTGCTCGAGCGCCTCGGCCCGTCGATCAAGATGCCCGAGCAGCGCTGAGCCGAAGAATCCTCCCTCGCGTCAGCGGGGGAGGTGGCATGCGCAGCATGACGGAGGGGGCTTCTCCACGAGCGACATTGCCCGTGGAGAAGCCCCCTCCACCACTTCGTGGTCCCCTCCCCCGCTTCGCGAGGGAGGACTTTTTTTCGCCTTACGCCGTCAGCGCACCGTGACAGTGCTTGTACTTGCGTCCCGACCCGCACGGACACGGCGCATTGCGGCTGACCAGCCCTTCCCATTCGGCGGGATCGGTGCCGAGATCCGCACCCGAGGGCTGCGGAATTCCCAACTGCGGCAGCTGGTTGAACACCAGCCCCGCCGCGCCGCCGTCATAATCACCACTGTCGTCGCTGCCGGTCAGCGGATCGATATGGGTGGTCAGGAAATCGGGCAGCTCGGGAAATTCGGGCGGCGGCGCCATGCGGAACTGCGCGAAGGCGAGCGTCCGGGTCACGTCCTCGCGAATGTTCGCCAACATCCGCTCGAACATCGCGAACGCCTCGTGCTTATACTCGTTGATCGGTGTCTTCTGCGCGTAGGCGCGCAGATGGACGACCTGGCGCAGCGCATCGAGCATCGCGAGATGCTCCTTCCAGTGATGGTCGAGATTCTGGAGCAGGATCGATTTCTCGATCTGGGTCCACGTCTCGGGCTCGAGTTCGGCAGCCTTGGAATTGACCAGCTCATCGGCCATCTGGCGGATGCGCTCCTCGACCGCTTCGGGCTCCAGTCCGTCTTCGGCCGCGATCCATTCGTCGACCGGGGCCTCGACCGCGAGAGTCGCCGAAACCTTTTCCTTGAGCCCCGCAACGTCCCATTGCTCGGGATAGCTGTTAGGCGGGCATGCCTCGCCGACGATCGAATTGACCGTCTCCAGCCGCATGTCGGTGACCACCTCGCCCACCGTGTCGGCGTCCATGATGTCGGCGCGCTGCTCGTAGATGACCTTGCGCTGATCGTTCATCACGTCGTCATATTCGACGACCTGTTTGCGGATGTCGTAATTGCGCGCCTCGACCTTCTTCTGCGCGGTCTCGATCGCCTTCGACAGCCACTTGCTGCCGATCGCCTCGCCATCCTCGATATTGTTGCGCATCATCTTGGCGAACAAGGTGTTCGATCCGAAGATGCGCAGCAGATCGTCGTCGAGGCTGAGATAGAAGCGCGACAGGCCGGGGTCGCCCTGGCGGCCCGAACGGCCGCGCAGCTGATTGTCGATGCGGCGGCTCTCATGCCGTTCGGTGCCGAGCACGAACAGCCCGCCTGCCTCGATCACCCGCGCCTTCTCGGCGGCAATCTCGGCCTTGATCTGGTCGATCGCAGCGTCACGTTGCGGGCCCTCTTCCATGCCTTCCAGCTCTTCATGGATGCGGAATTCGAGGTTGCCGCCCAGCTGGATGTCGGTGCCGCGGCCCGCCATGTTGGTCGCGATCGTCACTGCGCCGAGCCGGCCCGCCTGCGCGACGATGCCCGCCTCGAGCTCGTGATGCCGGGCGTTCAGGACCGCGTGCTCGACCCCTTCCTTCTTGAGGAACTCCGAGAGCAACTCGCTTTTCTCGATCGAGACGGTGCCGACCAGCACCGGCTGGCCCTTGGCGGCATGCTCGCGGATCTTCTTGGCGATCGCACCGAACTTCTCTTCGGTGGTCTTGTAGAATTCATCCTCCTCGTCGACCCGGCTGACCGGCAAATTGGTCGGGATGGTGACGACGTTCATTTTGTAGATGTCGTAGAATTCGGGCGCCTCGGTCGCCGCGGTGCCGGTCATGCCCGAGAGCTTGGGATACATGCGGAAGTAATTCTGGAAGGTGATCGAGGCGAGCGTCTGGTTCTCGGGCTCGATCTGGACGCCTTCCTTGGCCTCTACTGCCTGGTGCAGGCCCTCGGACCAGCGCCGGCCGTCCATCATGCGGCCAGTGAACTCGTCGATGATGATTACCTTGTCTTCCTTGACGATGTAATCGATGTCGCGCTTGAACATCACGTTCGCACGCAGCGCCTGGTTGAGGTGGTGGACCACCTGGGTGTTCTCGAAATCATAGAGATTGGCGCCCTGGAGCAGCCCGGCATTTTCGAGCATCCGCTCGACCTTTTCGGTGCCGTCCTCGGTCAGCACCACGGTGCGCTGCTTCTCGTCCTTCTCGTAATCGATCGGGACCAGCTGCTTCACGATTGCATCGACGCCCATGTACAGCTCGCTGCGGTCATCGGTCGGGCCCGAGATGATCAGCGGCGTGCGCGCCTCGTCGATCAGCACCGAATCGACCTCGTCGACGATCGCCATGGCGAAGGGCCGCTGCACCATCGATGCGCGGTCATACTTCATGTTGTCGCGCAGATAGTCGAAGCCGAACTCGTTGTTGGTGCCGTAGGTGATGTCCGCGGCATAGGCGTCGCGGCGCTGCTGGTCGGTCAAGTTGGGGATGATCACGCCGGTGGTCAGACCGAGAAAGCCATAGACCTGCGCCATCCACTCGGCGTCGCGCTTGGCCAGATAGTCATTGACCGTGATGACGTGGACGCCCTCGCCCGGCAGCGCGTTGAGGTACGTCGCGAGCGTGGCGACCAAGGTCTTGCCTTCACCGGTGCGCATCTCGGCGATCTCGCCGCGATGGAGCACGATGCCGCCGATCATCTGGACGTCATAGTGCCGCTGACCAAGCGTCCGCTTCGCCGCTTCGCGCACCGTGGCGAAGGCCTCGGGCAGGATCGAGTCGAGCTTCTCGCCGTTCGCCAGCCGCTCGCGGAACTTGACCGTCTGCGCGGCGAGGTCGGCATCGGCCATCGCCGAAATGGCGGGTTCGAAAGCATTGATCTTCTGGACGATCGCTCCGAGCGACTTGACGTAGCGTTCGTTCGAGGAGCCGAAAAAGGTCTTGGCAAGGCCGCCGAGCATGACTGTTTCCCGTGTCTATAAGGTGGTCGGGCGGACGCAGCTCGCATGGCCGCACCCGCATCTAACGAAATCAGGACAAGAGCGGTCCCTCAGCGGACCGCGAAGAGCTTATTCGAGCCGACGCTCGAAGCGCTGTTCCGCCCCGGGAAACAGCGCTGCTTCCGAAACCGCCCAGTGCTGGCTCATCCTCACGATGCCGTCGGCAAGCGGATGCACTGGCCGGGCCGCGCTGACACTCTGGCCGACGACCTGAACGACCTCAGCCGCCCGGACCACCGCGACGTCCTGCACGCCGCGCAGGCCGCGATCACCCGAACCGCTACCGGTCAGGCTCGCGAGCAACGCAGTGAGGAGAAGTAGCAGGTTCAAATCGGCTCTCTCGAGGCAGAAGGCTGCGACATAGTGCGCCCACTGCCGTTCGTCTAATCAAAAGCAGGTAAATGCGCGCGATCGTTACTCGATCATCCAGAGGACGGGCAGCATTCTATCCGCCGCCTCCGGCACGCGGTCGACTATCTGGGGGGTATACGCAGCCGCAGGTAGAAATCGCGCAGATAGGGCATGTACAATCGCCGGGGCAACGCGACTCCCTTTTCTGGCGCGACCGCAATAGCCCGTGGAATGCCCAGGCCCGCAACAGCACCGGCATCGCGGAGCATGATCGCTCTCCGCGATTCGGCCATGACCGCGCTTGCTGGCATCGGTGGTCTGGCCGGCGCCTGTTGCCCTGGCTGGAAGATCGCGAGCGCGAGCGCCACCGCACCCAAAATCATTGATCTTTCCCCCCGCTTGCCCGAAGCAGCCGCACCCTATCAGCAGGCTGTTTCATGTCCACCGAACGCTCCCCGCTCGCGCTTCCCTTCCCCACGCTGCCCACGATCTCCGGCGTTGCGCCGCGCGTTGCGCGGGCGCGCTACAAGACATGGGATCGCTGCGACCTGACCTTCGTCACTCTCGACCCCGACACCGCCGTCGCCGGCGTGCTGACCAACAGCAAATGCCCCTCGCCCGAAGTCGAATGGTGCCGCAAGGCGCTGGTGCTGGGCCGGGCGCGCGCATTGGTGGTCAATGCGGGGAATTCGAACGCCTTCACCGGCAATCGCGGCCGCGCCGCGGTCGAGGCGATCGCCGCGCGTACCGCCGCACATCTCGGCTGCGAACCTTCGGACATCTTCGTCGCGTCGACAGGCGTGATCGGCGTACCGCTGCCGATCGACAAGGCCGAAGCCGGGCTCGACGCCGCCTTCGCCGCCGCTCCCGCCAGCTGGGAAGACGCCGCCGCGACGATCATGACCACCGACACCTTCGCCAAGGCGGCGGTAACGACGGCGGTGATCGATGGCCGCACCGTCAATCTCGTCGGGATCATCAAAGGCTCGGGGATGATCGCGCCCGACATGGCGACGATGCTCGGCTTCGTCTTCACCGACGCAGTCGTTGCGCCTGAATTCCTGCAATCCGCACTAAACGACGCCAATCGCAGGACTTTTTCCTGCATCACCGTCGACGGCGACACCTCGACGAGCGACACGATCCTCGCTTTCGCCACCGGCAGGGCAGGCAATGCACCGCTCACCGACGCGGAGGATGCCGGGGCCGACGCTTTCCGCGCGGCGCTGGCCGATCTTTGCCACCAGCTCGCCTTGCTCGTCGTCCGCGACGGCGAAGGCGCGCAGAAGCTGATCGAAATCACCGTCGAAGGTGCCGAAAGCGACCGCAGCGCGCACCGCATCGCGATGTCGATCGCCAATTCGCCACTGGTGAAGACGGCGGTCGCCGGCGAAGACGCCAATTGGGGCCGGATCGTCATGGCGGTCGGCAAGGCCGGCGAACCCGCCGAGCGCGACAGACTGGCGATCCGCTTCGGCACGACGCAAGTGGCACGAGACGGTCTCGCGATCGAAGAGTATGACGAGGCGCCCGTCGCCACGCATCTCAAGGGCCGCGAGATCGAGATCGGCGTCGATCTCGGCCTCGGCGAAGGCCACGCCACCGTGTGGACCTGCGATCTCACCCACGGCTATATCTCGATAAACGCCGATTACAGGAGCTGAGCGGATGGAGGGCGGCTGCATGTGCGGCGCGGTCCGCTACCGACTAAATTCAAAGCCCTTTGACGCGGGCTGGTGCCATTGCCGGATTTGCCAGCTCAATTCGGGCAGCCCGGCAATGGCATTCGCCACCGTGCCGATCGGCGATTTCGTCTTTACGCAGGGCGCGGAACTGGTCGGCAGCATCGCATCGAGCGATTTCGGCCATCGCCGCTTCTGCACGCGCTGCGGCACGCCCTTCCTGATGCAGGTCGACCATCAGCCCGAAACCGTCGATTTCAGCATCGCCACGCTCGATGCGCCTCACGCGGTGACGCCGGGCTTCCACATCTTTTACGGCGAGCGGATCGCATGGGCCGAGGCCAGTGACGATCTCCCCCGCCACGATCGCTTCCGGCCGCATACGCGCGGGCTGGCGCCAGATTGATCAATCTTCCCTCACGTAGCGGGGAGGTGGCGCCGAAGGCGACGGAGGGGGCTGGACCGCACGCGATATCGCTGGTCCCCTCCCCCGCCAGGCGAGGGAGGATTAGCGCACTACATTACCGACGGACACCCGCTCGACTGCCGCCTCTTCCACTCGCACCGCCTCGCCGACCAAAATCAACGTCGGCTTGCCTTCGGTCACGGCCTGTACCGCGAGTGGCAGCAGGTCGAGCCGGGTGCGCAGGCAACGCTCGCTCGCCAGGCTGATGTCGCAGGCGATCAGCACCGGGGTCTTGGGGTCGAGCCCGTGCCCGATCAGATGGCGGCTGATGTCCGCGGCGGCCGATCGCCCCATATAGAATGCAGTGGTGCAGCCGGGATCGGCGAGCTGTGCCCAATCGAGCTCGAGCGGTTCGCCGGCGCGGGCGTGCGCGGTGACGAACTGCACCCGCCGCGCGAGGCCCCGAAGCGAAAGCGAGATGCCGGCCGATGCGGCTGCGGCGCTTGCGGCGGTGACACCGGGGCAGATCCGCGCGCGGATGCCGATTTCGGCCAGTGCCGCGACTTCCTCCATCGAGCGGCCGAACATCGACGGGTCGCCGCCCTTGAGCCGCACCACCCGTTCGCCCGCCAGCGCGGCTTCGACGAGCAATGCGTTGATCGAGCCCTGATCCTTCGAATGCCGGCCCGAGCGCTTGCCCACGGGTACTCTACGGACATGGGCTGGGATCAAGGCAAGCACGCCCTCGCCCACCAATGCGTCGTAGAACACCACGCTCGCGGCGCACAACAACCGCTCGGCCTTACGGGTCAACAAATCAGGATCGCCCGGCCCCGCCCCGACCAGCCACACCTCGCCAGGCCCGATCACCTCGTCACGCATTGGCCGCGCTCCTGTTCTGCTCGATCAGCCGACGGATCGCCGGGCGGCACGAGCCGCAATTGGTCCCTGCCGAAAGCGCGGTGCCGACGGCTTCGACGCTGGTCAGTTGTTGCGACACCACGGCCTGGACAATCGTCTTCAGTCCGACGTCGAAGCATAGGCAGACGATCGGGCCGCGATCCTCGCGCGCGCCCGGCGGGGCACCCGCCAGCACCGCCGGACCCGCCGCAGCCTCGCCGATCTGCGTGATCAGCCAGTCGCGCGACGGCAGCAGACCCTCGCGCGTGACGAACAGCGCCGCGACGAGCTTGCCGTCCTGCAGAATGGCGAGACGCCGCGATCCACGCGCGCGATCGACCGTCTCGATGCGCTCGCCCTTCGGGAGCAATGCGTCGAACTGGGGCGGGACGCCCTCTCCGGCAAGTTCGTAGAGCACGCCGCCCGGCACGCGCACCCGGGTTGCCCACAGGCAATCGGGCTGCCGCATTTCGCCCGAGGCGAGCAGGAAGCCGCGCCACCCCACCGCGACCGGGGCAATCGCAGCGGGGGTCGATTTGAACCCGGGCTGCCCCGAATGCGGATCGACCAGCGGCCGCGGCAACAGCCCGGTACGCCCGCCGGTGGAATGCTGATCGGTCCAGTGGATCGGCGTGAACAACTCGCCCCGCCGCTGCCCGGTGCTGAGCGTCACGCGGAACAGGCTCTCGCCCTGCGGTGTCGACACGCGCGCGAAGCCGCGATCCGCCAGCCCCAGTTCGACGGCATCATCGGGATGGACTTCGACCAAAGGTTCGTCGCGATGCCGCGCGAGCTTCGGACTGAGCCCGGTGCGGGTCATGGTGTGCCAATGATCGCGATAACGCCCGGTATTGAGCGTCATCGGCCATTTGGGCAGCGGATCCTGCAGCGCCATCTGCCGGACCGGCACCAGCCGCGCCTTGCCGTCGGCAGTCGGAAACCGCCCCTCGGCAAAGGGCTCGCCCCCCCAGCGAAAGGGATCGAGCGCGTCATAGGCAATGTTGCCGATCGCCACCTGCTCGCGCAGGTCGAACAGCCGCGCGCCATCGTTCTGATAGGCCGAGAGCCGGGCATGCTCGCGGAAGATCTCGGCTGGCCGGTCATAGGGAAAGGCCGTGCGCCACCCCATCCGCCGCCCGACCTGCGTCACGATCCACCAATCGGGTTTCGCCTCGCCCGGCAGGTCGAGGATCGCGCGTTGCCGGCTGATTCGCCGCTCCGAATTGGTGACCGTCCCGTCCTTCTCGCCCCACGCCGCCGCCGGCAGCCGGACATGCGCGAACTTGCTGGTGTCGGTCTCGGTGATGACGTCGGAAACCACGACGAACGGGCATGCCGCCAGCGCCTCGCGAACGCGGCCCGCATCGGGCATCGACACTGCGGGGTTGGTCGCCATCACCCACAAGGCCCTGATCCGCCCCTCGCCCACCGCGCGGAACAGGTCGACTGCCTTGAGCCCCGGCTTGCACGCCATGCTCGGCGCCGCCCAAAAGCGACCGACCCGCGCGACATTGTCCGGCGCGAAGTCCATGTGCGCCGCCAAGGTCGAAGCGAGTCCCCCGACCTCGCGGCCGCCCATCGCGTTGGGCTGACCGGTGATCGAGAAGGGTGCCGCGCCGGGCTTGCCGATCCGGCCGGTGGCGAGGTGGACATTGATGATCGCATTGACCTGATCGGTGCCGCGCAGCGACTGGTTCACGCCTTGGCTGAACAATGTCACCGTGCGCGGATGCGCGGCGAACAATTCGAAGAAGCGCCTGAGGTCGGCGGGCGGCAGATCACACGCCTTCGCCACCGACCACAGGTCGCTCCCCTCTCCAGACTTGTCCCAGAAGTCGTCGGGTACGCTGACGCTGCGGGACAGCCAGGTCTCGTCGATCAGTCCATTGATCCGGCAATGCGCGAGCAGGCCGTTCATCAGCGCGACGTCGCTGCCCGGCTTGATCGCCAGATGCAGATCGGCCTCGTCGGCGGTCTCGGTCCGGCGCGGATCGATCACCACCAATTTGGCGCCCGCATCGCAGCGCGCTCGAATCCGCTGATAGACCACCGGATGACACCAGGCCGTGTTCGACCCGACGAGCACGAACAGGTCCGCGGCATCAAGGTCCTCGTACGACGCGGGCACCACGTCCTCGCCGAACGCGCGCATGTGCCCGGCGACTGCGCTCGACATGCACAGCCGCGAATTGGTGTCGATGTTCGCCGATCCGATGAAGCCCTTCATCAGCTTGTTGGCGACGTAATAATCCTCGGTGAGCAATTGCCCCGAGACATAGAAAGCGACGCTGTCCGGCCCATGCTCGGCGATCGTCTGACGAAAGCGCTTCGCCACCAGATCGAGCGCCTTGTCCCAGCTCGCCTGGCGCTTGCCGATCATCGGGTGGAGCAACCGCCCCTCCAGCCCGACCGTCTCGCCGAGATGCGTGCCCTTGGAGCAGAGCCGCCCATGATTGGCCGGATGTTCCGCGTCGCCCTTGATCTCGACCGCGCGCGCCGCGGTGCGCGTCGCGACAATGCCGCAGCCCACGCCGCAATAGGCGCAGGTGGTACGCACCTGTTCGCCGATCGGGAGGGGCTGCGGCACCGCGGGGGGCTCCTCAGGCCGCGAGGCTGGCGAGCGCTTCGCGGCGCCCGATCAGGATGCGGCCGCCATCGACCTTGACCGGGATGACCGGCGTGCAGCCGCGGTCCTCGCCGAGCACTTCGCCGGTGATCAGCGAAATGCGCCAATTGTGCAGTGGGCAGGTCACGCTGGTGCCGTGAATGATGCCTTGGCTCAACGGCCCGTGTTTGTGCGGGCATTTGTTGACCAGCGCATAGACATTGCCATTGGCGGTGCGGAAGATCGCGATCTCGTCGCCGCCGCGCACCGGCAAGGTGCGTGCGCCCATTGCGGGAAGCTGGTCGACCGGGCCCACGTCGAGCCAGTCTGCGGTCATGGTCATGAATCGGCTCCCACGATGGCGAACGGCCGGATCTCGGCCAGATGTTTATGGAGATGCGCGTCGGTGCCCGCAGCACGCTCGGCCCAGGGGTCGTCCTGGCTGAAGCTCTGCGAATATAGGAAGCGCGCGGCGAGCGCGTCGCGGTTCGCGTCATCGTCGACGATCCGCGCTTTGACGTATTCGACTCCGACGCGCTCGATCCACGGCGCGGTACGCTCGAGATAGCGGGCTTCCTCGCGATAGAGCTGGATGAAGGCGGCGCAGTAATGGAGCGCCTCTTCCTCGGTCGCGACCTTGCACAGGAAGTCGGTGGCGCGGACCTTGATCCCGCCATTGCCGCCGACGCTGAGCTCGTAGCCCGAATCGACGCAGACCACGCCGAAATCCTTGATCGTCGCCTCGGCGCAATTGCGCGGGCAGCCGCTGACTGCGATCTTGAACTTGTGCGGCATCCAGCTGCCCCACGTCATCCGCTCGGTCTTGACTCCGAGCCCCGTCGAATCCTGCGTGCCGAAGCGGCACCATTCGGAGCCGACACACGTCTTCACGGTGCGCAGCGACTTGCCATAAGCGTGGCCCGAGACCATCCCCGCGGCGTTGAGATCGGCCCAGACCGCAGGCAGATCCTCCTTCTTGATCCCGAAGATGTCGAGCCGCTGGCCGCCGGTCACCTTGACCATCGGCGCGTCGTATTTCTCGACCACATCGGCGATCGCGCGCAGCTCTTTGGGGCTGGTAATCCCGCCCCACATCCGCGGGACGACCGAATAGGTGCCGTCCTTCTGGATATTGGCGTGCATGCGCTCGTTGACGAAGCGGCTCTGCTCGTCGTCCTTATATTCGCCCGGTAACGCACAGAGCAGGTAGTAATTGAGCGCGGGGCGGCAGCTCGAGCAGCCGTCCGGGGTCGACCAATGCAGCTTCTGCATCACTTCGGGGATCGAGCGCATGTCCTGCGCGACGATCTCGCGGCGGACGTCGTCATGACCGAAGCTGGTGCATTTGCACATCGTCTTCGGCCCGGCCTCGACCGCGTCCCCCAATGTCAGTGCCAGCAGAGTCTCGACCAGCCCGGTGCACGAACCGCAGCTCGCCGAAGCCTTGCAGCCGGCGCGCACCGCGTCGAGGCTGCATGCCCCCTTTTCGATGCAGGCGACCACTTGCCCCTTGGAAACGCCGTTGCAGCCGCAGATCTCGGCATCGTCCGAGAGCGCCGCAACGGCCGCCTTAGGGTCCGCCTGCCCACCTCCGGAGGCGAAGGCCTGGCCGAAGATCAGCACCTCCCTGAGCTGGGAGACGTCCTCCTGACGTTTGAGCAAGTCGAAATACCAGCTGCCGTCGCCGGTATCGCCATAGAGCACCGCGCCGACCAGCCGGTCGTCCTTGATCACCACGCGTTTGTAGACTCCGCGGCTGGCGTCGCGCAGCACGATGTCCTCGGCGCCGTCGCCGCCAGAAAAGTCCCCGGCCGAGAAGACGTCGATCCCCGAGACCTTGAGCTTGGTCGAAGTGACCGAGCCCTTATAGCCGCTATGCTTCTCGACCAGCCCGTCGGCGAGCGCGCGGCACATCTCCCAGAGCGGCGCGACGAGGCCATAGACCTGCCCGGCATGCTCGACACACTCGCCGACCGCGAGCACGTTGGCGTCGCTGGTGACCATGTGATCGTCGACCTGGATGCCGCGGCCGACCGCAAGGCCAGCTTCGCGCGCCAATGCGGTGCTCGGACGGATTCCCACCGCCATCACCACAAGGCTGGCGGGGATCACCCGGCCATCCTTGAGCTTGACCCCCTCGACCGTATCGGTGCCGATGATCTCGGCGGTGTCGGCGCCGGTGAGGATCGTCTGCCCGCGCGCCTCGAGGGCCGATTTGAGCAGCCAGCCGGCCGCTTCGTCGAGCTGGCGCTCCATCAAGGTCGGCATCAGATGGAGCACGGTGACCTTCATGCCGCGCAGCGTCAGCCCGTGCGCGGCCTCGAGCCCGAGCAGTCCGCCGCCGATCACCACTGCATCGCCGCCTCTGTTCGCCGCGACGAGCATCGCGTCGACATCGCTCATGTCGCGGAAGCTGATCACCCCGGGCAGGTCCTTGCCGGGCACGGGGATGATGAACGGATCGGAGCCGGTGGCGATCAGGAGCTTGTCATAACCGATCGTGCGGCCGCCACGCGAGGTGACGGTGCGCGCCTCGCGATCGATCGCCACCACCGGATCGCTCGAGATCAGTTCGATGCCATTGTCGCGGTACCAATCGAGACCATTGATCACGATCTCGTCGAAGGTCTTCTCGCCCGCGAGCACCGGCGACAGCATGATCCTGTTATAGTTCACGTGCGGCTCGGCGCCGAAGATCGTCACGCGGTAGCGCCCCGAATCCCGCGCGATGAGTTCCTCGACTGCCCGACATCCCGCCATGCCGTTGCCGACCACCACCAGATGCTCGCGGCGCACCGGCACTTCGGGTGCCCCTTCCGCCGTTTCGCCGGTCCAGCCTTCGCCAATCAGCTCCATGCTCAAGCTCCAAAACGCAAAAAGGCCGCCATGCAGGCCGTCGGAGAGTTCCGACGCCTGCATGGCGGCCTTGCCATTCACCCTGACCGGCAATCTGCCGGTCGATGCACCACCGTTTCCCGACCTTGGGAGCGGCGGCTATGTCTAGTACGGACTACATTGCCCGTTCGCGTGCATGATGCTGATTTGCCGGGCGTTGTTCAAGTGCGAATTTTGCACCGCAGCATCAAATCGCCCAATCGAGCTGCAGCCAGAGCTTGCGCGTGTCGGTCAGGAGCAGGTCCGCGGCATAATCGGCATAGCGGACGGATAAGGTCGTCTTGCCCAGCCTGCCACTGGCGAGAAGATCGATCTCGTCGCCATAATGCCGCACCAGCCGATCGCTCTCGAACCGGTGATACGCCGCCTGCAGAGTCACGCCTTTGAAGGGCCCCAACGCCTTCCAGCCATAACCGACGCTGGCATAGAGATCGCGGATGCCGTCGGACGGCGTCGCGGTGAATTTGTCCGCCCAGCCCTGAAACTTGAACACCGATCCCAGCGGCGTCTGGAAGCTGGTCAATGCAATGCCCTTATCGGCACCGAGCACTTCATAGCCCGCTCCGAGCTTCCAGCCGCGCAGTTCGAGCGACGCGTCGGCGAGCCAATAGCTTGCCGTGTAATCATTGGGATTGCGGTGATAACCGGATTGCCGCGCATGGCTGAGCTGCCAGCCGAGCTTAGCTCCGCCGAGCGGCTGCGCGCCCGCCAGCCGAACGCCATAACTTTGGCTCGACAGCCGATAACCCTGCACCGCCGCTTCGTCCTGATCGATCAGATAGGCGAAGCCGGTGAGCGTGCCAATCGGAGTCACGTAGCTCAGATTGGCGAGGATATTGTCGCCACCCACGCCTTGCTGGCGCGCGTTGTTGCCCTCGACGCCCCAGATCGTGCGAACGTCCCAGACATAGCTGAGATCGAGCTTGAGTCCCTTCACCGGGATTACTTCGGCGCGCACCGCGTCGAAGGTCTGCGCGCTCTGGCGGATCGCTGCGTTGCCGACGAAGCGCTCGTCGTCGAGCATGATCCGCTGGCGCCCCACCGTGAAGGTCAGCGGCGTCGACCGATACTGGATCTGCGCGCGGTAGAGCGCGACATTCTCCGGGTCCGCCACCAGCGGCCGCGTCGCCGCACCGTGGAGCCCGTCATAATAAGCGTCGCCTACCGCGACATTGCCCTGCGCCTCCGCGAGCGCAGTCCAGCCGCCCTCCGAGATTTGCAGACCGGCACGAACCCGCACGGTGACCGCCTCGGAATCCTCCGCCAGCCCGTCCTGCTCGACATGCTCATAGCGGGCACGCGCCTCGACGAGCGGCTTGATCTGCTGGGCACAAGCGGGCCCTGCGGCGACCAATGCGGCCGCCGTGAACAGCGTGGATCTCATCTCGGTCCCCCTTCTGCGGGACGGAGGCGCGGAGCCCCGTCCCTCGCGGTTCAGATACGCGCGCCGCTGGTCCAGGTCGAACGCCAGCGCGCCTTGACCAGCACCAGCCCCGCCAGCGCCACCAGCGCCAGCCCCGCGAAGATCAGGAACCCCGCCGAGAAGCTGCCGGTCAACTGCTTGGCGAAGCCCAGCGACGAGGCGAGGTAGAAGCCGCCGATCCCGCCGGCCATACCGACCAGCCCGGTCATCACCCCGATCTCGGCGTGGAAGCGCTGCGGCACGAGCTGGAACACCGATCCATTGCCGGTGCCGAGCGCGAGCATCGCGAGGACGAACAGTGCCAGCGCGCTCGTCACGGTTTGCGCCATGCTCACCCCCGCCAGCGCCAGCGCCGCAACGACGAACACCACCGACAGCGCCTTGACCCCACCGATGCGGTCGGCCAGCGCTCCCCCCAATGGCCGCACCAACGACCCGGCGAACACGCAGGCAGCAGTGCAATAGCCCGCGGTGATCGTGGTCAACCCGAACCGGTCGGTGAAATAGATCGGCAGCGACGCCGCCAGCCCGACGAATCCGCCGAACGTGACGGCGTAGAACGCCATCAACCACCACGCATCGGGCAGCTTGAGTGGCTGAAAATAGGCAGTCAGCTTCTTGGGCGGAGGTGCATTGGGCGCGTCCTTGGCCATCAGCATATAGGCGACGAACACGAGCGTCAGCGGGATGCAGGCCAGACCGAGCACCGAATTCCACCCGAAGATCTTGGCGAGCGTCGGCGCGAACAGGGCGGCGAGCACGGTGCCCGAATTGCCCATGCCCGCGAGGCCCATCGCCTTGCCCTGATGCTCGGGCGGATACCAGCGGCTGGCGAGCGGCAGCGCGATCGCGAAGCTCGCTCCGGCAAAGCCGAGGATCACTCCCAGCGCGAGCGTGCCGGCAAAGCTGTTCACCCCCATCACCCAGGCAATGAAGAGCCCGACGATCACGATGACCTGGCTGATAGCACCGGCGCGCTTCGGCCCGATCCGGTCGACCAGCAGGCCGTTGACGACCCGCAGCAGCGCCCCCGCCAAGGTCGGCGTCGCGACCATCAGGCCCTTTTGCGCCGCGGTCAGTTGCAACGCCTTGGCGATGTCGGGCGCGAGCGGCCCGAGCAGCACCCAAACCATGAAGGCCAGATCGAAATAGAGGAACGCGGCGATCAAGGTCGGGGTGTGCCCCGATTCCCAGAAGCTCGACTTGGCCCGCGCCGGCGCGGGATCCACGTCCGCCCCGCCGCCCGCATAATCGAAGCCCTCGCGCATCAGTTCTGCAATCTTCATCGCCCGAACTCCCCGTGCCTCAGCACGAATCAAAGCTGTGCCGCAGGCACGAAAAAAGCCGCCTCCGGCCTCCCGCGCATGCAGGGACCGGACAGCGGCTTTGCTGATGGTTTTGCGGAAGGCCGGCCCGGCGCTGGGACGACCTTCCATGGACGCGCTACGTCGCGCGTTGCATCATAGCTTCATCAACCGGAAACATTTCGCAAGTGCAAAAAACTTACCCGTGATTACCGCGCAAGTGCAGCAAGATATCCCCGCAGGTCGTCCGGATCGAAAACCGCGCCGTCGAAGAAGCGATCGGGACCAAGGGTCAGCGCACCCTGGTGTGCGCCCACCCCCAGCGGCGCCGCGAGCGCGCCCTCCAGTTTCGAGCTCGCGCCGGGCATCGGCAGCCCCGCACCGCCCAGCGCGCGACGATAGATGTCGGGCCGGAACACGTCCGCTGCCCGGCGCTCGGTCGCCGGGTCGGCCTCGACCATCCCCCAGCGCACCAGTTGCGAATAGATCCACAGCGCCTGGCTCCGCCACGGGAAGCCCGCAGCCTCGCGGTGGAAAAGCAGGAAATCGGGAATATCGACCGCGGCGTCGCCGCGGCGCAGCACGAGTCGGCCGCTCAGCGCCGCCATGATCCACTCCGCGGGTTGGCCGACATGCTCGGGCCGTCCGAGCAACAGCGCGAGCTCCTCGCGATTGGCCGGATCGTCGCACCACGCCGCCGCGTTGGACACCGCCACCAGCAACCGATCGACCGTCTCGGGATTGGTCTCCATCCAGTCGGCGCGCATCGCCAG
>Ga0247823_10001162_pt1 | contig 22025 bp, 12 predicted proteins | sample 13C_PalmiticAcid_2_FD_192426 | JGI IMG/M metagenome (GOLD analysis project Ga0247823, IMG submission 192426) | Soil microbial communities from agricultural site in Penn Yan, New York, United States - 13C_PalmiticAcid_Day30 | ecosystem: Environmental > Terrestrial > Soil > Agricultural land... | reverse complement strand
GCACCCGGCGGGCGGCCGTGACGACTTGGCCGATGCCTGCCAGGACCGCCGGGTGCCGGGTCTGGTACGAAGTGGCGACCAGGTGATTGGCCCGGTCCGCGGCGAGGTAGAACTGGACGAGGTCCTTGGTCCCGACGAACAGCTCGGCCGCGCCGGCGGCACAGAAGTCGGCCGCGGAGTGGACGGCCGCGGGGGTCTCGACGAAGACCGCCAGTGGGACGTCGTCGGGCAGGTCCAGGTGTTGCCGCAGGCGGCGGAACTCGTGGTGGTCATTGATGAACGGCACCGCGAAGCCGACCCGCTCGGCGTCCGGGCCCAAGCGCTCCCGCACGTAGGCGCGCAGGGCCCGGAACGCGCTCGGGTAGTGCTGATCCTTCAGCAGCCAGCGGGCGCCGTGCAGGCCGAGGTCGGGATTGGTCTCCTGCCCCACCTCCGCTGTGGTGATCCGCGCGGCGTCGTCGGACCGGAGGTCGAGCAGCCGCAGGACAAGGCGTTGGCCGGGGAGAAGCTCCTTGGCGATCGCGCACACCTCCGAGCCGATGGCCGCTCCGTACCGCTCGGCCGCGCGCGGTCCCGCCCGCAGGGCGTCCAGCGGGCTCAGACCCGCGGCGAGACACACGAACTCCTCACGCACGAAGAAGCTGGTCACCTGCTCGATCCGCGGGGTGAGCGCGTTCGTCGCCTCGACGTCGGCGGCGGCCGCGATCACCACGCAGATCGAGCCGAGATCGCCCGGGTGGGCGGTGACCGAGGTCGGCGCCTGCCGGGGCGACTTGGCTTCGCCCAGCGTGACCGACTGGCGGTCGAGTCGGACCGTCACCTTGCCGACGATCCCGTCGAGCTCGGCCCGGTCCACGCGGAGCACCGGGATTCCCCGCGACCGGCACAGGGACTCCATGTGGCCGGTGCGACCGCCGTCGGCGCAGATCACCGCGGACGCCGCGACGATGGCGTCGTAGCGATCGGGGCTGAGCTCCACGACGACCAGCACAGAATCGCCGACGGCTTCCATTGTGCGATTGCAGGTCCCGCGAACGATTGTTGCCTGCGTATTGACAAGCAACTCGCCAAAGATCTCGCGAGGGTGCACGACATCCTCCCACCGACGACTAGCGACTGCCTATTCGAGATCACCGGTCGACTTCATGACGATGATTCAGCTTCGCGGTCGTCCAGTCGACAGTGCGTCTTCTCGGATGCGTGACTTCGCTGGTCGCGCCGGTCGTGTCCTGCGTCACACCCGCCTGTGGTTCAGCCGATCGACTCCAATCGGTGCTCTAGTCCGAGAATGGAACGCAGATCCCTCGGCGTCACGGAAAGGTCTTTCAACTTCGTGGCGGCGGCATTGCTGATCGCCGACCGCAGCGCCCGATCGGACACGGGGAGTCCGCCATTTCGCGCGGTGACGCCGTGAATCGCCTGCAGGCTGTCCTCCAAATGGGCCACGAGGGCCTCGCGGTAGTCACGACGGCGGGCCGTCATCCTCCGCACGTCGAGCGTGACCGAGTACGACAGCGCCTGGTCCAACCCGTGCTCCGACGCGGGCGCGGCGGAGACGTCGTAGCAGGACTCGAGCCGACACAGCACGGTGGCCGCGACGTCCACCGTGTGGTTCTTGATCGCGGCGAGGTTGAAGGTGAAGGCACCCGTCCGGCCGTTGCGGACGATCTCGTCGCCCTCCCGAGGGCTGCCCACCACCGACACCGGTCCCGACGGCTCGCCGGTCGGCCCGACCAGGTTGCCGTGGCGGTCCACCTCGACGCCCCGCCCGGTCCGCTGGTGCGCGCGGGCGACCCCCTTCCGCAGGAGGTTGGCCCACAGTTCGGACTCGACGCGCTCGTAGTTGGACTCGCGGCCGAAGTTCGAGATCACGAGATCGGCCTCGACGCGCTGGGTCGACGTGGTCACGACCAGCGTGCCCGCCCGGGTCTTGTGGATCTCCTCGACCTTCCCGGCGGCCACGACGACCTGGCTGTCCATCGCGGCGTCGACGATCTCCGCGGTGTAGGCCATGACGCCCACGCGCAGCACGGCAAGCAGGCTGCCGTAGGTGTCGAGGAGCGCGCAGAGATCGGCGGTGGGAATCCGCGACAAGATCGCGGGCAGATACGGCTCCCACGATTTCGACACGCGTTCCGTCACCACCGCGGGCGACACCTCGGGATGTTCGCGGGTGACGATTTCGCAGGCCCGACGCCATTCGTCCTTGAACCGGCGAATGAATTCGTCACGCCCTTCGTAGCTGTCGCCGATGAGTTCTGGGGGCGGCAGGGTGAGGACGTGATGCCGATGGTCCGGGGGATAGGTCCGCGGCGTCAGTCCGGACCGCGAGATCAAGTAGATCTTCCCGGTGTGTCCGCGCCGCAGCAGCAGCGCCGCGGAGTCGTATGCGCTGAGCAGCGTGCCGACGACGGCGACGACCGCGTCCCGCCGCAGCCCGACGATTCGCTCGATCCCGTCGGCCGAGTACGGGCTACGCACGAACGCGGGGTGGTCGGCCACCGCTTCGGCGAAGACCGGGTACTTGCGTTCGAGGCCGGTCGCGAGAACGACGTGGTCGGCCCGGATACGCACCCGGCCCGCATCGGGCTCACCGGTCCGCCAGGAGAGATTGTCGACCACGACGTCGACCTGCTCGTCGTGGAGGTCGAGGTCGACCACGTCGCCGTCGGCCTCGACAAGCGTCACTCCGGCCAAGGCCTCCCGCGCGGCCTGGCCGAGTCGGTCGGCGAGATAGTCCGGGTAGATCCGCCGCGGGGCGGGTCCGGACTCGGTGAACGTGAAGCCGCTCCACTCCGGTGGCCAGTCGGTCCGGTCCGCCTCGTGGTTGGCCCAGTCCAGGAAATCGTCGACATCCTCGCGGAACGCCGACATCCGGCCCGCCTGGATATTGAACACGTGATGCCAGTGGTTGCTGTCCCGGTGATACGCGACACCGGCGTTGCGGTATTCAGGACGTCGTTCGAGAAGCACTATCTCGATAGGCTCCCGAGCGAACTGGAGAAATCGGATGGCGGCCGCGGTGCCACCAAGACCCGCGCCGACGATGACGATTCTGCGGGATTGACCGAAATGATTCACGCTATTGCTGCCCCTCTTCGGCGCAGGCGACATGGCTGATCGAGTGCATCCGTCAAAGTCTGCCCGGTTCCCGGCCGGTCCGGAATATTAACTATGCACGAATTCGCACGCCCCGGGCGAGTGGTGGGCGCGAGTGTCCTGTCCGACCAAAGTCGGCGGGGGTGATCAGGTGGACGGTGTGACCGTGGCCTGCCTCGGTGAAGTGAGTTCGGCTTACGACAGCCGTTCCCCCGGCACTCGCTCCGCGGCTTCGGAGAGCTGAGTGGCCAGTGTCTTGAGGGCTTGCCGTAGTTCGTCGGGGCGGTGGATTGTGAAGGGCCATTCCAGGGACGCGAGTAGGTGAGCCATGCCGTCGAGACGTTCCGCGCGGGCGTGCATGAGGACGCCAGTGGGGTCGGCGGTGAGAGTCGCCACCGAGCGGGGCAGTCGGCGGGCGATCGCGTCGATGGGTCCATGGATGGTCACCTCGACTTGCCAGCGGTAGGGAACCTGCGCCAGAGCCGAGGTCAGGTGGGCGACGGAGTCGAAGCCGTTGGGGGCGGCGAAGTCGCGGGCCTGGGAGGTGACGCATTCGATGCGGTCGACGCGGAAGGTTCGCGCGGTGCCTCGGAAGTGGTCATGGCCGACGAGGTACCAGCGGCCGTTGTGGAAGACCACGCCGTAGGGATCGACATCGCGTTCGGTGCGCTGCCTGCGCCACGATTGGTAGCTGATGCTGACAGTCGTGCGACTGCGAGTGGCTTGCGCCAAGGCGAGCAGGATGCCTGCCCCTGGGGCTTGCCCGATGACGGCGTCGCCGGTGAACGCGAGGGACTCGCGGATGGCGGCGAGCGGTTCGCGCAGCGCCTGCGGCAGCACTCGCTCGATCTTCGCGAGGGCGCCCGCGCCGGCCAGCACCGTGGTGCCCATGCCGACGCGTTCCGCGGCGACCAGGCCGAGGACAACGGCAAGTGCCTCGTCGTTGGTGAGGACCAGGGGTGGCATTCGGTATCCGCGGGCCAGTCGATAGCCGCCGTAGCGACCGCGTTCCGCCTCCACAGGGATACCGAGGTCCCGCAGGTGTGCGGTGTACCGGCGCACGGTGCGGACGTCAGTACCAAGGCGGTCGGCCAGTTCGGCTCCGGTGAGTCGAGGGTGGGACTGGAGGAGTTCCAGCAGCGTCAGCACACGAGTGAGGGGATGCGACATGGATCACCCAACATTTTAGGGCGGATTCTGTCCTGTATTGAACTTACGCTCCCGGCAGACATCGCACCTCAGGGAGATCACATGGCTACCTTCGTATTGGTTCCCGGCGCCTGGCTCGGGGCGTGGGCCTGGGAAGACACCGCTCGCGCACTGCTGGAGCGCGGCCACACCGCGGTAGCGGTGACGCTGACGGGCCTGGCCGAGCGCGCCGACCTGGGCGGTCCCCAGACGGACCTGAACACCCACATCAGCGACATCACCGATCTGGTCGAGCGGCAGAACCTGTGTGACATCACCTTGGTCGCACACAGCTACGCCGCGGCTCCGGTCACCGGGGCCGCGGGACGCCTCGGCCACCGGCTGGAGCGCGTGGTCTACGTCGACAGCGCCCCGTTCGCCCCGGGCATGTGCATGCTCGACCTGATGCCACCGCAGGTAGCCGACCAGCTGCGTCAGCAGGTCACCGCCCTCGGGGACGGGTGGCAGCTGGCAATGCCGCCGATCGATGTTCTCGGCATGTCCAGCAACCTCGACGGACTCGACGAGCCCGAGTTGGAGCGTCTGTTCGCGCGTGCCACCCCGCATCCGTTCGGCACCTACACCCAGCGCCTCGCCGACCCTACCGACCCTGGTCCCGGAGTGGACCGCGTCCTGATCGCCTGCCACGACTTCAAGGCTCTGCTCGATGCCGGGATTCCGCTGCTCGCCTACCTGAACCAGCCGCCATGGCGGCGTTTCGACTTGCCCACGGGGCATTGGCCGATGCTCTCGGCGCCAGCCGAACTAGCCGACCTGCTCGACGCGGCCGTCTCCTGACCCCGCCAGGGCTATGGATCTCGCCATGGCGCGTGTGGATACTGTGGACTCTTTCGGACGAACCAGGTCGAGCGACCAAGATCCCCGGAGACGTGATGTCGGCACCCACGAACGACACGGCCGAGGTGTTCCGAACGGGCCCGTTCCACGAGGCGCTGTCCCTGGCCGTCTCGCGCCGGGGCCTCAGCCTGGACCGGTTGCGCGGCATGCTCGCCGAACGCGGTGTGGTCGTCAGCCGCACCACGCTGAACCACTGGCAGACCGGCCGCAGCCAGCCGGAACGGCCAGAGTCGTTGCGCGGTGTGGCGATCCTGGAGGATCTCCTCCGGCTCGCGCCGGGCGAGTTGGCCGGGCTGCTGGGCTCGCCCCGACCGCGGGGGCGGTACGCGTCCGATCTCGCCGAGCCCACACTCCGGCTGTGGCGCGGCTATGGGCTGGCCGACCTCGCCACCCGCATGCGGATGCCGGAGCGGAACACCCTGCGACGCGTCGTCGTGGACGCGCGCGCGGAGATCGGGCCAAGCGGGGAGTTGAACCGTTGGCGGACGCGCCAGGTCATGCGCGCGACCGAACCGACCGACAGCTGGTTCGACGCCACGTTTGTCGACCAGCCGCACCCCACCCGACCTGAGATCGTCGACATCTCGGGTTTCACCCCGCGCCAGTCGGAGTGGGACGCACGGAACGGCTTGCTGCTGGCCGAGTACAAGCTGGACGAGGAGTTGAGCCGCGGCGAGACCGCGGTCGTCGAGCACACGACCGTCTTCCCCGGCCACGGGCCGGTCGACGGCTACGAGGTGGTCGCCTACCACGTGGTGCACGCTCTCACCGTGCAAGCCGTCTTCACCGGCAGGCGGCCTGCCCGGTGCTTCGCCATATTTCGTGCGAAGAACGCCGACGTCGACACCGACACGGCGGAGTTGTCCGCGGGCGCGGAAACACACATCACCCTCGCCAACGCGCCCATGGGGACACACGGCATCCGCTGGGAATGGTAATCGCGACTGTCAACCGTTTGCTGGACGGAAAATTGTGGACAAGCACAGGATGACCTCCTGCCGAGTGAACCTGCATTCACTCGGCCTGGAGAAAGGATCACTGTGCGCATACTCGGAAAGGTGGGCGTCCTGGCAACGGGCGTCGCCATCCTGATCGCGGGCGCGGCGGCCCACGCCTCGGCCAAGCAGCCGCCCGGCGACGTCGGCCCGATGGTGGTCGGCGGAACCGCGGCGGCCAAGGGTGAATTCCCTTGGATGGTGCGGCTTTCGATGGGTTGTGGTGGCGCGTTGTACAGCGCGAGCCTGGTGCTCACCGCGGCGCACTGCGTCGACGGCACCGGCAACAACACGAGCATCACCGCGTCGGCCGGAATGGTGGACCTGCAGGACTCGACCGCGATCACCCGCCGCTCAAGCTATGTCTATGTGTACCCGGGCTACCCGGCGGGCACCGGCGGCGACTGGGCGCTGATCAAGCTGGCGTCCCCGATGACCGGGGTGCCCACCCTGCCGATCACGACGACGAAGGCCTACGACAGCGGGACCTTCACCATCATGGGGTGGGGCGACATCCGGGAAGGCGGCCCGGCATCGCGGTACCTGCTCAAGGCGCAGGTCCCGTTGATCAGCGACTCGACGTGCGCGGGCTACGGTGGGCTCTACCGCGATCTCATCGGGTCCGCGGAGATCTGCGCGGGCTACGAGCAGGGCGGCGTCGACACCTGCCAGGGCGACTCCGGCGGTCCGATGGTCCGGCGCGACAACGCGGGCCAGTGGATCCAGGTCGGCGTCGTCAGCTGGGGTGACGGCTGCGCGGGCGCGCGGGCTCCGGGCGTCTACACCGAGGTGAGCACGTTCGCCCAGGCCATCGCGGCCAAGGCGACCGAACTCGGTGGTGGCACCACCCCGCCGCCAGGCGGGAAGGTGTTCGAGAACGCCAACAACGTCAACATCCCCGACGGCGGCTCGGCCATCACCAGCACCATCGCGGTGACCGGGCTGTCCGGCAACGCCCCGGCCACGCTCCAGGTCGGCGTCGACATCAAGCACACCTGGCGTGGTGACCTCGTCATCGACCTGGTGGCGCCCGACGGCTCGGCGTACCGGCTGAAGAACTCCTCGGCGAACGACTCGGCCGACAACGTCATCACCACCTACACGGTGAACGCGTCGAGCGAGATCGCCAACGGGTCATGGAAGTTGCGGGTGCAGGACATCTGGTCGCCGGACGCGGGCTACATCGACGCGTGGAAGCTCACCTTCTGAGTGCCGTGGCCCTGCCGGGGAACCTCCGGCAGGGCCGCTTTCCCTGTGGTGACCGAGAACAGGGGAAGATGGCGGGGCTTGTCCAGGCCTTGCAGATAGCGCAACAGGATTCCTTCGCGCAGTGCCCATGGGCAGAGGTCGACGGTGTCGATTCCGAGTGCCGCCATGGTGTTCCGGGCGATGAGCGCTCCCGCGAGGACCTGCTTGGACCGGCTCGCCGAGACGCCGCGCAGCTTCGCCCGCGCGATCGCGGGCATCCCGGCCAGGCGCGGGATCCACTCGTCGAGCTGGGCAAGGGAGAGCGAGCGCTTCACCAGCGGGCCGTCGCGCTGCGGCGGCGCGCCCGCCAGCCGCGCGAGCTGCTTGAAGGTCTTGGAAGTCGCGACCGCGCGCCGGTGTTCGCCTTCCCACCGCAGGCGGTCGGCGACCGCTCTGACGGAATCCCGTACGTGGCTTGCCAACTCCTCGATCTCGTCCGCGCCCGGCGGGTCGGCGCTGAAGAACCGCCGGGTGAGCCTGCCCGCGCCCAGCGGCAGCGACACCGCCAGTTCGGCCTCGGCGTCGCAGCCGAGCGCGACCTCCATCGAGCCGCCACCGATGTCGAGCAGCAGCAGCCTGCCCGCTGACCAGCCATACCAGCGGTGGGCGGCGTAGTAGGTGAGTCGGGCTTCCTCCTCACCGCTGAGGAACTGCACCCGGTGGCCGGTCCGGTCGACGATCGCCTCGACGATCTCGTCGCGGTTGGTCGCGTCGCGCACCGCCGAGGTGGCGAAGAGGAACAACTGGTCCAACTCGAGCCCGCGGGCCTTGGTCAACGCGGCCGCGACCGCGGACACCACGCGCTTGGTTCCGATCTTGGTGATGCCGCCGTCATCGGTGAACTCGTCGCCGAGCACCGTCGGGCGCTTGTAGGCCGAGAACGGGAGCGGGGGTGAACCCGCGAACGCGTTCACCACCTGCAACTGGGCGTTGTTGGAACCCACGTCGATCACACCGATCCGCATCCCGTTGGAATACCGCACCGCGGTGGGTTGAAACCTCCGAAATGCCGCTATCCGGCTGAGGTTCCGCCGATTGTCGTACGCGCGGCGGCGACGTCACGGTGAGTGCCCGCTGACGGTCGGCCGCAGAAAAGTCAGTAGGTGTCTTGTCTGTGGCCGCGCGCAGGGGTTAGCATCCCGTACTATTAGGAAAGTTTCCTAAATAAAGCTCTCCCTCTGGAACCCCTGCCCTCCGGGAGCGATTCATGCGTCGGTCACTGCTAGTCGTGTCCACGGCCGCGATCGCGGCCATCTCATTCGGCCTGGTCATAGCCCCTTCAGCCAGTGCCGCGGGTGCCACCGCGGTGTTCACAAAGACCCAGGACTGGGGGAGTGGGTTCGGCGGCAGCGTCGCCGTCACCAACGGCACCGCGAGCCCACTCGCCTGGAACGTCCAGTTCGACCTGCCCGCCGGCTACTCGATCCCGTCCGCATGGGACTCGGTGATGGTCCGCAGCGGACAGCACTACACCTTCACCGCCCCGAGTTGGGCGGGCGCGCTCGCCGCGGGCGCATCGACCAGCTTCGGGTTCAACGGAAACCCGGGCAACTTCCCCGGGATCCTCAACTGCACCCTGAATGGCAACCCGTGTTCCGGCGGCAGCGGCCCGGGTACCCCCGGCACGCCGGGCGCGCCGTCGGTCACGGGTGCCACCAACTCGTCGTTGGCGCTGTCGTGGGGCGCTTCAACGGGAACCGTTACGGGATACCGGGTCTACGAGGGGACTGACGTCCGCGCGACAGTCACCGGCACCACCGCGTCCATCGGGAACCTGGGCACCTGCACGTCCCACACCTACACGGTGCGCGCCTACAACTCGGCGGGTGAGTCGACCGCGAGCACTTCGGTCTCCGGCACCACCACCGGTTGCGCCAACCCGGGTGGACGGATGGCGGGCGCGCCTTATCTCTACCTCGGCTGGGGCAACCCGCCGGACCCGGTGGCGATCATGAACGCGACCGGCGTCAAGGCGTTCACCATGGCGTTCATGCTGTCCAGTGGCGGGTGCAACCCGGCGTGGGACGGCCAGCGACCGCTGACCGGCGGCGCGGACGCGACCGCGATCTCGCGGATCAAGGGTGCGGGCGGTCAGGTCCAGATCTCCTTCGGCGGCTGGTCGGGCAACAAGCTCGGTCCGAACTGCTCGACCCCGGAGGCCTTCGCGGGCGCTGTCCAGCAGGTGATCACCGCGCACCGGCCCGACGTCGTCGACTTCGACATCGAGAACTCCGACGAGTTCGAGAACGAGACCGTGCAGGACCGCATCCTCAACGGGTTGAAGATCGTCAAGCAGAACAACCCGTCGGTGAAGGTCGTCGTCACCTTCGGCACCACGACCGGCGGCCCGACCTACTACGGGACGCGGCTGATCAAGCGCTCGCAGGAACTGGGCGTGCCGATCGACAACTACACGATCATGCCGTTCGACTTCGCAGGCGGCACCGACATGTACCAGAGCACGGTCAACGCCACCGAGGGTCTGAAGGACACGCTCAAGACCACCTTCGGGTGGACCGACGCGCAAGCCTACGCCCACGCCGGCATCTCCGGCATGAACGGTCTGTCGGACCAGCGTGAGCTCACCACGCCGCAGACCTGGACCCGCATCCGCGACTGGGCCCTGCAGAAGGGAATCGGCCGCTTCGCCTACTGGTCGGTCAACCGTGACCGTCCGTGCCCGAACGGCGGGGTGACCAGCGACTGCAGCGGTATCGACCAGGCCGAGTGGGAGTTCACCCGGATCACCGCGGGCTTCTAGCCGCCCGCGCGCCCCGCTCCGCCGGTCCACAGTGGACCGGCGGAGCGGCGGCGCGATCCCGCCACGACTTCGGGCGCTATTTGGTCCACGGCTTGCTGGACATCAGCGCGATCACGTTGGCCACGTAGGGTTCCACCGACTTGGGGATGGTGGCGACCGCGCCGGCGCTGGTGCCGTCGCCCCCGAGTTCGACGTTGCCCGCGCCCGCGTTGTACGAGGCGACGACCGCGCGCAGGAGGCCGGTTGCCTTGCCGTCGGGGCCGATGAGAGTGAAGTCGTCGTTCACCGCGGCGTGGCCGAAGTAGTAGACAAGGTATTCCAGGTACGCGGCGCCCAAGTCGGTGTTGTCCTGGAGCACGGTCGCGTCGCGCACCGGGTCGAAGCCGAAGCGCTGGTTGAGCCACGACGCGGTGGCGGGCATGACCTGCATGGTGCCGATCCCGCCGTCACAGGCGATGATCGACGACTTCCATCCCGACTCCTGCCACGCGACCGCCTCGATCAGGTTTCGCGGCAGTGCCTGCAACTGCGCGGTGCCCGCGCCGCCGCGCAGCAGCAGCGGGAAGCGCTTCGCGGCCGACGCGGCGAGCGCCGCCTGTACGTCGGCGCGCGAGGCGTCGCTGTCGTGGCGGGGCACGCACGGGCCGGGGCCGGTCGCCGGTGGTGGGGTCGGCGCGGGTGGCAGCGCGGGCGCGGCGACCTGCTGGGCGGGCTTGGCCGGGGCCGCCGGTGGTGGTGGCGGTTTCGGCGGCGTGTTCACGGCCTTCGACTTCGGGGTCGTCGTGGTGGTCGTCGTCGTTGTGGTCGGGATCGAGCTTGACGGCGGTGTTGTCGTTGTCGTGGTGACCTCGACAAGCGTGGTTGTCGTCACTGACGTGGTCGGCGCGAGCGCCACAGGTTCGGGATCGGCTCCCGAACGGAGTGCCACGATCGTCGTCCCCACCGCCACGACGGTGGCGACGGCCGCGGCCAGGACATATCTGTTCTTACGCGCAAGCATCCCCAGTCCCCCCAAGGTTGTCCCAGGCAGGCTACCGGCCGTCGGTCAACAGGGTGGTGAGGGCATCCGCGAGGTGGCGCAGGGTAGCCGCTGGGACCCGGTCGGGATCGCGGGTGATCCGCAGGCGCTTCTCGTGGGTGAACAGCTCGATGACCAGTTCGGTGTGCGACCACGCCGCTGGCGGTCGCGGGTCGAGCGTGACGACACACCCGTCGAGGCGCAGAGTCGGCGGCGGGGAGTCCTGCAGTGCGACGATCGCCTGGTACAGCGGGTGCCTGCCGGTCCGACGCGGGCGCACCAGGCGCAGCACCTCGGCGAAGGACAGGTCGGCGTTGGCGAGCGCCGCGCCGGGGTCGGTGTGGCCGGGGCGCAGCGGCACGCACACCATGTCGATCAGACACCCGATGACGCGTTGCGTCGCAACGGATCCCCGGCGGTTGACCGGGACGCCGACGCCGAAGCGGTCCTGGCCGGTGTGACCGGCGAGAGCGGTGTGCGCGGCGGCGAGCAGCCGGGCCAGCGGCACCGGGGGCGCGGACACCTCGATCCAGTCCGGGCCGTCCTTGGCACCGTTCGGCCAGGCCAGTTCCGGCAGGTCGGCCAGCTCGGCCCGCCAGAACCGGCGCTGCTCGTCGAGATCGCCGACGGTGTCGGCCACGGTGCGGGCCGGGCTCGGTGGCGAAGTCGTGGGTGTGGACGCGTAGGCGGCGGTCAGCTCGTCGGCCAGGACGTGCTGCGACCAGCCGTCGAACGCGGCGTGGTGGACCGCCACCCCGAACCGCCAGGCGTCCTCGGACCGAAGCAGCACCGCGCGCCACACCGATCCGGCGGCGAGGTCGAACGGCAGCCGCAGCCGCTCGGCGAGCAGTGCGTGGGAACCGTCGTGGCGCTCGAACGCCGCGGGCAGGCCGGACGCGGTGACCGTCGCCTCGGTGTCGGCGCGGTAGCGGCCGCTGAGGTAACCGTGCCTGGCGTGCACGGCGGCCACCGCGGCGGCGAGGCGGTCCGGGTCGAGCGCGCCGGTGATCGTCCAGGTCAGGAGGCAGTGGTTGTCGGTGTCGTGGATGTCGGCCAGGTGGCGAAGGACGAAACCGTGCTGCATCGGCGTCAGCGGCGCGATCGGCGACTCCGCCGTGACGGTCTGCCCGGTCGGGGAGCGGTCGAGCCAGTCGGCCAGGTCGGCGATGGTGGTCGACGCGGACACCCGCGAGACCGGGATCATCCGGTCGAACCGGGCGCCCAGCCGGGCGCACAACCGAATCGCGGCCAGCGACGACACACCCAACTGGCCCAGCGGGGTGGTCCGGTCGACGGCGCCGACCAGAGCCCGCACCTCGGCGGCGATCCCGCGCTCGGTGTCGGTCGCCAGATCGCCGTCCGCCGGGACAGGCAGCGCGGCGAGGAGCGCTCGGGTGTCGAGCTTTCCGTTGGTGGACAAGGGGAATCCCTCGACGGCGACAACCCGGTCCGGCGCCGCCTGGGCGGGAAGTGACCGCGCGAGTTCCGCGGCGACGTCGCCAGGCTCGCCGGACGGCACGTAACAGAGCACCAGCTCGACGCAGTTCCCGTTGTCGTCGAACCTCGGCACCGCGACACACCGCTGGACCGCGGGCAGCCCGGCCGCGACGGCTTCGACGCCCGCGGGCTCGATCCGGTGCCCGCGCCGTTTGATCTGGCGGTCCATCCGGCCCCGGTAGTGCGCGACTCCTTCGGCGTCGATCATTCCGAGGTCGCCGGTGCGGTAGACCCGGGTCGGGACGCCCGCGAGGTCGACGGTGACGAACTTCGCCGCGGTCAGCTCCGGATCACCGAGGTAGCCCGCCGCGAGACCGTCACCGGCGACGCACAGCTCGCCGACTTCGCCTTCAGGCACCGGGACGCCGTCGCGCAGCGCGACGACCGCCGTGCGCGGGACCGGCCTGCCGAGTGGAACTTCCCCGTCGCTGTCGCCCACCTCGTGGGTCAGCACGAACACCGCGCTCTCCACTGGCCCGTACCCGTTCACCAACTGGATGCCGGGCCACCGTGCGCGGAACCGGGCGGCGTGCCGGGCGGACAGCTTCTCGCCGCCGACCAGCACGGTCCGCAGACCCTCGAAGCCGTCGACGTCGTCCTCCACGGTCAAGTGGAACAGCGAGGTCGTCAGGAACACCGTGTTGACGCCCCGCCGCACCAGTTCCCGCAGCCCGGCGGGCGTGAGCGGCCGCTCGGTGTGGACCACGCACGACCCACCCGTCACCAGCGGGCCCCACACCTCCAGCGCGAACGCGTCCCATGGCATCGCCGAGGTCTGCGCCATCACCGTCGTCGCGTCGAACCGCGCGAAGGTGGGCCCGAGGAACAGGCGGGAGACGGCCCGGTGCGGCGCGAGCACGGCCTTCGGCTCGCCGGTGGTGCCCGATGTGAAGAACACCATCGCGATCGAGGCGCCCGCGTCGATGATCGGCGGCGTCGTTGTCACCTGGGCGTCCCCGTCGACGACCAGCCGTGACGGGAACCCGGGCACCGCCGCCGGGCCGGTGATCGCGACCTGACGGTCGAGCAGCTCGGAGATCCGCCGCAGCCGTCCTTCGGGCCACGACGGGTCCAGCGCGGCGTAGGCGGCGCCGGTCTTGAGGACCGCGAGGACCGCGATGACGAGGTCGCCGGACGGCGGCAGCAACACCGGCACCACGTTGCCCCGGCCGACGCCCGCCGCCCGCAGGCGGGCCGCGAGCGCGTCGGCGCGCACCGTCAGTTCGGCGTAGCCGAGCACGCGGTCGTCCAGCACGACGGCCGGGGCCAGCGGCCGGTTCTCGGCCTGCCGGTCGACCAGTTCGGCGATGTCGTCAAGCGCCACAAGAGTCATCTCGCTCCTCGTCCGGGGTGGCGGTCGTCAGCGCGCCAGCGTGCCTGGGGAGACCGGGTGCCGCCCATGGGCAGTTCTGCCCATACAGCGCGGGGCCGCGTGGCCCACAAGATTCGGCGGGGGCCGGGTGAGGAAACGCGGCCCGCGACCCCAGGGGAGGAAGAGCGTGGCCGCACCATCGCCCGCCCAGCTCGGCCTCTGGCTGAGCGACCAGCTCACGCCGGAAAGCTCGGTCTACAACGTGTTCTGCTCGGTTCGGCTGACCGGCGCCCTCGACGTCGCCGCGCTACGGCGGGCGGTCACGCGGGTGGTCGAGCGACACGAGATGCTGCGCTCGGTCTTCCCGGCCGTCGACGGAGTCCCGGTTCGTCGGGTGCTCGACGCGCCGGGCGTGCCGGTTCCGCTCGATGACGTGGATCCCGACGACGTCGACCGGATTGCCCAGGCGTGGTGCGAGAAGCCGTTCGACCTGGCCACCGGCCCACTGCTGCGGGTACGGCTGCTCCGGCTCGGCGCCGTCGAGCACGTGCTGTGCGTCGCGGTGCACCACATCGTCTGCGACGGCCAGTCCTTGCGGGTGTTCTTCGACGACCTCGCCGCCTACTACGCCGACCAGCCGCCCGCGCCACTCGCCATGGAGCTGCCCGCGGAATCGGCCCGGGACGCCGACTGGTGGCGCGACTACCTCGCCGGGGCGCCGGACCTGCTGACCGTTCTCGTCGACCGGCCCCGCCCCGCGGTCCGCGGCCCGGCCGGGGCGACTCTGGTCACCACCATCCCCGACGACCTCCTGGCCGACGTGACGGCCATGGCCTGCCGCTCGCGGATGACGCCGTTCATGGTGCTGCTCGCCGGTTTCGGCGCGGTGCTGGGCAGGCTCAGCGGTGCCGCCGACGTGGTGGTCGGCTCGCCGGTGTCGAACCGGCACGAGCCGGAGAGCCACCTGCTGGTCGGCATGTTCGTCGACACCCTGCCGATCCGGCTGCGCACCGACGCCGCCTCCTTCACCGAACTGCTCACCCACACCCGCAGGTCCGTGCTCGAAGCGCTGTCGCACCAAGGTGTCCCGTTCGACCAGGTGGTCGACGCGGTCGCGCCGGACCGCGCGCCCAGCCACACGCCGCTGGTCCAGGTCGCGTTCAGCGCCGACCTCGCGCCCTACGCCGAACCCGACTTCCCCGGCCTGCGCGCCGAGGTCGCGGTGCCCGCGCCGACCACGGCGAAGTTCGACCTCGACGTGTCGGTCAGCCAGGTCGGCGACCGGCACGCGATCGTCCTGACCTACAGCACCGAGCTCTACGACGCGGACACCGCGGAGCGGATCACCGACTACTACCTGCGGCTCCTCGCGGGCGCCGTCGCCGCACCGGACACACCGGTCGCGGAGCTGCCGCTGCTCTCCGTCGCCGAGCACGACCGGCTCGTGTGGGAATGGGCTGATGGGCCGCCCGCCCGCGCGCCGCGTCAGCTGGTGCACGAGCTGTTCGCCCAGCAGGCCAAGGCGACTCCCGACGCGCCCGCGATCAGCGCGGGCGGGGTCGAGCACAGCTACGCCGAGATCGACGCCCGCGCCGATGGCCTCGCCGCGCGGCTGCGCGCGTCCGGTGTCGGGCCCGATGACGCGGTCGGTGTGCTCGCCCACCGAAGCGTCGACCTGTTCGTGGCGATCCTGGGGATCCTGAAGGCCGACGGCGCCTACGTCCCGCTGAGCCCGACCCATCCGCCCGCGTACCTCGAGCGCGTCCTCATCACAGCGTCGGCGAAGCACGCGGTGGTCGAGGGGGGACTTGAACACCGCTTGCCACTGAGGACAACCAAACACGCGGTCGATGGTCCTGCGGCGGGCCCGGGGGAGCGCCGAGCGGGGCCAGATCATCTAGCCTACGTGCTGTTCACCTCGGGTTCCACCGGCGAACCCAAGGGCGTGGCCGTCACGCATCGCGGTCTGTCCAATGTGGTCGAAGCGGTTGTGGACATCTACGGCCACACCGCCGCCGACCGGGTGCTGCAGTTCGCCAACGCGGGCTTCGACATCACGGTGGAGGAGACGTTCCCGACGTGGCGGGTCGGCGGTTGCGTCGTCCTCGCGCCCGATCCGCCGCCCACTCCGGAGCGGATGGCCGCGCTCATGGCCGCCGAGCGGATCACCTTCACGATCCTCACCTCCAGCAACTGGGCGCGGTGGGCGGCGGCTGCCGCCGCCGAGGGCGTGCACCCGGGTCCGTCGCTGCGCCTGGTGTCGATCGGGGCCGAGCCGGTCGACCCGGCGGCGCTGCGCGCGTGGCGGCGAGACGTCGGCCTACCGCTGTTCAACGCCTATGGCCTGACCGAAACCACGGTGAACGCCACCGGGGAGATGATCACCGAGTTCGACGGCGCCCGCGTGCCGATCGGCCGTCCGCTGGACGGCGTCCGGGCCTACGTGCTCGACGCCGCCATGCGGCCGGTGCCGGTCGGGGTCGCCGGTGAGCTCTACCTCGGCGGCGACTGCCTGGCCCGCGGGTACATCGGCAGACCGGACCTGACCTCGCAGCGGTTCGTCGACAACCCGTTCCGCGCGGGGGAGCGGCTGCATCGCAGCGGCGACCGGGCCCGGTGGCGGTTCGACGGCAGGCTGGAGGCGCTGGGCAGGCTCGATGACCAGCTGAAGGTGCGTGGCTACCGGATCGAGCCAGGCCACATCGAGGCTATCCTCTGTGGACACCAGGACGTCGCGGCGGCTGTGGTCTCGGTGCGGTCGGACCGGCTTGTCGGCTACGTGGTCCCCAAGGCGCCCGCGGACCTGCGCGAGTATCTGGCCGCCCGGCTGCCGACCTACCTGGTGCCCGCCGCGCTGGTCGGCATCCCGACGCTGCCGGTCACCGCCAACGGCAAGGTCGACCACCGCGCGCTGCCCGAACCCGACCCGGTCCGCGTCGGCACGACCGCGGCCCGCACCGAGACCGAGCGGTTCATCGCCGAGATCTGGAAGGCCGCGCTCGGCTTGGCCGACATCGGTGTCCACGACAACTTCTTCGAGGTGGGCGGGACTTCGCTGCTCCTGTCGTCCGTCCACTCGCGACTGGACCGGCCCGTGCCGCTGGTCGCGCTCTACGAACACCCCACCATCGCCGCCCTCGCCCGCCACCTCGACGGCGACGAGACCCCGCGGCGGCGCGACCGAACCGAGGCGTTGCGGGCAGGCCGAGCCCGCATGGCCCGCCGCCGTATCCAGCAACCACCACCCGCTGGGCCGCGGTGACGGATCGGGTGCGTGAACGCGCCGACGAAGTCTGGCGTGTTCACGTGCCCGATCCGTCACCTGAAGGCGGCCGAGTGCGCGTCCCCGCCGGGGACGCCAAAGACAGACGAGAGGGAAGTCATGCACGAGGATCCGACCCGCGAACCGCGAGCTGTGCCCGAGTCCCTGTGGCGGCTGTCGCGCTTCCGCAACCTGTGGCTGGCCCAGACGGTCAGTCTGCTCGGCACCCAGTTCACCCTGGTCGCGTTCCCGCTGGTCGCGCTGCTGCTGGACGCCTCAGCCAGCGACATCGGCCTGCTGTTCGCGATCGAGTTCGCGCCGATCCTGCTGCTCGGCCTGCCCGCGGGCGCCTGGGTCGAGCGGCTGCCGCTGCGGGCTGTGCTGCTGGTGTCCGACGGCGCGCGTGCGGCCGCGCTGGCTGTCGTCCCGATCGCGTGGGCGTTCGGCCTGTTGAGCATGCCGGTGCTGTTCGCCGTGGCGTTCGTGATCGGCGTCGGCACGCTGTTCTTCGACGTCGCGCAGATGTCGATCCTGCCGGAGCTGCTCACCGACGACCAGCTGGCCGACGGCAACGCCAAGCTGGAGGGCTCCCGGTCCTTCGCCCAGCTCGGCGGACCGACCGCGGGCGGGTTCGTCGTGCAGTGGGTGAGCGCGCCGATCGCGGTCCTGGTCGACGCGATCAGCTACGGGCTGTCCTTCGTGTTCCTCCTGCTGGTGCGCGACCGGGCCCGGCCGCGGGCGGTCGTCCCGGAGTCCAAGGGCCTTGGCAAGGAGATCGCCGAGGGCGTGCGGTTCGTCCGCTCGCACCCGGTCCTGGCCCCGCTGGCCGTGTGCGACGCACTGGCCAACCTCGGGTTCGCCGCGGTGCTCGCCCTGCAGGTCTTCTACGGAGCGCAGGTGCTGGGTCTGAGCGCGGGGGCGATCGGCGCCGTGCTCGCCATCGGCAACCTCGGCGGCCTGGTCGGCGCGGTCGCCAGCGGGCCGCTCTCGCGCCGGATCGCGCCGGGCCGTCTGCTGATCGGGTCCGTCGTCGTGTTCACCGCGGGTGCCGTCCTGCTGCCCATGGCGACCGGGTTCCTCGGGTTCGGCCTGGGTCTGTTCGTCGCCTACTTCGGCGTCGTCGTCTACAACGTCACGCAGGTGACCTTGCGCCAGGTCCTCACCCCGGAGCACCTGCTGAGCCGCACGAACGCGACCCTGCGGTTCATCGAATGGGGCACGCTGCCGGTCGGCGCCGCGCTGGGCGGCTTCCTCGCGGGCCCGATCGGATTGCGCGGCGTGCTGTGGGCGTCGGCGGCTGTGTGCGCGCTGTCGCTGTTGCCCGCGCTGGTCAAGCCGGTCCGATCGCTCGCGCTCCCCGCCGACGACGCGCCCGCGCTCGAACCGCAGGAGGCGTCGTGACCGCCGACTGTGTCGCGGTGATCGGGATGGCCTGCCGGGTGCCCGGCGCCGACGGCCTCGACGGGTTCTGGAGCGCACTCGCTGACGGTCGGGAGCTACTGGACACTGTGGACGGTGTGGCCGCGGGCGTGGTGCGCGACACCGACATGTTCGACCCGGCGTTCTTCGGCTACGCGCCAAGCGAGGCGCTGCTGATCGACCCCCAGCAACGCGTGTTCCTGGAATGCGCGTGGGAGGCGCTCGAACACGCTGGGCAGGTCCCGGGCGGCGACGTCGTCATCGGCGTGTTCGGTGGTGGCGGCGACAGCGACCACATCGACCGGCTCCGAGCCAACCGCCACCGGTTCCCCGACGCCTCCGAACTGCAGTTCCGCCTGGCCTCCGGCGCCGACTTCCTGACCAGCCGGGTCGCCTACAAACTCGGTCTGACCGGCCCGGCGATCACCGTCCAGGCCGCGTGCGCGACCTCCCTTATCGCCATTCACCTTGCCGCGCAATCGGTACTGGCAGGGGAGTGCGACATCGCTCTGGCGGGCGGCGTGACGCTGCACGGTCCTGGCGAGCCGGGAGAGGACGGGATCATCGCCCCAGACGGGCACTGCAGGCCGTTCGACATCAACGCCGCGGGCACGGTCTCCAGCGACGGCGCCGGTGTCGTCGTGCTGAAGCGACTCGACGACGCCATCGCCGACGGGGACCCGGTGCACGCCCTGCTGCTCGGGTCCGCGGTCGCCAACGACGGCGCGGCCAAAGTGGGCTTCGCCGCGCCCAGCGTGCCCGGCCAGGTCGCGGCGGTCCGCGCGGCGCACCAAGTGGCCGGGATCGACCCGGCGTCGGTGTCCTTCGTGGAGGCGCACGGCACCGGGACCCCGGTCGGCGACCCGATCGAGGTCCGCGCGCTCACCCAGGCGTTCGGGCCGGGCGCGCGGTGCCTGCTGGGCTCGGTCAAGGCGAACATCGGCCACACCGACACCGCAGCGGGCGTGCTCGGCCTGATCAAGGTCCTGCTCGCGCTGCGCGCAGGTCTCCTGCCGCCGACGCCGAACTTCACCGAGCCGAACCCGGAACTCGACCTCGCCAACACCCCGTTCGACGTCAACAGCGCCACCGCGCCCTGGCCCCGAGGATCGCGCCCGCGCCGGGCCGGGGTGCACTCGCTCGGCCTCGGTGGCGCCAACGCCCACGTGGTGCTGGAGGAGCCACCGCTGGTCGAGTCGGGGGACGGCCGGGAGTTCCAGTTGGTTCCGATCTCGGCGCGCACACCGGCCGCGGTCACCGCGACCGCCGACCGGCTGGCGACCCACCTCGCCGGAGCGGCGGATTCCCTGCCGGACCTGGCATGGACTGCGCAGACCGGCCGAAAGGCGTTCGAACACCGGGCGTTCGCGGTCGGCTCGTCGGCCGTCGAGATCGCGGGCACGCTGTCCGGACCGGTCGACGTCGCGGCGGCCCGTGAGCGCGGCGTGGTGTTCCTGTTCCCCGGCCAAGGCGGCCAGCACGTCGGAATGGGTGCCGAGCTGTATCGCGAGGAACCTGTCTACGCCGAGGTCATCGATGAGTGCGCCGACGCCTCGGTCGTCGACCTCGGGGTCGACCTGCGTGACGTCCTGCTGGGCCGCCGCCCCGACGCGGACACCCTGCTGGCCACCATGGAGATCGGCCAGCCCGCCGTGTTCGCCACCGAACTGGCCTTGGCGCGGCTGTGGGAGAGCTGGGGCGTCACGCCGGTCGCGGTGCTGGGACACAGCCTCGGCGCCTACGCGGCGGCGGCGGTCGCCGGAGCACTCGACTGGCCCGACGCCCTCGCCCTGGTCCGTGAGCGCGGACGCATCCTCGGCGGCCTGCCCGCGGGCGCCATGCTCGCCCTGCCGATCGCCGCGGAAGACCTGGCGCTGGGCCCGGACCTGTCCCTCGCCGCGGTCAACGGACCCGACCAGTGCGTCGTGGCGGGACCGGTCGACGCGGTCGAGCGGCTGCGCGCCCACTATGAAGCCCAAGGCGTCACCGGAAACGTCCTGCACATCAGCACCGCCGCCCACTCGCACCTGGTACAGCCCGAACTCGAACGCTTCGAGAAGGCCGTGGCCACCACGACGCCCCGCGCGCCCCGGCTGCCGTGGATCAGTGACCACAGTGGACTGCCGGTGACCGCGGCCGAGGCGGCGGACCCTGGCTACTGGAGCGCGCACCTGCGCGGCACGGTGGCCTTCGCCGACGCGCTGGTGACGGTGTTCGCCATGGGGGACAACGCGATCCTCGAGGTCGGGCCGGGCCGAACGCTCGCGGCGTTGGCCCGGCGGCATCCCGGGCGCGGCGATCGGGCCGTGGCCGCGAGCATGCCGCACCCCGCCGACGACGTGAGCGAGCTGCGCGTCCTGCTGACCGCGGTCGGCCGGATCTGGCAGTCCGGGGTGGACGTGGACTGGTCCCGCCTGCACAGCGGCGAGCATCGCCTGAAGGTGCCGTTGCCCACCTACCCGTTCCAGCGGATCCGCCTGCGGGTGGACGCCGATGATCCCGGACCGGCCGCCGCCGAGGCCGAAGAGCGGGTCGATGAGTCGGCCGACCCCATGGAACGCGCCGTCCGCGACGCGTTCGGCGCCGTGCTCGGATTGACGGGGATCCACCGCGAGGCCAACTTCTTCGAGCTCGGCGGCGACTCGCTGCTGGCCGTCCGGGTGGCCGCCGCGCTGCGCCGCGACCTCGGCGTCACGCTGCCCGCCCGAGCCGTGTTCCGCGCGCCGACCGTGGCCGCGCTCGCCGCGGTGATCGGGGCGGACCGGTGACCGGGCCCTGGCTGCTGTCCCGCGCGCGCAGGCCGGATGCGGCGGTGCGGCTCTACTGCCTGCCGCACAGTGGCGGGTCGGCTGGTGAGTTCCTGCACTGGGCCGACGTGCTGCCGGAGTTCGAGGTGTGGGGTCTGCAACCGCCGGGTCGAGGCGGCCGGATCGACGAGGACCCCATCGCCGACATGTCAGAGTTGGTGCGCGCGATCGTCACCGAGGTGGAGTTCAAACCACCGTATATCCTTTTCGGACATAGCCTGGGCGCGGCCGTCTCCTACGAGGTCGCACGTGAGCTCCAGAGTCGGGGCGCCGCGCTTCCCTTGTGCCTGTACGCGTCCGCGCACGAAGCCCCGCACCTGCACGTCGGCGACCCGACGCTGCCCGGGCTGGACGACCTCGCCCTGCTCGACGAGGTCGAGAAGCGCTATGGCCCCATCCCGGACGAGATCCGCGACGACGCCGAATGGCGTGGTCTCGTGCTCGACGGCCTGCGTGCCGACCTGCGGATCGTCGCCGACTACCAGCCACTGCCCGGCCCGAAGCTCACCGTGCCCGTGGTGGCCGTCGGCGGGGCCGACGGCCACCACGGGCACGGTGAGC
>Ga0247823_10001161_pt1 | contig 22056 bp, 11 predicted proteins | sample 13C_PalmiticAcid_2_FD_192426 | JGI IMG/M metagenome (GOLD analysis project Ga0247823, IMG submission 192426) | Soil microbial communities from agricultural site in Penn Yan, New York, United States - 13C_PalmiticAcid_Day30 | ecosystem: Environmental > Terrestrial > Soil > Agricultural land... | reverse complement strand
CGGGGGGTACGCGTGTGGTCCCGGGGGCGGAGGAGGCCCTTGTGAATATGGGTAGTGGCCGTGGCCATATGGCGGTGTCCCAATGGGCGAAGGAGGCCATGCGTAGCCGGGATGCGGATACTGGGGTGGATAGCCGTGGTGAGGGGGCGGCTGGTGATGATGTGGCGGGTAGTGGGGTTGGTGCATCGGTGCTCTGGTCGTCGCCGGTGGGGCGGACTCGGTCAGGCTCGACTCGGGGTACATGCCTTTAGCAGGAACGATATGCCGGAGCGCCGAATCGTTGCTGGGCTGTGGCAAGTCCAGCGGCCCTCTGGAATAATAGGCGATTAGGTGAAGATGCTGGCCCGCCGAGTTGGTGATGCTGAACGACTGCTTCGTCAGCCCGTCGGGCTTGTACCTGTACCCGTCCGGTTCCCCATCGTCGTGGTCGTCATCGCTGCCGCGGCCCGAATCCGGAGTCTTCCCAGCGCCTCTCCTGCCGCCACCGAAAGCATTCCCTCTCTTGCCTTCCATCTCCCTGTAGGTCAAAAAGCTCCCGGATACCCGGCTGGCGCTCCACGATTTGCCGTCGGTCCATCTCCTCATGCCGGCCTCCCGTTCATCCCAGACGAAGACGGAACCGGACCGGATGGCCTGCCGCTCCTTTTCCGATAGCCTTCTCTGGACCCGCGGGAGGAGGCCGAGCCTGCATGCCTCAAAAAGTTTGATGGCATCGGCCGGCGATCTGACGACACCATAGTACGTCTCCATCATTGGTTGCCTGTGGGGGTTTCGACCAGTGTGGCGTTGTCGTCCATATGACGGCTGCAAGGGTAGTTGTGTCTGCAACGGAACTCCCCTCGGCTCAACCCTCCTTTCCCTTCCTTAACGCTGGGTGGTTACTGATCATCCAGGCCAAAAACGATGGGGCCGTTAAGTTTTCATATGTTGAGCGAGGCGAAAGAGACCAAGTGGTTGGGCAGCACGCTTCAGAAAAGCACACTGTGAGAGAGTTAGAATATGGATCTTCGGGAATTGACAATAAGAGGAAAAAAATAACGAGTTGACGAAGCGCAAGCCGGTTTGGGAATGTGAGACATGGCGATGGGGCAGGATGGTGAGGCTCCACAGCTTGGCAGGGGATGAGCCCCCCGCGGTCGATCCGCGCAACAACCAACAAGGATGGCAAGGCTGGTCCAGGACGAGGTCGATGAGGTGAGGCCCCATCCAGAGCGGCGGGAGGCAGGTCCTCGCGAAGATCAAAGGCCGCGTCCACATCCCGGATGGGGGACGTGGCCCTCGACAGCGTCCACGTACGCGGCGGGAGCACGAGACGTGCAGGGTTACAGCACGGATGTTGTGGAGTCGTCCAGCGCATCACCATGGCTTCTGATACAGAGGCATGTCTTTGGGCCCCCCGCCCTTTCCCTGCCTCCCAGGTTGCTCTCATCATAACAGGGCTAAGCCACCCTCCCTCATGGTCTGTGACACACGGCATGCACAGCCAAGTGGTCGTGGTTGGACAAGCCCGAGGTCGGCTCAAACCCACGCAGAGTCGGCCATGCCCGGGTATGGGTCCCGAAACCCAGAGGGAGATCCGAGTGCACTGTGTTCACCTCTGGCCGATCGGGACTGAGCAGCTGGGTGTTGCGCACTTGCTTGCGAGTGTGGCGTGTGTAAAGAGGGCCATGGATGGGTCTTGCAACCTCCCAAACGACACAAAAAAATCGACAACGTGACAGACGGAAAACTGCGGGCACTTACCAAAGCTGAAGCTCAAGAGCTGCGATTTGAAGATTGAGGATCGAGATTCGAGGATCGACGAGTCCGAGTCGTCGAGAGCACGTGCGATCCGGACAAGAGTCCGAGAATTCGAGGATTCGAGGGCTGCGATCGGGATGCTTGTCACAGGTCGTGGAGTGCAATGGAAGGTCTGTGAATTCGAGCACGAACACGCATGAGGCGCCAGGTTATCGCGCCCGGGGTTTGGATCGGTTTTAAGCAATGCCCAGTGAAAATAAGGCCAGGAGCGACCGTGGTTAGCGGCTGACCCAGTGGGGATCGCCTGCAGGTCGATGACGCTGCAGTCCAATGGCGCAAGGATGTCTCGGAATGTGGGAGAGGAGGCTGCTGGGAAGAAAGAGAGAGGTAAGGTTCCCGTCGGCAAGGTACGGTTCGGCTGGGGCCCTGTCAGGATTTGCTGTTTGGGGAAGGGGCGTTTGTTGTCAGGGATTCATGCCATCTTGTCCGGCAGGCATGGGGACGAGGATAATTAATCAATCCGTTTACACAGTACCTACCTATTCGGCTGTCTGGCGTAGGTGCTGTGTAATACCGTGTAGACGGAGCCCTCTCCCACTGTCTGTCCGAGTTCATCTGAGCGACCTTTATTCGGCTGCTCGACGCAGTTGGTTGCTATTCCGCGTGTTGGCGCACGCCCTCCCAAGGTTGCCTCCGTTGCATAACCACAGCTTGGCTCGGGCCTGGCGAGCCTGGGCAGGATCAGATGGAGCCCCGTGTCAGTTGGTTGGGGCTTGGTTCGAGTTGGCGAACAATGCTTTGCGAGAAGTGACTGATGTGGACGAGCAGATTTGTGGGGCAGCGGCCCACCCAAACCCCACTTGCGGTCGCGTTAAAGTTGGGGCCGAGTGCGCTGCCCCGAACCGGGCAATTATTCAGCAGGTAAAAACGTGCCAGTCTAACCCGAGAAAGGAGCCAACCCCGAGGCTCTGCCTGCGTGTTGTCCCTTCCGAGCCAACAGGGACAGGGAGCCAAGGAGCCAAGGAGCCAAGGCAGCCAAGCAGCGGAGCAGGCAAGAGCCAAGCCAGTGCGGAGCGACAGATGCGGTAAAAATTACCTTTTAGTGGCCCCACCGGCTGTCGTCAGCTTATCAATGGAATCTCGACCAACTTCGCGAAGCGGCAACAATCGAACCTGCTGTGCGGAAGGTAAAGCACCACACCACCCCGCGGGGCGAGATAATCAACCAAAACACACAGGTGGAAGCTGTTGGCGGCCTTGTGTCCCTGCAGCGCAGTTCGGGGAGGGTGTGCGACAGAGAGGCATCCAGTGGCCACCTCCCTACCTAGGTACCTACCTAAGTATTTGTTGGGGGCTTGTTGGATCTCAAGAAACAGATTGGAATCATTCAACCGCAATGCGCTCCCATCTGACACCGAGTTGCAACCACACAGCACACAAAACCTCCCCCCCCTTTTTTGTTCCTCTCTCTCGGCGTGCCGTGCTCCGCCCCGGCGCCGAGTGGGCTGAATGTCTGGATGCTATCATTTTTCTTCTTGGGCCTTGCCCCAAGAGTCTTGGTCCGTAATCTTTTGGTCAGCCAAGGGCCTCGCTCTCGGTTAGGGTAGGGGAAGGTGGCCACAAAGAGTGCCTGCCTGCCTGCCGGGGGGCAAGGCAAAGAAACCGATTTCTCTTCCCGAACCCGCCGGATCCCAGGCCGGATTACAGATTACCTCCGACGCCATCCTCTTGTTGGCGGCCACTGGCACCGACAAACAGAGCGAGGCTTGGGCTCGTGCAACAGGCCCCACGAGCCCCCCAAATGCGAGGACTGTGCGGGTGTCGAGTCCAAACGAGGGGCTTGGCCCTCGCCGGGGCCGGCATCCAAGACCCCTGCATGCGCCAGCGGGATTGTCATGGAGGATTTCAAGCTTATTTCACGGCGCCCGCGTCGGGCCCGTTAGCGCGGATTGGCATTTCTTGGGGAACCCTCCGCCGAGCCTTCGCCGAGCCTTGGCCCCATGCCATGTGTGACCCACAGGCAGCTGGGACGCTGGGCGATGGCTGGCCCAGGCTGGGCGGACGGCCGTTTGCGCCGTGTGATCTCATCTGGAAATGGTTGACGTTATCTATGTACGGGCGGACTGACCAACGGTGGTGGGCAACGGGCGCGTTTGGCTTGTGGTCTTGGGCATGTCCGGTTCTCCGGTTGGACCAAGGCACGCTTTTGCCAACGCTAACGCCAACTGCGCACTTGAACAGCTGAGAGGAGAAACCATCGGCATGCCGGCGTTTTTGTCTGGCACAAGGTTAAGAATAAAATAAAGCCACGATGGCGCCAACCCGGGTCGTGTTGGGCCTGAGCCTGAGGTGACGGGCCCTCGCTGGCTCGGTGGTGCACTTAGTCAGATCCTGTCCCCACTAGCGCATCCACTGAGTCGTATTCGCGTCAAGGGGGTCGCCAACCTGGGGATGCGAAACCATGCTCGGGCCTTGACATGACCCCGTCTTCCGATCTCCCCGGGGCGTGTTTCTCCTGCAGTTTCGTTTGACGACAACATGCCTCCCTGCCCTCATGTGTGTAACCGGACTTGTGTCACAGGTTGGTGGCTGTCATTGATTAACGAGGCTGCCTCCGAGGCTCATTCGTTTGCTGTCAACCAGTCAGCTCAGCCTTTTCCCGTCCTGGGAGTGGCGTGTCAGCTTTCAGAAAGGTCCTCGCAGCATGCCGTGACAACCGCTGGAACGCAGAACGGCGCTCAAGCCAAAAACTCGACGGCGCGGTGTCTTCATGTCCGAGCCTTGTCGGGGTTTCATCGACCCACTGCTCGAAGTTCGATGCTGTCTCCGTCTAAGGGCCGCAGCCATCCGTGGAAGCCGGCACTCATCTCCACATGCCCTACAGGCCAGGCGCGCTGCTCGAAACTCTTCTCCTCGGTGGAGGTGCGGGCGTAATTGCGGGGTAACAATACCATCAACCTGGCATTCAACGTTGAGCTTCAGCATTACCACGAATCGTGTCCGTCTTCCGGCTTTTACTTCACAAATGTGTGGCACAGGAAGCTTGTCCTCTGCTTCCTGAACTCAATGACGTCTCAGACAACACACGACATGTCAGAAACAGGAACGGGCAACATAGCCCTCCGTGTCTTCACAAAAAACGCCAGCTGTGCATCAGTACCAGAATGACCACGGGCACACCAAGCGGTAGGAACATTACACACACCTGACAGCTTGGGGCGCCGCCCGTGGCGCCCCCGAGGCAGCCGTCGTCTGTTTAAGGTTAAAGTCAGCGAGACAGAGCCAAAAATAACCCCCCGAGCAGGCCCCGTTATCGAACCCCCCTCGGACCCAGATCCCCAATTCCCAAGTGGCGTTCCTCAGCCCGCCAGCCAGCCATTTTTCTGGCGGTCAACGAGATCAGCAGCAGCGTCATGCACCAGCCAGCAGGACAGTTTTGAAAATTCCCTGACAAGCGTCAGGCCACACCAGGACCGTTTGTCTGTGTCACACCCGCAAGACGACGGCAAGATCAGGCGGCTAGCCTTGGGTTGCACATGTGGCTCTTGATTGCTGCTGACACAGTTACACAAAGTTGAATGCCAGGACGAGGATACCCGCGGCGGGAGGCCGGAAACGCACCATGGAGTGACCCTCCAACCGACACAGGCAGGCTTGTCACCGTTTGTCACCGTCCTGCACGGCATATCGGGCGTAAAGCGGGCGTCCAGGCCGCCAGAGAGACGTGGCTGATGCCTGCTGCCGTGGAGTGAACTGAAGGAGCATGGTGAGACCGAGCTGGGGGAGAAAAGTCTCGACTCATCGGCTGCGCTGCTGCAATCCCGTCCCCCACCCCGCGCTCTTTGCTGTGGCTGCTGGCCAAGAACCTTGGCCTCAAGGGTTGCTGACTCGCACTCCACGGTCAGCAATTTCTGGCCCCCATGGCCCGTTTGCCAGCCGGCGAGGCAGGGTCGTCCTCGGACTCGGGATAGCCCCCACAGCGGGAAGCTTGAAGGGCCGCTCACTCCTCGCTGCTCACAGGCTCCCACGCTCAATAAGCATCTGGACAAACACGAGCATGCAGGACTTGGCGCAGCTGCTGTCGCACCAACCCGCGCACCGCGCAGCCTCTCGGATGACGTTCCAAGGTGTTGCAAGAGCTTGTCGCCTCGCAGCCATCAGCAAACGGGCCAAGCGCGTGTGCGGCACAGAGCTGCACCGGTCTTGAGGCCTCGATCTGGAGCCTGGGAGGGGTCTCGTTGGGGCTATGCCGAGTGTCGATCACAGAACGAGCGAGCGAAAGCGAGGTCTCAAAGAACACCCCGGTTTTGTTCGAGCTGGGAATGATAAACGAGGATCCCTTTGTCGAGAAAACGACTTGCTTCCGAGTGCAAGAAACGGGCCTCAGCAACAGCCTCCCCAGGTTCCTTGGAGAAAGCGGCCTCTCCAAATCCCATGGCGCGCCCCGCAATGATTGCTCTCAACGCCCGCTTAAGCTTAAATCGCTAGTGCGCAATCTAGGACAACGCCTCGCGTGGCTGGCCGGGTTGACGGGGGGGGTCATTAATCGCCCGCTGAGGTTACACACACGTGGAGATGGCTGCTGAGAAGGGAAAAAGCAGGTCACTCCCCAAAGGAGGAGCAACCTGGAAGTTCCTGGAAGGAACAAAAGCAAGAGCGACTTGTTTCTTGGCAGCGGGGTCCCTGCACCAACCGGCCCAACCTCGAGCCAACTCTCCTCCGCCCCTCCGAGTCCTCCTAATCCCAGCACGTTTCCACCCTCGACAGTTAAACCCGAGTCCAAAGGGTCCCGCTGGGATTTGTGCAAACGGGATGTGTCAGAAACCTCGCAAGCCTCGCCCAGATCAGACCATTGTCAGTGGCCCCAACTCAAGGGCCACTTGCGGCATTAGCGGGAGCGCGTTTGTTCCCAACGGACACTCGCCATCCCTGATGAAGTCGCTGCAGTGCAGCGGAATGGACAATTGCGTCCTAACCCTGGGCGCCTCAACAAGCAGGCTGACGCGTCCCTCATGGGGGCTATCGACGCAACATGGTGGGCAATGATGATGATGTCCACACAAACCGATTCGGCCGATGACAACCTGGAACAAAAACACGGCCACAACAGTCTTGTGGACGAAAGGAATCTTGGAAGTTCCATTGCCCAAGCTTGAGCCAAGGGAATCCGAGTCATCAGTTGACCATGGCAAACTGGCGGCCGTGCTTGGCCCGTGGCTGGGCGAGCTGGGCCTCCATTTGTTGTTCTTCGCACGGCCCCAACTTTATTGCGAACAAGGCCCAACACAAACGCATGGATCCTTGGGCCCCGCTCGGCAAAATCGGATCAGATCGTCCCAGCGCCAAACTTTGTGCAACGTGGAGCTTCGAGCCATGGCTTCCCTGCCTCCCTTGTCAGCTTTTTCTATCTCGTTCCGGAATCTTGCCGTGGACTGTAAATTACGTAACATTACTGGAGGGCACGTTAATTACAGCCACAGAAAACTCAGAGACTGGGTCGTCGTTCCATCGATTACATTACAACTCTTTGGGGAAGGGCGATCGTCAACGACGGTGTCCAACCCAACGCTCATCAATATCAGCGTTATCAGCAGGAAAGCATGGGACCTACGGCTCCCGCGTCCTCCGGGCCAAGCAGCACGCGATAGATTGGGCCAAGCGCAAGCCAAGCAGCACATGGCGTGACTCTGATCTGGACAAGCTCGACCAAGGCAGCTCGCGTGCGCGTGGCCAATATTGCCCAGATCCCGACATGACAACTCCCTTCCGCAAGAGCCGGCCGGCCGGCGGCATCATCGATACGAAGTGTCATTGACGATGAGCGAAGCACACACAGCGCGGAGCGCGCGCGGAGGCTGCGGAGAAAGGGGGTTCCACCATGATCCTCGACCTTACTCGGCGCTATCCCGTCCACGGTTGCAACGAATCTCGGCAGTGCAAATAGAGTGTGCACTAAAAGATCCCCCTCAGCTTCCCCCATCCTGGACTCGTCCCTTCATTCCGCAGTGTTTCCGCGGTGCATCTTCCGTCGATGCCGATTGTAATCACATATCACCAAAAGTCCTAGAGACAAGCCAGGCGCACCTCTTGGCCCGACTTGGCTCCATCCATGGGTGATGGCTCCGGCCTCGTGTGAATACGTAATAAGAGCGAGGCCTCGAACCGCTCTGTATCCACATCTATTACACATACCTTACCTATTCACATGAACAGTGCACTTTTCCTCCCTTCGCCAGGACTTGCCGTCCGTCGATCCCGTCCGCTGCTTACTTGGACTTCCCAGGCGAGGCCGGCCCCCAGGGGGCATGCGTTTTGTGTTTTGTGTTTTATGCCAAACGGAATCCCAGTCGCGTTCCATCCGGCTGCGGGCAGGGGGGCGGCCGCACTCCTCCTCTCCTGCTCCCTCCCTCACAGGGACTTCGCCCGCCTCCTCCCTTTCCAGGGACTAACTAACCGGATTCGCGCGCTGCAGAGACGGGAATCGGGGCCACAGTTGTCCGCTTGGGGGGTGTCCCTGACCCGGGTTTATCACGGGCCATGAGGTCTTGGCCGAGCTCGTCTTTGGGGGAAGGTGGTAGCGCGTTGGGTGCCAACCGCATATTCTGGATGGGGCGTCCGCTATCGTCCCGTGCAGAGTGCCATCCGAACCGCCGAGCGCACGAGGTTGGGGTGGGGGCCGAGGAGCCAAGTTTGATAACGTTCGCTTTATTTTGTACCAAGGAGTTCTGGCCACAACCGCATCGTGACAAGCCCAAAAGTTCCTGTCGTGACATGCTTAAAGATTTACCCGTGGCGAGTTGAGCCACGACTTTGCTACCGCGTTTCTGTCCGCTCCCCAGCAGACGCAAAGCTCTCCTGGGCGGACTGTGACAACAAACGGGTATTGAACAGCCGCTGCATCACGATTCAGTGTTGACCAGGACAAACCGTGTTCTTTTCTACGCTACATAATATAATCAGGAAAGACCACTGCCCACAACGTCCTAGTAATGTGGGAGTGCTCCTCGCTGTCTCTCCTTGACCCCCTTCCCTCTCAGTACCCCCTTCTGTCCTTTTCTCTCTCCTTCTCTTGAGTTGTTGACCTCCTGGATCTGAGTGACCACGTCACTGAGGCTCCAGCATCTGCATTGTGACAGGCTTGCTAATGCCAAACATCTGGCCGGCCACGCCCGGGTACTGGATCCGGTGGTGGTTACTGGGTGTAAGAGCAGAACTAACTTCAGCAAACTGCGTAATGCGTTGGCACTTTCGTACTCAAGCCACTTGCGTTGTTGGAGCAGGACAGCAAGTTGCCGTATCCAGGTGCACTCAAGTAGTGCTGCTGGGGTCCCTATGTTGCGGATAAGGTCAGGCTGTCTGGGGTGCCTCTCTTTGCCGTTGTTGACAGGCCAGTGACACTTGACGAAGGGCCGACGACACCAGACTATCAGGCTGCTACATCACATACCCATGATTGTGATACCATCAATGGCGTTGAGACCACGGTACGTCGAGGCGGTGTCATTTTCTTGGGTCTTCCGGCCGACCTACATGACAAGGTCATTTGGAGTGATTGAGTATGGGCAAGGCATGGATGACAAATATCTGTGAATGATTCGCTTGAGTAGACAATAGTCCATGTCATTTCGCCTGTTCTGGGACGTCAACTTCGACCGTAACCCATATTTTTCATTGCCACCTTCTTTCTGTGTCGAGCCCTGTACGGTATTCACGGCCGTTTCTTGACATCAAGAAACATCATCATGGGCACTGCCTTGCCGTCTGTCCTTGTCCGCGGCGTAGCATGCCACGCCCTCCTGTGTACATCGGAGCGTAAATATTAATTAAGCCCAGATGCAGAAAACGGCCATTCAAATCCCCCATCCCTCCCAAGAACCAACAACGTCCATCGAGCCCGGCCACCGCACGGCCTGATATTGAGCCCAAGCAGCCAAGCTCGCAGCCGAGGCGCCACAACGTCCCTCCAGTCTGGGTAAGGTTGGGCGGTTGAAGTCGGCCGCAGGGTTTAGCCTCGGCGGGCCGGGACATGCCCATACGCACCGATCCCACCTCGCTTGATGGATATCGACCCATTCTGTATATTGAGTCTTGTGCACTTGGGTACTGCGGTAGACGGACGCCCCAACCGCGGAACAGCCGGCGCAGCGGGCTGGGGGGGGGAAGGAGAGTTCTCCTGCGAGATGGGGAGGGAAAAGTCCCATCCTATAGCATCCCGAAAACTTGACTAATAGGACCGAGGACGGACAAACATGGCAAAGGAAAGCAGCCATCTCCCACTTTCCGAAGCCAAGCCGATAACGCCGAGTGCCAACCGCCAGTTGAACAGGACTATGGACAGTTGGTCTGGATGTTGGGCGGACTGGATGGTTGTGCCAGCCGATATCGCACACTGGCTGCTAGGCCGCTTCAACTTCAGCGGGGGAAATAGAGTAAGAAATGGGACTTGATGACGAGAAGCACTGATCCAACAGACAACGCAACTAGAGGACTGTGTCCAAGGTGAATCTTGGACCACGTGGCAATGAGAGGACTCGCGGTTCAAGTTTGTTTCTGCATAGAGGATGACATGTGCCGCCAGAGTAGAATGGAAGGAACGCCGGTTTTTGGTGGAGGCGTCCATTTCATTTCAACAGCTCGACATCACTAGGATTGTGTGTCAGAGCATCATTGCTGCTATGGAAGCATGCGGTTAGGTCAAAAACTCACACGGAGGCACCTGAGCATTGCTGGCTTTGGGCAGAGAGACAGCGTTTGCGCAAAATGGCAACAATGGGTTCGTCGGCAGGAAGCTTCAAGTATATTAGACGGAATTGAGTTGGGTATCAACAAGCAGAGCTCCGGAGTCGAGGGCGCTCTTGACGACGCTCCGGACCGGAGCATCTCGGCTCTTGAATGCACGCAGCCGTCGAGGAGATATGAATCGACAAGATGCCTCTCCGCTCGGGCCCGGCACACCGAGAGGGACATAAGGCCGTAAGCTGGCCCAAGGTCGCACACGGATGAGTTAGACAGTCGGGCCGTGTCGGGTCTGTCAACTGCGACTCGCTCCGCTGGGTATCAGGTGTCTCGCAATGAATATCCTGGCGGGCCCGTTAAGGGAGGCCGCATCCGCATCCCGCTCATCAGGGGACCGACAGGCGAGATCTCCAGGCGGCTGACCGCGATATGTCGCCATGTGGGTGCCACAGGAGGGCCTGATCAAACCCAACGGTGGGCAAAGGCGGGTTGGGCACAACATGGCGAGTCGCACGGGATCTCGATTAGGATAATTTAGATGTTGTGGATGGCTGTTTCCTCAGCAGTCACATCGACCATACCAGCGTGGGAATGAGACCATGTCTCGGACGGTTTGAACGCCAGCCAGGTAGCTTAGCAGCCGGTCGAAGCCCAGGCCAAACCCACCATGCGGCGGGCAGCCCCAACGGCGAAGGTCGACGTACCAATCAAGACCGCCGCCCGAGGCCTCGTCGAGGGCGCCCTCGGATGGCGGCTTCACAAACCCCTGCCGCTTCATGGCGTCCAAGAGGGTCCCCAACTCATTGACACGCATCGAGCCGCCGGCAATCTCGCAGAACTCGGGTACCAGTAAGTCAAAGCAATCGACAGTGGGGCCGGGTGCGTCGGGGCCTGTCGTGTGGGTTTCGCGCATGTAGAAGGCCTTGATGTCTCGGGGATAGTTGGTGATGAAGACCGGTTTCTCACCGCCCCCGACGTACTCGGCAAGGTACTTTTCGTGTTCCGACTGCAGGCCTGCACCCCACGTTGGCTTGTGCGTGAAGAGGTCGGATTTTTGCTGCAACAATGTGACGGCATCCGAGTATGTCATTCGCGGCCAGTCCTTCCGCATCAGGCCCTCCCAGCGGCGCTTGACCTCCTCGGCCGGCACGAGATCGGAGCCGCTGTGACGCGACCGGAACAGGAGATCTTGGACTGTGGCCGTCTGGATAAGATTAGTGCTCAAGGACCGCAGCATGTCCTCGGCCAGGTCCATGACGGGGCCGAGGTTGTCTACGAAGCTCATCTCGGCTTCGAGCATGTAGAACTCGCTCAGGTGTCTCGAGGTATCGCTCTTTTCGGCGCGGAAGACGGGCGAGAGGGTCCAGACGTTGCCGACGGCCTGCGCCAAAGCTTCGAGGTGGAGCTGGGTCGAGACAGTAAGGTACTTTTTGGAACGGAAAAACGAGTCTTGGGAGCCGTCCTCGCCCGGCGCGTCATTGGCCGGCGAGAGGGTGAAGACCTCGCCGGCACCCTCGCAGTCGGACGACGTGATGATGGGCGGGTGCGTCTGAGTGAAGGACCGCCCTGCAAAGAACTGAGTCAGGGATGCGATGGCCTCGGAGCGCAGTCTCAGCAGCACGGTGTTGACCGGAGTTCTCGGCCGCAAGTGCGGCATGGTCCGGAGATACTCGGGTGTCTGATATTTCTTTTGGATGGGGAAGGTCTGTAGGAGCCGGCGTTAGGAGACTGTAGGATTTATGAGAACAGGGAAGAGCATACCTTTGCGTCGGACGGGCCCAAGACCTCGACTCGGCTAACATGCAATTCATGGCTCTGGGCAGCGCCGGGTGACGAGACCCACGACCCGGTGAGCCGGACGGCCGCGCCAACGGCCAGGCTGCAGAGACGGCATCAGCAACCAGCGTAACCGAGACATTCATGTGCCCGAGGGCCGAGGGGATGCGGGCTCACCCTTCAGCATGGTCGGCCTGGACGAGAGCCTGAAGAGGCGCAAGTGACGACCCGTCGCCCAGGGCGACAAACCGGTGCGCCTTCATGGACCGGACGGACCGGACGAAGCCATTGACGACAACATCGTCAGCGTTTTCGACAGGCCGCCATTGGAGCAGTTCGGCGACGGAACGGGGGGCCTGTTGAGAGACATATCGGTGGAAGCTGGCGACGCGACGCGGGCCTAAGACACGCGAGACACTCGACGGCCGAAGCGCCGGAGCGGGCCGCATGGCTCCGAGGTCACCTGCGGATCTCGGTTGTTTTGGCTGCGATCCGAACCCGGCGGTGGGTGGTTTCCGGATGGAGTCTGCAGGCCCCAATTCACGCCTGCTTCTCTGGTGCTGGATCGGGCACTGTGCAAGAGCAAGGCTTGCCACTTTCAGCAGGTCGGCGATTGTGATTGACTCGACAGGCACAGCTCCGGGTTTGAACACAGCAAAATGCAACAAGAAAGCTCGAGCCCTTCTTGGCAGGCAACCTTCACCACAACCCCTGCGATTCCTGCCAGATCCTGGCTCGAACTGGTCCGATTGACCCACACAACCCCACCACTGCACTTGCCCTTCTTGAGACGTCGCGCTGCTCTGATTGGCTGCGATGCTCCCCACAAAACTGGTTGCTTGGCGTCGCTCTTTCCGCTGTGACGGAGCTTCTGAACCCAACGACGATCCAAGAGAAGGCGCTCTGGAGGTGGAGTGCCTGGTGTGGCATGATGCATCCCCGCTTGGGTTCAGCTCCGCCCGAGGGGGGGCAGCTTTTGCTTTTGCAAGCGATGATTCCATCTCGATTCGGCTCCCGCTGACATCCCCTCTCACGGCTGGAGAGTTGGGACGACGATCCCTTGCTTTGCTCTGGCGCTTGCGCATCTCAGCACGCGTCATCGCGCAGGAAATTGTCAGACATGCATTCTATCGCTTCGGTTTTGACTTTCCCGCGGGCTCACCGGCTTCCTTTCCATGATCGAGCACGGGGATCACCAGCATTTTGCTCTCCTCCCGGCCGGGTCGCCGATCCAGGCCAGTACATGAACTCCCTGGGATCGAGCCGATTGATCTAGTTGCATGTCTGGCTCCCATTGGATTTGACCCGAGACGCGCCCCTGCCTACGGCTGCAAAGCGCAGGCCGTGGCCGGAGCCCAGGTGATAATTGGTTTTCGGCAGCTGTCCGGCCCTTCAAGGACTCGATGCATGCATCAGATCCAAAAAGACATCCACCAGCGGGGGGCGGCAGGGACCCGGCCCATGTCTCTGGTTCCGAGTGGCGCTGGGAATACCAGATTGACTCAAACTCAAGATGGCGCACCTGCTGCAGCACAGCGTCCTCGGCATCCACCTTGCAATTCCTCAGGTCTCGGCAGCTCGCCTCGGCGCCAACTCTTCCTCCCAGGTGCCTCCCACGGACACTGGTATTCTGGCTGGTGCCGGCATCCCCCCCCGGCCTCCCCACCCACTCCCCATCACGAGTAAAGCGTAAGAATGTGCCATCCACACCAGAACTGGTAACTACGCCGGTGCTCCGGCTCTGTCTTGGTCACCTTGGGTGAGTGCATCAAGCGACGCTCTTGAGCGAGTCGAGGTGAGTGACGCCCTCGGTCTACTCGCCGACAATAAAACAATGAATGTCTCTGATGCTTGAGATGGGGCCGTTACACAGAGATCTCTGCGCATGAAATCGCAGCACGCGACACGGTCGCCGTGTTGGCCGCTGCGGCTGCTCGCGACGGGACGGCAGATGTCTTCATCCTCTCTGACCGCTCCAGTGCAGATATAAAGGAACCCACCACCCCCGTTCACCATCCGGGCAGTTTGCAAACCCAACAGCATCCAGACTCACTTCGGCTGACCCTGACAACTCTGATCTTCCCAATCTCCACGATCAACTCGCAGCTTTACTGAGGACCAATCCTCTCTTCGTCGTCCCATCCACATCCATTGACATGCCTTCCTCAAGCTCCAAGTCCAAGCCCAAGCCCTCCGAGGTTGCCTCGGAGGCAAAGAGATATTACATCCCTACGATCAGGGAGAAGTACGCATCAACTTGGACGACCTTCTCCTACATCTACCACCAGCCGCTGCTGCAAATCAACTTCATTGAGAGGCCTCTGGATCTTTCACCTCCACACTTCTGTCAGTATGAGCCCCTCGCCGCGACGACCGCATTGTGCTGACACGCCCTAGATGTGTTAACCGGAGACCCGGTCAACACTGCCATGGACTGGGTTGATCAGACAGGGTTTCCCGTGCCCTTCATCTGCGCCGCCAACGACAAACGCCCAGGAGGCGACTGGGAAACCGGCGTGGTGGGCTATGAGGAGCGCCTTTGTCGGCGGAGCACCCTTGCCGCATGCCTAGCGACTCCAGCCGACGGCTCACCGGCCAACAGCCACTACCCGCTCCCGATATGCGCCGGGGTTCTGTCACAGCATGTCGGTCAGTTTGTTCCCTCCACTTGTTCTTGCTCCACTCACCAACCTGTCACACAGTCGTTTTCCGTGGCCCGCACGACAAGTACGAGAAGCTCCCGGAACAACAGTGGCGGGCACTACCTGTGGTGTCGGTCCCTCCGCCGCGTTGGCCCAAGCTGACGCAGAACGGCACCAAGTACTCGTTTGCTGATGAGCGCGAGATGGTCAAGGAGAAGCTGCGTGGCGCACTGCGCATCTGCGCGTACAACAACTACAGCACAGTGGTGATAGGAGATTTTGGCTTGGGCAACGGCTACCGGAACCCACCGCAGGAGCTCGCTGAACTCTGGCGGGAGGTGTGTCTCTACGATCCTGACCTCCGTGGCCGGATCCGCTGCGTGGCATTTGTGTTCGAAGACCCCACACAGAGCACAATGCAGTTGATTCTGGACGACATCGCGAAGAAGGCCAAGGGAAGCAGCAGCGGGTCATCAAGCCGGTCCAAGACCAAGAGCAGCAGCTTCAGCTCCAGCTCATCCGCCGGCAACTCGCCCACCGATATTCAAATCTTTTCCCAGGTGTTCGACAACACGGAGATCCAAAGGTTCCTTGCGCAACCGGACGCGAGATATGGCCTGAACAATTTGCTCGCTTGACGTGTCTGGGTATTTTCATGGTTAGGTATAGGCGTTAAGGGGGGCGGGCGGCTTGGGAAGTTGCACGGCTTTGTTTTTTGGGGCATCGTGTTTTGGGAAGCCTGGTATTGTCTAATTCCCATCTCTGACGGCATTTTGGATATCGGTTGGGTGGTCGGGTACGCAGGGCTCCTTTCTTACCGGTGTGTGTCAGGAAGGTCTCTTTTCTATTTTAGTCCTTCGCAACGATAACGATCAAGTACTGTGCTCTCTGCCGAGTTACGCCATCTCATCTTCATACCGGTCTCATGGGTGTGCCCGACGAGCGGCAAGCGCGCTTGTTTGAGATTGACCTGCAAGCCCAGACTTGCCGAGAATGCAACCCTTGGGTAACGGCCCGAAACCGATCACCAGCCGAACTAATCTGGCAGAGCATTTCAAACTGCTGCAGTCATCTTCGTTATCACAGGTCGGTTGTTGGCTGTCACAGGTCTCAGACACATGAGCCGCGGTCAAGGGTGATGGTCTGCATGAGGCTGAAGGCCCCCTCGCCAATCGCTTGGCCTTTGGGAGAACGCCAAACTGCATCCGAGGGCTGGACCGACCATCCCGGACAGACTTGGGCGTCTGGCGCAGATTTTCATGATTGCGGTCCAACCACGAAGCGCCAATCAGATGACCGAGATGCCTTGTTGGGAGGTGGCTGCAGGCAGGGAAGACTGGGGAGGCAAGCCCTGCCGCTTCTTGTTGGTTTCCTCCTCCCTCCACAGCCGCAATGCTTCTTCACCTCAGTCCCGATTTGGAGTACCCTCCATCAAGGCAAGACACCAAAAGGCGACCACTTGTCTTGTCATTTGTCTCTCTTTCTCATAGTTCAACGTATAGGCCACCCTCCTTGGGCCGCTTTCACCGAGGCAAGAAACAGCTTGAACAGGTTCGAGCCCGGGGAACGGTCAAGATACGGATAGGCGTCATACACCAAAGCAATAACGACATGATATCGGCCCCGCAGCTGGCCGTTGGCCTCGAAGATCTTCCGCTGCCAAGCCAGCAGGTGACCGAGATCCGGCGATGGCAGTGCGAGATGAGGCACGCAAGCGGGCGAGATTTCTTGCACAACGGCACTCATGAGTCTGATCACCATGCAGTAGTGCGAGACGTTGTTGTGCGGGGCCCCGTCACTCGCTCTCGGGTGCCCAACACAGACGAACATGACCAAGGCGCCACTCCTGTCCATCTCCTCGGATCCCGGCGTTCTGGCTTGTACTGTAGGAATTGCTCATCTGCAGTCTCGCGGGTATGATCGACTGATGCTTTCGACAGAGGACTGACTGTGTGTGCGGGTCCTGCATCCTCACTTCGCGGCTAGAGATTGCGCTTCCCGTCTATCCCTCTCCCCAGGTTGCTACACCACATTCCTGAGGGCTGCGGAGCAAGGGGCGGTGAAGATACTCCATAGGGATTGCGGTCGCACAACGGCGGCAGCGGATACTCTGTTGTAACACCAAATCTCAAAGGCAACACACGCACAAGGCCAGAGACAGGTGTGTGAGATCGAGTTATACAGATCGTAGATTGTACACCGCACCACAACCCCACGCGTAGGCACCCGCGTTGGTCTTACCGCTCAACCTTGGCTCGGTGTGACGCTGCCGGATTGGTGACACCCGGCTAGAGGCAGCATAGGACAGGGCAGTGACCGAAGGTGTATATTAACAATGTATTGTTTATTAGAGTCATGGTAGGGAGTCTCTGCACTCGGACAAAAGAAGCAGGTCCCTGGACCTGCATTGGCAACGGCTTGACAGAGGCATACTGCACTGTACGTAGGACCGTAAGTGAACGTTGGCCGAGGCAGGAACAAGATCGCTGGGTACTGGCAGATGGCCGCAGATGTCTCGGGGACATTCCCCCTCGGTGACTTTTCTGGACTCCAGAATGCCAGCAAAAGCGAAACCCGGAGATACCATTGGTATGTCCTTGCTGAGGAAGCAGAAGCAGTCCCTGGGCCCCATCGCGTTCTCTCGCTCGCAGTCCTGCCCAGAAAGAAGAGAGCTTGGATTTCGCATTCCCACCCCAAATCCCATTCCTCATCAGCTCAGCCACTGATCCATAGGCCAACGCCACAGAAACAGAACCCGGAGTTCTTTCCATGCCCCTTTACAGGGGCGAGGTCTGGACCGCTTTCCCCGCAAGGCTTCGATACTCAGCAAGTCTCGCCCGACAGTCAACGGTCGGCCAGGTCTTGGGGCAGGGGGGCTTGCAGGAGCGACAGTGGCATCCAACGGTCCATGCCAGTCGCCGTCGAGGCTGGGACGGGGAGTCTTGATATCCGGATTCATCCCCAACAAAGCAAGCAAGTAGGCCTTGGGAACAGCATCGTCGCACAAGGTTCACTCACCCCTCCACACATCCGCAATCCTTCATCCCACCATCTTCCGAGGACCAAGCAAACCACTCTACACGACACACACTCACTGCCCCAGCGCCAGCCATCTGGCCTTTGGGAATACCCCCAAGCAGTGTAGCCATGTATCGCACTCCATCACAGCATCCTACATCGTACACACCACACCCACCATCGATCCATTTTAGGGTAGCAAGTCGGCAAAGGAAGAGAACCCTGAAAAAGAGAGAAGAGGCAAGAAAGAAAAAAAAGAAAGAACCATGACTCAGAACCGTTACCCATTCCATTCCTCCTATCCAACCTCACATGTCACTCAGTCAGCCAGACAGACGACGGCCAAGAAAAGCGGAAGAGGATAAGAGGATGCCGCCCGCCGCCGCCCGCCGCCGCCCCGAAACTCATCGGCCTGCCCTGCCTGCCCTGCCTGCCTGACTGCCGCCCGTGGTGTCAGCAAATGCGCCCTGGCTGTGTGTGAGAAGCCTGTCTGGTTGGTCCGCGCTACGCGAAGAAGCGCAAAATCCCCCAACGCGCCGAGCCGGGAATTGAAGCCGGACAAGCTCGGCGGCGGCGGCGGCCTCGCTTGGCTGGCTGCGGCTCTCTCTCTTCTCTTTAGGTGGCTAGAGTTGAATGGTGAAAATGAAACCGGTGAGAGGGAGAAGGGTTGAGGGCGTTGACACCGGTCGGCGAGGGGGAAAGGCAGGGAAAGAAGACCAGGTAAGAGGGAAGGGTGAGGCGGAAGACTGGGGGGAAGAAGGGTGTGGTGAAACACAGTCAGTAGACAGAAGATGGGGCGAGGGTTGGGTCACGGTGCCGTCAACATTTCCTAGGCAGCGCACTGGGGTAAAAGTGTAGTACACGCTGTCAGCATGGCAGCGATACAACCGAGCGCGCAAGAACGACAAAACGTGTACTCATATCGTGCATGGCTCACATCGCATTTTGGTATCTCCATCGGGTCTGCATCAGGTCTAACATGTGTGCTGATTCTCGACAACGGCATTTCACCAGTACGACGGCCGCAACCCCGAAAAGCCCGCCAGCGCCCCTGTCGACTCGCTCGTGTCCTCGCGTTTCCTCTGGCCGGCCAGCTACAGCACCACCACAATGTCAGTTCCGGTCCTCACAAGCAGGGTTAGGGGTAACTGTATGTAGAAAGAAAAGTTCGGCTCACCTCCAACTGCACCCCCTTGTGCAGATGCACCAGCCAATCGACATAGCTCTGCGCCTCGTTATTCCTGTCCTCGACCAGCATCCGCGCAAACTCGTACTCGGCGCCGTCGATCCCCTGCCGGGCGAGCTGGATGGTCAAGCCCTTGGACCCGCGCATGGTGCGCAGGAACTCGACAATGTTGCGCACCTGCGCGTTGAGGTGCGTCTGCAGCACGGGAAGGGCCGAGGTGTACGCGTCGAGGCTCTGCAGGGTGTCGCGGCCCTCGCCGAACAGGTCCTGGATCAGGTTGGGCGAGGTCTGGGCGTGGCACCACAGCAGGGTCTGCTGGCCGTTGTCGACGAGGTAGACGCCGCCCGGCTCGACGCGGGCGAAGGAGGCGCGCACCGAGGGCGGCATGCGGAGGTGGCCCGTCTGGGGGTCCGGGAAGCCGTCCTCGGCCTGCAGGTTGTGCAGCGGGATCATGCGCGGGTAGAGGTACAGGCTGAGCTCGAGGGCGCCCATGGAGCGGATCATGCGCATCTCGTGCACGCGGCGGTCCGACGACTCGGAGCCGCCCTTGAAGGCGCGGCACTTGACCATGCCGAGCATGTACATGGCGAACTCCTTGAGGCGCTCGGGCATGACGAGCTGGCCCGGCGGGTGGGCCTGCGAGAGGAAGTGTTTGCGGTAGTTGGCCAGGACGTCGATCGTCTTTTCCGTGAGGCTGAGGCGGACGTCTTTGAGCGTGGCCGACGTGGTCGCGAGCTTGGTGGAGGCTTCCTTGGCGAGGATGGTGTAGACGGCGTCCTGGTCGATGAACTTGATGCTGTCGCGGGCGTTCTCGCTGACGCCGGCGATGACGTTGATGCACCTGACCCTCCGCTGGCCCGAGGCCGACGTGTAGAGCAGTGCGGCCTGGAAATGTGCGTCAAGCTTCGAGTCGAGCTTCCCGTCGTAGCCAAAGGTCACACCGAGCGCCTTGTCGGAATCGACGACGCCGATCTCGAGGTCGGCGCCGAAGGTGTGTTGGACAAAGTTGCCGTGGTAGCCCGACACTTGCAGGCCGTTGGAGCATCTGACCTTCATCAGAGCCTGGTAACCTGTCTCGCGGGTGACGGCATGTTTGATCTCCAGCGACAGCTTGGTGTTGTCCCTGGGAGCGATAAAGTTGGGATAGTAGAAGGTCTCGCCGCCAGTCGTAGCAGAGACATATCCTGAGAACAAGTCAGCAAAGGGGTTGCATGAATTGGATCTGGTTCACTCACCAACTGTGGCAATGTCCAGATAACCACCGGATGGAGCAGCCATGAAAAAGTCAATGCCGACACCGACCGACACCATCTTCTCGGCCGTCTTCCTCCAACCGGGATGCTCGGTGCTAAACAACTTTTTGTCCGGCTCGCCACCGGGATGCTTGCCGTCGTCCCTCATGAAGAGGCGCCCAGGGCCCCAGGTGGGGAGAGCGGAGAGGGAGCAGAAGATCTTGCCGCCGGATTGTTCCAGAGCGGCCACTGCCGCGTTCAGGGTCGACAAGAGCGCCGGTTCGGGGTTCTTGATGGTCGAAAACATTTGTGGCAGGCGCGTCAACAAAGAGCTAATGACCGCCTTGGACTCGTAAGGGTCCACGAACAGGCCCTCGCTGAGGGGGACAAAAGGATCCTCGACATCCGGCATGATCATCATCTGTGCCTGCTCCAGCGCCGGGCTGACATTGTAAAAGTGGACCTCCTTGTCGAACGTCACGAAGCCGACCTTGGCGCCTGCTGGTATCCTCCTCTTGACGTCGCCATTCTCATCCTTCTCCTCGTCGTCCTCGGCGCCATACAAAGTCCGCAGAATGCCATCACAGAAAGACTCGAGGAAACCCTTGTTGAACGACTCCTGTGTCACGTCGATGATGAAGAGGTAGCGCATGCCGACGGGCTCCCTTGTCCAGTACTCCTTGGGCACAACGAACTCGACGGTGCCCCGGGTGAGCTCTGGCCGCTGGTCCCGGTCGACGCGGACACCCTGAGGGCTGGTGGCGCAGAAATACTCGGAAGGCGTGTCGTTTGCGTAGCCGCACAGGTTGCAGACAAACTTGTTGCCGCCGGAGCGGAACATCATGAAGGGGTTGATGTAGGCGCGGCACCTGTGGCAGCGGGGCGGGCCGACATCGCCAAAGTCGAGGACGGGAATCTCGAGCTCGCCGGTCTGCAGCGGGGCCATGGGCTGGAGGAGGAGACCGAGGGGCAGGCCTGTGCTCTTCAGGCCGTCGGCGGTGGCGGGGATGTTGGTCAGAGTGAGGCGGGCAAACTTGGGCGAGGCGTTGCCCTGGTCGAAGGCGACGAACGAGACCGTGGCTGGCGGCGGCACCAGACGCTCAAACGTCGGGTACACGTTGCTGAGGAAATATTGTTGGACGGAATCCCGAGAGAGGGGCACACTCGGCATCTCATCGGGCGACACCCTGGCTTGACCCGACGCGGACACCATGGTCGGTGCAGGTCCCGACGCATCGGCAAAGCCACTCCTGGCGGCAAACTCGGCAGGGGAAGCCGGAGCAGACATGTAGCCGGGGCTCACGGGTGCCGGAAACTGGTTCGTCTGGGGCGTTATCCCGCCGCCATAGCGGGAGGCGGTTGCTGAAGGATCGGCATTTAGGTAGGGGGTGGCGGGTGTGCCTGCCGGGGGCATCCCGTTAAAAGCCTGCGACGAGCCGGCGGGAGCCTCGACGTTGTGGTATGCGTGGCGGTCCTTCTTCTTCTTCCTGACGGTGCCGTGGGGTGAGTCGGCGCCGAGGTTCATGCCGCCCAACTGCGCCGCCAACCCCGCGTCATCGGCCGGGCCCTGCTGCTGCCCCTGGTAGTACCCTCCCGCCTGGGGCTGGCCGTAGCCTGGTGCTTGTGACGGCATCGAGGCGCCTCCCGGGGACGGGGCGCTATAGTAGGGTTGTTGGCCGGCGGGCTGCTGATAGGGGTTCGGGGCGACGGGGGGTTGGAACTGGGG
>Ga0247823_10001160_pt1 | contig 22060 bp, 13 predicted proteins | sample 13C_PalmiticAcid_2_FD_192426 | JGI IMG/M metagenome (GOLD analysis project Ga0247823, IMG submission 192426) | Soil microbial communities from agricultural site in Penn Yan, New York, United States - 13C_PalmiticAcid_Day30 | ecosystem: Environmental > Terrestrial > Soil > Agricultural land... | reverse complement strand
CACTCTTGCGCCCGTTCCAGCAGGTGTACTTTTGGCTGACGTAGATGCGGGTCACTCGCATGGCGCTTTTGGAGGTCTTCTTGCCGTCTTTGTCCTCGACTGTGTATTCGAATGAGCCAGGGCAAAAGACCAGCTCGTCGTATGGGCCGACGGGCGTCTCGTGGTACCGGATGAGCTGGATCATGCTGAGGCCGCCTTGCGGAATCCCGGCGAACTCGGGCGATGCGAATGAGGACTGGTACTCGAGGGGGTGATAGGCTTTGGCTGGGAGGTCTTGTGCTGTCTTTCTGGCAGTCCAGAAAGGAACGAGGTACATGGTGGCCTTTGTTTTCCATGGCGCTGGTGCTGGCGTGATGGGCCCCGTTGGTGTGGTGCTGGTGGCCATGATTGACGGCGCTCTCGAATTGCGCGTGAAATCCACAGACGAGGCCCTTTTAGATCGTTGACGAACCGGGCGTATTCCAGCTTGGTCCAAAGTTTGTGCTTGGTTGGGGCCAAGATGGAGATGGATGTAGCAAGCGACGCAGTGACGCAGTAACCCAGACCTACGGACCCCTCAAGTGTTCACTCTGTGACACCGTCTCAAAGGGGTGAGATTTCCAGCTGAGGGTGGCCGGCCAATCAACACTTGCTTTGTCGCGGCAGGCATGCATGACCGGCCCTTGACAGCCGAGGCTGCATCTGGTTGAGGGGTCTGCATTCCAGGCTGTGTCCATGCACGCCTTATTCAATAAACAGCAATGTTCCAGGGCGAATGCGAAACTAAGTACCTTGTAACCAGAGCGGACTGGTACCTGTCTACTCAATTGAGTTCGACGTTATTTGCTGGAAGGCACATCGTCATAACACATCGAGATCCGTCAACGATACCCGGGGGGCCAAAATCTAACCTTAGGTAGGTATCTCACGTAAATATTTGTAGACGACGGTAGGTTGGAGGTTCCGGGAGCCAGCGAGGTATTGACGGCGCGGTACTAAGGTACCTTATCCTATCTATTCAACCAACAACAGTGACATTAGCATACTGCTCGCCTCAGTCAGAACCTCAGCTGTAATAATTACACCAAAGAGGCTCCCAGTGGGCGAGAATTCAACCAGTCCGAGGCATTCGGCCAACTTGAGGTAAGGTATCGATACAAGGTAAGCCACGTAACAGAGAGAACTGCGGAAATTCCACGTCTCGCTAGAGGTACATGAGCAATTCCCGTCTCCCGTCTAACTGCAGAGAGGAAGGTGCGGTTTGAGACCTGAGCTGAATCCTAAGCCAAGTTATGAGGAAAGAGCAGTGCAGTGCATTAGGCTCCCACTTTTGATTTTGACTGCAGCCCAGGAACTCGGACCAATTCCAATCAACTGGATTGGTTTGAATTCTACTAAGGGTTTCATCCTTGGTTTAGCAGCTTGAATGCTGCGTTGTTTCCTACCCTCAACCCGGATTCATGATCACGACTTCCCACCATCTCTGACAGCACTGCGTAACATTACCGAGGTAGTGCTCTTTTCCCGCGTGAAGCAAAACGATGGACGAGCAAGACACAGACCCATTTTCTATCTCCGTCTCGGGAGACCCGGCATCGGATCCGTATGGGGAAGAGAACTCAACCGACAGGCCCCAAGCACCACAGACATCCCGTCATCGCAGCAATGTGAACAGATTTGGGCATCCTGACGCAGACCAACTGAGAAGAAGGGCAATCAGGGGAGCCATGAGGGACACAACCGCCGAGTCCATCTTCGAGGCGCCACCAGTTCCGTTGCACCGCGGGTTAGCACACCGCCGTCTGGTGGACGGGGGCGAGGACAGCGCTGGGCAAAGCCCAACAACTGCTCTACTCAGAACTTCCATGGCCAAAGAATCATCTCAAATGTCAAGAGAATTGTCCAGCTTCGGTGGTCAGGATACCGACTGCAACATGGACCGACTTTGGCATGTTCACGAGTCAAGCGAGCAAGCAGTCGGGCGCCCAGAAGACTCTCAGCATCGACTCGGTTCATTCGCCGCTGGCACAACAATGGGGAACCGAATCTCATCTCACATACAAGACATTCACCTCTTGCGTCCAGCTCATGTTTCGCGTGCGAATGATCCGCTAAACTTCACACCGACCAGGCGGCAGTACAATCCCCTCGACAGCTCTCCACCAACTATCACAGGAAGTCAGAACAACTGGCTACTCCCGCACCCCTTTGCTTCTTACGAGGAGGGCCAGGAGTCGGAGAACAACTTCGACAATCTCAGCCTCTCGACTCCAGAACCGTGCAGCAAGAGGGGAGCGAGCTCGGACGCCAGCACCCCGATCTCTTTGAAAACATCTGACAACTCCAAGATGCGGTCGACCTTCTTTCGAAAAGGGGAGACAGCGTCTGATTCAGGTGAGTTCCGCACCAGCAGCCCGTTCATCAGGGAGATGGACACCGATCCCGCCCATCATTCGTTGTCAGCCACCAGCACAGCCAATCCAGCTCAACCCTCCGATCCATTCGTTTCTTCTGCAAGCCGTCCTTTACCAGTGTATGAACGCGCGATGAAAAGCCAGTATCCCCGGTACTACGAGCCTTCTGCAAGCACAAACACTGGCGGCGGCACCGGTTACGCGGAGCCTCACCACCCTACATCTCAGGCTCCGGACTCTGGTCTTTCAGGCTATGATTTTCCAACGAGGCGCCTCACCCGGTTCGGATTTTCTGAAGCACGACATTCTCCCACCCCCAATTCCGACTACATCTACGGCCCATCTGTGGTCAGCGGGCCGATCACACAGACACTGACTCCCAGCACGTCGCCATTAGGGATGGCACCAGCAAATGTATCAGGGAGGTTTGGCAGCTCCCACACCAATCTTGACAGTGAGTTTGCTACAACAAAACTGGTCAGAACGGTCGCGGCAACTGACTTCCTACTCAGCTCTTCAAATTCAGACGGACGATCAGCAAATCTTTCAATCCCCGGTTCATCATCCGCGGCAAGACTCTTCAATCATCAGCCCCCTGAGGAACCACATCGGTTCAAGGCACCCTCATCGTCTCACCACCTCGCTGGATGAACACCGTGACCTCCCTGGAGAACGGCCCAATCAAGCAGACACTGAAATTGCCAGTCTTCTTGACCTGGACTTGAGTTCAAACTCTGAATCCGACAGTGAGGGCTTGGGCAGCCATGTCCTTCACACGACTCGTCGTGCTTATGGCAACGAAACGGTCAACTCGATCATCACCCCCGAGTTTTTTGACGAACAGGACCGTGTCGTCTGCGCCATATCGGAGAGTCGCTCATCAGACATGATTGGCGTGGCGGTTATCAACGTGACAATGGGACATGTCGACATTATCAGGATTGTCAACGACGACAGATACCGGCGGCTCACGGAAACCCTGTGGAGGGCGTCGACGTGGCCACAGACATTCCTTGTGCTGAAGAAAGTCGTTGACCAGCAGAGCAAGTCATCCCTCACGACATGTCTGACAAAAGAGTTCCCAAAGGCAGAGGTTGTCCCATTGGACAGAGAGCACTGGAACGAGTCTGAAGGTTTGAGAATGGTCGACCGTTTTGCATGGCGGAAGGATATCAAAGCCATCCGAAGGAGTTTGGAGCACAATTTTTATGTTTCGTGCGCTTTTGCTGCGGTATGTTATCTCCTGCAACTGATGAGACTGACGATGCTCACGCCCCTTCACAGGTGATGGCCTACGTTGAGGAGGAAACAGAAGTCGTTTTCCGGGAGAATTCGTTGCGAATCAACTACAGGCAGCCTGCAGACACGATGGGACTAGACCGGTGTACCGTCACCTCCCTGGAGCTCTTCCAGAACGTCCGAAATGCGAAGGGCAAACACTCGACGCTGTTCGGATTGCTGAACAATACACTGACGCCTCAAGGCCGTCGGATGATTCGTTCGGCACTCCTGCAGCCAAGCACCAGCAGAGATGAGATCGAGGCGCGCCACGATGCTGTTGAGGAATTGTCGAGCAACGAGGACTTGTTTACTGAAGTTCGTACGAGTCTGAAACGTCTGCTCCATATTGACGTTGAGCGGTCCATCCCATGGGTAAGCGTGTTGTGAGAAAGGGTCATCTCTTTTTGACACCTTTTGACTGACACCTTTCAAGGTTGCCCTCAAGACAGGAGAGCCACGTCTTCCCTTGCAAGACGGAGTAGCCATGATCCAAGGGCGCCACCAAATTGTGATGGCCAACCACGAAGAACTTAAGGATGCAGAGAAAGATCTGAATCAAGTTCTCATGATCAAAGCTTACCTTGGAGGCATCCGGGTGGTCCAGGAGACCCTTGAGGTGACGGATTGCACAAGCAAGCTGTGCAAGTGGGTGTTGGAAAGGTGCAGGCCAGAGCACACAGCCCCCGTTTTTGGCCTCATCGAAGAAGCTATTGAGCAGGACGCCATCTACAGCAAGGCACCAATAGATGTCAGAAACAACAGGCTGTGGGCAGTCAAGGTCAGTGCCTCCAAGTTTGTTTTACCACGACCTCTACTGACCGCATTCTTTCGCAGTCTGAACCTAATGGAGTGCTGGAGGGCGCTCGCAAGCTGTACCGAGATCGCACAAACGAGCTGCACCAATATGTCGAAGAGCTCGGCAAGACATTTCAAGGTTCGTAGGCGGTGGGCCAACAACCCTATCTTATCATCTTCCAGGCTAACGTCTGGTTATGCAGAGCATTTGGGCACCGCACCGGAACTTCGACTCGCGAATGATAACCATTACTACCTGCGCTTTCAATGGTCCGAGGTCGAGCGAGAGATCATGAGACAACAGACTGGGACAGAGAGCGGCGAGTCATCGAGGGTCCGGCACTGGAGACCGCGTCCACTGGGTGGCGTCGGAACCGTTAACGGGATCAGGCGAAAACAGCATTACGACTGCCAAACGTTGGAGCTCATTCAAAGAAGCAGCCAGATTCAACGCCATGCCGACATCATCACAGGTCAGAGCGACAGATTTGTTGTCGACCTGAAGAAGTCTCTGATGGAGCATGCTGAATCCTTGCTCGCCGTCAATGAGGCCATCGCAGTGCTGGATATGCTGAGCTCATTCGCCTACCTGGCTACCACCCAGAACTATGCCCGGCCCATCATCTCCGACAATCTGGTGCTCAAAGGAGCTAGGCATCCCGTGGTTGAAGTCAGAAAGCCAAACTTCGTGCCAAACGATGTTTACTCTGGGGACGACGGCGCTCGTTTCCAGATTGTTACTGGCGGAAATATGAGTGGCAAGAGCACATTTATCAGGACCGTTGCCCTGATCCAGGTCATGGCACAGGTGGGTAGCTTTGTTCCCGCAACGTATGCTGGAATCCCCATATGCGACCGTCTGTTCACCCGGCTGTCGACCGAAGACAAGCCAGAGAGCAACCTCGGGACATTTGCTGTGGAGATGACAGAGATGAACATGGTTCTCCGGTATCAAGCGCCTGACCTAATTTCACCGTCTTGCCCATCGCTTACTTTCGTGGACAGGCAAATTACCAAGGACAGCTTGGTAATTATTGACGAACTCGGCCGAGGAACCTCGACCAAAGAAGGGCTGGCCGTCGCCCTTGCCATGTCGGAGAAGCTGATTGAGACGGGATGCCGTGTGTTCTTCGCAACTCACTTCACCGAGCTTGGTAAGATAAACCGATGTGATTAAGCAAACGTGCTTGCGCTAATACCTCTGGAATAGCACGGGTACTAAACTCCACAAAACGGAGAAGTGTCCTGAACGTCCATGTTGCTGGCGAGAGCAGCAAAAGCGGCGACAGTACGCAGATTTCCTTACCCCATACTGTTGCTGCCGGCCCCGTCAAAAACGAAGATTATGGTCTAGACCTCTCTCGCCGTTTTCTGCCAGACCGAGTCATCAACAATGCCGAGCAAGTCTGTAAGTTCCTTCGCGACACAAACTTCAGCAGGGCCACTGGACCGGCCACACGAGCTGTCAAACAGAATAAACTAATCCTTGCTCTGCCGGACCTTCTCAAACAAGCAAATACCTCGACCATGGATGGCCCAGCCCTCGAGTCATACCTCAAGAAGCTACAAACGGAGTTCACCATCAGGATGAACATTGCTGCCGATGACATTTCACAGGAGGACCATACTAGCGACAATGTCAATCACGCCGGTGGGCTCCCAATCCTCGACAGACCGGGCGAAGATGATCTTGAAGAATGGAAGAAGAAGTGCGACGCAGCGGAGAGAAGAGTGATGCACGCCAACATGACTCAGTCTCAGGAAAGGAAGCGTCCTGCGCCGGGGGATGAAACGAGCCTGAACCAGCAGAAGCGAAACAAGGCCGACAGCGATACGCAGAGCCTGGTGTCCCAGCCGCTTCGCATCAATCGCGGATCCATGATTGAGGAACTGCGCAAGGGAGCGTGCACACCAACCACCAGAGCGGCAACCCCGAGCAGCTTCGCTTCGGAGATCTCAGACTCCGACACGGCATCCGTGATGCAAGAAAACCCGGCTCAAGGGACCTTGAGTACGGAGACTGTCACGCCCGAGTATCAACAACAGGCCATTTCTGTGTCCTCCGGCAGCTCCAACTACGATGAGGATATGCTGGATCTTGACAGCGCCGAGGATTCCCTACCCTCAACGGCTCAGCGGTTGGGTGCAGAGGGATATGCAGACTTGGTCCAACCGCTGGAACAGTTCCAACCCCTGAAGGGGTGGTATGCCCGGCAGGGGCGGACTGACGAAGCACAAAGCACGGAATCAGCGGAGGCGTCGAAACGGAACCAGCTTTGCGAGGAGCCGTTCGGTGACGCATGAGTGGTTTAGGGGCCTTGGAGCAGAGGAGAAGATCGAGCTGAGATGGGAATGCGCTGCGTTGGTATGTCTGGGATCGACTTGCTTCTGAAGTTGAGTGCTGTATTCAAGATCTGATCTTGTTGTATGAGTTGCCATTTGCGTTCAGACGAGCTGTGCTTAGCTACACGATGGAAGAGTGGACGAGTAATTCGGGAATGGGCGGAGAGGAATCAGAAAGATAGTGCTGAAAAAAATCATTTTGCTCCATTAACCTCGTCGGTTCAGACTTGTCTGGCGTACGACGTGCCAAATACCACGAGCGACAGAGATATCATGTTCAGGGGTGGTATGTCCGACTGGACAGGCCACTTCGATCAACATCCCCCACGTTGCCGTGGAGATTGGTTTCAGGGGCAATCCAAACATGACAGACAACCATCTTTCACAGAATTTGCCCAAGTCTTTTCAGGTCTAATAATTGTGGTATCAACATTGAATTAGTTATCTGAGCCAGCTTATGGTTATGGTTGCGCCTAAGCTCGACTCCGTTGCATCCTCGTATAGACTTCAAATGATTGGTATCCGCCAAACGCCATGGAAGCGACAAGAAACCCAACAGCGCCATCGACTCGTGTGCCACTGCCCGAATATCGGGAGAACGGTCATTAACGTAATGTAACCCCACCTGCGCCGTGCGGTAGAACTTGAACTAGGAAAATCAGCCCGCTCACGCGCACGTTCATCATTCCCTCCAGATATGGGTATCTCCCAAGCTCACGGAGCTCGACGAATTGCTGCCAGCTTCTGGTCTCCCTGGAGGTGTCTCATACCCGGGCCTGCTCTGCTGCCCATCCAATCCCAAATCAGGAACCTCCTCAACATCGGAGTCCACTAAAGGCGGTGGGGGTTCCTCGTAGATCCATGGTTGTTCCAGTCTGTGGCAGTGTCAGCAACCCGTCCGTTTCCACACAAAGTCCTAGGGGGGAAACTCACGACACAACCAAACTCGGGTTTACAAACCGCAGGCCCTTCTCCCGATCCTCGTCAACCGTACTCCCCCTCCGCAGCACCTCCCTCTCCTCCTCTCCGGCGCCGCCAAAGTCCTCATCCAGAATCGCCGTCTCACCCCCCTCCCCGGTGCGCTCGATGCTCCTCAGCGAGATGAACCTGGTCAACGGCTCAACGCGCTTCCTAAAGTCCCAGCCATACCACAGCGTGGCCACAAACAGCGGGGCGATCAGCAGGGCAACGGTAAACGCCTTCTTGAGCGCCAGATAGCCGGAAATGGTCACATGAAACACGACCAGGCCCAGCATGATCCGGTAGCAAATCATGCGCCACGCGCCGCCGGTAGCGTGCTGCGGCTGGTCCATGGCATACAGCAGCTGGTACTTGTAGGTGAAGTAGCCGAGCGAGAAGTAGGCGAGGCCCAGGCCGAGGACGAGAAAGCCTCCCGGCAAGGTGCTGTAGACAAGGCAGAGGATGAAGACCAGCAGGGCGGTGGGGAGGTAGAAGCCGTAGTAGAACATGGGCGGCTGGACCATCTGGGCGAAGTCGCGGGGTGTCTTGGCGCCCATGCGCAGGATGGGGTACTGGGCGATGCTGCCAAACTCGAGCAGGCGGAAGGGGAAGAGGCCCAGGCCCTGGAGCATGATGAAGTTTGTGTAAAAGACAGACAGGTCCTCGATCTTGCGGGCGAGGGTGTAGGCGATGTAGGTGGTGTCTTTCAGGCTGTTGCGGAGGACGTCAAAAATGGAGGTGACGGCGCCAAAAACGGTGAAGATGAGGAAGATGTTGAAGAAGGTAAAGAAGAAGTTCTTGCTGATCACCGAGAGGGCAATGTCGCCCTGCGAGAGCATGCCCTGGTGGTAGGAAAGGTAGTCGTAAAGGTACGGGATGGCGACGTTGAGGAGGGAGACGACGAGCGTGGGAAGGCCGGTCTGGACCAGGGTTCGGGCAATTTCGTGTTCTTTGAGCCACTCGCCGAAAGATGGGAGAAACTTGTTGATGGTGCAGATGCTCAAGACGGAGGCGAGGAAGGCGACAGGCACCAGCCACACGACGGAGAGAATGGCAACGAAGACGGTGACGCTCCAAGAGCGTATGCGGCGGCTAAGGCGCGAGGCATAGGTGTTCTTCCACACGATGTCGGATGGCGCAGGGGCGGGCTTGGTTAGTAAGCGACCGGGATGGGGATCGATGAGTGCTTGGATGGCCATCTGACAAGCTGCAATGGAGTCCATGGTGACAAAGGCGAGATCGGCCGGTTCGTGCGTCTTCCTCCTCGCGGCGAGGATCTTGTCGTCCAGCCGGCGCAGCTTCTCGGTGTAGTAATCGATGGCGTCAGTCTGGCGGCTTTGGAGACGGAGGAAGCCGTACCAGAACCTCGCCTGGGGGCGCTCTCTCTCGAGCATTCGAGCCTCGCCCCCTCTCAAAAGGCGGTCGCTCTCCCCAGCTTCCTCGTCCGCCCCATAGACTGCATCACCGGAGCCATTAACAATGGCATTGGGTTGGCTTCCGACGGCCTCTAACGGCTTGTGGCCGAGGTAAACGCTCCAGCTCTCCTCGAGTTTAGCTAGCACTGTCTGCCTCTCTTCCATCAACTTGTCGAGGTCCTTCCAGTTCCGGCACAGTGTGACACTCTCGACCTTGCCAATCTCCAGTTTCTGTACAAGATCCTTGATGGCCTCCTCGGTCCGGAGTTCCCGGGGGATGCCAGACAAGCGGAAGGTCCGGTCGGTGATGGTTGACTGGGTGCCCAGGTAATCCTGGCGCACTCGGATGACCTTGGACGTCTCCTTATCCATGAAGTAAAGGGTGAGACCGGTGAAGAAGTAGGCGAAGACGAGGTACGACCACAAATACCCCATGTTGCGGTTGAAGCTGTTGTCCGGGTCCCGGCCGGGGGAGTCGGAGTCGTCAAGCGGGCTCAGAGACTCGTACGTTCGGAAGGACGGGTATTGATGGAACAGAAACGACTGGTCCGGATCAGAGTCAGGTAGCTGGTCACGGACAAAATGGCGATTGATGGGCTCGAGCACGACGGCGGCGAAGAAGAACATGGCGCCAAACAGGCGCATGGACATCTTGAAGAATGCCAGGAAGACGTAGGCATCGAGTCCGGCCGAGGAGAGGACCTGCTGCTCGGTAATCTTGTAGAGTGCGGGGATCCATCCAAAGAAGGTGTCGGGCAGCGCGGGTAGGCCGAGGATGGGGTTCGAGTGTCGTTTTCGGGCGGCGTAGAGCGTCTTCCATCGTGGGCGGAGAGCCTGGAGTTACAGTCAGGGCCGTCAGCAAGCTGTGTGTATGTGGGAGGTAGAAGGTGGAAGGTGGAAGGGGACCTACGCAGAAAGCGAAAAAGGCCGACAGGCCCAGAGACAACGAGATGACGAGCTGGACCTGGGTGTCGAGCTTGCCGGGCCCGACGTAGTTCTCGCCGAGGCACTTGTCCTTGTCGGGATTGCCGCCGTCGGGGTCCTTGAACATGTTCATGGCGGCCGCTTGCGACGCGCTTCACCTGGAAGCGTGATGCGTTGGGACGGGCGATCGGACGAGTGGTGTTGTCGACATGGGCGTCGAGAGCGCTGGGGTCGTGTGAGTGCGAGGCAGACGAGGGTCGAGAGGGTCAAGAGGGTCATGCAACCAAGCTTGGCGGCCAACCGTCGCAGCAGCGGTGGAGCTCACAGCTGCGCAGTGACGTGACCAGCAACATCTGTCCGGCAGGCAACGAGCCCCAAACGTGCTGGTGCACTGCCACATATGGCGCAGCAACGCCACCCATTCACACACTCGCTCCAGCCCGCTCCAGCTCCACTGACAAGGCACCCGCCCCGCCATTCCCGTCTTATCAGAACTCTGATGGCCTCAACTGGCCGCCCCTTTCCTCCTTTTTCGGGATTGGATGCCTCGTCATGCCAGCCCTTGGGTGCAAGACACAGGAGAACAGACACCCAAAATTCCACACCAATAGCAGCGCTTTTTTGTACATTGGGGGTTGCCACTGTGGCTTTTGCTGTGTGTGCCAGGGTGTTTTTTGGGTGATGGACGACTGAAGGTTCAGTCCACTGACGCGTCGCCCGTCGTCACCGGGCGTCGTCTAACCATCCACCAACGGGTCCAGGCAACTGACAACCGCACCAAACACGGGCGGACGAGGCTGTCCTCCCGTCCCCGCGCCCACTATCTAAGCCGGGTTGTACAGGGGGGGAACATGTACATTTTACTTGGGCCACGCGGCCGACGCCCTTGGCTGTGGCGACACAACGCAGCCCGAGCTGTGTTGCCGAGTACTTCAACTTGCTGAAGCCTCGTGGCTCAGCGAGTTCTTCTTGGTCCCTCCGACTCTTCTCCAACTCTCTTCTCTCATACTTTTGCTGTTTCTTGGTGGTCTGCCCTCCCCGTTCACCCACCATGGTCACACGCCTTGAGCTGGCAGTCGATGCCCAGGAGCTCGCGAGCGAACAGCGTGCTCTCCTCGACTTGATCGACAAGTTGCAGTTTGCTCAGCTCGAGAATGTCAAGTTGCCACAAATCGTCGTGGTTGGCGACCAGAGCGCCGGGAAGAGCTCCGTGCTGGAGGCCATCACCGGCACCCCATTCCCGCGAGATGCCGGCGCTTGCACGAGGTTCGCAACTGAGATCCGCCTCCGGAGGGCGCCCCAGCCGAGCATCACTGTCTCCGTGATCCCAGACAAGAACAAGGCCTTTGCCGAGCAGGAGAGGCTGAGGCAGTTTGGCGGAACCGTCAACACCAGCATGCCCTTTGAGCAGCTGATGAGAAGCGCCGTCGATCTCATTGCCCCGAAGAACATTCCCGGCCGCTTTGCTGCCCGGGACATACTCGTGGTCGAGAAGCGAGGCCCAGACATGCCCCTTCTGACGCTGGTTGATCTGCCCGGCTTGGTCCGAAATGCGAACAACGACCAGTCGCTCGAAGACATCAAGACCATCGAGGCGCTCTCAGACCGCTACATGAAGAGCTCTCGGACCATCATCCTGGCCGTCGTTGGTGGCAACTCGGACTATGTCCAGGCCCCGATCCTCACCAAGGCCCGTCACTTCGACCCCAACGGTTCCAGGACCATTGGCGTCTTGACCAAGCCGGATCTTACCGAGTCGATTGGCCTTGAAGACAAGTTTATCGACCTGGTCAAGAACAAGGACAAGAGGAACGACTTCAAGCTCGGTTGGTACGTCCTGCTGAATCCAGGGCCCCGTGAGCCAGGTCAGCCATGGCCAAGCGCCGAGGAACGGCGGCGAGGCGAGGCGGCCTTCTTCAACCGTGGCAAATGGAGCTCGCTTCCACCTTCTGTGTGTGGCTCCAACGCCTTGATGCGGAAGCTCAGCACCCAGCTACAGCAACACATTGGAAAGCACGTCCACATCCTTCGCAAACAGATTCAGAAGGCCCTCGACGACTGCGACGCCGAACTCAAGTCCCTCGGCGACGCCAAGGACACCCCGGAGGAGATGCGGACCGAGCTTGTCGAACTCTTCTCAGCATCCAAGGAATTAGTCATACCTGCTGTCTACGGGTTTTACAAGAACCCGCCCAAGAAGAACTTCTTCCGCGTCACGGCCGATCCCAGGGGAACTCCCGCCCAGAACTTGCGTGCCCGCGCCACCGAGGAGAATGACCGCTTCTCCATGAGGATTCGCGCCCATGGCCGCAAGTTTGGGTTCTCCGCAGCGCCTTCACAAGCTCCAGGCGAATCACCTGGCGACGGCATGAAACGAGATTTTGTTAGCCAGGAAGTCGAGATGCTGCTGCGCCAGATCCGAGGCTCGGAGTTTCCCATGGACCCAAAGCCAAGGGCCGTATACATGCTCTTCCAGAGCTACTCCGAATACTGGCCCAAGTTGGCCCAGGAGCACAAGGACAACCTGGGCGTCGTGTGCAACGAGTTCCTGGGCGAGCTGATCGACTATGCGTGGCCGAAACGGATGCGTGAGCCGCTCCGCCGCCACTTCTTGGAGCTCCAGATGAAGGCACTCATGGCTAAGGCCCAGCACGAACTGGATCTCCTGACCCAAGATATGAACCTCGAGGTCCAGCCCTACGACCCCGAATACGAAGAGCGCCTGAGGAGCTGGCATGCCAAGGTCTCAAAGGATGGCGCAACCTTCTCCGAGGCCGAGGAGGTGCTGGAGAAGATGCTGATTTACTATGAGTTGGCTGCAAAGACATTCATCAGGAACATTATCACCCAAGTGGTCGAGCGCCATCTTCTCCAGGGCATGTACAGCATCTTCGACTCGGTTGAAGTGCTGCGTCTGGGCAACGAGGTCATCGAGGCGATTGCCGCCGAGAACAAGGAGACCAGGGACCGAAGGCAAACACTGAGGGTCCAAAAGAAGGCGATCGAAGAGGCCAAGGAGATTTGTGCAACTCTGGCGATGCGCAAAGAGTTAAGAGCGGTAAGTTCCTCCCCCATCCGCTCATCTCCTGAACTACGCTCACTCGTCCAACAGTACGCCGAGGATGGTTCGGACGCAGAGGACACCTCCGACGACGAAGAGCCCAAGCCCGAGGACAGAGCTGCCACTCCGAAGCACCGTCCCACGTCGTCAGCCAGCAGGCCATCCCGCCGAGCAAGGCCGTCTTCTACCGGAGAGGTCCAGGCACCCCAGGCTGCGGCCCGCGGTTTCGAAGCCGCGGCAGAGCCAAGATACTCGCAGCAGCCAGCCAACGCCCCGACCCCGACAAATACCACCTACGCTCTGTCAAGGGCCGACATTCCGCCCAACTCAGATAACACCGTCAGCGACACTTACACCACCTCCAGGCCGCCGCAGCAAGCGCCACCACCACCCCCGCCACCACGGCCCGGCAAGGTGCGTACCGATGATGATGGGCACACGCAGAGTCAGGCGTACTCGCCGGCACCGCCTCGCTCAACGACAAGGGCGAATGTCGCATCGGGGTCGCCGCCGGAGCAGTACTACACCACGGCCTATGCGAGCAACAATCCCTATGTCCCAGCTGAGACGGCTGAGTATGAGGCCATGAGGAGGCAGGCGAAGAGGATGTCGAGTCGGGGATAAGGGGCGAGCTCGGGTTCTTTTCGGTGACGCTACGGTGTCTGGTTGTCTCTGCAGTGCGGTGTTGGATGGGTTTCTAGGAGGGCGCATGGTAGGCTCTTGCAACCGTTCCTTCGTTTCGTTCTTGTATCGCGGGTTCAGCAATCCCCAGTCATCTCCAACCTTTGCAAGTCTAGAATACGGTACATCTGTCTGTAAGGTACGCGATGCTCCGCTCGTCAAGGAGATGTCCCTCTCGTACGTCATCGTGAGAACAACCGTCACCAGCATACACCGCTTGTAGGAGTGGAAATAGCAATCACAATACATCATCCATGCATGGTAGAGAACCAACAAATGCCTCAGATCCGAACTGGCAGTGTCTGCGCCCTGACCAAGACATGGCCATGTTTGACAAGCGAGTTCTTGCACGGTATCCGGTTGAAGAAGTCGTCCAGGTTCCGCAACGTGCACTCGGCAATCTCTGTGAGCGCCTCTGCCGTAAAGAAGGCCTGGTGCCCGCACACCAGCACATTGGGGAAGGTCATCAACCGCATCAGCTCGTCGTCCTGGATGATCTCGGCGCTATGGTCCTGGTAGAACAGCGACCCCTCGGCCTCGTAGACGTCGAGCGCCAGCCCGCCCAGCTGCTTGCTCTTGAGCGCGGCGATCACGCTCTCGGTGTTCACCAGCCCCCCCCGCGACGTGTTGATCAGCATGGCGCCCTTCTTCATCGCCCCGAGCGTCTCCCCGTTGATGATGTGCTTGGTCGACTCGGTCAGGGGGCAGTGCAGGCTGACAAAGTCGCTCTCCCCCAGCAGCTGCTCCAGCGGGACGTACTCCCCAAACTCGCGGAACCCCTCCCCGGGGTAGGGGTCGAACGCCAGCAGCCGGCAGCCGAACCCCTTCATGATCCTCGCGAACGCCAGGCCGATCTTGCCCGTGCCCACGACGCCGACCGTCTTGCCGTACAGGGTCCGGCCCATCAGCCCGTCCAGGTTGAAGTTGCCCTCGCGGACGCGGTTGTAGGCGCGGTGCGTCTTGCGGTTGAGGGTCTGGATCAGGGCGACGGCGAACTCGGCGACGGCCTCGGGCGAGTACGAGGGCACGTTGGCGACGAAGAGGCCCAGCTTCTCGGCGGCGTCGAGGTCGACGTTGTTGTACCCGGCGCAGCGCAGCAGGATGGCGCGCACCCCTTCGCCGTGGAGGGCCGACAGCACGGGGGCCGAGAGCACGTCGTTGACGAAGACGCAGACGGCGTCGGCGCCGCGGGCGAGGGAGACGGTCTCGGGCGAGAGGGCAAAGTCGTGGAAGGTGATGGTGTGGGTGGCAGAGCCCGGGTCGTCGGAGACGGTCGTGTTGGCCAGAGAGAGGTACTCCCGGTCGTAGGGCTTGGCAGAGAAGACGGCGAGGTTCATGGTTGAGGGAGGACCTGGGGGGTTACTCAGCTGGTATTGTACTGGGGAGTCGTGCGAGTGTCACACTAGGGTATCCTGTCTGTATGTGAGGATCGCGGACTGGCGTCAGCAGAGGGGTGTTGTGGCGGACAGCCTTCACATGCTGCGCCCAGCTGTCCCAACCCCGCCTTTTGCGCCCGTTTCCGTTGTAAGAACAGCGGTTCGTCCCTGGTGGGGTGCTCGGGGCCTTTGCAGTGCTTGAAGGGTCAAGGTTTCATCAGCCAAGACTCTAGGCCTTGGCATCCGTCATCGGTTGACCTTTCGCGTCTGTGTTGGATCCTTGGGAAGACGCCTTCTTCGCGAGATCCTTCAGGATGCTCAGGAGGTGGAGGGAATGTTTTCGAGTCGTAGGGTCCGAATCTGTAAATCTGTTGATCATCTTCTTCTCCTAACACAACACTCGGTCCCTTGCATTCGACCAAAATCTGCCGACTCTCCAAAGGTTGCATCGAATTCCGCCATGGAGGGCAACAGGGGTATCCATCACCCTGGCTGGGTCTTCTCGACGCTAGGGTGCAGTGCTCTGTTAGCGCAACGGCTCGCTATGCTTATTTGAACTTCCCGACGACAGATGAAACGATCATGAATTTGCAGCATGTTTCCGCTGCCCCCGGACAGACTCAAATAGGATGAGGGACAGTGCTCGATTTGTCAAAGTATCCTGGACCCCAGGGTTGAGGCACTAGACCCGAACGCGGGAAGCTACGGCTGGTGCTAAGTCAATTTGGCAGAGAGAAAGACGCTCGCAGTACAACAAAGGCGCATATATATATATCAAGCACCTTCTCTAGATTAGTCTCGTGCTTTTTATCGTAACACCGGTTCACAAGATACCATAGCTGCAGAGGATTGAAGAAGGTCACGGGAAGCAACCTTGATTACAATGGCAACCAGCCTGGAGACTTGAGGTCTTCCCATAACAATCACGATGGAGCGGCATCTCACAGTCTTTTAGTGTGATCCGAGTTTTGATTTGTTCGGACGTCTATACCATTTCTAACCCGTGGGCCCTAGTCCCAGCCCTCAACGCCGTGAAGTCGAATCTATGGGCATGTCTCCTACCAAAAGCAAAGTGCCCTGCCCTTTTTGAACTTCAGGTTCTCCGGGTAACGTCTTCAGTGAAACTTGCTGCACACATAGCAAAGATCGCCGGGATAGTCGACCGGGCCACCGCAGATGCTGGTCATTGGCGTTAGTAGGTGGGCATGTTCAAATGTTGAGCGCACTGGAAAGGCAAAGAACTGAACAACATGACATGGAGAAGGACTCGTAGGGAACACATCACAACGCCAACCTTCAACGCACGCCAGAAGCAAAGGAGGGAGCAGAAAACACGTACCAGAGGCTGCAGTCGCAGATGTAGGGGCCGTCGCAGTCGCTCTGGCTCCGGGTCTGGCTCGTCATGGCCGGCTTCGCGTCAACTTTGGGAGCCGCAGCGGCATCGGCGGCGGCGACGGCTCCAGCCTTTTCGGGGTTGTTGGAGGACATCTCGGTGTCTTTAGCCGGGGTCGTCATGTTTGAAGCTTGTTATGCTCTTTTGAAGAGTTGTGAATTGGTTCAGAGAGTTGTGGAGGCGCCAGAGTCACAAGTGGAAGTGAGAAAGTGAACTTGGGATGGCTCTGTCGTGTGGATCAGACCAGTTCGTGGTGGCGGGTCAGAAACAGGTTGGTTGTTGTCATGAGTGCCTGCTCGATTGGGATAGGGCAAGGGCTTAAGGCTGGTCTCTGTTTCGTTTTTCTTGTGTGGATTTGAAAGTTGTAGTATCAACATCAGAGACTCAAGCCGAGACTTGCACTTGGGACCACCAGACAAGTCCAAGTACTATCATAACACAAAAAGATTTAACGATCTTGGAATGCGCGATATATCACCATCTATACACTCTCGGCTGCTATCCAGGGGTTGAAGGCTGCGAGGCGGCATGGCTGACGGGCCCCAGCGGTGAATGGCCATCCGCCCGGTTTTTGGCCGCCTTCTTTTCCCCCCTTCTGGCTGCCTTCGCGTCCTGCAGCTGGGGTTGGATGACTCACCGAGCATGGCGTGCCATTTCCCCATCTTGGCTTCGCCGAACGCTCTGACAGTTAAAGCATCGGATGCAGGTTGATTCCCATCGCAGACCAACACCAATCGCAAGATTCCTTGCCTACTTATCAAACAGATCGGCCACGCAACCGTGACAGCGCATCGTTGTTGCCACCCCCTTGCTCAAGCCTTAAGCCGGTGGTCTCTGGGCCACACACCGCGTTTTGTTTGTTGAGTAAGTGGGTACCAATAGTGCTGGGCTGAGCATTCCAACTTGCCCAGGTAAATGCCGGAAATGCAAGCAAAAGGTACAGGCTCCAGTCCACTTTGATACCGTTAAATGAGAACTGGGGAAGCCAGCAGTCGTGGAGTCGGATGCCCTTGCGTGTGCCGTATCGGTCGTGGAAGGCTGCTCGCCTCATCTCACAGGGGAGCTGCAGGAAGATGCACGCCTTGCAGCGCCAAGCTGTCGACCATCCCAGCCAAACAGTCTCGAGGAAAAAAGGCAGCACGTTGCCTGTTTCAGAGATGCTGGCTGATGATGGGCTCTCGAAATGGCCTTCGCTTGCACTGAAGGTTGGGTTGTTGGCAGGGCGGCGTTCGGGTCGTCAGGCTCCATAAAGAGCGGTGGCTCAAAGAGCCCACTGATACTTCAAAGTGTTTCGGGTTTACCAGCTTGGTCAATCTCCATGCTTGCTGCAGCTCGTGCAGCCCGTATTCAAAAACATCATTCGCATTCCCAACAGCTGGCCGATGCCTTCATCGTGACACAACATCCACGCTGGCAATCGAATTTCCCAAACGCCTTTTATTGGTAATGGACACGTTAGCACAAACACTTTCCTGGTATCATCACCAGCTCATCCTGACCCCTGGACATATTCCCCCTCGCATGCTTCCTGGGGCTGCCGACATTGCCGAGGCCTGGCCGTCATTCAGGGACCATCGCTGGACGCCACTGTAACACAGCACAAACCCGGGCACACACATGGAGTGCAGCATGCCATGGTGCAACAATCACTGCACGATTAGCAATCGAAAGAGGAGCACAACCGACCCCATCCCACGAAACACGCCCCTTACCATATGCGCACCGCCCTGCCATCGCTCCATCTCATTCATCACCCGCCTGCCACCAGACACAGAATCACGATCCTGTCCAAGCCGTGACACTGCAGCGCTCGCCCACCCAAGGTGCCCCGCCCTGTGTTGCTGTTCTGCGTCTTGCCAGACAAATCGTGTCCGAGACTCCGCGCGACCCGTCGAGAGACAGAATTCCGCTGGGAACCAAAGCCCGGCGGTCACAAACTATCGGTTTGCTCAGGGCATTGGGTCGCAAAACACACACTGATTTGAGCAGTCACGGTGTACAACACCCCAGGCTAAACTTTCTGAGCTCTGGAAGGGGCTGTTGTCCCGAGAATGATGAGCCTGGACAAGGCCCACTACATGCAGTATCACCATTACGAGCCGAGATAGAGCCTGAAATTTTTCATGTTCGACAACCCAATGGTACCTCTGAAAAGGAGCTACATCTCTGTCCCTCTGACTCGGTGATATGTTGAGGGTCCCTGGCCTCAGTTCCCCGGACAGAACCCCTTGTTCGGGCTTAACATGCCGCGCGCTCGGCCGAGGGATGACAACACGATCCCTGAAAGATCCAAGGCCTAGACTCAGACAACGCAAACAATGCTAGATCGAGACGGGGTGCCGCATCGTCCGATCGGCTCGGTGTTAGGTACCGGAAGCCGGCATCCTTCAGCCATGGTCCGAACACGGCATGGTGGTGGCTCAGGTGGCAGCAGCAAACTCGCATGGCCTGCGTAGCACATGACATAGCATCTTTCATCGCCCTCCATCCTCACCGTCTCAGCGACGTTACTTCTCGTCCCGTAACCCAGCACCGGCACATCTCGGAATCGCAATGCAAACGTTGGAGAGAAAGTGACGGAGAGAAACACGGGGCAGAGAGAAGATGCTGTGAAAAAATAAAGAGAGAAATCCAACTGGGCAAGGTGCATACAGTGTAAGTCACATGAATGATGGGAGAAAGAACATGACCGCCGGGTAAAGTCACTCAGGACACAAGGTGGTAGGCATGGTTGGGTAGAGGAATACTTTTCCATAAACCATCGCCACGGCAACGGCCCTCAGCCCTGGGCGTTGCAGTATATCGCAAAGAGAAGGCCTCCCTCATATCGCGCCGACTAGATACTATTCGTAAAGAATACACCGAAACCTGGCCCGAGTCTGCTCTCAACCGTAAAACCCAACCAACGCGACCTTAAAAACCCAAGGAATGCCGCGCGTACCGTTGAATGCATCGCGCCAACCACTCTAGCTGCCCTTCCTCCAACCTCAGACCGTATACACAAAGTCGGGCCTCTGGTCCCCGAGCTTCTCAATCTCCTTCTCGGTCAACCCCTGCACCCAGTGGTCCCTCTCGCCCCTGCGGCGCTTGGCGTTCTCCCTCCGCAACAAAAACGTCATGAGCACCGACCCCCCAAACAAGAAGACCGCCAAGTAGCCCATGATGACACCATGGCCCTCCGGATACCGCGGCCCGTTGAAGAAGATGTTGCTGCTGACGATGCCGTTGAGGTTGCCCCAGCCGATGACGAACCCCAGCACCACGCCGCGCTTGTAGACGCCCTCGACGTTGTTGGCCACCCAGCTGATGGTGTTGGAGATGCAGGGGTAGATGCCCAGCGCGGCGAGGTAGGTGCCCGCGTACTGCACCGCGGCCGCGTCGGAGCCGAGCAGCATGGCAAAACCCGCGACGCCAAACACGGACACGATGATGTTGCAGAGCCCGCGGGCCCGCGTCCGGTCGGCGACGAACCCGATGGCGACGGTCAAGACGGCAGCGGCAACGTACGGCGGGACCGACATGAGCTGCGACCGCACCACGCTCGTGTTCCAGCCCAGGTTGGAGATGATGGTCGGCAGGAAGAGCGAGAAGGCGTACAGCGGCATGTCGCAGCCCATGTAGATGACCATGCCCAGCCACATCTTCCAGTCGCGCAGGGCCTGCCAGAGGTAGCTCATCTTGAACTCTTCGTGCTCGGCCGACGACTGCTGGTCCTCCTTCAGCCGGCGGATGACGCGGGCGCGGTCGTCGTCGGAGAGGAACTTGGCCTCGTCGGGGAAGTCGTGGACCATCCAGAAGGAGGCGATGCCGACGAGGATGGTCAGGAGGCCCTCGATTATGAAGATCCATGCCCAGCCGGAGATGCCGCCGACGCCGTTCATGTTCTCGATGGCGGCCGCGAGGAGACCGCCGAAGGAGCCCGAGATGGCGGCCGCCGAGAAGAAGACGGCGGCGCGCACGCCAAACTCGGAGCGCTTGTACCAGCAGGAGAGGTAGTAGTTGACGCCCGGGAAGAGGCCTGCCTCGGTCAGGCCGAGGAACCATCGGGCGGCCATGAGTCCCGACCAGCTGTTGACGAAGCCCATGCCGAGCATGCTGGCGCCCCACAGGATCCTGTAATTCAACGATTGAATAAGTACACACACATGGACTCTTCATGACAATGATGGGCTTGTGCTTACATGATGATGGGGATGAAGATGGATGGGCGGAGCTTCTTGAGCAGAATGTTTGTGAGCGGCTCAAAGACGGCGTACGAGACGAAGAAGATGGTGAGTGTTGCATTGTAGGCAGGCGTGCTGAGGCCCAACTCGGTCGATAACCCTGCGATCTTTGCATTTCCGATATTTGTGCGGTCAAGGAAGGCCAGCAGGTAGAGGAAGCAGAGCTGTGGTAAAAGGTCAATACTTGGAGGACTATTTGAGATGGTGGTATGAAGTAGAAGCTGGCTTCAATCTTACCCATGGCATGAGCATCCAGTCCAGCCTCCAAACAAGTCGGCGTTCCTGAGACGCACGTGTCGTGTCAGCTTGTGCCAGGATCGTACGGGCTTCACATGTGCATCCGAGAGGGGGAGGGTGAGGGGCATACCACCTCGGCCTTTTCCTCCGGTGAGAGATGGGCGTCTGGGTCCCTGGGCATGTCGACTGTGTATTCGTCTTGACTGCGATTAGCATCGCTGGATGCTTTCTCTTTGTCGCTATTCATTTTGGGCATATTGAGGTCAAGCCGCGCTTTGGAGTTTAATTTGGCGAGTACTTGGGCAGATAATCCGTGTCAGTTGCTGGGGAGGAAAGACAAAAGTCCAGCCGGGGTATCTCAAAGGCAAAAGGGATAGAAAAATCACCAAACCACAGGAATAATCAATAAACACAGCGACGCAAAGGTTCACAGAAAGGATGGAGGGGGAGGACAATAGAGCGTAGACTGGGGAATGCTGCAACCTGAGAGAACGCGAACCAAGAAACTGTAATCCAAGCAGGTGAACGGCCAACTTATGTGTGAGTGTAAAACAAGGGGAGATGAGTCTGGTCCGGCTGAGGCATTGTTGGCCCCCGACTTACGCATTGCCCATGACCAAAATTCGGCGACCCAGCTCTCGAGCCTCCGCCCTCCGGTCGCCCGGCAGTGCCGCTAACAACGTCGTTCACTGCACGAGGCAGGGGAGGGGGGCACGCAGCAGGCACGCGCGCTGAATACCGGGATGGCGTCGTGTTTGCGGAGAAATTGGGGGCAGATCCAATCCAGGAAACAATCCTTCGAAACGATCTCTAGAACCGCCAATCCCGGTGTGGCTGTGGCGGGTTTTGGTGTTGAGCGGATGATCGCCAACACGCAATTGGATGGGATGATAAGTAGGGGAGTGGAGGACCCCGGCAGGCGTTGGGTTGCGCAACAACTCCAGCGCGGGGGGGGGGGGGGTGACAATGCGGAGGAAG
>Ga0247823_10001158_pt1 | contig 22065 bp, 22 predicted proteins | sample 13C_PalmiticAcid_2_FD_192426 | JGI IMG/M metagenome (GOLD analysis project Ga0247823, IMG submission 192426) | Soil microbial communities from agricultural site in Penn Yan, New York, United States - 13C_PalmiticAcid_Day30 | ecosystem: Environmental > Terrestrial > Soil > Agricultural land... | reverse complement strand
TGCTCCGGCGCAGGCCGGAGCCTTGCCCTCCAGGCCATTCGGGCGCGGCCAGCGCTCCGGCCTTCGCCGGAGCACGGCTTGTCAGGCCTTCGGCGTGGCGCGCTCGGCGATATAGGCGGTGACCGCTTCGAACGTAGCAGGGAGCACGTCATAGCGTTCCTGCCGCTCATGCAAGTCGCCGACTCGCGCCGGGACCGGGGGGCGCAACCCGGTAGCGCGCTCGACGGCATCGGCGAACTTGGCGGGATGCGCGGTAGCCAGCGTGACCACGGGCACGTCCGCCGGAAGCCCGGCGCGGCGCGCGGCGGCGAGGCCGATCGCGCTGTGCGGATCGAGCACCTGCCCGGCCTCGGCGTGCGCCCAGCGGATCGCTTCGTTCATCGCATCCGAATCTATCCGGTCGCTGGCGAACAACGAAGCCGCGCCGTCGCGTTGCGCATTGGTGAGCTGCATCGCGCGGCTCGACTCGAACCCGCGCATCTGATCGGCGATCGGGCCTCCGGCGAGATCGGCGAGCAATCGCTCGAAGTTCGAGCTGATCTGGATGTCCATCGACGGCGCTGCGGTGGGGGTCACCGTGCCGGTCGAATAATCGCCCGAGGAAAGCGCGCGGTGGAGGATGTCGTTGACGTTGGTCGCGACGACCAGCCTGGCGATCGGCAGCCCCATCTTCGCCGCGACATAGCCGGCGAACACATCGCCGAAATTGCCGGTGGGAACCGAGAAGGCGACTTCTCGTCCGGGTGCACCGAGCCGGACCGCGGCGTAGAAATAATAGACCACCTGCGCCATCAGCCGCGCCCAGTTGATCGAATTGACTGCGGTCACCTGGAAACGCCCGGCAAAGTCCGCGTCGTTGAACATCGCCTTCACCAGCGCCTGTGCATCGTCGAAGCTGCCTTCGATCGCGATGTTGTGGACGTTGGGGGCAAGCACCGTCGTCATTTGGCGGCGCTGGACCTCGGAGACGCGGCCCTTGGGGTGGAGCATGAAGATATCGATGCCGGTGCGGCCCGCGACCGCGTCGATCGCGGCGCTGCCGGTGTCGCCCGAGGTCGCGCCGACGATGGTAAGGTGGTTGTCGCTACCCGACAGAAATTTCTCGAACAACAGCCCGAGCAGCTGGAGCGCGACGTCCTTGAAGGCGAGCGTCGGGCCGTGGAACAGCTCGAGCAGCCAATGCTGGTGGTCGAGCTGGACGAGCGGCGTCACCGCCGCGTGCGAAAAGCGGCCATAGGCCTGGGTGCAGAGATCGCGAAGCTCGTCTTCGCTCAGGTCAGGACCGACGAAAGGCAGCATCACCCGGACCGCGGTCTCGACATAAGACAGCCCGGCGAGCCCGGCGATTTCGGCCTGCGTAAAGGTCGGCCACGCTTCGGGCACGTACAGCCCGCCGTCGCTCGCCAGTCCGGCAAGCGTGACGTCTCGAAAGCCGAGCAAAGGCGCGGTGCCGCGGGTGCTTTGGTAACGCATGGGCGCGGGGTTAGCGATGCACGCGGCCGCTCACAAGATAGGCTATGTTTACCCCTGTCCGTCGCCCGCTGGCGCGACCTTCCGCCCCCGCCAGCGCAGCGCGAGGACGTAGATCACGCTCGCCACCAGGGCGAACAGGAACCATTGGACACCATAAGCGAGATGGTTGTTGGGCACCGAGGAAAGATCGGGCGTGCCGTTGGGCGCCAGCCCCGGTGCCGGCGTGTCGGCGATCAGCAGCAGCCGCTTCGGCGTGCGATCGAACAAGGAGGCGAGCATCGAGCGGCCGTCGGGCGCGTGGCTGATCGTGCCGCGGACCGCGCCGCCCTTCCACACCGGCCTGGCCATCGGATCGCGGGTAGTGCCGAGCTGGACCAGCATCCCCGGCCCTTCGGCGCCACCGGTCCGGCATTCGACGATGAAGCGGAAGCCGGCATTGCCCGCGCCGGTGAGCGTGCTCGATACCGGCTCGACGCAAAAGCCGTGCGCCCGGCGGAACAGCAGCGCATCGTCGGGCAGGCGCGGAAAGGCGATCTCGGGCTTTGCGGGGTTGGCGGCAAGCTGTGCGATCGCCGCTTCCTTCTGCGGCTTGCGGATCACCAACTGCCACAGTCCGAGCCCGATCATCGCCGCCACCGCGAGCGCGACGAGGAAGGTCGGGACCAAGGGGATGCGCCGCGTCATTCGCCCACGATCCGGCCCTCGCGCGCGCGATTGCGATATTCGAGCGCGAGCAGCCAGCCCTTGGCGACACGGAGCGCCAGCACGGTGAGCGACAAGGTGAAGGGGATCCACAGCAGAGCGTGGACGAGCAGGCCGGGCGCGAAGGTGAATTCCACCCACAGAGCCAAAGCGGTGACCAGCGCGCCGAGGCCGAGAGTCAGGAAGACGACCGGGCCGTCGCCGACATTGAACTTGCCGTAATCGAGGCCGCAGACGGTGCAGCGATCGGCGAAGGCGACGAAGCTGCGGAACAGAGTCTTGGCGCCGCAGCGCGGGCAGCATCCGCGGAGCCCTGAATCAACAGGGGGAGGCAGCGTCTCGTTGCCTCCCCCCGATGGGTTCGATGGTTCGGGCATTTCAGCCGTGCACCGGTGCACCCCAGCCGCCCCAGACATAGATCGAGGCGAAGAGGAACAGCCAGACCACGTCGACGAAGTGCCAATACCAGGCCGCGGCTTCGAAGCCGAAATGCTGGCGCGGGGTGAAGTGGCCCCTATAGACGCGCACGAGGTTGACGATCAGGAAGATCGTGCCGACCAGAACGTGGAAGCCGTGAAAGCCGGTCGCCATGAAGAAGGCGCCGCCATAGCTCGATCCATGCTCGCTCGCCGCCTTGAACGGGAACGGCGCCTCGCTGTACTCGACCGCCTGCAGCGCGGTGAAGCTGATGCCGAGCAGCACGGTGAGCCACAGGCCCTTCTTCACCGAATCATTCTCGCCGACGCCGATCAGGCCCCACAGACCCTTCATCGCGCCGCCGCGCTGATTGTGGAGCAGGCCGTGATGCGCCCAGGTGACGGTGCAGCCCGAGCAGAGCAGGATCAGCGTGTTGAGCAAGGGAAGCTGGAACGCGTCGAACACGTGCATGCCCTTGGGCGGCCAGGTTCCGCCGACCGCCTCGACCGTCGAGGGGAACAATGCGAAGTCGAACCACGCCCAGAACCAGCCGACGAAGAACATCACTTCGGAGGCGATGAACAGGATCATGCCGTAGCGCAGATGAAGCTGGACGATCGGGGTGTGATCGCCGGCATGCGCTTCCTTGATCACGTCCGACCACCAGCCGAAAAAGGTGATCAGGATCGCCGCGACGCCGGCGAAGAACACGAGGTTCGCGCTCGGCATGCTGTGCATCCACATGATGGCGCCCGCGGCGAGCACCAAAGCCGCCATCGCGCCGAACAACGGCCAGATGCTCGGCGGAAGGATGTGGTATTGATGGTTCTTGGCACCCGCCATCGGCTCGTCCCTGTTTCTTCGGTTTGGGGCGTCTCTAGCTTGCAGTCTTGCCGGAATCTACCGGGTAAAACGTGTAGGAGAGCGTGATCTCCTGAATGTCGCGCGCGTCGGGATCCTTCTCGATCGCCGGGTCGACATAGAAGATCACCGGCATGCGGACCTCTTCGCCCGGCTGGAGCGTCTGCTGGGTGAAGCAGAAGCACTGGATCTTGGTGAAATATTTGCCCGCCGCGGCCGGGGTGACGTTGAACGTCGCGGTGCCGGTGACCGGCTTGTCCGAAAGGTTCTTCGCCTTGAAGAACGCCATGTCGCGCCCGCCCACGTCGATCGTATCGGCCCGCCGCTCGGGAGCGAAAGTCCAGGGCAGCTTCGGGCTGACATTGCTGTCGAACGCGACGGTGATCTTGTCGCCGGTGGTGCCCGGTGCACGCAGCCCGCGCTGGGTGGTGCCGTTGAGCCCGGTGACTTCGCAGAACATCCGGTAGAGCGGCACGCTCGCAAACCCCACGCCGGCCATCGTGCAGACGCCGAGCCCGGCCAGCAACGCAGTGCGCAGGTTGCGGTTCATCCCGAATGCCCGATCTGCATCTTCACGATCGAGATCGCGAAGACGAGGATGACGAAGGCGGCGAGCAGCAGCCCCATGATCCGGGCGCGCGAACGCTGGCGGGCGCGGATCAGATCGGTCGAATCATTGTCGGTCATGCAAGCCACCTATCGACGACGAGCGCGCCGAACATCAGGAACAGATAGAAGATCGAATATTTGAACAGCCGTTTCTCGGGCACCATCGCATCGCCTTCGCCCGAACGGCGCAGCGCGACCTGCGCGACCAGCCCGAGGAAGATCGCGTTGAGCAGCACCGCCGACCAGCCATAGATCGCGCCGGTCAGCCCCAGCGGCCATGGCGCGATCGCCGCGGCGACCATCGGCAGCGTGTAGAGCCCGATCTGGGTGCGGGTGGTCTTCTCGCCGGCGACCACCGGCAGCATCGGCACGCCGGCATTGGCGTAATCGGTCTTCACGAACAGGGCGAGTGCCCAGAAATGCGGCGGCGTCCACAGGAAGATCAACGCGAACAGCAGAGCCGGGAACAACGCGACGTCGCCGGTCGCCGCCGCCCAGCCGATCAGCGGCGGAAACGCGCCCGCGGCCCCGCCGATGACGATGTTCTGCGGCGTCCGGCGCTTGAGCCAGATGGTATAGACGAAGACGTAGAACAGGATCGAAACCGCGAGGATCAGGGTCGCCGCCAGATTGATCGCGAAATACATCAAGGCGAGGCTGAAACAGGCGAGCCCCACGCCAAAATGCAGTGCCGACTGGCGGTCCATCCGCCCCGCCGGCAGCGGCCGTCCCTGCGTCCGCTTCATCTTGGCGTCGAGATCGGCCTCATACCATTGGTTGAGCGCCCCCGCCGCGCCCGCGCCCAATGCGATGCACAGGATCGCAGTGAAACCGAGGATCGGATGGATCGGCACGGGCGCCGCGAGCATCCCGCACAGTCCGGTGAACACGACGAGCGTCATCACTCGCGGCTTGGTGAGCGCAAGGAAATCGCGCCAGTCGGCGGGAAGGGCGATCGAGGCGGTGGTGGTGGTCATGACTCGCCGCCGCTATAGGCCCGGCATATCCGGCGGGAAAGGGGCCGCTTTCGTTCAGCCCAGCCGGGTGCGGTTGGCCTTCACCTTGCGGCGATAGTGCCGCAGGACCTTGCGGGTCCCGGCCAGCGGATCGTCGCCCATCCTGCCGGTAGCCAATGCCGCCTGGAGCTCGAGCGCCGCCTGCATCTTCTCCGAGATCATCAGCCGCGCTTCCTCTGCGGCGTCAACACCACCCGTCGCCATACGGATGGTCCGCAGACCGATCACCGTAGACGCTTCCATGCCCAGCGCCCAGGCGTCGATCCCCGCGCTGGCCCAGCCGCCATATGCCCATTTGTACATTGTCGACCCTTTACGCGCCCCGGCCGAATCCGCCGTCCTGCTTCAACGAACCAATGTCGCGCCCGGGCCCGTTCTGGCAAATGAAAACGCCCCGGAGTTTCCCCCGGGGCGTTTTCGTCGTGCCTTTTCGGCAGAGGGTTAGTGGTGGCTGCCCTCGTCGATCACCGGCAGCGTCTCGAACTGGTGGAACGGCGGCGGGCTCGACAGCGTCCATTCCAGCGTGGTCGCGCCTTCGCCCCACGGATTGGCGCCTGCCTTCCTGCCCGCGAACAGCGACCAGAAGACGTTGACGAAGAAGATCGCCACGCCGGCTGCCATGATCATATAGCCGACGGTCGCGACCTGGTTCCAGTGCGCATAGGCATCCGGATAGTCCGGATAACGACGCGGCATGCCCTGGAGCCCGAGGAAGTGCATCGGGAAGAACATCACGTTCACGCCGATGAAGAACACCCAGAAGTGCAGCTGGCCGAGCAGCTCGCTGTACATCCGGCCCGAAATCTTCGGGAACCAGTAATAGAAGCCGGCGAACAGCGAGAACACCGCACCGAGGCTGAGCACGTAGTGGAAGTGGGCCACCACGTAATAGGTGTCCTGCATGTAATCGTCGACGCCACCGTTCGCGAGCACCACGCCGGTCACGCCGCCGACGGTGAACATGAAGATGAAGCCCAGCGACCAGACCATCGGAGTCTTGAAGGTCAGCGAGCCGCCCCACATCGTCGCGATCCACGAGAAGATCTTCACGCCGGTGGGCACCGCGATCACCATCGTCGCCGCAGTGAAATACATCTTCACCGTGACCGAAAGCCCGGTGGTGAACATGTGGTGCGCCCAGACGACGAAGCCGACCAGGCCGATCGCGACCATGGCGTATGCCATGCCGAGATAGCCGAACACCGGCTTGCGGCTGAACGTCGCGACGATCTGGCTGACGATGCCGAAGCCCGGCAGGATCATGATGTAGACTTCGGGGTGGCCGAAGAACCAGAACAGATGCTGGTAGAGGATCGGATCGCCGCCATAAGCGGGGTCATAGAACGCCGTGCCGAAATTGCGGTCGGTCAGCAGCATGGTGATCGCCGCGGCGAGCACCGGAAGCGCCAGCAGCAGCAGGAAGGCAGTGATCAGTACCGACCAGACGAACAGCGGCATCTTGTGCAGGGTCATGCCCGGCGCGCGCATGTTGAAGATGGTGGTGATGAAGTTGATCGCGCCGAGGATCGAGCTGGCGCCCGCGAGGTGGAGCGACAGGATCGCCATATCCACCGAAGGCCCGGGCTCGCCATAGGTCGATAGCGGGGCATAGACCGTCCAGCCGGTGCCCGCGCCGTTGCCGACGAAGGGCGAGGCGAGCAGCAGCGCGAACGCCGGGATCAGCAGCCAGAACGAGATGTTGTTCATCCGCGGGAACGCCATGTCGGGCGCCCCGATCATGATCGGCACGAACCAGTTGCCGAAGCCGCCGATCATCGCCGGCATGACCATGAAGAACACCATGATCAGGCCGTGCGCGGTGATCAGCACGTTCCAGAAGTGGAGCGATTCGTCGAACGTCGCCGAGCCGTGGAGATATTCGAGCCAGGTCGGCAGATACTGGATGCCCGGATGCATCAGCTCGGCGCGCATCAGACCCGAGATCCCGCCGCCGATGATGCCGGCGATGATCGCGAAGATCAGATAGAGCGTGCCGATGTCCTTGTGATTGGTGGACATGAACCAGCGCTGGAAGAAACCAGGCTTGTGATCGGCATCGTGATGGTCATGCGCATGGGCATGGGCGTCATGCACGTGGAGAGCGGTGTCGGTCATGATCTCAATTGCCCGTCTGTCCGAGGCCCGCCGGGTTCTGCGTCGCGGGCTGATTGGTAACCGTGGGAGCGGCGGTCGCGTTGACGACCGGTCCGGCTTCGGCGGCATTGTCGGGCTCGGCGGAGGCGTCGTTGCCCGCCGCGGTGGCCGATTGCGGTGCGGCCTTGGCGGCCGGCATCCTGCCGCCCTTCGAGGCGACCCATTGCGCGAACACTTCGGGGCTCACTGCCTCGACTGCGATCGGCATATAGGCATGGCGCGCGCCGCACAGTTCCGAGCATTGGCCGAAATAGAGGCCCGGCTTCTCGATGATGAAGCTGGTCTCGTTGAGGCGGCCGGGAACGGCGTCGAGCTTGATCCAGAAGGCGGGAACTGCCCAGCTGTGGATCACGTCCTGCGCGGTGGTGACGAGGCGGATCGGCACGCCGACGGGGAGCACGACACGGGTGTCGGTCGCGAGCAGGCGCGGGCCGTCGGCATCGGTGCGGAAACGCTGGCCGGGAGCGACTTCGGTCTGCTCTTTGAGCATGTTCGCGGTCAGCTTGATGTCGCCATGATCGGGATATTCGTACGACCAGAACCACTGGTTGCCGATCGCCTTCAAGGTCACGGCATTGTCGGGCGCGGGCTTGAACTGCGCGGCGAGCAGCCGGATCGAGGGGACTGCGATCGCGATCAGGATCAGAACCGGCAACAGCGTCCAGACGATCTCGATCGCAGTGTTGTGGCTGGTGCGCGACGGCGTCGGGTTGGCGGCGCGGCGATAGCGGATGATGACGTAGATCAGCAGGATCAGCACGAAGATCGAGATGATCGTGATCAGCGGCATCAGCACCCAATTGTGGAACCGGTGCGCGTCGCGGCCAGTCGGCGTGACCTGCTCCTGCAGACCGTAGATCGCATCCTGCGGCTGCCCCATGCCCGGAACGGCCTTGGTCAGCGGCTTGCCGGCGGCGTCGAGCGTCGGATCGGCAATTGCGGCCGGAGTCGGCGCCGCGACGGTGGCCGGGGCACCGGCGGGCGCGCCCGTCGTACCGGCATCCTGTTGCGTGGTGGCGGCGGCGGGCGCCGGCGCAGCGGCAGGCGCGGCGCTATTCTGGGCGTGGACGGGCGCCCCCAGCGCCAGCCCCGCAGCCAGGACAATCGAAGTCAATCCAAGCATGCGCATCGTCTATTTTCACCCTGTTGGCGTGGCTGCGCCGTCGGCAAGAAAGGAAAAGGAACCGAGTCAGCGGCCTATACGCGGCTCATGCCCATTCTCAACCCTTTTTGCATGCCCGTTGCGGCGGCGAGGTGCCCCGCTTAAGAGTTGCGCCGCCTGGAGAAGAAGGAGTGCGTGCGTTGACCCGAGACGAGATTCTGGCGGAGTTCCGCGCCGCGGACGCACTGCTCGAGGGTCATTTCATCCTTTCGTCGGGGCTCAGGAGTTCGCGCTACCTTCAGTGCGCGCGCGTGCTGATGGATCCGGCGCGCGGCGCACGGCTCGCCGAAGCGCTTGTGGCGCAGATACCGGACGATCTGCGTGCACGGATTTCGGCAGTGGTGTCGCCCGCGATGGGCGGCGTGATCGCCGGGCACGAAATGGCGCGCGCGCTGGGGGTCGAGGCGATGTTCGTCGAACGCCCGACCGGCAGCTTCGAACTCCGCCGCGGCTTCCGCCTCGAATCGGGGCAGAAGGTGCTGATGATGGAGGACGTGGTCACCACCGGACTCTCGTCGCGCGAGGCGATCGCGGCGATCGAGGAAGCCGGCGGCGACGTGATCGCGATGGCTTCGCTGGTCGATCGCTCGGGCGGCAAGGCGGCGTTCGACGTGCCCTTCTTCTCGCTGCTCCAGCTCGACGTTCCCGCTTACGCGCCCGACGCGCTGCCGCCCGAGCTCGCCGCGATCCCGGCGATCAAGCCCGGAAGCCGGGCGGCGGCATGAACAGGCTCCGCCTCGGCCTAAACATCGATCATGTCGCGACCGTGCGGAACGCGCGCGGATCGGGCTATCCCGATCCGGTGCGCGCGGCGCTGCTCGCTGCCGAGGCCGGTGCCGACGGGATCACCGCGCATCTCCGCGAAGACCGCCGCCACATCACCGACGACGATATCGCCCGGCTCTCGGCCGAGTTGACCGTCCCGCTCAATCTCGAAATGGCGGCGACCGAGGAGATGCTCGCCATCGCGCTGCGCCATCGCCCGCACGCGGTGTGCATCGTTCCCGAGAAGCGCGAGGAGCGCACCACCGAAGGCGGGCTCGACGCGGCGGGGCAGCACAATCATCTCGCCCCGATGGTGGCGAAATTGCTCGACGCCGGCTGCCGGGTATCGCTGTTCATCGAGCCCGACGAGCGCCAGATCGATGCCGCGCTGCGGCTGCGCGCGCCGGTGATCGAGCTCCATACCGGCCGCTATTGCGAGCTCGCCGAGGATGCCCGCGCCGACGAGCTGCGCCGCATCGCCGACGCCGCCGCGCTCGCCGTCAAGGCCGGGCTCGAGCCGCACGCCGGACACGGTCTGACCTTCGACAATGTCGTGCCGATCGCCGCGATCCCGCAGGTGATGGAATTGAACATCGGCCATTTCCTGATCGGCGAGGCGATCTTCGACGGGCTCGCCCCGGTGGTGCAGCGGATGCGCGCGCTGATGGACGAGGCACGTTGAAACACAATGCCGTCACCGCCAGGATCCTCGGCCTCGGCTCCGACCTGTGCAACATCGAGCGGATCCAGTCCTCGCTCGACCGCTTCGGCACGCGCTTCGAGCAACGCGCCTTCACCGAGGTCGAGCTCGAAAAGGCCGCCCGCCGCCCGCACAATTACGCCGCCACGCTGGCCAAGCGCTTCGCCGCCAAGGAAGCCTTTTCGAAGGCGGTCGGAACCGGGTTCAAGAACGGCGTGTTCCTCAAGGACATCGGTGTCGTCAATGCGCCTTCGGGTGCGCCGACGCTGGCGCTGACCGGGGGAGCGAAAGCGAGGCTTGACGCCCTCACTCCCGACGGCCACGTCGCGAAGGTGCATCTCACGCTGACCGACGATCATCCCTGGGCATTCGCTTGTGTGATGATCGAGGCGATCGCGGTCGGGAAGGACGATTGATGGCCATGGCCGCGGACGAGTTGGCGTTGACGCACGAAGAGAATTCCGAAGTGGCAGAAACCCGGCGCGGCACCGACTGGTGGGCCGAATTGCGCGGCATCTTCTGGTTGATCCTCGCGGTGCTCGGCTTCCACAGCCTCGTCGCCAAGCCCTTCTATATCCCGTCCGAATCGATGATGCCGGGGCTGCTGGTCGGCGACCGGCTGGTCGTCACCAAATATCCGTACGGCTACAGCTTCGTCACGCCGACCTTCCATTTGCTGCCCTTCCTGCCCGGTCGGCTGTTCGGCAGCCTGCCGAAGCGCGGCGACGTGGTGATCGTCACGCCGCCGGGCACCGAGACCGACTATATCAAGCGCGTGATCGGGCTGCCGGGGGACCGGATCGCAGTGCGCGAGGGCGTGGTCTGGCTCAACGGCAAGCCGATTCCGCGCCGCGCCGCGGGCACCCGCGACATTCCGGTCGACGCCAACACCCGCTGCGATCCCGATCATTATCGCGACCGTCTCGTCCGCACTGCCCAGGGCAAGGCAGTGTGCCGGCTGCCGATCTTCCGCGAGACCCTGCCCGAGGGGCGCGCCTACGACACCGTCGATCTCGGCTGGAGCCCCGGTGACAATTATCCCGAGATCCGCGTGCCGCAGGGCCGCGTGTTCCTGATGGGCGACAATCGCGACAACAGCGCCGACAGCCGCTTCACCATCGCCCAGAACGGTTTGGGCGGGCCAGTGCCATGGGAGAATATCGGCGGCCGCGCCGAGTTTCTCACTTTCTCGCTCGACGGCAGCGCCAGCTGGAACCCGCTGAGCTGGCCCGCTTCGTTCCGCGGCGGCCGCGCCGGCACTTCGCTTCACCCGACGCAGGAGGCCAGATGAGCGCCGATTCCCCCGCGAGCGAGGGCGTCCAGGTCGTCCACCAGCCCGGTCCCAACGAATTGCGCGATCCGATCGTCCGCGCCGAATTGAAGCGCGCCTCGGTGTGGTTCGGACTCGCGATCGCCACGGCACTGGTGGTGCTGCTGATCCAGCCCTTGCTGATCATCTTCGGCGGACTGGTCTTCGCCTCGATGCTCGACGGCGGCGCGCGATTGCTCGGCCGGGTCGCGCCGATCCCGCGCGGCCTGCGCATCCTGATCGTCGTGCTCTTCGCTTTGGGCTTCATCGGCGGGGTCTTCTATCTCACCGGGGTCCAGATCGCCCAGCAGGCCGAACAGCTCCGCACCACGCTCGAAGTGCAGGGCAACCGCGTTGTCGAATGGATTTCGGGGCTCGGGCTGATGCCCGGCCGCGCCGATCTCAGCGGCATGGCGCAACAGGCATTGGGCTCGATCGGCCGGCTGACCTCGGCAGTGGGCACCGTGCTCGGCGCCGGCGCGAGCCTGTTGATGGTGATGTCGATCGGGCTATTCGTCGCGCTGGAGCCGCGAATCTACGAGCGCGGGCTGCAATGGATGGTGCCCGTCGGCGCGCGCGACGATTTCTCGGTGACGATCGCACGGATGGCGCGGATGCTGCGCGTACTCCTCGCCGGGCGCCTGCTCGGCATGCTGTTCGAAGGCGTGCTGACCTGGATCCTGCTGTCGATCGCCGGCGTGCCGATGGCGCTTCTGCTCGGCATCATCACCGGCATTCTCGCCTTCATCCCCAATATCGGCGCATTCATCAGCGGCGTGCTGATGGTCTCGGTCGGCTTCAGCGCGGGCGTCGATCAGGGGCTGTGGGCGATCGCGATCTATTTCGGGGTGCAGACATTCGACGGCTATGTGCTGATCCCGATCGTCGCCAAACGCACCGTCGATCTGCCGCCTGCGCTGACCCTGTCGGCGCAGATCCTCGCCAGCACTTTGTTCGGGGTGATGGGACTGGCGCTCGCCGATCCGATCGTCGCGATGATCAAGATCGCACTCGAAAGCGAGGCCGAGCGCTCCGCCAAGGCCGTGGAAAACGCGCCGCGCGGCTTCCACTGGCGCGTCCGCCATCGCGATACCGTCGCCGGCACGGCGACGATCGCGGAACCGCCGGGGCAGCCCCCCGTTACCTGAGCCACCGGGGAGAATGCCATGCTGCTCCACGATTATTTTCGCTCGTCCGCAGCCTTTCGCGTCCGCATCGCGCTCAATCTGAAGGGTGTCGAATATGCGCGGCACGACGTGATGCTGCTCGAAAACCAGCAACGGTCCCCCGAACATCTCGCGCTGAACCCGCAGGGCTTCGTTCCCGCGCTCGAGGTCGGCGGCAAGGTGCTGACCCAGAGCCTCGCGATCATCGACTGGCTCGACGCCAGATACCCCGCGCCGCGGCTGATCCCCGCCGATCCCGACGCGCGGGCCGCCGCGCTCGCCCGGGCTCTGGTGATCGCTGCCGACACCCACCCGCTCAACAATCTGCGCGTGATGCGACAGCTTAAGGCGATGGGTGTCGCCGACGATGCCCGTGACGAATGGACGCGCCACTGGATCGCCGAGGGCTTCGCCGCGCTGGAAGCCATGGCAGGCGACGGCCCCTTCCTCGGCGGCGATGCCCCCGACGTGGCCGACGTCTTCCTCGTCCCCCAGATGTTCAATGCGCGGCGCTTCGGGGTGCCGCTCCAAGCCTTTCCGAAGCTGGTCCACGCCGACGCCGCGGCGCAGGAGATTCCTGCCTTCGTCGCTGCGCACCCGGACCGTGTGGCGCCGCAGTGAATTCTGCCATCGTCACCCCGGCCGTAGTGCCGGGGTCCACCAGGCGGCCAAGAGAGCCCGTCAAGATTCCGGCTGTTCACTTGCGGCGCAGTGGACCCCGGCACTTCGGCCGGGGCGACGGATTTTGTCTGGCGATCGGCGCGCTTGTGCTCGCAACACCCGCTTTCGCCCAGACCGACCCCGACGAGATCGTCGTCACTGGCCGCGGGCTCGAGGCGCCGCCGGGCGAGGCCGCCTATGACGTGGTCACGATCGACCGCGAACGACTGGTCGCCACCGCCAGCAACCGCCTCGAAGATGTCCTGCGCGACGCCGCCGGCGTGGCGCAGTTCCGTCGCTCGGATTCGCGCTCGGCGCATCCGACCAGCCAGGGCGTGACTCTGCGCGGCCTCGGCGGCAACGCATCGAGTCGCGCTTTGGTGGTGCTAGACGGCGTGCCCCAGACCGACCCGTTCGGCGGTTGGGTGGCGTTCCCTGCCTATCTGCCCGAACGCCTCGCCGCGGTCCGCATCACCCGCGGCGGCGGCAGCGGCTATGCCGGGCCGGGAGCGCTCGCCGGATCGATCGACCTGTCCAGCGGCGCGCCCGGCGATCTCGGCCCGCTTCAGCTTCGCGCCGCCTATGGCAGCCGCGACAGTGTCGACGCGTCTGCCCTCGCCTCGGCCAATATCGGCAGCGGGTTCGTCACGATCGCCGGCCAATATGCCCGCGGCGACGGATTCATCCCCGTGGTCGAAGAGGATCGTGGTCCCGCCGATCGCGCCGCGCCCTATGAGCAGGCCAGCCTCGCACTGCGCGGCGTCATGGATTTGGGCGGCGGCGCCGAACTCCAGACCAATATCTCGGGCTTCACCGACCGGCGCGACCGCGGCGTCGATTTCACGCAAGTCGCCAGCGACGGCGCCGATGCCAGCATCCGGGTCGTCAAACGCGGCGGCTGGGGCTGGTCGGCGCTGGCCTATCTGCAGACCCGCCAGTTCGCCAGCGGTTTCGCCAGCATCGATGATATGCGGACCGCGGCATCGCCGACGCTCGACCAATATAATGTTCCCGCCACCGGAATGGGCGGCCGCATCGAACTCGCCCCTCCGATCGGCGGTGGCATCACGCTCAGGCTGGGCGGCGATGTCCGCAACGTCTCGGGCCGGACGCAGGAACGCTACACCTTCGTCGCCGGCGCCCCGACGCGCCGCCGCGTCGCCGGCGGCGAGAGCACCATTTTGGGCGGTTTCGTCGACGCGAGCTACGAAGCCGGCGGACTGACGCTCAGCGCGGGCGGGCGGCTCGATCGCTGGACGATCACCAATGGCACGCTCGTCGAACGCCCGCTCGCCGGGGGCGCCGCGCTCACCGATCTCGCATTCGCCGACCGCAGCGGCACCGAAGCGACCGGTCGGGTCGGCGCGGCGTTCGCCACCGGTCCGGTCACCTTCCGCGCCGCCGCCTATCGCGGCTGGCGTCTGCCGACGCTCAACGAACTCTACCGCCCGTTCCGCGTCGGCGCCGACGCCACCGCGGCCAATGCCGCGCTCGATCCCGAGCGACTGACCGGCGCCGAGATCGGGCTCGACTGGCGCCCCGCCCCGGCATTGACTCTGCGCGCCACCGGCTATTGGAACCGGCTCGACGATGCGATCGCCAATGTGACGCTCGCCACCGGTCCCGGCACCTTCCCGGGCGTCGGCTTCGTCTCGGCGGCGGGGGTCTATCGACAGCGCCAGAATCTCGACGCGGTCGAAGCGCGCGGCGTCGAACTCGACGGGAGGTTCGCAGCGGGGGCGGTCAGTCTCTCGGCGTCCTACGCCTTTGCAGATTCGCGTGTGCATGCGTCAGGCACGGCGGCAACGCTCGACGGCCTCCGCCCCGCCCAGACCGCCGCACACCAGGCCTCGACGACCTTGGCGTGGCACCGCGGCGACCTCGGCGCCTCGCTCACCGCACGCTACGCTTCGCCACAATTTGAGGATGACCAGAACAACCGCGAGCTCGCCGACGCGCTCACTTTCGACGCGGCCGCCGCGCTGCCGTTGACCGAAAGCCTGATCGCCGAGGCGCGCGCCGAGAACCTGACCGACGCCCGCGTCGAGGCAGCAATCAGCGGGCCGGGCGTGATCGAACGCGCAGCCCCGCGGACATTGTGGCTTGGGCTGCGCTTCCGGCTGCGCTAGGATTTCAAAAGAAACCGTGCTCCTGCTTTCGCAGAAGTACGGGCACTATCTCGAGACCAGCCGATCAAATAATGCCAGATACGCCGCGATCGGATCGCCGTCCGCCGCGACCGGCGCGGGCCGCGCCCGTCCCGGTGCGAGCCAATAATCCAGCGCCGAGACCAGCGCATCGGGGTCCTCGCGGGCAATGACGCTGCCCAGCTCCGGCCCGGTCACGATCTCGCGCACCGCGACGCTCGACTCGGTCGATACCACCGGCGTCCCCACCGACAGCGCCTCGCGCAGCACCCCCGGCACGCCTTCATAGTCCGACGTCAGCACCGCTATCGTGGCCCGCTCCAGCGCGGGCAGCGGATCGCCGGCATGGCCCGGCATCGAGACCCGCGCCCCAAGCCCCAGCGCAGCCACCTGCGCCTCCAGCGCGGCGCGCATGCTGCCCTCTCCGAGAATGAGCAGCCCGATCTCCTGGTCATGGATCCGCGCCAGCGCGGCGATCAGCCGGTCCCAGCGCTTCTGCGGCTCGAGCCGTCCCACTCCCACGATATAGCGCCCGTCGGGAAGCGGTACCGGGGCCGCATCGGGACGCGGCAAAGCGGGCGGGTTCGCGATCACACTGACGCGTGCGGCGGGGATGCCCATTTCGGCCATCGCCTCCGCCGCCATCGCCGGCGTCATCGCGACGACCTGATCGAGGAAATACGGGTGAAGCCGCAACCAGCGGCGATAGGCCCAGGCCTCCACGCCGCTCTGTTCGGGGCGGACCAGCGCGTTCGACACCTTGGCGACGATCGGCGGCGCGGCGCGACCGTGGCGCTGCGGGGTCTGCGCCGCGACGCCGCTATAGTGATTGCCGGGGCAGAAGATCAGGTCCGGGGCCACGCGCCGGACGTGCCCGGCAAGCGCGAACAGCGCCGAATAGCGCGCATCGCCGAGGCGGATCAGATCCACGCCCTCCGGAATCTCGGCAGCCAGAGGGCCTTCGTCGCACCCCAGCACCAGAGTCACCCGCCGCCCGTCACGCAACCAGCCCTCGACCATGCGCAGGAGCGCGCGTTCCACCCCGCCGCCGCCCATCGTCTGGGCGTAGCTGAGGATGTGTCGCGCATTACGGGAATGGGTGCGGTGCAACGTCTGCCCTTGCGGTTTGCCATCCTTAGGCCCAAATCGCCCCCGCAATAAACCGCATTCTGCTGCCAATTCGCCATTTCCGCACGGGCGCGCATTTCGGGGAGGCGATGCAAGACGCGGAAACAAAGTGATATTTGTTTTACGTGTCTGCAGCGGAAAATGATCCAGTGAATGAACCAGCAGTGGAGGCTTCGGTGAACACCAGCGCTGTCGAAGCCCCCTTGTCGGCCGCGCCCGACCTTGCCGGGCTCGAACCCGTCGAAAAGATCCGGCGTCGCTGGCCGATGCTGCTGGGCGGCGCGCTGACGCTGCTGATGATCGGCGCGCTCGCGCACGAATTGTTCGATTCGGGGCTTGCCGGGCTCTCGCGACGGTTGCCGACCAGCCCGTTCTTCTATCTGGCCTTCGCGCTTTATTATCTCGGCCCGCCGACCTTCGATTACATCATCTTCAAGCGGCTGTGGAACATTCCGCTCGCCGGCATGGCCGCGCTCCACAAGAAGCGCATCTCGAACGAAGTGCTGATCGGCTATTCGGGCGAGGCCTATTTCTACGCATGGGCGCGCCAGCGCACCCAGATGGTCGCGGCGCCGTTCGGCGCGGTCAAGGACGTGACGATCCTGTCGGCGATCGCCGGCAACATGGTCACCCTGGCGATGATCCTGCTCGCCGCGCCGTTCGGCATGGGTCTGCTCACCCACGTCCAGCAGAATTGGGTATGGGGCTCGATCGCGATCATCGTCGCCACGTCGCTGCCGTTCATGATCTTCTCGCGGCGGGTCTTCTCGCTGCCGCGCAGCACCTTGTGGTGGATCTTCGGCGTCCATTGTGCGCGCATCCTTACCGGCTCGTTCCTCATCGCCGTGGCGTGGCATTTCGCATTGCCCCAGGTCTCGGTCGGCTTCTGGCTGCTGATGGCGGCGGGGCGCCTGCTCGTCTGGCGCCTGCCGCTGGTCCCCAACAAGGAAGTCGCCTTCGCGACGATCGCCGGCGTGGTGATCGGCCAAGGGGATGCGCTCTCCGAACTGATGGCGCTGATCGCGGCGCTGACTCTGCTCGCCCATGTCGCGCTGATCGCGGGCTTCAGTGCGCACGCATTGATCACGAGGAACAAGCAATGATCCGCCCCGCTCTTCTCTCGCTCGCGCTCGCCGCGCTGGCACTGCCCGGCGTCGCCCGCGCGCAGGACCCGCTCGACGGTTCGTGCGCGCACGGCGTGGGCCCGAAGCTCTACGTCAACGTCACCGGGCTCAAGGATCGCGGCGGCCGGCTGAAGCTCGAAATCTACCCAGGCAACGAGGCCGATTTCCTCAAGGACGATCGCACGATCAAGGCCGAGGGCAAGCAGATGCGCCGCGTCTGGGCGGTCACCCCCGCTTCGGGCCCGATCACCTTGTGCATCCGCGCGCCCGGTGCCGGCCAATGGGCCTTGCTGTTCACCCATGACCGCGACGGCAAGAACAAGTTCAATTTCTGGCAGGACGGCGCCGGCTTCCCGAGCAACCAGCGGCTCGGTCGCAGCCGCCCCAAGGTGCGTCAGGCCTTGGTCAACGTGCCGGCCGCGGGTGGCCAGATCACGGTGCGTGCGCAATATCTCAAGGGGCTCGGCGGCTTCGGCCCGCTCGACTGAGGAGACGGGCATGCGCATCGTCGACGTCAACGAATTCTACTCGCCCACCGGCGGCGGGGTGCGCACCTATATCGATCGGAAAATCGGCATCATGGCCGATATGGGCCATGAGCTGACCGTGATCGCCCCCGCGCTCGAGGACGGAATCGAGGATCGCCCCGGCGGCGGCCGCATCCTCTGGGTCAAGTCGCCGGCCCTGGTGCTCGACCGCAATTACTGCATCTTCGTCAAGGACGAGCCGGTCTGGGAATTGCTCGACAAGCTCCAGCCCGACATCCTCGAATGCAGCTCGCCCTGGCTTCCGGCCTGGACCGTCGCCAGGTGGAAGGGCCCGTCGCTCAAGGTCTTCTTCGCGCATGGCGACCAGATCGGCGCCTATCCGCAGCGCTGGCTCGACAATGTCGCGAGCCCGATCCAGGTCGAGAACGCCTTCGCCTGGTACACGCGCTACATGAACCGGTTCCTCGGGCATTACGATGCGCTCGTCACCAACGGCCCCGCGCTCGCCAAGCGTTTCCGCCGCCGCGGCATGACCGTCGACGCGTCGATGCCGCTGGGGATCGAGCGCAGCTGGTTCTCGCCCGATCTGCGCGACGAGAAGCTCCGGATCGCCCTGCTCGAGCAATGCGGCTTGCCCCCCGAAGGGCATCTGCTGCTCGGGCTGGGGCGGCACCACAAGGAGAAACGCTGGCCGCTGGTGATCGACGCGGTCGAGGCGGCGGCGACCCATATTCCGGTCGGGCTGATCCTGATCGGCGACGGCCCCGAGCGCCGCAAGCTCGAGGACCGCATCGCCGGCAGCCCGCACATCCGCATCTTCCGCCCGGTCTATGACCGCGTCCGCCTGTCGCGGATCATGGCGAGCTGCGACGCCTTGGTGCACGGCTCCGATGCCGAGCCGTTCGGGCTGGTCGCGTCGGAGGCACTGGCGTCGGGGTTGCCGCTGGTCGGACCCGACGAAGGCGGATTCGCCGAGATCGCCGATCCCTTGTTCGCCGAGACCTATGCAGCGCGCGACGCGCTGTCGGCCGCGGATGCGATCCGCCGGATGTTCGCCCGCGAGCCCGCGATCCTGCGTGCCGCCGCGCGCGTCGCCGCCGGCAAGGTGCGCAGCGACCGCGACCACACGGTCGAGCTGATGGCCTATTATGAAGGGCTTCTCGCTGCGAGACGCGGCGACGCAGCCCCCGCGATGCTGCCCGGCGCGGCGTAGATCTCGAGCAGCGTCTTGCCGAGCGGGTAGCGCCCGCGCAATGCGTAACCGCCCGCGTGGAGCCGGTCGATCGCCAGCCGCCGCGATTCCACGCGTTCGCCCGAAAACGCCGGCCCCATCACCACCACCTCCGGCCGCCGGTCGAAGATCCGCGCGATCTCGACCAGCTGATCGACCCCGACCGCGCCGTTCTCGCGCTCGCGCGACAAATGGCTGGGATAGATCCACGGGCTCAACGCGCAGCGCCCGGTGTGCGAATAGAGGCTCGAATTGCCCGAATAGACGTAGAGGCAGCCCGGGCCATGGCCGATCGCCTCGGCCAGCGTCTCGAGCTGCTGCGCGTCGCCGCGATGCCATTTCGCGCTCCACACGGTGATTTCGCCGCCGATCGCGGCGACGAGCAACAGCAGCGGCGCGACGATCCGCCGGCCCACCGAAACGCTGCCGAGAAAGCCGGCGCAGCACAGGCATGCCGGCAGCATCACCGGCAGCGCATAATGGTTGAACCATGTCCCGAACACGATCAGCCCGAACACCGATGCGATCAGCCAGCCGAAATAGAGCGCGCGGATCGGCCGTTCGCTATCATCGCGCACCGGGACGTGGCGCGAAAGCCCGCTGACGATCAGCAAGGGCGCGAGGATCAGGGCCACTTTCAGGAAGGCGCCGAGCAGCACCAGCGCCGGATCGCTGTTGCGGTCGAGAATCGAGCCGAGATTGGCATAGAACCACGCATAGCCATGCCCGATCGCGGCATAGATGCCCCAGGCAAGGAACGTCGGCACCATCGCCACCGCGACCAACTCGACTCCGAACCATCCGATCCGGGCCGGCGCCCGCCCGAGCCGATGCTCGCGCCACAGCAGCCACAGCCCGAGGAACATGCCTTCGAACAGCACCGAATATTTGACCTGCAGCGCGATCCCGATCAGCGCCATCGCCCCGATCGCACGCGCCCTGCGCAGCCGGCCGCATGCTGCCGAAGCGCCGCAGGGCACGGCGAGCATCATCGCCGCGGCGGTGAGCAGATTGTAGAAGACCGGCGCCTGTCCGCTCTGACCGTCGCCGAAGCCGAGCATGAACAGATAGAGCAAGGCCGCGACCAGCCCGCCTTTGCCCCAGCCGCCGCGCTCGGCGAGCCGCACGATCAACAGCGCGGTGAGCACCACGCTCGCCAGTGCCATCGCCTGATAGATCCACAGCCCGACCACCGGCCCAAACGCCGCCGCGGGCAGATAGATCAGGAACAGCCCGATCGGCTTGCGGTCCCAGATGTCGACATAGGGCAGCGCGCCTTCGAGCATCCGCTGCGCCGTGAGGAAATAGAATTCCTCGTCGACATGGACCACCGGATTGCCGAACGCGACTGCGCGCACCGCGATCGCGGCGACGAGCAGCAGCAGCCACGGCGGCAGCGCGGCAAGGCTGGCGAGCGCAGGCAGGCGCGGCGCGCGCGCCCCCACGACGGCGCTCTCGCGCGCCATCAGTTGCGCGTGCCCCGCTTCTCGGATGCCAGAGTCCGCGACGAGTGCATGAAATTTTCGCCTTGTTTGCGACCGATCTCGCGGCCGCTTACCCAAGGCGGCGCGCACTGTCACGCGCCCGCCAAGTTTCGCGTGCAGGCTTTGCGACGAAGGGGAACCTCCACGCCATGACCATCGATCGCCGCCACCTGCTGCTCGCCGGGACCTTCGGGCTCGCCGCGCTTTCTATCCCCGGCTTCGCGCTGGGCCAGCCGACGAACGGGTTCACCCATTCGGTCGCCAGCGGCGAACCGGGACCCGACACGATCTTGCTCTGGACGCGCTACGTGCCCGCGGGCGGCGGCGGCGCGAAACTCCGCGCCGAAGTTTCGCTCAGCGAGGATTTCGCGCAAATCACGAGCGGCGGCGAGATGACCACCGGCCCATGGCGCGACCATACCGCCAAGATCACCGTGCAGGGGCTCGCGCCCGGAACGCGCTATTTCTATCGTTTCGTCGCTCCCGACGGCAGCTTCTCCCCCGTCGGCCGGACCCGGACGCTGCCCGAGGGCGACGTTCGCCGCTTCGGCATCGCCATCTTCTCCTGCTCGAACCTGCCGTTCGGCTATTTCAACGCGTACGCCCATGCCGCGGCGCGAGACGATATCGATCTGTGGGTCCATCTCGGCGACTATCTCTACGAATATGCCAAAGGCGGCTACGCCCCCGACAGCGGCGCGGTCGACGGGCGCTGGCCCGAACCGGTCGGCGAGATGATCCACCTCGCCGATTATCGTCTGCGCTATGCCAGCTATCGCGCCGACCCCGACCTTCAGGAACTCCACCGGGTCAAGCCGATGCTCGTCCAGATGGACGATCACGAATCGACCAACAACTCGCGCGAGGCCGGTGCGCAGAACCATCAGCCGGAGTTCGAGGGATTATGGAGCACGCGCAAGGCCGCGGCGTTGCAGGCGTTCAAGGAATGGATGCCGGTTTCGGAGACGCCATGGGGCAGCTACGACATCGGTGGATTGGCGACCTTGTTCCGCACCGAGAGCCGGCTGATCGCGCGCAGCGAGGAGCTCGGGATCGGCGCGCTCTTCAAGACGGCGAACCCTGCCGCCGCGCTCGCCGAATTCCGTGACGGCACGCTGCAGGATTCGACCCGGACGATGCTGGGCAGCGAGCAGGAAGTGTGGCTCGCGCATGCGATGGCGCGTTCGGTACGCAGCGGCCGCAAATGGCAGGTCGCGCAGTTCGGCACGATCATGGGGAAGCTGCGCCGGCCCGAACAGTCGGTGGACTGGCTCAAACCCGATGCATCCGAGCAGGCGCGTATCTCGGCACGCAACGGCGTGCTCGCGAGCAAGATCGGGATTCCCGCCGATCTCGACGGCTGGGGTGGCTTCCCCGCCAGTCGCGCGCGCTTCCTCGCAGCGGCGCAAGGCGCCGGCGCCAATCTCCTCGTCCTGTGCGGCGACAGCCACAATGCCTGGGCATTCGAC
>Ga0247823_10001157_pt1 | contig 22066 bp, 19 predicted proteins | sample 13C_PalmiticAcid_2_FD_192426 | JGI IMG/M metagenome (GOLD analysis project Ga0247823, IMG submission 192426) | Soil microbial communities from agricultural site in Penn Yan, New York, United States - 13C_PalmiticAcid_Day30 | ecosystem: Environmental > Terrestrial > Soil > Agricultural land... | reverse complement strand
CAGGATGAAGTCGACCTTGTCCTGGTTGACCAGGCGCTCGACGGCGCGCACGCCTTCTTCGGAGCTGCTGCGGTCGTCGTACTCGACGAACTTGACCGGCACGCGCTTGCCGTTGATGAGCATGCCGCCCGACTTCTCCAGGTCCTGCTGCCACAGCTGGTAGTTCGGCAGCACGGTGGTGCTGGCACCGCCCGCGTAGGGGCCGGTCTTGGAAATGGCGTAGCCGATGCGGATTTCGGTCGGGTCGGCGGCGTGGGCGGGCAGGGCCGACAGGGCGCACAGGGTGGCGGCCGCGGCCATCCCGATGAGGGTGGTTCTCTTGTTCATCGCTTGTCTCCGATGGATGTTGTTGTTGAGTCGCGGAGTTTCACGGTCTGTCACATATTCGGCAATAAGATCAGGGGGATATCGAATATCAATGCCATGCATATCAACGACATCGACCTGAACCTGTTGCGCCTGTTCGCCGCGATCTACCGCGCCGGCAGCGTGAGCCGGGCCGCCGAGCAGGTGGGCCTGACGCAGCCGGCCGCCAGTCACGGCCTGGGCCGCCTGCGGCTGCTGCTGGAGGACGCGCTCTTCGTGCGCACGCCCGGCGGCGTGAAGCCGACGCCGCGGGCCGAGCGACTGGCGGGTGCGGTGCAGAACGCGCTGGCCATCGTCGAGCAGGCGATCAACGAGTCCACCGGTTTCGACCCGCTGCGCTCGCGCCGGCTGTTCCGCCTGCACATGAGCGACATCGGCGAGAACCGCTTCCTGCCCGAGCTGATGGTCAGCCTGCAGCAGCTCGCGCCCGGCGTGCGCGTGGCCAGCCGCCCGGTGGTCCACGCGAAGCTGCCCGATGCGCTGGACACCGGGGTGATCGACTTCGCCTTCGGCTTTCTGCCGCAGGTGAAGGACACGCAGCGCACCGAGCTGCTGCGCGACCGCTACGTGGTGCTGATGCGCGCCGGCCATCCCATGCACGCACCCCTCAAGCGCCTGAAGGGGGCGGCGCAACTCAAGGCGCTGCAGAAGCTGGAGTTCGTGGGCGTGCGCTCGCACAGCGACACGCTGCGCATCCTGGAGCAGACCGGCCTGCAGGACCGCCTGCGCCTGACCACCGAGCACTTCATGGTGTTGCCCTCGATCGTGAGCGCGACCGACCTCTGCGTGGTGATGCCGGGCAACATCGCGCGCGGCTTCGTGGCCTCGGGCGGTTGCGTGATGGTGCAGCCGCCGTTCGTGGACTGCAACTTCACGGTGTCATTGCACTGGAGCCACCGCTTCGAGAGCGACCCGGACAACCGCTGGTTCCGGGAGCAGGTGGTGCGCCTGTTCTGCGAGCTTTGAGGCGCGCTCAGGCGGCGGGCTGGGCGGCGGTGCCGGTCAGGCTTTCGGGGCTGGGCGGCTTGTAGCCGGCCGACAGCGAGACGCCGCCTGGCGGCGTCTGGCCGCTGTTGGTGTGCTCGCCCAGGCGGGTGATGGGGGCGGTGGTGTGGAAGCGCGCGCGCAGCGCCTCCACGCGCTCCTGCAGCGCCGGGTAGCTGCTCATGCGCTCGCTGTAGCGCTGCAGCACCTGGTGCGCCGATTCGATCAATTTGGCGTTGCCGGTGCGTTCGCCGGCTTCGAGCAGCTGTTCCACCGTGCCCTGCGGGTCGCCCTTGAGGCTCAGGGCCATGGCGTCCTGTGAGATGCGCAGCACCTGGGCGTGGGCGGCGCGGATGCGGTCGGCGTGCGCGCTCTCGCTGCCGGCCGAGCAGGCCAGCAGCTCGGTCATGGCGCGGCTGGTGCCGAAACGCAGCGCGAGCTTGTCCACCGCGCCTTCGGCGTCCTGCATGGGCAGGGAACGCATCGCCAGCCGGCCCATCAGGGCGAGCAGGTTGCAGGCGGATTCGAAGTCGAAGTCGGGCGTGAGCACGCTGTCGGTCAGGCGGCGCACGTCGTCGACGGCGCGCGTGGTGTTCTGCTGCTGCAGCGCGAGCAGGCTCTCGGCCATGGCCAGCAGGCGGTGCGGCCGCGCGGGCGCGTGGCTGCGGTCGCGCAGCCGGGTGAGCTGGTCCACCGTGCGCTGCAGGCCGCGCGAATCGTTGTTGTCGAGTCGGGCGAAGGCCAGCAGCAACAGAGCCTGCGCGTCGTACATCTTGGAGTCCAGGCCCAGGCGCGTGGCGCGGTCGAGCAGCTCGACGCCGACGCTGCGCTCACCGGTGTAGTAGGCCAACATGCCGTGCTTGAGCAGGCGGCTGATGGACGAGGGCGTGAGGCGCGTGGCCATCTCGTAGGTGGTGAGCGCGCTCTGGAAATTGCCCAGCTCGAACTGCGCGCGGCCCATCACGTCGTAGGCGTCGGCGTAGGCATCGTCGTCGCGGATCAGGCTCTCCAGCGTGGTCACGGCCTTGGCGGGCTGGCCACTTTCGAGCTGCGCGCGCGCCACGCCCAGGCGCGCCCAGGGCAGGGTCTTGGCCTCGATCACCGCCTGGTACAGGGTCTGCGCCTCGTCCACGCGGCCGCCGCGCAGCATCAGTTCGGCGCCGATGCGCGCGGCATAGAGCCAGTAGGCCTGGCGCGACTCGAAGCGCGTCTGGCACAGGTCGGCAGCGCGCTCGAAGTCCTGTGCGTCGATGGCGCTGAAGATCTCCTGCAGCGACTGCTTGCGCATGCGCGCCTGCACGATGCGGTGGGCCAGCCGCGCGGCGGTGTGCGGCTTGAGCAGGTAGGCGTCCAGCGCCGATTCGGCGGCCTCGGCCACGCTGGCGTACGAGGCCTCGGCCGTGAGCATCACGAAGACGGTGTGAAAGGGCAGCAGCTGGTTGCGGCGCAGGTCGTCGAGCAGGTCCTGGCCGGAGCCGGACTCGCGCTCGAAGCGCTGTTCGCAGATGACCACGTCGAAGCTCGCCATCTCCAGCTTGCGCCGCGCGTCGGTCAGGCGCGAGCACTGCACGACCGTGCCCACGCCCAGGTCGCGCAGTTGCGAGACCAGGATGGAGCGCGATTGCAGGTTGCCCTCGATCACGAGCGCATGGGCGTCGTGGAGCTGGTTGGGTGCGGAAGGCATGAACGGACGCAAAAGGGGCAATGTCAGGATTCTGCCCAGCGCCACGCACCATGATGGGGAGAAGAGGGCGGCGATTCCGGTGCTTTTCGGGCAGCGGACGAACGGTCGCCCCCGGGCCGGGGGTCAGCGCAGGTAGGAGCGCAAGGCCGCCACCACCGCCGCCAGGTCCTCGTCGCGCTGCGCCGGCTCGACCGCGTCGGGGCCCAGGTGCTCGCGGATGTGGCCTTCCAGCACTTCGGCCATCAGGCCGTTCACGGCGCCGCGCACGGCCGCGATCTGCTGCAGCACGGCGGTGCACTCGGCCTCGCCCGAGAGCGCCCGCTCCAGCGCCTCGGCCTGGCCCTTGATGCGCCGCACGCGCGCCAGCAGCTTCTTTTTTCCGGTGATCGTGTGGGCCATCGAAGGGCTTTTCCTGCAGATGAATATACTGGGGTGGAGTATATTGAATTCGACAGGATCCCGACATGAACCACTCGCATGCCCTGCCGGGCTGGCAGCACTCGCACGTCTTTGGCGAAGGCAACCCGCTGGCCGAACGCAACACGAAATGGGCGGTGCTGCTCACGGCCGCGATGATGGTGGCGGAGATCGCGGGCGGCTGGATCTACAACTCCATGGCCTTGCTGGCCGACGGCTGGCACATGAGTTCGCACGCCCTGGCGCTGGGCCTTTCGGCGGCGGCCTATGTGGCGGCGCGGCGGCTCTCGGGCGACGGCCGCTTCGCGTTCGGCACCTGGAAGATCGAGATCCTGGGCAGCTACAGCAGCGCCATCCTGCTGGTGCTGGTGGCGCTGTTCATGCTCTACCACTCGGTGGAACGCCTGCTGGCGCCCACGGCGATCCATTACGACCAGGCGATCGCCATCGCGGTGGTGGGCCTGCTGGTCAACCTCGCCTGCGCCTGGCTGCTGCGCGGCGGTCATGGGCACGACCACGGTCACGACCATGGCCACGGGCATCACCACCACCACGGCGACCACGCCGCACCGCAGGACCTGAATCTGCGCGCGGCCTACCTGCACGTGGTGGCCGACGCGGCCACCTCGGCGCTGGCCATCGTGGCGCTGTTCGGCGGCAAGCTCTGGGGCGCGGCCTGGCTCGACCCGGTGATGGGCATCGTCGGTGCCGGTCTGGTGGCGGCCTGGGCCGTCGGCCTGCTGCGCGACACGGGGCGCGTGCTGCTGGACGCGGAAATGAGCGCGCCGGTGGTACAGGAGATCCGCGATGCCATCGCGGCCGGCCCGGTGCGGGCCGAGCTGTGCGACCTGCACGTCTGGCGCGTGGGGGCGGACAAGTACGCCTGCATCGTGTCGCTGGCGACGGCCGAAGCCGCCGGCCCGGACGACTTCAAGCGCCTGCTGCGGGTGCACGAGGAACTGGTGCACATCTCGGTCGAGGTGAACCGGGTGCCGGCCGCCGCCCTCGCCTGACGCCGGCCTGGTGCGGGGTCAGACGCGCCAGATGCGCGGCGGCACCGCCGACAGCCCCCAGGCCTCGGTGCGCAGCGTGCCCCAGACGCGCTGGAACAGCGCCATCAGGGGCTCCACCAGGGGCGCCACGGCGCGCAGCACCAGCATCTTCGGGTTGGGGCAGGTGGCGCCAGCCTGCACGCCCTGGAGGTCACCGTCCAGGTGCGCGCGCACGGTCTCCAGCAGGTGCTCGCGCCGCTCGCGCGTGAGCGGGGTGCCGCAGGCCAGCCACAGCGTGCCCAGGCAGCGCTGGCCGGCCAGGCCCAGGGGCGATTCGAGCAGGCGGGTGTCGGCCGCGTCGATGCGCGAGCGCTCCAGCCACAGGCCCGGGATCTCCAGGTGCTGGGTGAGGCTGCCGCGGTCGAAGGGCTGGCCGGCGGTGGGCAGGCCGAGCGCGCACACGTCCCAGCCGATCAGCTCGGCCTCGGGCGCCAGCGTGGCGCGCAGCGTGTTCTGCGCCAGACAGCCCGGGTAGGCGATGGCTTCGAGCGGCAACCATTCGAGCCGCGCGCCGGCCTCCAGCGCGAGCTCGACCTGCTGCGTGGCGGTCGGGCCGTCCGAGCGGTAGAAGCGCGTCGCGCCCGGCGTGGAGAGCAGGCCGTGCGCCTGGGCACCCGCGCGCACGCGCAGGTCCAGGACGTCGCCGCCCACCAGTCCGCCCGGCGGGTGCACCACCACGTTGTGGCAGATGCCCTCGCCCTCGGGGTACAGGCTCTTGAGGATGCGCAGCGGCCCGGTGTGGGCGTGCTGCAGCACGGTGCGCTGGGCGTCGTCGCGGCGGTAGTGGAGGTCGAGTTGGGCGTGCCAGGGCATGCGGGGAGTTTACGGGGCGGTGTGCCGCGATCAGGTTTTCCAGAAGCCCCGGTGCGGCTCGCTCGCTTCGTCCAGCAGCGCCGGTCCGATGCACTCGATGGGGTGGGGCGAGGCCGCGAACACGTCGCGGCACGACAGCTCGGCGTCGCGCTGCTCGGCGCGTTCGCCGCGGAACACGCGCAGGCTCACCGCGTCGATGCCGAACACCACGCGCCCGATGTTGCTCCAGAAGATCGCGCCCGCGCACATCACGCAGGGCTCGGCCGACGAGTAGAGCGTGGCGCGCGCGAGCGTCTCGCGGTCCACCACCGGGCTGAGCTGGCGCACCGCGTTGGTCTCGGCGTGGCCGGTGCAGTCGCCGGTCTCGCCGGTGTTGCACCAGGCCTCGGCGAGCACGCGGCCGTCGTCGGCGATCACCACCGCGCCGAAGGGGCGGTTGCCCCGCTCGCGCGCCACGCGCGCCCAGCCGATGGCCTGGCGCAGGTAGGCGCCGTCGCGCTCGTTCAGTGGGGTGCTCGTCATGCCTTGAGCACCCGGTCGCCGGCGGCCGGCAGCATGGCGCGGTTGAACACGCCTTCCACGCTGGGGCGGGCCTTGAGGCCGAACACGTCGACGACCTCGTCCACCTGTTGCTCGAGCGTGCGCTTGAAGACGTCGCCCAGGCCGTGGCTGCGCGTGTCGGCGGCGGCGATGTAGCGTTGCGTGATGCGCCAGCGTTCGAGTTCGACGGCTTCGTTGAGGATGGGCTCGCGCAGCTTGGTGGCGGCGATCGCGGCCACCGGGTCGGCCATGCTTTCCTGGATGGCGCGGTTGGTGGCGCGCATGAAGCCGGCCACGGCGGCGGGGTTCTGCGTGATCATGGCGTTGCTCGCGAGGATGGCGTTGCCGTACAGGTTCACACCGGCGCTGGTGTATTCGAGGATGGAGAGCTCGTCGAGCTTCATGCGCGCGAACAGCGAGACGGCGGAGTCGTGAAAGTAGGTGGCGCCGTCCACGTCGCCGCGCACGACGACGTTGTCGCGCGAGGCGAAGTCGGTGGTGGACCACTGGAAGAGGTCGCTCTTGACGCGCAGCTTGCGCGCCACCATGGGCCAGGCGCGGCGCGTGGACTCGACGGCGGCGGCCGCGATCTTCTTGCCTTCGAGGCTGCGGAAGTCGGTGGTGATGCCGCGGTCCTTGCGGCCGATGATCGCAAATGGTGCGCGGTTGTAGTACTGGTACACGGCCTGCACCACGGGGGTGCCGCTCTGCGTGGCCTGGAATTCGATCAGCGAGCTGATGTCGCCCAGGCCCATCTGGTACACGCCGCTGGCGATGCGCGTGATGGAGGCGACCGAGCCGGAGCCCACGTCGATGCTCACGTCCAGGCCTTCGTCCTTGTAGTAGCCCTTGCTCTGGGCGAGGAAGAAGGGCGAGGTCTGGCCGGTGATGCGGAAGTCCAGCGTGAATTTGACGGGGGTGAGTCTGGGTGCAGCCTGGCCCCAGACGGTGGGTGCGGCGAGGGCCGAGACGGCGGCGGCGGAAGACGAAGCGAGGAAGTGACGGCGTTGCATGGCAAGGCTCCGGAGGGTGGGCTTGTTCCACTCCCGCAGGCCGTTGATGCGGCCACGGGAGACGTACAAGAGCAATTTCCGGGCGGGTGGTGTGGGGCTCACCCGCTGAACGCTTCTACTCTGCGAGGTGCCGGTATGCACGAGGCATGCCAGCTCGGTGTGGCCTGTCTTTTGCTAGCATGCAGGGCCAGAGTAGAAGCGTTCAACCCCGTGCAAGGCATTGCGATATGGGGCGGGAAATTGCTCTTGAGAACCCCACCCTCAAGCCATTTCTTTCAGGAGCGCCTTCACCATGCTGGTCACCCAACAGCCCGTCTTCCGCCGTTACTGGCACGCCGTCATGCCGCTGACGATGCTGGCCGACGGCCCCAAGCCTTTCACCCTGCTGGGCGAAAACATCGTTCTCTTTCTCGACGAGCACGGCGAGCCGGCCGCGCTGAAGGACCGCTGCTGCCACCGCACGGCGAAGCTGAGCAAGGGCTGGTGCAAGAACGGCAACCTCCAGTGCGGTTACCACGGCTGGGTCTACAACCGGACGGGCCGTGTGATCCAGATTCCGCAGTACCCGGCGGAGCGCGAGATTCCCAAGGATTACGCCACGACGGCCTACCACTGCACGTCGCGTTATGGCTATGCCTGGGTGGCGCTGGAGGACCCGGTGGCGGAGATCCCCGCGATCCCGGAGTTCGAGGCCGAGGGGTGGCGCACGATCTTCCAGTTCTATGAGACCTGGCACACGAGTCCGGTGCGCGCGCTGGAGAATTCGTTCGACAACTCGCATTTCAGTTTTGTGCATCGCGCGACGTTCGGCGTGGCGGCGTCGCCGGCGCCGAGCAAGTACGAGCTGGTGGAGAACGAGGCCGGCTTTTATGCCGAGACGGTGATCGATGCGGTGAATCCGGAGAAATTCCAGCGCATCAGCGGGGTGAAGGACCCGATCACGCAGCGGCACATGCGCAACGCCTATTACCAGCCGTTTTCGCGCCGGCTGGACATCGAGTACCCGAGCGGGGTGCGCCACGTGATCATCAATGCGTTCACGCCGATCGACGATGGGCGCATGCAGTTGTGCCAATGGCTGTTCCGCAACGACACGGAGGCGGATTGTCCGGCGCAGATGTTGATCGATTTCGACGATGAGATCACGCGGGAGGACAAGGACATCCTTGAATCCACCGACCCGGATGCGGTGGTGGATCTGCGGCGGCGGGGGGTCGAGTTTTCGATGGACTCCGATCGGCCTGGGATTCTGATTCGCCGTCGGTTGATGGCGCTGCTTTCCTCTGCTGGGGAGGTGGAGGTGCATCGCTGAGGTTTCTGGCCTGGGCTTATTCGCTGTCGGCTGGTGTCCCCCCGTTCTCCGGCGCCTGCTCGCGGGCGTCTGCCCGGGTCCACCGCAACCCCTTCGTCAACACGACCCCTGACGCTCAGGCTCTGTGGCAACCGCGAATGGGGCGCCTGCGCCCGGGGGGCGCACCATCCGCCGAGAGATCGACCCGAGCCCGCCAACAAAAAATGCACCGTTTGCCTGCACCGCACTCTCGACGGTGGGTGGGGGTTGACGGGCGCAGGCGCTCCATTCGCGGTTGCCACAGAGCTTGAGCGCCCGTCCGGTGTTGATGAGGTGGCGTTGGCCTGCCTGGGCAGACGCCCGCGAGCAGGCGCCGGAGAACGGCGACCACGCCCACCGGCAGCGAAGAAGCGGTGGCGCGAAACCTGCCGAAACCGAAAGACTCAGCGAGAAGCCCAGAACCCCTGATGGGGCTCCAGCATCTCGGCCTCCAGCGAGGGAACAGGCCCGATGACCTCGATGGCCTTCTGCCCCCGCGCAAGAACCTCACGGCAGGGCAGCGACAAGGTGGGGTTCTCCTCGTGGCTGCCGGTCAACGCCAGCAAGGCCTCCTCACTCGCGCCATAGACCACCCGCCCGATGTTGGCCCAGTACAGCGTGCCCGTGCACATGGCACAAGGCTCGAAGGTCGTCACCAGGGTGCAACGCGCGAGGTACTCGCCGGGGTAGTTGTCGGCCGCCACACGGGCCAGCGTCGACTCCGCGTGGTTCACCGTGTCGATGTTGCCCTGCTCGGCCAACACCGTCTCGCCATCCGGTGCGACCAGCAACGCACCGAAGGGGTGCCGGCCCATGCCCGCCGCACGCCGCGCCACCTCGTTGGCGCGGCGCAGGTGCTTCTCGACCTGTTCCGGCTTCATGTGTTCTGCGAACCCCGGTGCGCCCAGCCCGTGGTGTGCTTCTCGACGAAACTGAACAGCTCGTACATCGCCATCGCCATCGCGCCCACCACCAGCAGACCGCTGAACGCCAGACCCATCTGCATCGACGAACCGGCCGAGATCAGCAGATAACCGATGCCCTCGTTCGACGCCGTCATCTCCGACACCGTCGTGCCCACGAAGGCCAGCGTGATCGCCACCTTCAGCGAACCGAAGAAGTAAGGCATGGAACGCGGCAGGCCCACCTTGGTCAATACGTCCCAGCGCTTGGCGCCCAACACGCGCAACACGTCTTCCAGCTCGGGCTCCAGCGTCGCTAGGCCGGTGGCGATGTTCACCATGATGGGGAAGAACGAGATCAGGAAGGCCGTGAGAATGGCCGGGCCCACGCCGATGCCGAACCACACCACCAGGATCGGCACGAAGGCCGCCTTGGGCAGGGCGTTGAACGCCGTCATCAAGGGATAGACCGCCGCATAGGCCAGGCGCGAGCTGCCGATGAGGAAGCCCAGCAGCACGCCGACCACGATCGCGATGCCGAAGCCCGCCATCGTCACCCAGAAGGTGCGCCAGGCGTGGCCCATGATGGTCGTCTTGTGCTCCATCGTCTGTTCCCAGATCCGCGAAGGGCTCGGGAAGATGAACTCGGAGACGCCGAAGGCGCGGATGACGATTTCCCAAAGAAGAACGATGGCCACCAAAAGGATCAGTGGCGACCAGCGTTCCAGGTGCTTGTTGTGGTGCATGTGTCCGCTCCCGCTCACTGGTTGATCACGGTGCCGGCCTTGCGCATGGCGCCGATGTGGCCGCGCAGCTCGTGCACGATGTCGGTGAAATCCTTGGTGTAGGTGACCTCCAGGTCCCGCGTGCGCGGGATCGGGATGTCGCGCTGCACCACGAAGCGGCCGGGGCTGCGGCTCATGCAGTAGACCGTGTCGGCCAGGAAGACCGACTCGCGCAGGTCGTGCGTGACCAGGATGACGTTGAAGCGCTGCGCCTCCCACAGGTCGCGCAGCGTGCACCACAGCTCTTCGCGCGTGAAGGCATCGAGCGCGCCGAAGGGCTCGTCGAGCAGCAGCATCTTGGGCTCGTGGATCAGCGCGCGGCAGATGCTGGCGCGCTGCTGCATGCCGCCCGAGAGTTCCCAGGGAAACTTCTTCTCCATGCCACCCAGGCCCACGCTGGCCAGCAGCTTCTTCGCGCGTTCTTCGTATTCCTTGCGCCGGTCCTTGAACTGGCTGCGGAAGGGTTCGACGATTTCCAGCGGCAGCAGCACGTTGTCCAGCGTGGTGCGCCAGGGCAGCAGCGAGGGCGCCTGGAATGCCATGCCCGAGATCTTCAGCGGGCCGGTGACCGGCTGGCCGTCGATGCGGATCTTGCCCATGCTGGGCATCTTCAGCCCGGTGGTGAGCTTCATGAAGGTGGACTTGCCGCAACCCGAGGGGCCGACGATGGCGATGAACTCACCCCGTTTGACCTTGAGGTTGATGTCTTCCACCGCGAAGACGTTCTTGGCCAGCAGATCGTCGTTGTAGGCCAGCCAGACCTTGTCGAAATCGACGAAGGCCGGGTCGCTGGAGGGTTCTTGCATGGGGTCTTCCTGAAAAAAGGCCAGCCGCCGTGGGGTGGCTGGCCTGGGCCAGAGGCGCGGACGGTGGTCTTATTTCTTGGCGGGCGGCAGCACGTTGAGCTCGGCGGCGCTGGGCAGCATGCTGCCGTTCCACACGGTGGCCGGATCGATGCGGGTCTTGGTGCCGTAGGCGTCGGAGACCTGCGAGGCCATCAGGCTCATGCGACCGGGGTTGATCTGGCCGAAGCCTTCCTTGCGCGCGTCGGGGCTGGCCACGACGGAGTCGATCGCGAGCACCAGACGGCGGGTCTCCAGCGGCACGTTGATGATGCCGTCGCGGGCCTTGACGGTCTCGATGCTGGCGGCCGGGTTGGCCATGACTTCCTTGGCGCCCTTGGCGAAGGCGCTCAGGAAGGCTTTCACGGCGGCCGGGTTCTCCTTGATCATCTTGGGCGTGGCGATGATCACGTTGCCGTACAGCTTCACCCCGTAGTCGGCGAAGGGCATGATGACCACGTCTTCCGTCTTCACCCCGCGCGCTTCGAGGTTGAGCAGCGAGGTGAAGGAGAAGCCGGTGATGGCGTCGATGTCGCCGCGCACCAGCATGGTTTCACGCAGCGGCGGGTCCATGGAGGTCCAGGCCACGTTGCTCACGTTGTTGGCCTTCTGGAAGATCGGGAAGGCCTTGCGGCCGGCGTCGAACACCGGTGCGCCCAGCTTCTTGCCGTTGAGGTCGGCGGGCTTGGTGATGTTGGCCTTCTTGAGCGCGAGCACGGCGGCCGGCGTGTTGTTGTAGACCATCATCACGGCCACCGGCTTGTTGGGGGCGTCCGGGTTGTTGGCGTGGAATTCCATCAGGGCGGCCATGTCGGCGAAGCCCATGTCGTAGGTGCCCGAGGCCACGCGGGTCACGGTGCCGCCCGAGCCGTTGCCGGCGTCGATGGTCACGTCCAGCCCGGCGGCCTTGAAGTAGCCCTTGGCGGCCGGTTGCAGGAAAAGCGCGGCGGGACCCTCGAAGCGCCAGTCAAGCTGGAACTTGACGGGCGTCTGCGCGTAGGCGCTGCTGCCGAAGGCGGCGGCTGCGGCCAGGGCAGCGGTGGTCTTGATGAAGTGGCGCTTGTTCATGGATTCTCCTGTGTTGGGCGGGTTGCAGGGATTGCTCAGTCGTCACCCGGGCATGCCTTGTCATCAGCAATAAAGGTGCCAGCGGCGCGCATGCGTCAAAAAGGCGCCGAGGCGCCTTTTGAGCACAGAATGTGTATACAGATTCTTGTCCGGGAGCCGGGGTGCGTCATCAAGACTAACCCTGAATGGTGCGCACCACATCGGGGCTTGCACCATGTTCGGGCATGGTTCGCCCATGAAAAAGGCCCCCGCAGGGGCCTTGTCGAAAAGAGGGGGCAAACCGTTCAGTGCGCTTCGGCGTGCTTGGCCGCTTCGATGGCGGCGCTGGTGTCGCTGCGGCTGCCGTTGAAGTACAGGTTGAGTGCGACGGCGCTGATGGAGGCGAGCAGGATGCCGGATTCGATCAGCGGGTGGATGGCGTGCGGCATCCACATCTTGAAGTTGGGCGCCACCAGCGGGATCATGCCGAAGCCGATGGACACGGCGACGATGAAGAGGTTGTTGCGGTTGCCCTTGTAGTCCACGCCGGCCAGGATGCGGATGCCGGTGGCGGCCACCATGCCGAACATCACCAGGCCCGCGCCGCCCAGCACGAAAGTGGGCAGGGACTCGACCAGGGCCGCCATCTTGGGCAGCAGGCCCAGCACGATGAGGATGACGCCACCGGCCACGCAGACGAAGCGGCTCTTGACGCCGGTGACGCCGACCAGGCCCACGTTCTGCGAGAAGCTGGTGTAGGGGAAGGTGTTGAAGATACCGCCAATGAGGGTGCCCAGGCCGTCGGTGCGCAGGCCGGCGGTCAGCGCCTTCTGGTCGATCTTGCGGTCGGTCATGTCGCCCAGCGCGAGGAACATGCCGGTGGACTCGATCATCACCACGATCATGACCAGGCTCATGGTGAGGATGAGGATGGGGTCGAAGATGGGCATGGCGATCTCGAACGGGAGCACCAGGTCGAACCAGTTGGCGTGTTGGACCTTCTCGAAGGTCATGAGGCCGGTGGCGGCGGCGACCGCGGCACCGACGACGATGCCGAGCAGCACCGAGATGTTGGCGATGAAGCCTTTGGCGTACTTGGCGATGAGCAGGATGGCGGCCAGCACGATGGCGGCGATGGCGATGTGCGCGGGCTGTGCGTAGGCGGGGTTGGGCACGCTGCTGGCGATGGACAGGCCTTTGGGCATGTCGGGCACCAGGCCTTTGGCGGTGGCTTCGTTGACGGTGTGCAGCCAGGTGATGTGTTCGGTGTTGGGGACGAAGGGGCTGGTGGCGCCGACGGGGTTGCCGAAGATCCAGTTGATGCCCACGCGCATGAGGCTGATGCCGATGACCGCGATGATGGTGCCGGTGACGACGGGCGGGAAGAAGCGCAGCATGCGGCTGACGATGGGCGCGATGAGGATGGAGACGATGCCTGCGCCGATGATGGAGCCGAAGATGAGGCCCGCGCCCTGTATGCCGGGGTTGCTGTTGGCCATGGCGACCATGGGGGCGACGGAGGCGAAGGTGACGCCCATCATCACGGGCAGCTTGATGCCGAACCACTGGGTGGCGCCGAGGGCCTGGATGAGGGTGACGAGGCCGCAGCAGAAGAGGTCGGCCGAGATGAGCATGGCGACCTGTTCGGGGCTGAGCTTGAGCGCGCGGCCGACGATAAGGGGGACCGCAACGGCGCCGGCGTACATCACGAGCACGTGTTGCAGGCCGAGCGCGGTGAGTTTGCCGGGGGGCAGGACTTCATCAACCGGATGGACGGAGGTGGACATGGGTACTCCTTGAGAGGGCGTGGTTCGGCGTCAATGCATGCAAAACTGTATACAGATTATGTGTACTGATGGATTTTGGGCGGCCTAGGGGAAACCCGGTTTCTGACTGGCGGTGCGCTTGTTTCATGGATGGTTTGCTTTGCCGTTGCACCGGCCGCCGGCGCCGAGGGGGCATGGCTCCGCGACTGTCCCCCGGACCGGCTTCGCCGGTCCTCCTCCTTTACGTCGCTGCGCCATACCCCCTCGTCACCAACGACCTCAGGGCAGTCGAGAGGAGAAAGACACGGCAGGCCCAGGGATGCCTGGCGTTCTGCGCAGCGGGGTAAAGGAGGAGGCGGCACCAGCCGCCGGGGGACACCCGCGGAGCAGAGCGCCGGGCGTCCCTGGGCCCGCGAGGTGCAGGCGCGAAAAAAAAGGGACGCCAGCGGCGTCCCTTTCAAAGAAGAAAACACTCAGTTCTTCACAGCACCGCTGGCAGCCGCCAGGGCCGTCATGTTGAGCACCCGCCGCACCGTGGCCGCCGGCGTGAGGATGTGCACCGTGCGGGCCGCGCCCATGAGGATGGGGCCGACGGTGACGCCGCCGCTGGTGGTCGTCTTCATCACGTTGTAGAGGATGTTGGCCGCATCCAGGTTCGGGCAGATCAGCAGGTTCGCCGACCCCGTGAGCGTGGTCTCGGCCAGGTAGGCAGCGCGGATCTCGGGCTGCAGCGCGGCATCGCCATGCAGCTCGCCGTCGCACTCGATCTCGGGGTGCGCGGCCACGAACAGGTCGCGCGCATCGGCCATCTTGCGGGCGGACGCCCGCTTGCTCGACCCATAGCTGGAGTGCGACAGGAACGCCACCTTCGGCGGCAGGCCGAAACGCTGCACCTCCTGCGCCGCCATCCACGCGATCTCGGCCAGCTCCTCGGCGGAGGGCGCTTCATTGACGTAGGTGTCGGCGATGAACACCGGGCCCCGGTTCGTCATCAGCGCGTTGACCGAGGCGTACAGACCCGCGCCCTGGCGACGGCCCAGCACGTTGTCGATGCGCTCCAGGTGCGTCATGTAGCCACCCACCAGGCCGCAGATCAGCGCATCCGCATCGCCCAGCGACAGCATCAGCGAACCGATGATGGTGTTGGACCGGCGCACGGCGGCCTTGGCCACCTCGGGCGTCGCACCGTGGCGCCCCATGATCTGGTGGTAGTGCTCCCAGTACTGCCGGAAGCGGGGGTCGTCTTCCGGGTTGACGTTCTGCACGTCCTGCCCCAGCTTCATGCGCAACCCGGCCTTGGCGATGCGCGCTTCGATCACCGCCGGGCGCCCGATCAGGATCGGCTGCGCGAGCTGGTCGTCGATCGCCATCTGCGCCGCGCGCAGCGCGCGTTCGTCTTCACCGTCCGCGTAGGCCACGCGCTGCTTGTTCGGCAGGGCCTTGGCGGCGTTGAAGATCGGCTGCATCAGGATGCCGGTCTGGTACACGAAACGGCCCAGCTGCTGGCGGTAGGCGTCCATGTCGGTGATGGGCCGCGTGGCCACGCCCGAATCGGCGGCGGCTTGCGCCACGGCCGGGGCGATGCGCAGGATCAGGCGCGAATCGAACGGCTTGGGAATGAGGTAGTCCGGGCCGAAGCTCAGGTCCTGGCCGGCGTAGGCGTTGGCCACTTCCTCGCTGGTCTCGCTCTTCACCAGATCGGCGATCTGGCGCACGCAGGCCAGCTTCATCTCTTCGGTGATGCGCGTGGCGCCGCAGTCGAGCGCGCCACGGAAGATGTACGGGAAGCACAGGACGTTGTTGACCTGGTTCGGGTAGTCGCTGCGGCCGGTGGCGATGATGCAGTCCGGGCGCACGGCCTTGGCCAGCTCGGGGCGGATCTCCGGCTCAGGGTTGGCCAATGCCAGCACGATCGGCTTGGCAGCCATGGTTTTCATCATCTCGGCGGTGAGCACGCCCGGGGCCGAGCAGCCCAGGAAGACGTCGGCATCGTCGACCGCGTCGGCCAGCGTGCGCTTGTCGGTCTTCTGCGCATAGCGCGCCTTGGATTCGTCGTAGCCGCCGGCCCGGCCTTCGTAGACCACGCCTTTGGAGTCGCAGACGAAGATGTTGTCGCGCGAGACACCGAGGCCGACCATCACGTCCAGGCAGGCGATGGCGGCGGCACCCGCGCCGCTGACGGCGAGCTTGACCGAGCCGATGTCCTTGCCCACCAGCTCCAGGCCGTTGATCAGGGCGGCCGCCGAGATGATGGCCGTGCCGTGCTGGTCGTCGTGGAAGACCGGAATGCCCATGCGCTCGCGCAGCTTCTTCTCGATGTAGAAGCACTCGGGCGCCTTGATGTCTTCGAGGTTGATGCCGCCCAGCGTGGGTTCGAGCGAGGCGATGATCTCGACCAGCTTGTCCGGGTCCTTCTCGTCGAGTTCGATGTCGAACACGTCGATGCCGGCGAATTTCTTGAACAGGCAGCCCTTGCCCTCCATCACGGGCTTGGCGGCCAGCGGGCCGATGTCGCCCAGGCCGAGCACGGCGGTGCCGTTGGTGATCACGCCCACGAGGTTGCCGCGCGAGGTGTATTCGGCGGCCATGGCCGGGTCGGCCTCGATGGCCAGGCAGGGATAGGCCACGCCAGGGGAGTAAGCCAGCGAGAGGTCGCGCTGGTTGGACAGGGGCTTGGTGGGGGTGACGGCAATCTTGCCGCGGGAGGGCGTGCGGTGGTACTCGAACGCGGCGTCGCGCAGGGCTTGTTCAGCGGGGGTCATGGTGTCTCCAGAAGGCGTGAAAGCGTGTTCATTGTGTCACGCGTTCAGGCTCTCGAGGCCGCGCCGGGCGCGGTGTTTCATGGATGGTTCAGGCCCGTTGCAGCAGCTCGAACAGGGTGCGCGCGACCACCTTGGTGGCCCGCTTGAGGTCGTCGAGCTGCAGGTGCTCGTCGGCGCGCTTGGCGTTGGATTCGCGCACCGTGCGCGGGCCCGCGCCGTAGATCACGCCGGGGATGCCGCGCTCCACGTACAGGCGCACGTCGGTGTAGAGCGGCGTGCCCACGGCGGGAATGGCCTCGCCGAACACGGCCTGGCCGTGCTTCTGGATCGCCTGCACCAGCGGCTGGTTGCCGGGCAGCGGTTTCATGGCGCGCGCGAGCAGGATGCGGCGCACGTCCACCTGGAGCTGGCGGCCGCCGCGCGGCGGCTGGAAGCTGGCCGCAGCCTGTTCGATGGTGCGGCGCAGGGACGCCTCCACCTCGGCCGGGTCTTCCTCGGGGATCATGCGGCGGTCCACCTTGAGCACGACCTTGCCGGGGATCACGTTGGTGTTGGTGCCACCGCTGATCTGGCCCACGTTGAGGTAGGGGTGGGTGATGCCCTCGACCTGGGAGCTGACCTTCAGGTAGTCGGCGTTGAGCGCGTACAGCGCGTTGAGGATGTGGGTGGCGCCCTGCAGGGCATCGGTGCCGCTGTCGGGGATGGCGGCGTGCGCCATGTCGCCGTGCACCGTCACCTCCAGCTGCAGGCAGCCGTTGTGGGCCACCACCACCTGGTAGCTGAAGCCGGCGGCGATCATGAGGTCGGGCTTGGTCAGGCCCTTCTTGAGCAGCCAGTCGGGGCCGACTTCGCCGCCGTATTCCTCGTCGTAGGTCACATGCAGTTCCACGCCGCCGGCGAGTTTCGCTTTGAGCGACTCGAGCGCGCGGATCGCGAAGGTGAAGCTGGCGATGTCGCTCTTGCTCACGGCCGTGGCACGGCCGTAGATCCGGCCGTCCACCACTTCGCCGCCGTAGGGGTCGTGCGTCCAGCCTTCGCCGGGCGGCACCACGTCGCCGTGGGCGTTGAGGGCGATGGTCTTGCCCGGCCCATAGGGGCGGCGCACGATCAGGTTGGTGATGCTCTGCAGGCCGGCGGCTTCCACCTCGCTGGCGGGCACCGCGTGCTTTTCGGCCTTCAGGCCCATGGCGCTCAGCAGCTCGGCGGTGCGCTCGGCGTGCGGCGCGTTGTTGCCGGGCGGTGTGTCGGTGGGCACGCGCACGAGTTCCTGCAGGAAGCGCACTTCCTCGTCGAAGTGGGCGTCGATCCAGGCATCCAGTTGTTGTTCGGTGGTCATGGTGTTCCGTTCGGGTGTTCGATGGCGAGTTGGTCGAGCAGGTGCGAGAAGGCGTTCACGCACAGCTCCATGTCGTCGCTGGTGCTGGACTCCAGCGGGTTGTGGCTGATGCCGCTGTTGAGGCCGCGCACGAAGAGCATGGCCTGCGGCATCACCTCGTGCAGCTTCATGGCGTCGTGCCCGGCGCCGCTGGGCATGCGGTGCAGCGGCACGCCCAGGGCGGCCACCGCTTTTTCCCAGCGGGCCTGCCAGGCGGGCGCGCTGGGCGCGGCGGCGGCGCGCATGGTTTCTTCGGCCCTGAGGCCGATGCCACGCCGCTCGCAGATGGCGCGCAGCTGGGCCAGGATGTCGCGCTCCAGCGCATCGCGCTGCGCATTGCTGGGCGCGCGCAGGTCGAGTGAGAACAGGCAGCGGCCGGGCACCACGTTGATCGAGCCACCGGGCACCTGCAGCATGCCGATGGTGGCGACCGAGTCGCCGTCGGCGGCGGCGCGCTGCTCGGCGTAGAGCGCGAGCTCGGCCACCGCGCTGGCGGCGTCGCGCCGGCGGTCCATGGGGGTGGTGCCGGCGTGGCTGGCCATGCCGAGGGCTTCGCACTGGTAGCGCACGCTGGCGTTGATGGAGGTGACCACCGCCAGCGGCAGGTCCATCTCGTTGAGCACCGGGCCCTGTTCGATGTGCACTTCCACGAAGCCGAGGTACTTCGACGGGTCGCGCTGCAGCGCCGAGATGGCCTCCAGCGTGGCGGGCAGGCCGGCGTGGCGCATGGCGTCGCGCATGCTCACGCCATCGGCGTCCAGCTGGTCGAGCCAGGCCGGGTTGAAATGGCCGGTGAGCGCACCCGAGCCCAGGAAGGTGGCCTTGTAGCGCTGGCCTTCCTCTTCGGCGAAACCGATCACCTCGAAGGCGAAGGGCAGGCGCCGGCCGGCGGCGTGCAGCTGCTGCACGCAGGCCATGGGCACGAAGATGCCGAGGCGGCCGTCGTACTTGCCGCCGTTGCGCACGGTGTCGTAGTGGCTGCCGGTGAGCAGAGCCGGCGCGTCCGGCGTGGCGCCGTGGTAGCGGCCGACCACGTTGCCCACGGCGTCGATGTGCACCTCGTCGAAGCCGCACTCGCGCATGCGGGCCGCGATGTCGGCGGCGCAGGCGCGGTGCGCGTCCGTCAGGTAGGTCACGGTGAGCTGGCCGTGCTCGGCGAAGCCGGGGTCGCTGTGGCGCGCGAGGTCTTCGTGCCAGTCCCACACTCGGTTTCCGATGGTGGGCTCGAAGCCGAACTTGTCGTTCAGCCGGATCTCGGCGATGCGGTGGATATTGCGCAGGCACTCGGCGCGCTCGAAGTCCACCGGATGGCCCAGGCGGCGCTCGAAGGTGGCGATGATCTCGCGCTTGTTCAGGCCGGTGCCGCGCGGGCCGCGCACCGCGAGGATGAACGGGAAACCGAACTTCGCGTTGTATTGCGCGTTGAGCTGCTGGATGTGCGCGAACTCCTCGGGCGTGCAGTTCGTGAGGCCGGCCTTGGTCTGCTCGTTGGTGGACTCGGCGGTGAGCGATTGGGCCACCATGGCCTTGCCGGCCAGCTCCGGGTGGGCGCGGATCAGCGCGAGCTGGGGTTCCACGCCGGCCTGGTCGAGCACGGCCACCATGGCGTGCTTGAGCGCGGCGAGCGAGGCGAAGGGCCGGCGGGCCAGGGCCTGTTCGGCGATCCAGGGCGAGTGCTCGTACAGGCCGTCGAGCAGCTGCACGGCCTCGGCCAGCGGCGCGCGGTTGAGTTGTTCCAGGGTGATGGGCATGGGGCGGGTCTCAGGCGGCAGACAGGGGGTGCGTGGTTTTCCAGTGGCGCGCGATGTCCACGCGGCGGGCAACCCACACCTTGTCGTGTTGCTGGATGTGGTCGAGGAAGCGCTGCAGCGCGGTGATGCGGCCCGGACGGCCGAGCAGGCGGCAGTGCATGCCGATGCTCATCATCTTGGGACGGTCCAGGCCGTCGGGGTCGCCTTCGGCGTACAGCGCGTCGAACGTGTCCTTCATGTACTGGAAGAACGGGTCGGCGTGCGAGTAGCCCTGGGGCAGCGCGAAGCGCATGTCGTTGCAGTCCAGCGTGTAGGGCACGATGAGCTGGTGCGCGTCGCTGCCGTCGGTCTTGCGCACCTTCATCCAGAACGGCAGGTCGTCGCCGTAGTAGTCGCTGTCGTACTCGAAGCCGCCGAAGTCGGCCACCAGCCGGCGCGTGTTGGGGCTGTCGCGCCCGGTGTACCAACCCAGGGGGCGGCTGCCGGTGAGCTGTTCGATGAGCTGCATGGCCTGCGCCATGTGGGCGCGCTCGGTGGCTTCGTCCACGTGCTGGTAGTGGATCCACTTGAGGCCGTGGCAGGCGATGTCGTACCCGAGTTCCATGAACGCGGCGGTGACGTCGGGGCTGCGCTGCAGCGCGGTGGCCACGCCGAACACGGTGAGCGGCAGGCCCCGGCGCTCGAACTCGCGCAGGATGCGCCAGACACCGGCGCGCGAGCCGTACTCGTAGATGCCTTCCATGCTGATGTGGCGCGCGGGATAGGCCGCCGGGTTGAACATCTCGGAGAGGAACTGTTCGGAGGCGTCGTCGCCGTGCAGCACGCTGTTCTCGCCGCCTTCCTCGTAGTTCAGCACGAACTGCACGGCGATGCGCGCGCCATTGGGCCAGCGGGCGTGGGGCGCGTCGCGACCGTGGCCGGCGAGGTCGCGGGGGTAGGCGCGTGTGGAGTCGTAAAGCGTCATGACAAAGCCATGGAAATATCGTTGGTCGGGACTTTGCGGTCGAAGGTCAGGTTTTCCTCGACGTGCAATAGGTGTTCGTTCATCAGGCGCACGGCCAGCTCCTCGTCACGCGCGGCCAGGGCCTTGACGATGTCGGCGTGTTCGTCGTTCGAGTGCTCGGCGGCCTGGTTGCTCTGGTACATGAGCGTGATCAGCGCGCAGCGCGAGATGAGTTCGCGCAGCAGTTCGGCCAGCACCTGGTTGCCCATGAGCTCGGCCATGCGCACATGGAAGTCGCCCAGCAGCTCGGTGCGGCCGGCCACGTCCTCGTTGTTGACCGCCATCTTTTCCTGCGCCACGTGTTCGCGCAGCGCCTTGATCTTGGCGGTGGTCACGCTCTTGACGAAGGCGCGCGTCATCTCCACTTCGAGCATGCGGCGCACGGCGAACACCTGCTGGGCCTCCTGCACCGAAGGCGTGGCCACGAAAGCACCGCGCGCGGGCTCGAGCCGGATCAGCCGGTTCTGCGAGAGCTGGAACAAGGCCTGGCGCACCAGGGTGCGCGAGACGCCGAAGTGGTCTGCCAGCTTCTGCTCGGCCAGCTTGGTGCCCGGGTGCAACCGGTGCTCCACGATGGCCCGCGTGAGCGACTCGACGATGTGCAGGGTGCTGGAGGTTTCCATGCGGCGCATCATATCCAGAAAAACAAAAAGTGTATACACTTTCGGTAGACCATCAAACACTGGAAGGACACCACATGGGCTTGAGCACACACGTTCTGGACACGATGCACGGCTGCCCGGCCGCCGGCATGGTGGTGGAGCTGCACACCACCGAGGGCGACAAGGCCACGCTGGTCAAGCGCTTCACCTTGAACGCGGACGGGCGCAACCCGGACGGGCCGCTGTACGACAACACCAGCCTGAAGGTGGGCACCTACCGGCTGGTGTTCGATGTGAAGGGGTATTTCGCGGCCAGGGGCGTGAAGCTGCCCGAGCCCAATTTCCTCAACCGCGTGTCGCTGGACTTCGGTGTGGCGCACACCGACCAGCACTACCACGTGCCGCTGCTGGTGAGCCCGTGGAGCTACTCGACGTACCGCGGCAGCTGAGCTCGCCGCGCGCTCAGGCGTCGGCGAAGTCTTTCTGGCCGGCGCGGGTGGCGGCCACCGAGTACAGGGCGCCCGGTGCGTTGCGGGTCTGCATGAACGCTTCGAGCGATTCGCCGCGCATGGCCGCGTAGATGTGCAGGTTGGAGACGCCGAGCACGGCGCCGAGTTTTTCCAGGCCGAAGAAGATGCAGCCGTGGTGGATCAGCCCGCGCCAGTCGCGCGCGCGCAGCAGCTGCTTTTCATCCTCGCTCAGGCCGGCGCGCTCGAAGCTGGCTTCTTCGTCGGCCCGGAACGCGTCGCGGTGCGCCGGGTGGATCATCTCGCGCAGGAACTTGTTGAGGCGGTAGGCCTTCTGGCTGCGTTCGAGGTCGAAAGGGTAGGTGCCGGCCAGGCGCTCGGCGCCCTGCAGCGGTTCCTCCATGCGCGAGCGGTGGCGCGGCACTTCCCCGGCCACGGGCGGGGAGGGCGGGTTCTCGTAGATCGCGGTGGCAATGCCCGTCATGGACGGCAGGTAGTAGCTCTGGTGGACCTTGCGCACCTGGGCGCACAGGGCGCCGCGCATGATGAGCCACATGATGACCTC